>ERZ1370068.9174-contig-7971_pt1 | contig 59849 bp, 59 predicted proteins | sample MGYA00561227_ERZ1370068 | MGnify/ENA primary metagenome ERZ1370068 (study PRJEB38410, sample SAMEA6850437) | metagenome | study: Metagenomic assessment of the ecological functions of the soil: analysis of the soil microbiota associated with the... | reverse complement strand
TGTCGCCCGATTCCAGGTTACGTATTGCTCGATCCGAGAGAGCCGACCATGACGGCTACCGCGTGCCGCGCTGGTCGGAGTTCTGCGGCCGGGTGATGCACCACGGCGGCTGGCGTCCGGACCGGACGCTGCGTCTCGGCCGACGTTCCGTGTCGGGTTTCACCGATGATTTTCTGCATGCTCACATGACGGTCGCCGGCCGCGTCGGCGAGCTGCAGGCGAGCCTGATCCACCACAGTTACCCCGACTGTGCACGACGTCCTCGAGAAGCTCGACCGCTACTCGAGCGGCAGCGCGCGCGACATGCAGATTCGCGCGACGGAGCGCGAGCCTGGCGAAGGCGATCGCGCACGGGCTGTTCGCCTTCGTGCGCACGTACTCTGCTGAAGCTCGGGTTCCTCGATGGTCGGCACGGATTGATGCTGGCGATCTACAACGCGGAGTATGCCTACTACAAATACGTGAAACTCATGTTCATGCAGAGTCCGCCGCGGCGGCCGGAGTTCCCTGCGTGACGCTGTCGGCAAACGTCGATCGAGCCCGTGCAGGCGACCGAGAACCGGCCGACGATCGTTCCTGCGCCGCAGGCAACGGCCGTACCCGAGCCGACCGTTGCCACCGTCCGCCCCGGCGGTCGAGCGGAGCCGCCCGAGCGCTGGCGCAGCCCGACTCGCGCCGCCGCCGGCTGGGCGAGCGGCTGCGCCGGATCGCGCCGTTCTTCGCCGGCAGCCGGCGCGGCTTCGTCCTCGCCTTCGTCGGCGCGGTCGTCGCCGCCGCGACCGAGCCGGCCATTCCGGCGCTCCTCAAGGTGCTGCTCGACGACGGCATCCGAAGCAGAACGGCGTTTCCGCTCTGGGCTGGTGCCGATCGCGGTCATCGGCCTGACGGTCGATGCGCGGCGCCGCCGGCTTCGTCGCCCAGTACGGCATGGCCTGGGCCGCCAACCGCGGCGCGCTGCGAGATGCGCACCGTCGATGTTCCAGCGCGCTGCTCGACGCCGAGCCCGCGCTCTTCACGCGCAACACGGCGAGCAGCCTCGTCAACACCCTGACCTTCGAGGTGCAGAACGGCGCCAACCAGCTCGTCTACTCGCTGCAGAGCCTGGTCGCGCGACTCGCTCACGCTACGGTGGCGATGCTGCGGCTACCTGGTCTGGCTCAACTGGCAGCTCACCGTCGTTCGTCGCGGTCATGCTGCCGGCGGTCGCCTTCGTGATGCGCTAGCTACAGCCGGCGCCTGCACCGCTTCACCGTCGAGGGCGCAGCAGGCGACCGACGACCTCGCCTACGTCGTCGAGGAGAACGTCCTCGCCTGGACGCAGCGTGCGCCTGCATGCCGCCGGCAAGCCTCGCAGGCGGCGCGCTTCGAGCGCGTCAGCGAGCGAGCTGCGCCGGGCTGTCGCTCGAAGTCGGTCGATCGCCGCGGCGACGATGACGCCGATTCACGCAGGTGCTGGCGTCGTGCGCGCTCGCCGCGGTGATCGTCGCCGGCGCTCTGGCAGAGCGGCCGCGACCAGGCGACGGTCGGCGGCTTCGTCGCCTTCATCGTCGCGCATGCTGCAGCTGATCGCGCCGATCAAGCACCTCTCCGAGGTCGCCGGCGCCGATCACGCGCGGCCTGGCGGCGATCGAGCAAGCGGCGTCGACCTGCTCGACGCACAGCCGGCCCGAGCGCGGCGGCAGCTTCGACCCGGGCCGAGCGCCAGGGCCGGATCGAGCTGCGCGACGTGACGCCTGCGCTACCGCGGCGACGACAGGCGCCGGCGCTCGACCGCATCGACCTGACGAGCTGCGCGCCGGCGAGACGGTCGCGCTGGTCGGGCCCTCGGGCGCGGGCAAGTCGACGCTCGTCAACCTGCTGCCGCGCTTCATCGAGCCGACGCTCGGGCACGCGTGCTGCTCGACGGCCAGCCGCTCGCCGAATGGAACGTCGCCGCGCTGCAGCCGGCAGTTCGCGCTGGTCAGCCAGGACGTCGTCGCTCTTCAACGACAGCGTCGCCGCCAACGTCGCCCTCGGCAGCGAGGCGTCGACCGCGACCGCGGCGGATCCGCGACGCGCTGCGCGACCGCCAACCTGCTCGAGTTCGCCGACGTCGCTGCCGCACGGGCATCGACACCGTCGTCGGCCACAACGCCAGCGAGCTCTCGGGCGGGCAGCGCCAGCGCCTGGCGATCGCCCGCGCGATCTACAGCGACGCGCCGATCCTGATCCTCGACGAGGCGACCTCGGCGCTCGACTCGCGAATCGGAGCGGCTGGTGCAGCAGGCGCTCGAGACGGCTGATGACGCGGCCGCACCAGCCTGGTCATCGCCCACCGCCTGTCGACGATCGAGCGCGGCGAGCCGCATCGTCGCCCTCGACGCCGGCCGCATCGTCGAGCAGGGCAGCGCATGCCGAGCTGCTCGCCGCGGGCGGCCTCTACGCGCGCCTGCACATGCCTTGCAATTCAGGAGCTGAAGCATGACCGCACCTCATCCGCCCGCCCGTGCGAGCCGCTATCCCGGTGCCGGCGCTCGCCGACCTGCCCGAGGACATCCGCAGCCAGATCCTCGCGGTGCAGGAGAAGGCCGGCTTCGTGCCCAACGTCTTCCTCGCCTTCGCCCACCGGCCCGGCCGAGTTCCGCGCCTTCTTCGCCTACCACGACGCGCTGCTGCTGCGCGAGTCGGGCCTGACCAAGGGCGAGAAGGAGATGATCATCGTCGCCACCAGCGGCGCCAACCAGTGCCTGTACTGCGTCGTCGCCCACGGCGCGCTGCTGCGCATCTACGAGAAGAAGCCGCTGGTCGCCGACCAGGTGGCGGTCAACTACCGCAAGGCCGACATCACGCGCGCGCCAGACGCGCGATGCTCGACTTCGCGATGAAGGTCTGCAACGACTCGGCGGCGCTCGGCGACGCCGACTTCGCGGCGCTGCGCGCGCACGGCTTCAGCGACGACGACGCCTGGGACATCGCCGGCATCACCGCCCTCTTCGGCCTCTCGAACCGGATGGCCAACGTCACCTCGATGCGGCCGAACGACGAGTTCTACCTGATGGGCCGCGTGCCGCGCGACAAAAGCCTGAGGCACGGAGGTGCGCTACGTCGTCGTCATCCCGGTCCTCAACCAGCTGCGCTACACGCAGCAGTGCGTAGCGAGGCCTGCTCGCACCACGGCACGCCGGCCGAGGCGATCCTGGTCATCGACAACGGCAGCAGCGACGGCACGCCGCCAGTGGCTGGCTGCGCAGCCGATATCCGCTCGGTGCGCAATCGCCGTCAACCTCGGCTGCGGCGGCGCCTGGACGCAGGCGCGCTGCTCGCCGAACGCCGACTGGGTCGTGCTGCTCAACAACGACGTCCTGGTCGGCGCGAGCGCGATGACGGCGCATGCTCGACGCCGCCGAGCGCGCACCGGCTCGACGTCGTCAGCCCGGCGCTCGCCGAAGGCGCGCTCGACTACGACTTCGAGCGCACGCGCGCGGCATTCGTCGCGGCGATGGCCGGGACGCTGCGCCGCGGCTGGTTCCACGGCGTCTGCTTCGCGGTCGGCGCAGCAGGTGTTCGAGTCGATCGGCTTCCTCGACACACGACCGGCGCCTCGGCGGCCGCGAGGACGTCGAGTACCTGCGTGCGCTGCCAGCGCACACGGCGTTCCGGTCGGCACGGTCGGCGATGCGCTGCTGCATCACTTCGGCTCGATCACGCAGAAGGCGATCAAGCTCGAGACCGGCCAGAAGGACCTCGGCGACCGCGACCACTTCTACGCCAAGCGTCGGCATGAGCTGGCTGGCGCAAGCAAGCGCTTCAAGGCCGAACGCAAGCGCCTGGCGCGCGAGTGGGTGGCGAGCCGAGCGCGCGCGCGCATGGCTACGCGATGCACATGCTGCGCGAGAGGCGGCACGCTGGCGCGACGCCCCTTTATCTCTGAGGCTCAGGTGCCGCCGGCGTAGCCGGCTGGGCGTCGCTCTCGGTGACGAGATTGAGTTGGCCGACGAAGCGGCGGCGCCAGCGCCGGCGCGCCGAGCCGACTCGATGCCGCTACCCGGAACCGACGCGACCTCCGGCGCGCAGGCGCTTCAGCAGCAGGTAGCTACCGAGCCGTTCAGGCAGAACGACCACAGCCGCGCCTGGTAGCCGTCGCGCACGGTCGGCGTGCCGGGCGACGCAGGCGCGAACGACGCGCTCGATCGCTGTCGATGCTGGCGCAGCCAGAACGACGCCGGGATAGACGCCGAGCTCGACGCCGCCGGGAACGATCACGTCCTCGCCGAAGAAGGACTGCACTTCGTTCTGCTCCAGCACGCCCTGAGTCGACGGCCTCGGCGGTGAAGCGCAGCAAGTCCTCGACGTAGTGATCGCGCGCGTACTCCTTGAGGTAGTCCGCGCCGGTGCCATGGCACGCGCGTGAAGCGGCGCGGGCGCGCTGACCAGAACCGGCCTCGCCCGGCCAGCAGCAGCTCCGGCGAAGCGACCGCCGCAGCTCGCCTCGCGGCACCACGTCCATCGACTCGATGACGCGGCGTCACGCACGCCGCTGATGCGCTCGCGCGAGACGAACTTGCGGTACTGGCAGATGCCGATCTGGGTCGCGTCGGGGCGGTGCGCGAGCACGTAGGTTCTTCAGCGCGAAGCGCCTGCCGTCGCCGCCGAGCACCGGGTGGTAGCGGCTCCCACTCCGGCGCCAGGTCGCGCAGGTTGAGCTGCGCCGGCCTGCTGCGCCGCGCCCGAGTAGATCGGCGTCGACGTAGGGACGGCAACTCGAGCCGTCAGCGGGACGTGCGTGAGGCACGCCGTAGACGAGCCCGACGTCGGCGGCAGCGCCCATCTCAGCGGACTCGCTTGAGGTAGCCGCTCGGGCGCGACGCTGATCAGCAGCCTTGTGGTCCGATGCGCTGGTCGACCTCGAACTCGGGATGCGCCTGCGAGGTACTGCCGAGCCGCCGTCTTCGGGTTGTCGCCCGGGCCCCAGGGCCGGTCGGCGATACATGCTCGGCCGGCAGGTCCTCGACGATGGTGTCGAAGACGACGCAGTAGCTGCCGACGGTCGTCAGCGGCGCATAGGCCTCGAGCTCGGCGAGCACGTGCTCGTGGGTGTGGTTGCTGTCGAGGCAGACCGAGCACCGCGCTGCTTGCCGCCGGCAGCGGCCTGCACCCGAGCGATCGACGTCGGGCGCGACGCTCGAGCCCTCGATCATCGTGATGCGCCGCGTCATCGGATGCGGCCTCGATCGCGGCGCGGTTGTGGGCGCGGATGTCGATGTCGACGCCGACGACGCGGCGTCGGCCGGGCCGCCGCAAGGCGGCATTCAGCTCGAGCATCGAGGCCGAGAAGATCAGCGAGCCGCCGTGGGCGATGCCGGTCTCGATGATCAGGTCGGGCTGCACCGACCAGATCAGCTCCTGCATCGCCACGATGTCCTGCGGGTACTGGATGATCGGTCGGCCGAGCCACGGAGGAGTTGTACGAGTACTTGGCGGCGATCGATGCCGCCATGAACCCGCGCGTCGCGCCTGCAGCGGCTCGTCGCTGCCTAGCCGCGATGCGCGTCGGCGACCTCGCGCTCGAATTCCGTTCATATGTCGCTCCCCTGGTCGATCAGCAGACAGTGGTACCGGTGCGCCGTGGCGGCCTCGATCTCGTCGCAGATAGTTGCTGTTCATCGACGAACACGTCGGCGCCGCATCCGGCAGGTGCGCCATCGCCTCGCTCGGGCGACTGCACGCGCAGGCCGGTCGCCGGCGAGATAGCGGCCCTGCTTGGCGGGATTGATGTCGATCACGGTGTCGATCGGCGTTCCGGCGCGCTCCATGAAGAGGCGAGAAGATCACGCCCTTCGAGGCGCCGCCCCACATCGCCCGCGGCGCACGCGGCGCTGCGCGCGCAAGGCGCGCCTCGCAGGCCTCGATCGACGACAGGAAGTCCGGGCGGCAGGTGGACGTCGTCGCGCGCTCGCCGGCGCGGCGCCCGCAGGATCGCCAGGTCGGCGACGGCATAGAGGTACTGGCCGCCGAAGAGTATGCCCCGCCTCGTGCACGCGTGCCGAACATGCGCTCGAAGTCGGCGAAACGGAAGTAGTTGACGTGCTCGTAGAAGATGTCGAACCAGGCGTCGTTGCGGGCGATCCAGTCGAGGCACGGCACTTCGATGTAGATCTGTGCCGCTCGCCGCCGTTGCGACTCGCAGCAGGCCGCCGGGGAAGCCACCGGGTCGACGGACGTGCTCGAGCGCGTGGCGCAGGACGATGCCGCCTCGGCAAGCGAGGCCGACCTCGGGCGTAGAAGAACTTCTGGATCACGCGCGGGTTGCTGCCCTCGTAGGTCGGGTCGAGGCCGGTGACATCGAAGCCGCCGCGCAAGCAATCGCTCGAGGAAGAAGGCCCTTGCCGCAACCGACCTCGATCAGGCTCGCGCCGGCGAAATGCCGGCTCATCACCGCGATGACGGCGTCGAGATGGCGGGCGAACGCGGCGCTCAGCCCTTGCTCGTTCTGGTAGTCGGCGTCGTACTCGACCGCATCAGGCCGAAAAGGCGGCATTGAAGATCAGCCCGGTGGCGCGCGACTGGCCAGCACGACGTCGCCGCGCGCGCACTCGCGCGCCGCCTCGCGCGCTCGCGAACATGCGGTTCTGCAGCACCGGCAGCTGCTCGGGCGCGGTAAATCTCGCGCAAGGCCGTCGTCGGGCTCGGCTAGGCAGGCGTGCAGGCATTGCGATCAGCTTCGCGGCGTCGCCCCAGAACGCCATCGGCTCGTGGGCGGGATACGGATAGCGGCCGAGGTCGAGGCCGATCGGCCAGCCGTTCGCCGCGATCCAGCCTTCGACCGAGCGAGCGCACCGAGACCGGACGCCCGGAGCAGACGTTGACGACGCCGTGCTCACGCGCTGCTCGCGGCGAGCGCGACGAGGTGATCGGCCGCCTGCTCGATCGGCCAGGTAGTCGCGCAGCCGCTCGCCGCCCGACATCGGGAAGCGCGCGTCGCCGCGCGCGCGACCGCCATGGCGCAGCTGCGGCAGGAGCGCCGTCTCGGCCTGCCCTTCGCCGTGCAGGTAGAACAGACGCGCCCAGGTCAGCGCGAACGGCAGCTCGCGCTGCAGGTGCTGCAGCTGGCTGGCGCAGCAGCTGTCCTTCGCGAGCGCATACGGGTTCGCGGGCGCGCAGCCGGCTCGTCGCGAGCGGCCCGGACTGCATGCCGTACTCGAAGCAGGTGCCGGCGACGACCACGAGCTCGAGAGGCCGTCGTCGACCAGATCCTTCAGCAACGCGGTAGTGCTGCCGGCAGCTCCTGCTCGAAGTGGTGCAGCGAGCGGGTAGTTCGGCAGGCCGCCCCAGGCGAGGTGGATCAGCGCGTCGGGTCGGCCGAGCGCTCGAGCAGCTGCGCCGGCGGGTCGAGGACGTCGAGCGCTGCACGACGCGCCGCCGCGACGCGCGTCGCCGGCAGCGACGGCGCACCGATCAGAGCGTCGGCGCGACGCCGGCGCGCTCGAGCGCGGCGACGACGTGGCGGCCGACGAAGCCGGTCGCGCCGCTGACCGCGACCTTCACGGCTCGCACCTCAGCGCGGGCACGGCGGTCACGAAGCGGCCGCCCCACGCGCGCGACGTAGGCCAGCTGCGTCAGTCGAGCTCCGTCGCGCAGGTTCCACGGGCAGGATCACGCACGTGCGTCGGGCCGGTCGGCGCGCAGCTGCTCCTCGCCGACGATCGGGATGCGGCTGCCGGGCAGGAACTGCCCTGCTTGGCGGGATTGCGATCGACGACGAACGCGATCGAGATCGGGCCGCACGCCGGCGTAGTTCAGCAGCGTGTTGCCCTTGGCCGCGGCGCCGTAGGCGGCGACGCTTGCGGCCGGCGCGCGCGCCTCGATCAGGAACGCCACGAAGTCGTCCTTGACCCTGTCGATGCGCGCCTGGAAGCCCTCGTAGCCGGCGGCCGGCGTCAGGCCCGCCGCCGGTCTCGTCGTCGCAGCACGCGGCGCCACCGCGTCGCTGCGTGCGGCGGCGACCGATCAGCTCGCTGGGCGAAGACGCGCAGGCTGCCGCCGTGCGTCGTGCAGCTGCCTCGACGTCGAAGACCGCCAGGCCGTTGCGCTGCGAACATCGCGCTGCGACCGCCGTCAGCGACAGGTACGAGTAGTGCTCGTGGTAGACGGTGTCGAACTGGTTCTCGCGCGACCAGCCGCAGCAGGTGCGGGAACTCGAAGGTCGCGACGCCGTCGGGCTTGAGCAGCGCCGCGAAGCCGGCGACGAAGTCGTTGATGTCGGGAACGTGGGCCAGCACGTTGTTGGCCGCGACGAGATCGGCCTGGCGGCCCGTCGCGCGCCGAGCTCTGCGCGCGAGCGCGACGCCGAAGAAGTCGCTCGACGATGTCGAGGCCCGAGCGCGCGCGCCGCGCTCGCGGTGCTCGCCGTCGGCTCGATGCCGAAGCACGGGATGCCGGCGCTCGCTGCACGTAGCTGCAGCAGGTAGCCGTCGTTGGCGGCGACCTCGCTGACGCAGGCTCGCCGGCGCTCAGCGTCGAAGCGCGTCGCGCATCGCCTGCGACATAGGCTTCGGCATGCGCCAGCCACGAGCGACGAGAACGAGCTGAAGTAGGCGTAGTCGTCGCCGAACAGGGCCTCGCGCGCCGGCGTGGTCCTCGGTCTGCACCAGCCAGCAGCGCTCGCACACGAGCAGGCGCAGCGGGATACCAGAGCTCGGGCGCGCGCAGCGCTCGCCGCGTCAGGTAGGCGTTCGAGCGGCGGCGCGCTGCCCAGGTCGAGGCAGACTGCGGTCGAGCTCGGCGTGCGCAGTGGCGGCACTTCATGCCGCGATCCCTGCGAAGCTCGGCAGCCGAGCGCAGGCGATGCGCCGTCGTCGCGCGGCGACAGCGCGCGCGATCGGCAGCGGCCAGTCGATCGCCAGGCGCGGCTCGCGCGGATGGACGCCGCCCTCGCGCTCGGCAGCGTAGGCGACCGAGTGGCAGTAGAGCATGCTCGACGTCGTCGGCGAGCGTCTGCAGGCCGTGCGCGAAGCCTTCCGGGATCAGCAGCGCGACGCCGTTGTCTCGCCGCTCAGCCGCTCGCGCGTGCCAGCGCAGGAAGGTCGGCGAGCCGCGCCGCAGGTCGACGGCGACGTCGCAGACCTCGCCGCGCAGGCAGTGGACGAGCTTCTTCTCGGCCGTGCGGCGGGTGCTGGAAGTGCAGGCCGCGGACGCTGCCGCGCTGGCGGTGCGGGTGTGGTTGATCTGCGCGACCGGCGCCAGTTCCAGCCGGCGTCGCGCAGCTCGTCGGCGCAGAACAGCCGCGCCAGGAAGCCGCGCGAATCGCCGAGCTGCGCGCCGGCGCACGCGCTTCAGGCCGGCGAGCGGCGTGTCCTCGACGTCGAGCCGGTTCACGGCGCGTGTCGCTCCAGGCCGGCGGCATCGCCGGGCGCGAGCGCGGCGGCAGCCGCGGCCGCTTCATGGTCGGCGATGTCGGCTTCGCACAGCGCGAGCGCCGACTCGCCGTCGGCGCTGGCGCCGGTACCAGCGCATCGTGCGCTGCGACCGCTTCCGCGCAGGTCCCAGCGCGCGGCGACGCCGAGCACGCGCGCGCCGCGCGCGACCTCGAGCGCGAGCCGGCCGGCCTCGTGCGGGCCCGCGCCTCATCGCTCGCGCTCGCCACTCGCCGACGCCGTAGGCGCGCGCGCGCAGGCGCGATCGACTGCGCCGACCGCTCGCCGCCTCGTCGGTGCGCGGGCCGAAGTTGTAGGCGCTCGGCGAGCTCGGGCGATCGCCAGCAGCTGCTCGGCCAGATGCAGGTAGCCGGCGAGCGGATCGAGCACGTGCTGCCACGGGCGGATCGCGCCGCGGCCGGCGCATCGCGCAGCACCGCTGCCGCGTCGACCAGGCGCGCACGGCGTCGGGAATCAGGCGGTCCTCGCACCAGTCGCCGCCGCCGATGACGTTGCCGGCGCGCGCGGTCGCGACGGCGACGCCTGCTGCGCCTGCGAGGAACGCGCTGCGATAGCTCGCCGCGACCAGCTCGGCGGCGGCCTTGCTCGCGCTGTACGGATCGTGGCCGCCGAGCGCGTCGGTCCTCGCGGTACGGATACGCCCACTCGCGATTGCGATAGACCTTGTCGGTGGTGACGACGACGGCGACGCGAACGTCGGGCGCGATCGCGCAGCGCGTCGAGCAGGTGCGCCGTGCCCATCGTGTTGGTCGCGAAGGTCGCGACCGGCTCGCGATAGCTGGCGCGCACCAGCGCCTGCGCGGCGAGGTGGAACACGATCTGCGGCCGCGGCGCCGCACCGCCGCGGCGAGTCGCGGCGGCGTCGCGCAGGTCGACGATCCGGCTCGCGATCGCCGTCTCGCGATCGACAGCCGGTGCAGCGACGGGCTCGTCGGCCGCGGCGAGCGCGAGCCCGGTGACGTCGGCGCCGAGCGGCTGCAGCCAGAGCGCGAGCCACGCGCCCTTGAAGCCGGTGTGCCCGGTGAGCGAGGACGCGCTTGCCGCGCCAGAACGCGGCGCCGGTGCCACTCACCAGGCCTTCCACGGCGCGCGCCCGACTGCCACAGCTCCTCGAGCAGCGTTCTCGTCGCGCAGCGTGTCCATCGGCTGCCAGAAGCCGCTGTGCACGGTAGGCCATCAGCTCGCCGTCCTGCGCCAGGCCGCTCGAGCGGCTCGCGCTCCCAGCTGCGTCGCGTCGCCGTCGATGCAGATCGATGCACGCGCGGCGAGAGCACGAAGAAGCCGCCGTTGATCCAGGCCGCCGTCGCCGCGCGGCTTCTCGATGAAGCCGTCGACGCGCGTGCCGTCGAGGCGCAGCGCGCCGTAGCGGCCGGGCGGCTGCACCGCGGTGACCGTCGCCAGCTTGCCGTGGCTGTCGGTGAAAGGCGATCGCGGCGGCGATGTCGATGTCGGCGACGCCGTCGCCGTAGGTGAAGCAGAAGCATCCTCGTCGCGCGACGTAGTCGCGCGACGCGCGCGCAGGCGCCCGCCGGTCATCGAGTCCTCGCCGGTGTCGACCAGCGTCACCCGCCACGGCTCGGCGTTCTTCTGGTGCACCTCCATGCGTGTTCTGCGCCATGTCGAAGGTCACGTCCGACATGTGCAGGAAGTAGTTGGCGAAGTACTCCTTGATCACGTAGCCCTTGTAGCCGCAGCAGATCACGAAGTCGTTGACGCCGCTGGCCGAGTAGATCTTCATGATGTGCCAGAGGATCGGCTGGCCGCCGATCTCGATCATCGGCTTGGGCTTGAGGCTGGTCTCCTCGGCGATGCCGGCGTGCCGTAGCCGCCGGCGAGGATGACGGCCTTGACCGGGCCGCGCCTGCCGCGCCCCGCCGGTTCCGCTCGGTTCGCCTGCGCTCATCGCCTCATTGTCCTTCAGCGCGCGCGACCGAGGATCCGGTCGACTTCGGCGATCGACGCGCCCGGGCGCCATGCGTCTGCAGGCAGACGCTCGCGCTGTCGTTGCGGTCCTCGCAGCCGGCCCGGTTGCAGGGCACGCAGCGCCGGTGTTCCTGCAGCACCGCTGACCGTGCCCGGCGCGCTGCACCAGGGCGTGCGCGGCGATACGGGAACCGCGAGCGTCGGGTTCGGCGGCCAGGGGCCGAAGTAGCGCGGATCGATCGGCCCGTACGAGCGCGACGACCGGGATCTCGCAGGCCGCGGCGAGGTGCGTGATCGACGGTGTCGCCGCCGACGTAGAGCGCAGCGCCGCGCAAGCAGCGCGCCGACCTGGTTGAGGTCGAGCCGTCCGGCGCGCATCGAGGACATGGTCGCTCGCCTGGCCGTCGCGCACCGATTCGACCAGCGCCTTGATCGCCCGGCCGACGGCGCGCCCGTGAGGACGACCTGCAGGCCGCGCTCGAGCAGCGCGCGCGACGAGCGTCGCGCCAGTGCGCCAGCGGCCAGAGCTTGTAGGCGACCGCCGCCGGCGCCTGCAGCACCGCGTACGGCGGCCTGAGCGCGGACGCGATCTCGACCGGCAGCGGCGTCGCCGCCGGCGCGACCAGGCGCGCGCCGCGCGGTTCGACCCAGGGCGCGAGCAGGCGCAGCTTCTGCGACCACCGAGTGCGACTGGTCGTCGTTCATCCGCACCCGGTGCTCGAGCAGCGCCCGCTTCCACCACGACTTCGGCTCGTCGGTGACCTGGCCGCGCGCTCGCGCTTCGCCGCCGCGAAGCCGTACAGGTGGGCGCGGTCCGAGTACTGCGCGATCAGCGCCAGGTCGTAGCGGCGCCAGAGACGGCGCGATCAGCCGCCGCGACGCCCACCAGCCGCTGCCCGCCGGCACCTCGATCAGCTCGGCGACATCGGGATTGCCGCGCAGCATGCCGAGCGTGCCGCCGAAGCCGAGGACGTCGATCGTCGCCTCGGGCCAGCGCTCCCTGGCGGCGTGCGATCAGCGGCGTGCGTCAGCAGCACGTCGCCGAGCTGGCGCGTGCAGATGACGATGATGCGTGTCGAAGCGGTCGTCCCGCGCAGCCGGGTCGCGACGACGACGAGCGCCTACAGCAGGACGATGTCGTACTGCTCGGGCGAGGAGAACGGCTCGGCGCGCAGCGAGATCGGCTTGCCGATGAAGTCCGACAGGCCGGCGAGGTGCTGGCTCTCCTCGTCGAGCAGCATCTCGACCACCGACGCCGAGGCGACGACCCGGAACTCCTTCGGGTTGAACTGGCGCGCCTCGCGCAGGATCTCGCGCAGGATGTCGTGGCAGACGCTGCGCGCCGTCTTGACCTCGCCGCGGCCCTGGCAGGTCGGGCACGGCTCGCACAGCATGTGGGCGAGCGACTCGCGGGTGCGCTTTCGCGTCATCTCGACCAGGCCGAGCTGGGTGAAGCCGCTCACCGTGATCCTGGTGCGGTCGCGCGCGAGCTGCTTCTTCAGCTCGGCGAGCACCGCCGCGCTGGTGCTCCTCGCGCGTCATGTCGATGAAGTCGATGATGATGATGCCGCCGAGGTTGCGCAGGCGCAGCTGGCGCGCGATCGCCTGCGCCGGCCTCGAGGTTGGTCTTGAAGATCGTGTCGTCGAAGTTGCGCGCGCCGACGAAGCCGCCGGTGTTGACGTCGACCGTCGTCAGCGCCTCGGTCTGGTCGATGATCAGGTAGCCGCCCGACTTCAGCTCGACCCGCTTGCAGCAGCGCCTTGGCGATCTCCTCGTCGATCGATGAACAGGTCGAAGATCGGCCGCTCGCCGGCGTAGTGCTGGAGCTTGCCGACCGCGCTCGGGCGTGAACTCGCGGCCGAACTTCGGCGAGCGCCTCGAACTGCATCCGCGAGTCGATCCGGATCGTCTGCGTGCGCTCGTCGACCAGGTCGCGCAGCACGCGCTCGGCCAGGCTCAGGTCCTGGTGCAGCAGCGTTCCCGGCGGCGACTTGAAGGCGCGCTCGCGCACCGCGCTCCAGGTCGTTCGTCAGGTAGCGCGATGTCGTCGGCGAGCTCGTCGTCGCTCGCCTCGGCGGCGTTGGTGCGCAGGATGAAGCCGCCGCCGGTCTGGCCTCGCCGGCCTCGGCGCGCGGCGTCGTCCTCGGCCTGCGACGAGCGCGGTCATGCGCGCGCGCAGCTGCTCGCGCAGCTCCTGCGAGCCGATCTTCTGCGAGATGCCGATGTGCTCGTCCTGCGGCAGGAAGACGAGCAGGCGCCCGGCGATCGAGATCTGCGTCGACAGCCGCGCGCCCTTGGTGCCGATCGGGTCCTTGATCACCTGCACGGTGAGCGTCTGGCCCTCGAAGATCGAGCCGCTCGATCGGCGGCGGCGGCACCGCGCCGGGCGAGTGGTCGTTGCGCGAGGTGCCGCTGCCGACGTGCACGTCGGCGATGTGCAGGAAGGCGGCGCGCTCGAGGCCGATGTCGATGAACGCCGACTGCATGCCGGGCAGCACGCGCGCGACCTTGCCGGTGTAGATGTTGCCGACCCGGCCGCGCTCGAGCGTCGCGCTCGAAGTGCAGCTCCTGCACCGCGCCGTTCTCGACGATGGCGACGCGCGTTTCCTGCGGTGCCCAGTTGATGAGGATGTCTTGCATCGTGGGCGGTGGCTCTGTGTCTCGTCTACGGCCGGACCGCGACGCCCGCCCAGCGCGAGCAGCGCGGCCGTCTCGTGCAGCGGCAAACCCATGATACCGGTGTAGCTGCCCTCGATCCGCTCGATCCAGGCCGCGGCGCGCGCTCTGGATCGCATAGGCGCCGGCCTTGCCGAACGGCTCGCCGCCGGCGACGTAGGCGCTCGATCTGCGCCGCGCGTGAGCGGCGCGAAGCGCACGCGCGAGACGCTCGCCAGCGAGCCGCGACGCTGGCCGCTCGCCGCGACCGCGACCGCGGTGATGACGCGATGGCTGCGGCCGGACGAGCAGCGCCGAGGATGCGCGCCGCATCGGCGGCGTCGGCAGGCTTGCCGAGGATGCGCCGGCCGAGCGCGACGGTCGTGTCGGCGCAGAGGATCGGCGCGTCGGCACGGCCCGCGCGGCGAGCCGGCGCCGCTGCCGCGCGCAGCTTGGCGCGCGTCACGCGCTCGACGTAGGCGGCCGGCAGCTCGCCGCGCGAGCTCCGCCTCCAGCGCCTCGGCGTCCTCGTCGGCGCCGGCGAGCAGCAGCTCGTGGCGCACGCCGATCTGCTCGAGCAGCTCGCGCCGGCGCGGGCTCTGCGACGCGAGATAGACGAACCGGGCCGCTGGCGACGAGCCGTTCGGCGCTCATTCGCGGTGATACGGGATGGTCGGCGGTCGACCGACCAGGCGCGGTACAGCGCCTCGGCGACGAGCACGCGGACGAAGGCATGCGGCAAGCGTCAGGTCCGACAGGCGCAGCGTCTCGTCGCAGCTCGCCTTCAGGGCGCGGATCGAGGCCGTCGGGGCCGCCGATCGACGAGCGCGCGCGTCGCGGCCGTCGCGCTGCCAGGCGAGCAGGCGCGCCGCGAGCTGCGACCGATCGTGACGCGCTCGCCGCGCTCGTCGAGGGCGATCCGGCGCGCGCCGCGCGGCAGCGCCGCCTCGATCCGCGTCGCCTCGGCGGCCATCAGCTGCCCGGCGTCGCGCGAGTCGCGCGGCTCGGCCTTCACCGCCTTCAGCTCGAGGCGCAGCTCGGGCGGAAAGCGCTTGGCGTAGTCGTCGAAGGCGGCGTCTGCGCCCAGGCCGGCGGCCGCTGGCCGACGGCGACGAGGACGAGCTTCACGGTCCGCCGGCGCGAGTCGCGATGCGGCGCCGGCGCGCTCAGCGCTTCGGCGCTCGCCTTCTTGGCTGCCGGGCGCGCGGCCGGCTTCGGGCCGCCTTGGCGGCCGCTGCTCTTGACGCCGACTGTGACGCCGATCGACGACACGCTTGGCCGGCGCCGGCGCGCGCGCTCGGCGCGCCGGCTTGACGCGGCGCCGCTGCGCGCCGATCGCGCGTCGGCCGGAGCCGCCGCCTGCTTCGTGACGGCGCTGCCGGTCGGTGCGGCCGGGCGCGCTCGGCCGCCGTGCGCGGCGCGGCGACGCGTCGCCGTCGTCCGTCGGGCGCCGCCGCCTTCACCAGGCGCGTCGGCGGCGCGAGCGCGATCTTCATCTTGCACGGGCTTGTCGCCCCAGAGCTCTTCGAGGTGGTAGTACTCGCGGATCGCCGGCTGCATCACGTGGACGACGGCGGCGCCGCAGTCGACGATGATCCATTCGCCGTTGTCCTCGCCTTCGGTGCGCGGCGCTGGATCGCCTGCCGCCTTGACCGCATCGCGAACGCTCGCTGCCAGCGATTTCGTCTGCCGGTTGCTCGTTCCCGACGCGACGATCACGCGCTCGAAGAGCGGTGACAGGTGCTCGGTGTTGAAAACCACGATGTTCTGGGCCTTGACGTCTTCCAGACCATCGACGATGACGCGTTGCAGCTTGCGAATGTCCATTCAGCTCCTGAAGTTCACCCGGTCAGCGAGTACAGCCGGTGGTGCTCAATATAACGTGCGACCGCTGTCGGGCACGAGATCGGCGATCGACTCGCCCGCCGCCACGCGTCGCCGAACCTCGGTCGACGAGACATCCATCATGGGCAGGCTGCACCACCTGGTGCGGCACCTTGGCGATCTGGGCGTTGACGGCAAGCGCTCGCGCCCGGCCGGTTGGCGATCGCCAGCGTCACCACGCCGAGCAGCTCGCGCCAGTCGCGCCAGGTGTGCAGGCTCGCGTACTGGTCCTGGCCGAGGATCAGGAACCACTCGCTGCCCGGCTCGGCGGCAGCGAGCTCGCGCACCGTGTCGAGGGTGAAGCTCGGCGCCGCTGCGGCGCAGCTCGACTGCGGTCGAGCACGAAGCGCGGCTCGCCGGCGATCGCCAGGCGCACCATCGCCTCGCGATCGGCGCGCGTCGGCTGAGGCGGCGCGCCTTCTGCCACGGCTGGCCGACCGGGATCCAGCGCAGCCTCGTCGAGCTGCGAGCTGCTCGAGCGCGAGCCGCGCCAGCGCGACGTGGGCGTTGTGCACCGGATCGAAGCTGCCGCCGAACAGGCCGACGCGCTTCATGCGCCGCCGCTGCCGTCGCCGGCCCAGTCGGCCCAGTCGCGCGGCCGCAGGAAGTCGCTGTAGAGCCGCGCCTCCGGCGTGCCCGGCTCGGGCTGCCAGTCGTAGCGCCAGGTGACGACCGGCGGCATCGACATCAGGATGCTCTCGGTGCGCCCGCCCGACTGCAGGCCGAACAGCGTGCCGCGGTCGTACACCAGGTTGAACTCGACGTAGCGGCCGCGCCGGTAGGCCTGGAAGTCGCGCTCGCGCTCGCCGTAGGGCAGCGTCGCGGCGGCGCTGCACGATCGGCAGGTAGGCGCCGGCAGGAAGGCGTCGCCGACCGCGCGCATCAGCGCGAAGCCGTGCTCGAAGCCGCCTTCGGCGAAGTCGTCGAAGAAGATGCCGCCGATGCCGCGCGGCTCGTCGCGGTGCTTGAGGAAGAAGTACTCGTCGCACCAGCGCTTGAAGCGCGGATACTTGTCGGCGCCGAACGGCGCCAGCGCGTCGCGGCTGGCGCGGTGGAAGTGGCGCGCGTCCTCCTCGAAGCCGTAGTAGGGCGTGAGGTCCATGCCGCCGCCGAACCAGACCACCGGCGTCGCCGCCCGCGCGGCGGCGCGGCGAGCATGCGCACGTTCATGTGCACCGTCGGCACGTACGGGTTGCGCGGATGGAAGACGAGCGAGACGCCCATCGCCTCGAACGGCGCGCCGGCGAGCTCGGCGGCGCGGTGCTGCGTCGCCGACGGCGGCAGCGCCTTGCCCTTGACGTGCGAGAAGCCGCAGCCGCCGCGCTCGAGCAGCGCGCCCGCCCTCGACCAGGCGCGAGATGCCGTCGCCTTCGAGCTTGCCGCCCGGCTCGCGCTGCCAGGCGTCGCGGATGAAGGCGTCGCCGCCTTCGGCCTCCATCGCCGCGACGATGCGCGCCTGCAGGTCGAGCAGGTAGTCGCGCACGGCGCGGCGTCATGCGACGTTGTCAGCGGCGCTCAGCGCTGATCGCGCGCTGGCCGATGTCGCGCCGGTACTGCGCGCCGGCGAACGAGATGCCGCGCAACGCGTCGTAGGCGCGCTGCTGCGCCAGCCGCGTCGAGTCGCCGAGCGCGGTGACGCAGAGCACGCGGCCGCCGGCGGTGACGACGTCGCCGCCGCGCAGCGTCGTGCCGGCGTGGAACACCTTCACCGTCCGTCGTGCGTCGCGTCGCTGCCGGCGGCAGGCCGGCGATCAGCGTCGCCGCTGCGCGGCTCGGCCGGATAGCCGGCGGCGGCCATCACGACGCCGAGCGCGACGCGCCGGTCCCAGTCGCAGCTCGACCTCGGTCGAGCGGCGCGCCGGATCGTGCGCGGTCGCCTGCATCAGCAGCTCGAACAGGTCGCTCTTCAGGCGCATCAGGATCGGCTGCGTCTTCCGGGTCGCCGAGGCGGCAGTTGAACTCGACCGTCTTCGGCGTGCCGTGCGCATCGATCATCAGGCCGGCATAGAGGAAGCCGCTGAACGGCGATGCCTTCGGCGGCCATGCCGGCGATCGTCGGCAGGATGATCTCGTGCATCACCCGGGCGTGCACGTTCGGCGTGACCACCGGCGCGGGCGAGTACGCGCCCATGCCGCCGGTGTTCGGGCCGGTGTCGCCGTCGCCGAGGCGCTTGTGGTCCTGGCTGGTCGCGAGCGCGAGCACGCTGCGCGCCGTCGCAGACGACCATGAAGCTCGCTTCCTCGCCGTCGAGGAACTCCTCGATCACGACGCGGCTGCCGCCGGCGCTGCGCGCCGCCGAGCATCGCGTCGATCGCCGGCATGCGCCTCGGCGCGCGTCGCCGCGACGACGACGCCCTTGCCCGCCGCCAGGCCGTCGGCCTTGACGACGATCGGCGCGCCGCGGCGCGTCGACGTGGCGCATGCGCCGCAGCCGCATCGTCGAACACCGTCGTAGCCGCGCGGTCGGGATCGCGTGGCGCTGCATGAACGCCTTGGCGAAGGCCTTCGAGCTCTCGAGCTCGCGCCGCCGCCTGGGTCGGCCCGAAGATGCGCAGGCCGCGGGCGCGAAAGATGTCGACCGCGCCGGCGGCGAGCGCCGCTTCCGGGCCGACGACGGTGAGGTCGATCTTCTCGGCGAGCGCGAAGTCGGCGAGCTCGGTCGAGGTCGGTGATGCGCGACGTTCTTCAGCTGCGGGTCGAGCCGCGGTGCCGGCATTGCCCGGCGCGACGTAGACCGTCTGCACCCGCGGCGACTGCGCCAGCTTCCAGGCCAGCGCGTGCTCGCGCCCGCCGCCGCCGATCACCAGGACCTTCATTGCGTCGCCAATCTCGGCGTTGTGATAGACGCGCCTGCGATGTCGTCGAGGTCCTCGATGCACGTCGAGCAGCTTCTGCATCCGCTGCGCGTCCTCGCCCGCGAGCGACGACCGGTGTTCTCGGCGCGCATCGTCACCTCGGCCGAGCTCGGGCTTCGAGGCCGGCGGCCTGCGAGCGCGGCCTTCACCGCCTCGAAGTCGGCCTGGCGCGACAGCACCTCGATCGCGCCGTCGTCGTCGGTCAGCACGTCGTCGGCGCCGGCCTCGAGCGCGACCTCCATCACCTTGTCCTCGCTCGTGCCGGGCGCGAACACGAACTGGCCGCACGTGCCTGAACTGGAACGCGACCGAGCCTTCGGTGCCGAGGTTGCCGCCGTACTTGCTGAAGGCGTGGCGCACCTCGGCCACGGTGCGCACGCGGTTGTCGGTCATGCAGTCGACGATGATCGCCGCGCCGCCGATGCCGTAGCCCTCGTAGCGGATCTCCTCGTAGGTGCACGCCTTCGAGGTTGCCGGTCGCCTTGTCGATGTTCTTCTTGATCGTGTCGGCCGGCATGTTCGACGCCTTGGCCTTCTCGACCGCCAGGCGCAGGCCGCGGATTCATCGACAGGTCGCCGCCGCCGTGGCGCGCGGCGACCACGATCTCGCGGATCAGCCGGGTCCAGACCTTGCCGCGCTTCTCGTCCTGGCGGCCCTTGCGGTGCTGGATGTTGGCCCACTTCGAATGACCGGCCATGTCGCGTTGTGCGCTGCGTCTCGGCGGCGGCGCGTTTTGACGGAGCGACGATTTTAGGGGCGCGATTGCGCCTCAGCGCGCAGCAGCTGGCGCTCGAGGATCTCGCGGGCGACCTGTCGGCCGACACGCCGGCCGGCGTTCGACGGCGCTGCGGAAAGTGCGCGCCGGCCCAGATCCGCGACGCGCGCCCAGCTCGTCGGCGAGCGCCGCGCCGTTCGGCCAGCGCCGCGGCCTGCTGCGTCGCGCTGTTGCGCCACTGACCGCGCCATCGACGCCGAGGCAGGCCGCGGCAGCTCGACTCGCAGGCTTCCTGCGGCGGTCGCGCCGGTCGACGGTACTGCGGGCTGTTCGGCGCGCGCACCATCGGCGCCCAGGCGGCGTCGGCGATCTGCGTGCGGAACGACCGGCGATCGCGCTTCCGGGCGCCAGTGCAGGTAGCGCTCCTGAGCGATCGTGCCGATGATTGCCAGTCGATGCCGATCCGCGGCGTCGAGCGGCGATGCGGGCAACGTCCAGGACGTGTCGAGCTTGCGCGCCTCGAGCACGCCCTTGACCCACGACGCGAAGTCGGCCGGCTCGTTGACGACCCAGAACAGCGCCGCCGCGGTCTGGTCCGCGCTGCGCGCGCTGCTCGCCACGCCACCATGGCACGCACTTCGGCGATCTCGCGCGCCGCCGCGTCGTGCCGCGGCAGCCGGCGGCGGACCGGGATCGAACGCCAGCACCGAAGCGCACGCCGAACGGCGCACGCTCCGGCGATCGCGACCGAGCGCGGCATCTCGCTCAGGTGCCTCGACGAAGACGCCGGACCGCGGGCCACGGTCGCCTCGCGCGGCTCGACGCAGTCGCCGGTCGGTCGGAGCGCGCCGGCGAGTAGCATCAGGGCCGCCTGCTGGCCGAGCGTCGCGCCGGCCTCGCGCTCGCCGGCGACCTTGACCGCGGCGAGCGTCTCGCGATAGCGGCGTACCAGCAGCGCCGTGCGTCGGGCCCGAGGACGAGGACCGTGTGCGTGTACGGTCGCCGTGCGGCCGATCGCGCGACGGCTTGCAGGGTCGGCCGGCCAGGCACGCGGCCGGCGGCGCCGGCGCGATAGGTGGGGTCGATCGCGGTCGAGCGCTGTCTGAAGGCGGCGAGCCAGGCGGATCGCTGTGCCTGGTCGCCGCGGACGCCGTTGACCTTCGCCGTCGCCTCGTCGACGGTCGAGAGCTAGTCGAGCGCGGCGTCGGCACGGGCGGCGAGCGGCCACGGGGCGAGCAGCGCCAGGCAGAAGGCGAGGCAGAGATGCTGCGAGTTGGGTCGGTCCGGCTCATGGCGCGGCTTGGGTCGGCGACCGGCGCGGCCGGACGGCTGACCGCGCGCCGGTCCGTCAACGCCGCGCTGCGCGGCGGTCGACGGCGCGGCGCGCGCCGCCCCTGACTCGAGCGGCGCCCGCGCAAGCCTAAACTGAGCTTCCCATCCCGCTTCGCTGGCGCGACGTCCATGGCCGAACCGATCCTGCTCGCCAAGCACGGCGACACCGAATGCTTCCTGCTGCCGGCGATGGCCAACCGGCACGGCCTGGTCACCGGCGCCACCGGCACCGGCAAGACCGTCACGCTGCAGACGCTCGCCGAGAACTTCAGCCGCCAGCGGCGTGCCGGTGTTCATGGCCGACGTCAAGGGCGACCTGACCGGCATCACCCAGCCCGGCAGCGATCGGCGCCGAAGCTGGCCGCGGTGCTGAAGGAGCGCGGCATCGAGCCGCCGCCGCCTGCCGCCTGCCCGGCGACGCTGTGGGACGTCTTCGCCGACGAGCAAGTCGGCTCAGGCCATCCGGTGCGCGCCACCGGTCAGCGACATGGGCCCGCTGCTGCTGGCGCGCATGCTCGACGCTCAACGAGACCCAGCAGGGCGTGCTGCAGCTGGTGTTCAAGATCGCCGACGACAACGGCCTGCTGCTGCTCGACCTGAAGGACCTGCGCGCGATGCTGCAGCACGTCGGCGACAACGCGAGCGCAGTTCCACGACCGAGTACGGCAACGTCAGCGCCGGCGAGCATCGGCGCGATCCAGCGCGGGCATGCTGCAGATCGACAGCGCAGGGCGGCGACCAGCTTCTTCGGCGAGCCGATGCTCGACATCGCCGACTTCATGCAGACCGCGTCGACGGCAGCAAGGGCGTCGATCAACATCCTCGCCGCCGACAAGCTGATGAACAGCCCGCGCCTGTACGCGACCTTCCTGCTGTGGATGCTCTCCGAGCTGTTCGAGCAGCTGCCCGAGGTCGGCGACCTCGACAAGCCCAAGCTGGTGTTCTTCTTCGACGAGGCGCACCTGCTGTTCGACGAGGCGCCCAAGGCGCTGCTCGAGCGCATCGAGCTGGTCGTGCGGCTGGTGCGCAGCAAGGGCGTCGGCGTCTACTTCGTGACGCAGAACCCGCTCGACGTGCCCGACGGCGGTGCTCGCGCCAGCTCGGCAACCGCGTGCAGCACGCGCTGCGCGCGTTCACGCCGCGCGACCAGAAGGCGGTGAAGGCCGGCGGCGAGCACGATGCGCGCCAATCCGAAGCTCGACATCGAGACCGCGATCACCGAGCTCGCCGTCGGCGAGGCGCTGGTCAGCCTGCTCGACGAGAAGGGCCGGCCGTAGCGTCACCGAGCGCGTGTTCGTGATGCCGCCCGGCAGCCAGATCGGCCCGATCACGCGCCGAGCAGCGCAAGGCGCTGATCGCCGGCTCGCTGGTCGCCGGCGTCTACGAGAAGACGGTCGACCGCGAGTCGGCGTACGAGAAGCTGAGGGCCGCGTCGCGGCGAGCGCCGGCGCCGCGCCGGCGACGCACGCCGGCGCGCACGGCGGCGACGCTCCGCCGGCGGCGCGGCGCCGCGCGCCGGCCGACGCCGGCGGCGGCATGCTCGGCGGGCTGAAGGACGTGCTGTTCGGCTCCACCGGCCCGCGCGGCGGCCAGCACGAGGGCCTGGCCGAAGCGGCGGCGCGCTCGGCGGTGCGCATCGATCGGCTCGAGCGTCGGCCGCGAGATCATCCGCGGCGTGCTCGGCAGCGATCCTCGGCGGCAGCTCGAAGCGCAGGCGCTGAGCGCAGGCCGGCGGCGGCCTCAGATCCCGCCGTACCACTCGTAGCCTTCGTCCTCCCAGTAGCCGCCCTTGCCGCCGCGGATGCTGGCGAAGCTCGTCGACCAGCTCGATCGCGCATCACGTACTTGGCCTGCTTGTAGCCGAGCTGGCGCTCGACGCGGCAGCGCAGCGGCGCGCCGTTGCGCGACCGGCAGCGGCTGGTCGTTGAGCTCGTAGGCGAGGATGCGTCTGCGCGTGGTAGCGCGTCGTCGAGGTCGATGCTCTCGTAGTAGCGAGTCGCGGCCGTCGAGCGACGGCCGTCCATCGAATCGACGCAGCGGAAGACGACGAGCTGCGCCTCGGCGTCGGCCGCGGCCTGTCGAGCACGGCGCCGAGCGGCACGCCCTTCCACTTGCCGATCGCAGCTCCAGCCCTCGACGCAGTCGTGGCGCGTGATCTGGGTGCGCGACGGCATGGCGCGCAGCTCGCGCGAGCGTCGAGCTCGAGCGGCTTGCTCGACCAGGCCGCCGACGCTCGAGCTTGTAGCCGGCGAAGCCGTCCTCGCGCAGCGCCGGCGTAGTCGGCGTCGCGCGGGCTGAGCGTGCCGTTGCCGCGAAAGGCCGGCGCGACGTCGGCCGCGGCTGAACTCCTGCGCCATCGCCGGCTGCGGCGCGAGCGATCCGCTGCGCGGCGGCATGGCTCAGCTGCTGGCGCTCTGCAGCGTCTCGACGAAGCGACTCGTTGTGCGACAGCCGGTCGCAGCCGGCGAGCAGCGCCGCGCCGGCGGCGGCGACGGCGCCGCGCAGCAGATGGCGGCGGTCGCGCTGGCGCGCGCGCATCAGGGTGAGGTCTTCGTGCTCATGGCGGCACCTCCTTCGTCGCGTCGATCCTCGCGGCACCGGTACCAGCCGGTGATCATCGAGCGCATCTCGTTCCAGACGCCGGCGATCGAGCACCTCGAACGACGTGGACGAGCGACGAACAGCAGCAGCCCGAGCGGCGGCGAGGAAGTGCAGCGTGCGCGCCGACTGCCGCGCCGCCGAGCAGGTCGACCCAGCCGGTGAAGACGCGCGTCGAGCCGCGGCGACATCGCCAGCCCGGCGAGCACCACCAGCGGCAGCAGGCCGAAGATGACGATCAGGTAGGTCAGGCTCTGCAGCACGTTGTAGCGCGTCGGCCGCGTCGCCGGTCGGGTGCCTGAACTTGCACGTGGTCGACGATCGAGCGGCCGATGCTGCGTCAGCTCGTCGCGCGTCGGCACCAGGTCCTGCGTCAGGTGCCGGCTGAAGATCGTGTAGAGCACGTAGGCGACGCCGTTGATGACGAACAGCCAGGCGAAGAAGAAGTGCCAGTGGCGCGCCATCGCCAGCCACTGCGGCGCCGGGAATCGTCGCCCAGCACGGGAAGCGCGCGCCGTCGGGTCGGCCGTCGACTCTTCGAGCACGCCGAGCACGCCGGTGGTCGTCGAACTCGGTGGCCGGCGATGCGCGTCTAGCCGACCGGGCCGCGCGGCGTGTTCATCGCCGCGCGATCGAGAGCCACGGCTTGCCGAAACGTCGAGTCGTGGCCCCAGTAGAGCGCCGGATGGGCGTTGAAGATGTTGAGGCCGCTCGTCGAGCAGGATCGTCAGGCAGACGACGTTGATCCAGTGCATCACGCGCACCGGCAGGCGATGCCGGTAGATGCCGTCGCGGCGCGCGGCGTCGGCGGTGGCGAGCGGCGGTCGCTTCGGCTGTCCATGCGAGGGCTCTCCCTGATGGCGTGGCTGACGTGTCGGCGCCGCGGCGCATTCCTTACAGCCGCGCGACGCTAAGGCACCGCGCGTCATCGCGGCATCGCGGCGCGCTGACAGAATACGCGCTTCAGCCGGCGACGCTCGGCGATGACGCCGTTCGCCGCGAAGCTCGCCGGGCGCCTCGGGCTCGAGCGCGGCGATCGACGAGGTTGGCGAGCGGCTGCTCGAGCGAGACGTAGTAGCCGCCGGCGGCAGACGTCGAGCAGCGCCGGCTGCGTCTGCACCTTGAGCCGCGTCGCGCCGCCGGCGTTGGCTGCAGCGCTCGCCGGCAGCGACGCTCGCGCCCGGCTCTCGCGGTAGGCCTCGGCCGCGCATCTCGGCCGGCTCGTCGAGCTGCCGCACCTCGATGCCGAGCAGGCGCAGCCGCTGCACCGCCTCGCTCTCGCTCGGCGCGCGAGCCAGTAGCCGCACGGCGCGCGGCCGGCACTGTCACGTGCGCAGCTGCAGCGCCGACTCCCAGGCGACGGTGAGGCGGCGGATCTCGCCGGCCTGCGGGTCGATCATCGGCGAGGCGTATTCGCTCGGCGTCGGCGCCGCGCCTCGAGCACGCCTCGCCCTGCGGCACGACGCGACGACGTCTCGCGGTCGACGAACTGGCGCAGCTTGGCCAGGTCGTCGGCGTGGCTCGGCGGCGCTCGCCGAGGACGCTGCTGTCACGGCCGACGACTGCGCCTGCACCGCGCCGCTTCAGGTCGGTGCGGCCGAGGCCGCCGCCGCGCGTCTCGACCAGCAGGCTGACCGCGTTGCGCAGGCCGCTCAGCGCTGCGGCCGACCTGCGGCGCCGACGCTGCCCATCGCAGACGTGCGGTCGGCCGGATCGGCCGAGACCGTCGTGATACCAGTCGCTGCTCAGCCCGGCGCCGCCGCAGGCCGGCGAGGAGCGGCTGGCGGAACCACTCCTCGGCCGCCTTGGTGACGAACGGCGGCAGGTTGGCGGCGCCGTCGCGTACTGCGAGCAGGCGTCGAAGCGCTGCACGCCGCCGAACTTGGCGGTGAAGGCGCCGCGTCGACCGGGTACTCGTGCAGGTCGAGCGACGACCAGCGGCGCGAACGTCGCGAGCAAGCCGGCGATCAGCGCCTGCGCTTCCGGCGTGCTGCAGCAGCAGGTGGTCGCGGTTGACGTCGGTGCCGTCGGCGGCGCGCGCTGTGAACGCCGCCGCGCCGTCGGGATTGGCGCGCGGCAACAGGTATGACGATCGATCGCGCTCGAGGACACGCCGCCGAGCCGGCCGGCTCGCCAGCTCCTGCGCGACGACGATGCAGCGCCTCGGTGCCGGCAGGCTCGTCGCCGTGCTGGGCGGCGACGATGACGACCGCCGGCCGACGCGCCGACGCTCGCCGCGGCGATGGCGGTGCCGGCGACGGCGCGCCGGCGGCGCCGGCCGCGTGAACGCAGAGCGCCTCGATCGGCTCGCCGAGCTGCGAGACGCCGAGCGAATGGCGCGACTTCAGCTGCTGCGTTCTCGCCGATCGCGGCGCCCCGCGCCAGACCGTGGAGGATCGCGCCGAGCTCGTCGTTGCTGGTGAAGGTCGCGCGCGTCCGGCCTGCGAAGGCGCCGGCATGTCGCGAACGTCACCGAAGGCTCAGGAAAGCAGTGCCGCGAGCCAGCGGCGAGCACGCTCGGCGTCTGTCGGCAGCGGCGTGACGGTGACCGGTGGCCGAGGAACTGAACGCCGGCGTGGCGATCGCCGGCGCGTCGGCGGCCTGCCTCGACGCTTCGTACAAGCTCAGCGCGGACAGGCTCGCCAGCGGCAGCGCCGGAAGGACGCGGCGCCGGAAGGCTGACGATCACCGGCGCGAGCCGGACGCGGCGCGACGACGCGCAGGCGCTCAGCAGTGCCACGGCCAAGCACCGTGGACATGCGCCTGTTCGCGCTGCGGGCGATCGACCGAACCCCGCCATCCGCCTCTCCCGCCGCGCCAGGGGAGGCGCGGATGCGGCGGTCAATATGGCACGGCGGCTACAAGCAGCGGTGCGTGACGAGCATGTGCCATCACGGCGCTGCTGGTCGCCGAGCGTCAGGTGTCGGGCACGTGCCGCGGAGGCGCGCCTAGAATCGCCCCCTCTCCCTGCCGACGCGAATGAGACCACCCCAAAGGACGCCGCCGCCGCCAGCGCGCCAGCGCTTCCTCCGCCAGATCATCGAACGGGACCTCGCCGAGGGGACCTATGCCGGCCGGCATTTCGGCCGGCACGCCCGGCGACGCGGCCCATCACGCCGCCGCGCCGCCGGACCCGGCGCGGATCCCGCACCCGCTTCCCGCCCGAGCCGAACGGCTACCTGCACATCGGCCACGCCAAGAGCGATCTGCCTGAACTTCGGCCTGCGCGCGCGACTACGGCGGCGTCTGCCACCTGCGCTTCGACGACACCAACCCCGAGAAGGAAGAGCAGGAGTACGTCGACGCGATCATCGACGCCGTGCGCTGGCTCGGCTTCGACTGGCACGCGCCAACCGGCACCGCAGCCACCTCTACTTCGCGAGCGACTATTTCGACTTCATGTACCGCGCCGCCGAGGCGCTGGTCGACGCCGGCCTGGCCTACGTCGACGAGCAGAGCGCCGAGGAGATGCGCGCCAGCCGCGGCGACTTCGACGACGCCGGGCACCGACAGCCCGTTCCGCGGCCGCACGCCGGCCGAGAACCTGGCGCGCTTGCGCCAGATGCAGCGACGGCGAGCTCGCCGACGGCGCCGCGGTGCTGCGCGCCAAGATCGACATGGCGTAGCCCGAACATCAACCTGCGCGACCCGGCGCTCTACCGCATCAAGCGCGCGACGCACCACAACACCGGCGACACGTGGTGCATCTACCCGATGTACACCTACGCGCACCCGATCGAGGACGCGCTCGAGAACATCACCCACTCGCATCTGCACGCTCGAGTTCGAGGACCAGCGGCCGTTCTACGACTGGCTGCTCGACACGCTGCTGCAGCTCGGCCTGCTGGCGCAGCCGCGGCCGCACCAGTACGAGTTCGCGCGCCTCAACGTCACCTACGTCATCACCAGCAAGCGCAAGCTGCAGGCAGCTGGTCGACGAAGGCCATCGTCGACGGCTGGGACGACCCGCGCATGCCGACGCATCGCCGGCCTGCGCCGGCGCGGCTACACGCCCGAGGCGATCTGCGCCTGATGTGCGAGCGCGCCGGCACCAGCAAGGCGGGCGGCTGGACCGACTACGCGAGCCTCGACGATCGCGCTGCGCGACGACCTCGAGCCGAAGGCGGCGCGGGCGATGGCGGTGCTCGACCCGATCCGGCTGAAGCTGCACGAACTGGGCCGAGGTCTTCGGCAGCGCGGCGCATCGCGAGCCGTGCCACGCGCCGGCGCATCCGCAGCGGCCCGAGCTCGGCGACGCGCGAGTTCGGCCTCGGACCGCGAGCTCTGGATCGAGCGCGACGACTTCGCCGAAGTGCCGGCCAAGGGTTCTTCCGCCTCTATCCCGGCAACCGGGTTCGCCTCAAGTACGGCTACGTCGTCGAGTGCACCGGCTGCGAGAAGGACGCGAGCGGCGTCGTCACCGCGCGTGCTGGCGACGCGTCGTGCCCGACACGCAAGCAGCGGCACGCCGGGCGCCGACGCGGTCAAGGTCAAGGGCACGCTCACCTGGCTCGCCGTCGACGACGCGCTTGCGCGCCGAGATGCGTCTCTACGACCGCCTGTTCAACGAGCGCGCACCCCGACGCCGGCGGCAGGGACTTCAAGGCGAGCCTGCAATCCCGACAGCAAGCAGGTCGTCGCCGCGTCCGTCGAACGCGCGCGCTCGCGACGGCGCAGCGCGGCGATGCGCTTCCAGTTCGAGCGCCACGGCTATTTCGTCGCCGACCTCGTCGACCACGATCCGGCAAAGCCGGTCTTCAACCGCATCGGCGGCCCTGCGCGACACCTGGTCAGCGAGCTGAGCGGGCGTGCGCGCACCCGACTCAGTAGCTCGCCGGGCTCGGAATCCCGAGGCGAGCATTCGCCGGTGCCGCGTCGCCGCTTCCGCTGCCAGCGCGCGAGCGGCCAGCGTTCCGTCGCGCGCGGCTCGCCGCCACGCTCGGCGAACTCGCCCGCGCTGGATCGCCGCGGCATCGAGCGAACAACACCTCGTTGATGAAGGTTGTCGGCGAGGGCCAGCGTCATCTGCCAGTTCACTCGCTGATGACGATCGAGGCCTGCGTCGACCTTTTCGATGACTGCGCAGGCATCAGGCCATTTAGCGCCGGCTGGGCGGAGCAGCGGCGCTGAAGAGTGCCGCACCGCAAGGCGAAGGAATCTCGATCCAGGAGCCTCCGGTTCGACTGGGTGAAAGCAGGCGGTTTGACTGCAGCCGAGCGCGCTGCCTGGAGCCAGACTCGCAAGCCAGAGCTTCATCTCCCTGCCCTGCCGCCGCGCGCGATCGCCGCGCCTGCCGACGTCATGACCCGCTCTCGTCGCCTCGTCGCGGCAAGCGGCGGCGAGCTCGCCCGCCGCCAGTCGCGCCGCACAGCGCCCGCGGCGACCGCCGCGCCCGGACCTCGCCTACAAGTCGCTGCGCGAAGGCACCGGCGCGAGCCCGACCGCGACCGACGCGGTCAACGCGTGCACTACCGCGGCACGCTCGATCGACGGCACGCGAGTTCGACAGCTCGCTACAAGCGCAACGAGCCGGCCGACGTTTCCGCTCGGCCGCGTCATCACCGTGCTGGACGCGAGGGCGTGCAGCGGATGAAGGTCGGCGGCAAGGCCGAGCTCGTCTGCCCGCCCGAGCTCGCCTACGGCGAGCGCGGCGCCGGCAGCGACGTGCCGCCGAACGCGACGCTGCGCTTCGAGATCGAGCTGCTCGCCATCAACCCGCGCTGAGCGGCGCGGCGTCGATGGCGCGCGCATCTAGCCGGTAGACGTGCTCGCCGCGGTTCGACTTCCAGGAGTTCTCCGAGTAGGTCGCGTCCGTCGTCGTTGCGCGGCCGCACGGCCATCAGGATGCCGCCTTCGCGGATGCCCCTGGTCGTACTCCTTGACGCGCTCTTCCGGGATGCCCCAGCCGATCAGCGCACCGACGATGCCGCCGGTCGCTGCGCCGGCGCCGGCGCCGGCGATCGCTGCCGCCAGCGGGCCGGCGATGACCAGGCCGAGGCCGGGCAAGGCGATGGTCGTGCCGACGGCGGCGATCGCCGCGGCGATCGCGCCCAGGCTGCCGCCGATCGCGCCGCCGATGCCGGCGCCTTCGGCGGCCTTGGTGCCGAGCTCGGTCTCGCGCGCCGGCGGTGGTGCCGCCGAAGTGGCGCTTGCGCGTGTCGTCGGACATGACGACGTTGACGTCGTCGCGCGAGTAGCCGCGGTCGGAGATCGACTGGTAGGCGCGCTCGGCGCTGTCGCGATCGCGGAAACAGCCCGGTCAGCATCGGGATCGTTGGTGGTCATCTGCATCAGCTCCTGAAGGTTGAAGGAACCAAGCGAGCGAGGATGGCGCGGCACGGCGATGCAGCCAAGCGGAAGCGGCCGCTCCCGGCGGTCGTCTGGGCGGCGCCGCAGCGCGTCGGCGCGCTCCTACAGAGCGGCGCGACGAGTGCGATCAGCGCCGGCGTCGGCGCGGCGCGCGGAAGTGGCGAACCAGCGGCGCGGTCAGCATCAGGCACGCCGATGCGGCGAGCGCCATCGGCACCATCGAACCGGTCTCGCTCATCGCCCAGGCGCCGACGCAGCAAGGCGAGGTGGCCGGTGGCGTAGAGCTGAGGGGCCGCATGAGCACGGACGCGGATTGTCTGGGCATAGGGATCTCCGTGGGAGCGGACCCAGTGTGCCAGCGGCTGCGCCGGCGACGTGCGCCGACCGCTGCGCCGAAGCGCAGAAACCGTGCACTGTTGGCAGCGGCACGACTCGTCGAGCCTGGCGTGCGCATCGCCCGTGCCCGACGTCGCGATGCGGTCGCCGCCTACAGCGTCGAGCGCCGCCGCGCGACCACGTGGATCCAGCCATCGCCGACAGGTCCGCCATGACGCTTCCGTCTCTCCTGTCTCCCTGGTCGTGGCCGCTGCGCTCGCCGGCTGCGGCGACGATCGCGACGCCTGCCCGTCAGCCGCCGGCATCGGCCCGCGGCCCGCGCTGCCGCCGCCGCACAAGACGCTCCTGCCGACGGTGCACATCGCCTCCGCGCAGGGCTGGGCCGACGGCGACAAGCCGATCGCCGCGCGCCGGCGCTCGCCGTCACCGCCTACGCGACCGGCCTCGACCATCCGCGCTGGCTGTACGTGCTGCCGAACGGCGACGTCCTGGTCGCCGAGACCAACGCCGCCGCCCAAGCCCGACGACGGCAAGGGCATCAGGGGCTGGATGCATGAAGCAGCGCGATGAAGCGCGCCGGCGCCGGCACGCCGAGCGCCAACCGCATCACGCTGCTGCGCGACGCCGACGGCGACGGCGTGGCCGAGACGCGCAGCGTCTTCCTCGAGCGACCTGCAACTCGCCGTTCGGCATGGCGCTGGTCGGCAACGACTTCTACGTCGCCAACACCGACGCGGTCGTGCGCTTCCCGTACGTCGAGGGCGCAGACGCGGATCGACGCGCGCCGGCGCGAAGGTCGCCGACCTGCCCGGCGGGCCGCTCAACCACCACTGGACCAAGAACGTGATCGCCAGCACCGACGGCAGCAAGCTCTACGCGACCGTCGGCTCGAACAGCAACGTCGGCGAGAACGGCATGGCGGCCGAGGAAGGCCGCGCCGCGATCTGGGAGATCGACCGCGCAGCGGCGCGGCACGCGTCTTCGCCACCGGCCTGCGCAATCCGAACGGCATGGCGCTGGGAGCCGGCGACGCGGCGCGCTCTGGACCGTCGTCAACGAGCGCGACGAGCTCGGCAGCGACCTGGTGCCCGACTACCTCACCTCGGTGCGCGACGGCGCGCTTCTACGGCTGGCCGTACAGCTACTACGGCCAGCACGTCGACGAGCGCGTCCAGCCGCCGCGTCCCGACCTGGTCGCCGAGGCGATCGCGCCCGACTACGCGCTCGGCCCGCACACCGCCTCGCTCGGCCTGGCGTCGTCGGCGGGCGCGACGCTGCCGGCGCCGTTCGGCGAGCGGCATGTTCGTCGGCCAGCACGGCTCGTGGAACCGCAAGCCCGCACAGCGGCTACAAGGTGATCTTCGTGCCGTTCGCCGACGGCAAGCCGTCAGGCGAGCCGGTCGACGTGCTGACCGGCTTCCTCAGCGCCGAGCGGCGAGGCCAAGGGCCGCCCGGTCGGCGTCGCGATCGACAAGACGCGGCGCGCTGCTCGTCGCCGACGACGTCGGCAACGTCGTCTGGCGCGTCACCGCCGCCGGCCGCTGACGCCGGCGCGGCCTCGGCTCGCGCGCGCGCCGGCAGCTCGCGCTACTTCTTGCTCTGCGACCACTCCTTGAGCGCGGCCAGCGTCTTCTCGACGTGGCGGCTCGGGTTCAGGCTCTGGTAGTTGTAGATCACCTTGCCGTTCGGCGCGATCACGTACGAGACGCGGTTGGCGTAGTCGGGGCGCAGCTGCCATCACCGCGTCGTACGACTTCATCACGTTCTGGGTGTTGTCGGAGGCGACCGGGAACTTGCCCTGGCAGGCCTGGACCGAGAACTTGCCGAGCGTGTCGATGTCGTCCGACGAGACGCCGATCACGGTCGCGCCGAGCGCCTCGAACTTGGTGATCGCCTCGGCGAACTCGTGCGCCTCGATCGAGCAGCCGACCGAGAAACGCGGCCGGGAAGAAGTAGAGGACGACCGGGCCCTTGGCCAGCGAATCGGCGAGCGTGAACTTGTAGACCTTGCCGCCGAGCGCGGCCGGACGCTGTAAAGTTTGGCGCTGCATCTCCGACATCGAGTGCTGCGTATGACGGTGTCGCCACCGTCGAGCATCAGCACGATGAATGCGAACAACTTCTTCATGACGGGCTCCGGTCAGGTCGCGGCTGCGCTCTTCATCTTACGAGAAAGGTGACGGACGACACGCCAGTACGAACGGTCGGGCGAGGCGGATGCGACCGGCGCTAGTCGGCCCGCCCGTCGCCGGCCGCGCCACGTCGCTGCGGCGGCTGATCGCCGTCGCAGCGCGTGCTCGCCGGCTGCGGCACGCTGCCCACCAACGTCGGCAAGACCGACACGCTGGCGCTGCCGCCCAACCCCGACAGCCCGCTGGTCAAGATCGCGAAGGTCTCGTCGCCCGCGCCGAGCAGACCGGCGTGCGCCTGCTGCCGCTCGGCGCCTACTCGCTCGACACCCGGATCCAGCTGGCGCAGCGCGCGACGACCTCGCTCGACGTGCAGTACTACGTGCTCGAGAACGACCCGACCGGGCGCCTGCTGATGACGGCCCTGCGCGACGCGAGCGCGCGCGGCGTCCGGGTCCGCCTCCTCGTCGACGACCTCTACACGACCCATTCGGATCCGCTGCTGCGCGGCCTGGCGTCGTTCCCGAACATCGAGGTGCGTCTCTTCAACCCGTTCTGCTGCAACCGCTCCGGCGGCGTCGGCGGCCGCTACACGGCGTCGATCTTCGACTTCGGCCGGCTCAACCACCGCATGCACAACAAGCTCTTCATCGCCGACGGCGTGATGGCGGTGGCGGGCGGTCGCAACATCGCCGACGAGTACTTCCTGCGCTCGAGAGACGCGAACTTCATCGACATGGACGCGTTCGTCATGGGCGCGGTGGTCCAGTCGATGTCGGCGATCTTCGACCGCTACTGGAACAGCGAGGTCGTCTATCCGATCGAGGCGGTCGGGCGAGCCGCTCGGCGACAAGGTCGGCGCGCGCCAAGGCGTTCGACGCGACTGATCGCCAGCCTGCCGCCGTCGCCGCCGATCGACCTGCCGGCGACCGACCTGCTCGGCTACGGCCCGCTCGTCGAGGAGCTCGACTCCGGCCAGCTCGGCCTGCGAGTGGGGCATCGCCCGCGCCTTCGCCGACCCGCCCGAGAAGCTGCTCGCGATGACGCCGAGATCGCCTTCGAGATGAGCGTCACCAACGACGTGATGATGCAGGTCTGGCAGGCCAAGAGCGATCTGGTGCTGACCTCGCCGTACATGATCCCGGGCGAGCCGGGGATGCGAGTCGTTCCGCAACCTCGAGAGGGACAAGGTCAAGGTCACGGTGATCACCAACTCGCTCGCCGCGACCGACGAGCCGCTGGTCCACAACGGCTATTCGCGCTACCGCGACGCGCGATGCTGAAGGCCGGCGTCGATCTCTACGAGCTGAGCCCGACGCGCGACCCAGCAGACCAAGCGCCTCGGCATGTTCGGCACGTCGCTCGGCCGGCTCCACGCCAAGACGGCGGTGATCGACAGGAGGATCATCTTCATCGGCTCGATGAACCTCGACCCGCGCTCGGCGAGCACCAACACCGAGTTCGGCATGTTCATCGACAGCCGCGGCGCTGGCGAAGGAGCTGCTGCGCGTCATCAACATCAGCAAGCTCGAAGGCGCCTATCGGCTGCGCCTCGATCCCGAAGACGCGCAAGCTGCAGTGGCTGACGCTCGAGGACGACAAGGAGGTCATCCTCGGCGTCGAGCCCGAGTCGAGCTTCTGGCTGCGCGTGCACAACATGCTGCTCGGCTGGTTCGTTCCAGAGAAGCTCCTCTAAAGCGCGCGGCGCGGCCGGGAGCGCGTGCCGGCGCAATCGGTCGCGATGCGCTCACGACCTGCGCGTCTATCGTGGCCAACGGCAAATGATCGAGCGCGGCGATTCGACTACGTGATCGTCGGCGGCGGCTCGGCCGGCTGCGTGCTGGCGGCGCGCCTGAGCGAGAACCCGTTCGTCACGCGTCTGCCTGCTCGAGGCCGGGCCGGTCGACAAGAGCGTGCTGATCCATTGCCCGGCCGGGCTCGCGCTGCTCGCCAAGAACCGGCGCCGCGAACTGGGCGCTTCGAGACCGTGCCGCAGCCGGGCCTGAACGGCCGCCGCGGCTACCAGCCGCGCGGCAAGGTGCTCGGCGGCTCGAGCTCGGTCAACGCCATGATCTACCTGCGCGGCCAGCCGCGAGGACTACGACGGCTGGGCGCGCGCAGGGCAACCACGGCTGGGGCTGGGCCGACGTGCTGCCGTACTTCCAGCGCGCCGAGCACAACGAGCGCGGCGCCGACGCGCTGCCACGGCAGCGGCGGGCCGCTCAACGTCATGGACCTGCGCAGCCCGCATCGCTTCGGGCCGGTCTTCGTCGAAGCGGCGCAGCAGGCCGGGCTACCCGCTCAACCGCCGACTTCAACGGCGCGCGCCAGGAAGGCGTCGGCCTCTACCAGGTGACGCACAAGAACGGCGAGCGCTTCAGCGCCGCCAAGGCCTACCTGACGCCCAACCTCGGCCGCCCGAACCTGCACGTGATCACCGGCGCGCACACGACGCGCGATCCTGCTCGACGGCCGGCCGCGCGGTCGGCGTCGAGGCGCGCATCGGCGGCGAGCCGCACGCACGTGCGCGGCGCGGCGCGAGGTGCTGCTGTCGGCCGGCGCGCTGCAGTCGCCGCAGCTGCTGATGCTGTCGGGCATCGGCCCGGCCGAGCATCTGCGCGCGCACGGCATCGACGTCGCGCCACGACCTGCCCGGCGTCGGCCGCAACCTGCACGACCACGTCGACGTCGTCGCGGTGCTCGACGCGCCGCACCTGACCGACCTGTTCGGCCTGTCGCTCGCGCGGCGCCGTCAACGCTGCTCAGGGCATCTTCGAGTGGCGCGCGCACCGCAGCGGCATGCTGACGACCAACTTCGCCGAGGCCGGCGGCTTCATGCGCAGCCGACGCCGACGACGACGCGGCCCGACCTGCAGCTGCACTTCGTCGTCGGCAAGCTCGTCGACCACGGCCGGAAGACGGTGTTCGGCCACGGCTACTCGTGCCACGTCTGCCTGCTGCGGCCGAAGAGCCGCGGCAGCGTCGCGGCTGGCGAGCGCCGACCCGCTCGCCGCGCCGCTGCATCGACCCGAACTTCCTCGCCGAGCGCGACGACGTCGAGCGCGCTGGTGCGCGGCTTCAAGGCGATGCGCCGCATCCTCGCAGCAGCCCGCGCTCGCCGGCGCACGGCGCGCGCGAGCTGGCGGCGTCGGCGGCGGCGCAGCAGCGACGCCGAGATCGAAGCGCTTCATCCGCGGCCATGCCGACACGATCTACCACCCGGTCGGCACCTGCCGCATGGGCCGACGGACCGCTGCGACGTGGTCGACGCCGAGCTGCGCGTGCGCGGCATCGAGGGCCTGCGCGTGGTCGACGCGTCGATCATGCCGAGCATCGTCAGCGGCAACACCAATGCGCCGACGATCATGATCGCCGAGAAGGCCGCCGACATGATCAAGGCCGCCAGCCCGGCGCCGGCGCCGACGCCATGACCGTGCCCGACTACTCACGGCGCCGGAGCGCGTCAGCGATGAAGACCCGCGCCGCCGTCGCCTGGAAGGCCGGCGCGCCGCTGACGATCGAGACCGTCGACCTCGAGGGCCCGCAGCGCCGGCGAGGTGCTGGTCGAGGTCAAGGCGACCGGCATCTGCCACACCGACTGAGTTCACGCTGCTCGGGCGCCGATCCCGAGGGCCTGTTCCCGGCGATCCTCGGCCACGAGGGCGCGGGCGTCGTCGTCGACGTCGGCGCCGGCGTGACGACGCTGCGCCAACGGACGACCACGTCATCCCGCTCTACACGCCCGAGTGCCGGCAGTGCAAGTTCTGCCTGTCGCGCAAGACCAACCTCTGCACAGCAGATCCGCGCCACGCAGGGCAAGGGCCTGATGCCCGACGGCACCAGCCGCTTCTCGCTCGACGGCAAGCCGATCCTGCACTACATGGGCACGCTCGACGTTCGCGAACTACATCGTGCGTGCCCGAGATCGCGCTGGCGAAGATCCGCGACGACGCGCCGTTCGACACGGTCTGCTACATCGGCTGCGGCGTCACCACCGGCATCGGCGCGGTGCTCTTCACGGCCAAGGTCGAGGCCGGCGCGAACGTCGTCGTGTTCGGCCTCGGCGGCATCGGCCTCAACGTCGATCCAGGGCGCGCAGCTGGTCGGCGCCGAACAAGATCATCGGCGTCGACCTCAACCCGGCGCGCGAGGCGATGGCGCGGAAGTTCGGCATGACCGCACTTCGTCAATCCGAAGGACGTCGCGCGAACGTCGTCGACGCACATCGTCGCAGCTCACCGACGGCGGCGCCGACTACAGCTTCGAGTGCATCGGCAACACGACGACGATGCGCCAGGCGCTCGAGTGCTGCCACACGCGGCTGGGGCGCAGTCGATCATCATCGGCGTCGCCGGCGCCGGCGCAGGAGATCGCGACGCGGCCGTTCCAGCTCGTCACCGGCCGCATGTGGAAGGGCTCGGCGTTCGGCGGCGCGCGCGGCCGCACCGACGTGCCGAAGATCGTCGACTGGTACATGGACGGCAAGATCGCGATCGACAACCTCATCACCCATCGCCTGAAGCTCGAACGACATCAACCGCGGCTTCGAGCTGATGAAGAGGCAGCCGAGTCGTCCGCTCGGTCGTCGTCTGCTGAGCGAGAGCGCGTCTCGCCGCGCCGGCCGGCGGCGCCCGGCCGAGCGCCGCGCCCGTGGCGACGCGCGCTATCGTCCAGACCGCCCTCGCGCCGGCGACTATCGCTCGACCAGGCACTGCTTGGGCAGACTCCCCGACGATCCGCGGCATGAGAGACGACCTGGCGCACCCGCTGGCAGCAGAACGACAGTCGTCGTCTACCGCGACGAGGTCGAGGTCGACCGCCTGCCGGCAGAGCGCATCGTGCGCGTCTACCTCGTCTATCGCGACCGCGGCGACGCCGAACGACATCGCGCAGACGGTCGTCGAGCTCGCCGGCGACGAGGGCTTCGCCGGTGTTCGAGCCCGAGACCGGCTTCGCCGGCCGCGTCAATTTCGAGCGCCAGCCGTTCTGGCGAGAGCGCCGCTGCATCTACTGGGTGGCGGCGCCGATCGCATCGCTGCGCTCGGCGGCTTCGCCTGGGCGCGCTGGCGCGGCGAAGCGAACAAGGCGCGCCTTCCGCCGCCTCGGCCGCGACGAGCTGGCCGGCTGCGTCGAGGCTGGCAGCGCGAAGGGCCGCAGACCTGGGAAGACCGCAAGCGCCGCCGCATCGCCTGCACGCAGCCGCCCGTTCGGCTACACGAGCGCTCACGCCTGAGCCGCGCCTGGCGTCGCGACGTCGCCCGCGCTCGTCGCGGCACGAGAAAATGCCCGGCAGAGGCCGGGCTTTCGTTCGAGCAAGGTCGCTCAGGCGGCGCGGGCTGACAGCTTCTTCATGGTCTTCCTCACGCCTGGGGTCGGGGTCGTCCCTGGCGGTCCTGGTGGTCTTCGAAGGCGTCTTCTGCATGCGCGAATCGCCCGACGCCATCGGCGACGTGGCCGCCCGCGCGCAGGCGGATCAGGCAAGCGCGCGGCTGATGCTTCACTTGCTTAGCGCCGGGCCGGTCCGCGCTACCGTCGTTGCAGACCGGCGTGCCGGTTGCCTCCGGATCGCCCTCGCCCACCATGAAGCTGCTCGCAAGCACTCCGACGCGCGTCCTCGCGTTGCTGGCGGCGTTGGCCGCTTGCACGCGGCGGCCGGCTGCGCAAGACCATGCCGTGCCGGCGTTCAGCAGCGTCGATTCGATGGAGGCGCGCGTCCAGGGCTGCGTCACCTGCCACGGGCAGAGCGGCCAGGGCACGAACAGCGGCTACTTCCCGCGCATCGCCGGCAAGCCCGCCGGGCTACCTCTACAACCAGCTCGTCGCCTTCCGCGACGGCACGCGCAGCTACCCGCCGATGAACTACCTCGTCGCGTACCTGCCCGACGCCTACCTGCGCGAGATGGCCGAGCACTACGCCAAGCTGCGGCCGCCGTTCGCGCCGCACGAGGCCGCCGACGGCCGACGCCGGCGACGCTGGCGCGCGGCCAGGCGCTCGTCGTCAGCGGGCGATCCGCAGAAGGCGATCCCGGCGTGCGCCGCCTGCCACGGCAGCGGGCCTCACCGGCATGGAGCCGGGCATTCCCGGCCTGGTCGGCTTGCGCCCGACCTACATCGTCGGCCAGCTCGACGCGCTGGCGCGTCGGCGAGCGCAGCGCCGCCGAGCCCGACTGCATGAAGCGGATCGCGACGCGCCTGTCCGACGCCGACGTCGCCGCGGTCGCCGCCTGGCTGGCGCGCAGGAGCCGCCGAAGCGATCCGTCGCCGGAATCGTCCAACCTCGTGCGCATGCCGTTCGCATGCGGCAGCCAGCGCTGAGCGCGATGCGCAAGCGTCGTCATCGTCGCCGATCGCGTCGGCTGGTCGTCGGCGTCGATCGTCGCCGCGGCCGCTGTACGTCTGCCTGCGGCCGCGGCGCGCTGCCGCAAGCCGGCGCGCCGCAGGCGGTGAACGCCGACCACGCAGGTCATCAACCAGGGCGAATACCTCGCGCGCGCCGGCGACTGCGTCGCCTGCCACACCGGTGCCCAACGGCAAGCCGTTCGCCGGCGGCCGGCGCGATGCCGACGCCGTTCGGCAACCTCTACGTCCCCAACATCACGCCCGACGACGAGACCGGCATCGGCACAGTGGACCGCCGACGAGTTCTACCGGATGATGCACACGGGCATCTCGCGCGACGGCACGCTGCTCTATCCGGCGATGCCGTTCGCCTCGTACACGAAGGTCACGCGCGACGACTCCGACGCGATCTACGCCTACCTGATGTCGGTGCCGCCGGTGCAAGCAGGCGAACCGGCACGCACGAGCTGCGCTTCCCGTTCAACAAGCGCGAGCTCCTGATCGGCTGGCGCACGCTCTACTTCAAGGAAGGCGAGTACGTGCCCGACCCGAAGCAGTCGGCGCAGTGGAACCGCGGCGCCTACCTCGTCGAGGGCCTCGGCCACTGCGCGATGTGCCACACCGCGATCAACGCGCTCGGCGGCTCGAGCGAGGTCGCAGGAGTTCGAGGGCGGGATGATCCCGAACCAGAACTGGTACGCGCCGTCGCTCACGTCGAACCGCGAGGCCGGGCTCGGCAACTGGGAGCATCAAGGACATCGCCGACCTGCTGCAGGTCGGCGTCTCGCACGCGCGCACCGTGTACGGGCCGATGGCCGAGGTCGTCTACAACAGCCTGCAGTACCTGAGCGACGAGGACGCCACGGCGATGGCGGTCTACCTCAAGTCGCTGCCGCAGCGCGACGCCGAGCCGCCGCCGACCAGCCAGGCCCGCCTCGTCGAGCCCGGCGATGATGGAGCTCGGGCGCAAGGTCTACGAGAAGCAGTGCGCGGTCTGCCACGGCGCCGAAGGCAAGGGCTATCCGCCGGCGCTACCGCCGCTCGCCGGCAACCAGTCGATCACGATGGCGTCGCCGGTCAACTCGATCCGCATGGTGCTCAACGGCGGCTATCCGCCGGGGACGAAGAAGAACCCGAGGCCGCACGGCATGCCGCCGTTCTCGCACATCCTCGAACGACGACGAGGTCGCCGCCGTCGTCACCTACATCCGCGTCGCCTGGGACAACAGCGGCACGCCGGTGCACGCCGAGCCAGGCCAACGAGCTGCGCAAGCTGCTCCCCGAGTGAAGGAACCGCCGATGCCCGCGCCGATCGACCGTGACCGCGCCGAGCGACCGCGCAGGTCGACGAGATCGTCGGCCGCGGGCCCTCGGGCGCCTTCGCGGTCGCCGGGCATCGCGACGGCGATCGTCGTCGCGATCTACTTCGCCTTCTACTTCTTCGTCTACCTGCCGCGGGGCGCCGTCCAGTGAGCACCGCGCGCCACGCCGCCGGCCGACGGCCGGATTCGCATGCGATCGCGATCGCCGCCGAGCGGCGCTGGGCTGGATCGTCGTCGCCATCATCGGCGCTGCTCGTCGCGATGATGGTCTTCACCGGCCTGCACTGGGCGGCGATGCCGCCGTCGCGGGTCGAGACGATCGACGTCGAGACGCTGCACATCTGCAGGGCGAGTTCGTCGAGAGCAACCTCGGCACGCAGCGTCGGCGCCGGACGGCAAGGTCACGGTGCGGCTCGATCGCGCAGCAGTACTCGTTCGAGCCGCAGTGCATCGTCGTGCCGGCCGGCATGCCGGTCACGTTCCGCGGCACCAGCACGGACGCGATCCACGGCTTCGTCGTCGGCACGACGAACGCGAACACGATGCTGATCCCGGCCTTCGTCGCGACGTTCACGACCACGTTCCCGAGGCCGGGCGAGCAGCTGATGCCCTGCCACGAATACTGCGGCACCGGCCACGAGGCGATGTGGGCGCGCGTGCAGGTGCTGCCGGCGGCGAGTTCCTGCCGCAGGCCAAACGGCGGGAGAGGCTCAGCTGTGTTCCTCGCTAGGAAGCTCGTGCTCGCGCACTTCTGGGTCGCGTTCGTCGCGTTCCTCGGCGCGATCGTGCTCGGCGCGTGGCAGATGTACGTGCGCAGCCCGCTGCAGCGCCTGGATCAACAATCCCGAGCACTACTACCGCTCGGTCACCGCGCACGGCACCGTGATGGCGTACGTGCTGCCGACGCTCGTCGCGATGGGCTTCGGCTACGCGATCACGCGAGCTCGCGCTCAAGCAGCCGCTGATCGGCCTGCGCTGGGCCTGGGCCGGGTTCTGGCTCGTCGTCGGCGGCACCGTGCTCGCCGCCGGCGACGATGGCGGCCGGCAAGGCGTCGGTGCTCTACACCTTCTACCCGCCGATGATCGGCAGCCCGTTCTACTACCTCGGCGTCGTGCTCGTCGTCGTCGGCTCGTGGATCTGGGTCGCGCTGATGTCGATCAACCTGCGCGCGTGGCGCAAGGACAATCCCGGGCGCGACCGTGCCGCTGGCGATGTTCGGCAACGTCGCCGGCGCCTACCTGTGGGCGTGGACCTCGGTCGGCGCCGCCGTCGAGGTGCTGGTGCTGATCCTGCCGGCGTCGCTCGGCCTCACCGACACGATCAACGCCGGGCTGGCGCGCGTGCTTCTTCTCGTGGACGCTGCACGCCATCGTCTACTTCTGGCTGATGCCCGCGTACATCGCCTTCTACACGATCGTTCCGCGCGCGATCGGCGGGCGCCTCTACAGCGACACGATGGGGCGGGTCGCGTTCGTGCTGTTCCTCGTCTTCTCGATGCCGATCGGCATCCATCACCTGTTCGCCGACCCGCAGGTCGGCGCCGGCTTCAAGTTCGTGCACGCGGCGATGACGGCGATGGTGTCGGTGCCGACGCTGCTCACGGTGTTCACGATCGTCGCCTCGGCCGAGATCGCCGGCGCGGCTGCGCGGCGGCGCAGGCACCTTCGGCTGGATCCGCGCGCTGCCGTGGGACAACCCGATGATGCTGGCGGTGACGTTCTCGTTCGTCATGCTCGGCTTCGGCGGCGCCGGCGGCATCATCAACATGAGCTACCAGCTCAACGAGACGGTCCACAACACGCAGTGGGTGACGGGCCACTTCCACCTGATCTTCGGCGGCGCGATCGTCATCATGTACTTCATGATCGCCTACGAGCTGTGGCCGCAGCTGACGCGGCTGCGGCGCCGCTGCCGACGGCGCTGGATCAAGGCTGCAGCTCTGGCTCTGGTTCGTCGGCATGCTCGTGCTCTCGCTGCCCTGGCACCTGGGTCGGCCTGCTCGGCCATGCCGCGCGCGGATGGCGTACTTCGACTACACGCCATCCGGCGCTCGCAGCCGCAGGCGTGGACCGTGACGATGTCGACCTTCGGCGGGCTGATGCTGGTCGCCTCTCGGCGCTGCTGCTTCGTCGTCATCCTCGCGCGCGCGCACCGCAAGCGCCGCAGCGACCGCGCGCCGTTCACGTTCGGCGCCGCGGCGCATCCCGGGCGGCAGCACGCCCGTCGCGCTCAACGGCTTCGCGCCTGTGGATCGCGATGATGATCGGCCTGACGGTCGTGAACTACGGCTACCCGATCGCGCAGCTCGCGCTCGCTGAAGGAGGCGTCGGTGCCGGTCATTCCGATCGGGAGCCGGTGATGGCGGAGCCGGCGCGTACGTCCTGGCGCAACCCGTGGGTGCGCGGCAGCGTCGGCGTCGCTGGTCGCGCTGACGGTCGTCGCGATGCTGGTCGGCTTCGTCTGGCTGCCGTCGGCGCAGGCCGACTTCAGCGCGCAGGGCCTCTGGGCGAGCATCTGCCGCGCCGCCGGCGTTCCGCGCGACCTGGGCCGGCCACCGGCGCGGCGCGCGACGCCGCGCCGGTGTCGACGGAGGTCGTGCTCGAGCGCTCGATGGCGCGCGGCGAGCGCAGCGACGCGGTCGGCCGCGGCGCGACCGCTGGCGCTGCAACTGCACGATGTGCCACGGCGCGCAAGGCATGAGCGGCTCGGACGCGCCCAACCTCGCCGGGCAGTATCCGGAGGTCGTCATCAAGCAGCTGCACGACTACAAGACCGGCAAGCGCGCCAGCCCGATCATGGAGCGATCGCGCAAGGCGCCTCCGACCGGGCGATCGCCGACCTCGCGGCCTACTACGCGTACGCTGCCGAAGGCGCGCACCGCGCCGACCACCTACGACGAGCCCTGCCGGCGCTGGTGCGGGTCGGCGACCCGCTGCGCAACATCGCGCCGTGCATCTCGTGCCACGGCGGCGTCGACCAGAAGTTCGGCACGCCCTGGCTCGAGGGCATGCCGAAGGGGCTATCTCGGTCGCGCAGCTCGAAGCCTTCGCGTCGGGCGCGCGCCGCAACGACTCGCAGGCGCAGATGCGCAACATGGCGCGCGCGATGACGCCGCGCGAGATCCAGGAGGTCGCCGCCTTCTACGCGCGCAAGGCGGGCAGCGGCGAGCGCCGCCACTAGCGGCGGGCGGCGCGCAGCGCCGGCGCGCCTCTGCTCGAACTTCCCTTCGCGCAGCCACTTGGCGGCGACCCACTTCTCGCCCGCATCGACCGGCGCGCCGCCGTGCAGCGTGCGGGTCGCCGGGTGCGGCCGGTCGTAGCTGAAGAAGACGCGCATTGCCGCTGGACCGGCGCGACCTCGAGGCCGACGTCCGGGAAGATGGTCGCGCCGCCGGCCTCGGGCGTGTTGAGGTAGCAGACGAGCGAGGCCGACGCGCTGGCCGCCGCGCTTCAGGATGCGCCGGCGTGCCGGGCTCGGCCGGGTCGAAGTAGTCGTAGTGCGGCTTGTACTCGGCGCCCGGGCCGGTAGCGCAGGATCTGCAGGCCCTCGCCGTTCTCGAGCGGCCAGTCGCAGCAGCGCGGCGATGCGCTGTCTCGAGGCGGGCGCAGACCGGGAACTCGGCCGGCTCGAAGAACATGCCGTCGCTGGTGCGCGCCTCGTTGACCTCGCTCGCGCCGGTGCGCGTCTCGACCGTCTCGGAGCGCGCCAGGCGGCGTCCGCGCCAGGGCGATCAGCTCGGCGCATTCGTCGGCCGAGAGCAGGTCGCCGAAGACGACGACGCGCGGGCGGCGTCATCGCCAGCGACGCACCGCGACCTCGCGGTCGCCGGCGCGGACGCGCGGCGTGCCGGCGGCTGATCGGCGCCGCGCCGGGCACCGGCGTCGCGGCCGGCGCCGCGTCGGTCGCCGGCCGGCCGAGCGTGCTCGCGCATCGTCGTCTCGAGCGCGCCGGGCGCGATCGCTTCGTCCCAGCCGCTCGCCTTCATCGCCTCGACGACGACCTCGGGCGGATGGCCGGCCGCCGCCTGGGCGACGATCCAGTCGTCGCAGCTCGGGCGGTGATCTGGCTGCTGCGCTCATGAGCGCCGATTTTGCCGGAGGCAGCGCGCCGCTCGCGCGGCGCAGCGGCGCGTGACGCGCGGCGCTCAGCGGAAGTCGCGGCTGCGGCTGACCAGGCCCTGCAGCAGCGGCGAGTGGTCGATCATCTGCGCGGCGAGCAGGTGCATCACCGCGCCGTCGCCCTCGCCCTGGCGCTGCCACTGGCCGTAGACGGTGAGCAGCGTCGCGCCGAGCAGCGGCTTCCGCTGCTGCCTCGGCGACCCGCGGCCAGACGATGACGTTGACCGCGCCGGTCTCGTCCTCGAGGGTGACGAAGACCGTGCCCTTGGCCGTCTCGGGCCGCTGCCGGTGCGTGACCAGGCCGCTCGCCCGCGCCAGCCGGCCGTGCGGATAGGTGCGCAGCCGCGCCGCCGGCTCGATCCTGAACGCGGCGAGCTGCGCGCGCAGCAGCGACAGCGGATGGCGCTTCAGGGTGAGGCCGAGCGCGCGGTAGTCGGCCAGCGTCGTCTCGGCCTCGCTCGGCGCGCGCGAGCGCGACCGCCGTCCTCGCGCGACGCGCGTCGCGCGCAGCATCTCGGTCGGCCGCGTGTCGATGCCGGCGACCGCCCACGCGGCCTGGTGGCGATGGCCGGTGAGCGCCTGCAGCGCATCGGCCTCGGCCAGCGCCGGCCAGCGTCGTGGCGTCGAGGCGGGCGCGCCGCGCCAGGTCTTCGACGCTGGCGAAGCGGCGCCTCGGCGCGCGCGGCGACGATGCGCTAGCGCGGCGTCCTCGGCCAGGCCGCTGATGCGGTTGAGGCCGAGCCGCACCGGCGCAGCGGCGCGCCTGGCCGAGCGCGCCGACCGCGAGCTGCGCACTGCCGCTGACGGCGCTCGCTCGCTCCGCCTTCGAGCACGCTCTCCCAGCCGCTCACCGCGACGTCGACCGCGCGCACCTCGACGCCGTGCTCGCGCGCATCGCGCACCAGCTGCGCCGGCGCGTAGAAGCCCATCGGCTGGCGCGTTGAGCAGGCCGCAGAGGAAAGCGTCGGGGTGGTGGCGCTTGATCCAGCTGCTGACGTAGGCGAGCAGCGCGAAGCCGGCGGCGTGGCTCTCCGGAAAGCCGTATTCGCCGAAGCCCTGGATCTGCTTGAAGATGCGCTCGGCGTACTCGAGCTCGTAGCCCTTCTCGACCATGCGGCCGACCAGCCGCTCGTGGAACGGCGACAGGCCGCCGCGCCGCTTCCACGCCGCCATCGCGCGGCGCAGGCGCGTCGGCCTCGCCGGCGGTGAAGTCGGCGGCGAGCATGGCGATCTGCATCACCTGCTCCTGGAAGATCGGCACGCCCTTCGTGCGCCGCAGCGCGCGGCTCGAGCTCGTCGGGGCAATCGATCTCGCTCGTCGGCGCAGCGTGCGGTTCTTCAGGTACGGATGGACCATGCCGCCCTGGATCGGCCCGGGCCGCACGATCGCGACCTCGACCACGAGGTCGTAGTACTGCGCGGCTGCAGGCGCGGCAGCATGCTCATCTGCGCCCGGCTCTCGATCTGGAACACGCCGACGGTGTCGGCGCGGCAGATCATGTCGTAGGTGGGCGTGTCGTCGTCGGGGATGTCGTGCCATCTCGAGCGCCTGCGTCGGCCGAGCTTGGCGCCGATGTAGCGCGAGCGAGCGGCGGATCGCGCTCAGCATGCCGATGGCGAGGATGTCGACCTTGAGCAGGCCGAGCGCGTCGAGGTCGTCCTTGTCCCACTGGATGACGCTGCGGTCCTGCATCGCTCGCGTTCTCGACCGGCACCAGCTCGGCCATGCGGCCGCTTGGCGATGACGAAGCCGCCGGGTGCTGCGAGAGGTGGCGCGGAAAGCCGATCAGCTGCGCGGTGAGCTCGATCCACAGCTGCACGACCGGGCGACTCGGGATCGAAGCCGTTCTCGCGCAGCCGCTCGGGGCGATGCCGCGGCCGTCGAACCAGTGCTGGCTCTTCGAGACCGCGTCGATCGCGCTGCAGGTCGATGCCGAGGCGCGCGGCCGGCGTCGCGCAGCGCCGAGCGCGGCCGGTAGCTGATGACCACGGCGGTGAGCGCGGCGCGGTGCCGGCCGTACTTGCCGTAGATGTACTGGATGACCTCCTCGCGGCGCTGGTGCTCGAAGTCGATGTCGATGTCGGGCGGCTCGTTGCGCTCGACGCTGATGAAGCGGCCGAACAGCAGCGTCGCGCGCGCGCGGGTCGACCTCGGTGACGTCGCAGGCAGTAGCAGACGAGCGAGTTGGCGGCGCTGCCGCGGCCCTGGCAGAGGATGCGCCTGCGCGCGCGCCCAGCGCGACGATGTCGGCGACGGTGAGGAAGTAGGCCTCGTACTTCGAGCGTGGCGATGACCGCGAGCTCGCTCTCGATCTGCGGCCGGTACTGCGCGTGCCGGCGTCTGGCCGTCGCGGGAATGCGCCTGCGGCCAGCGCCTCGGCGTAGGTGAGCTTCCGCAGGTGCGATGGCCGGCGTCTCGCCGGGCGGAACGATCTCCTGCGGATACTCGTAGCGCAGCTCGCCGAGCGAGAAGCGGCAGCTGGCCGGCGAGCAGCCAGCGTGTTGCTGCGAGCCACTCGGCCTCGTAGAGCGCCGCCAGGCGGCCGCGCGAGCGCAGGTGCTGCTCGGCGTTGGGCTCGAGCGCGAGGCCGCACTCGGCGACCGGCTAGCGCGAGGCGCGTCGCGGTGAGCGTGTCCTGCAGGGGCTTGCGCGAGCGCACGTGCATCAGCACGTCGCCGGCGGCGACGATGCGGCAGCACCGGTGAGCTGGCGACGCGGACGACGCGCGTCGACGAGCTCGTCGTCGCCGGCGCGGTGCAGCAGCTCGAGCGGCGATCGCGGCGCGGTCCTGGAACCAGGTCTTCAGCCACATCGCGTGGGCGAAGACTTCCTCGAAGCTCTGCGCAGCCGAAGGCACGAGCAGCGCCAGGCACTCGGGCAGGCCGGCGAGCGTGGGCGCGTTCGGCACCTTGCCTTCGACGTCGCCCGGATGCGCGAGGTAGCTACCCTTCTCGGCGCGGCGGCGCGCGACCGTGATCCAGTGCGAGAGGTTGCCGTAGCCGCGGCGCGTCTGCGCGAGCAGCACCAGGCGCGCGTGCGGCGCGCCGCTGGTCGGCAGCGTCAGCCGCATCTCGCTGCCGATGACGAGGTGGAGCTTCTGCGCCTGCGCCTCGACGTGCGCGCGCACGACGCCGGCGAGCGAGCACTCGTCGGTGATCGCCAGGCGCGCTGTAGCCGAGCGCGGCGCGCGCGCTCGACCAGCTCCTCGGGATGCGAGGCGCCGGTCAGGAAGCTGAAGTTGCTCTTTGGTGGAGCTCGGCGTAACGCGGTAGCACGGGAAGGTTAAACTGTATGTTTATACGATATCGTGCCCAGAGTCCCTGTCAATCCAACCTCGCGCGCTTGGCCCGCTCGTCCACTTTTCATCCTCGCAGGGCGGTGAGAGGACAGTTGTTGTCGTCGATATCACCTTGGGTCGTGGTGCAGCAGATGAGTGACGGTGACCAGATGAGTGACAGTGACCAGATCATTTCCCTCCTTGCGCGGATCAGCGAGGAGAACCAGCTCAAGTCCTGGGACCAGGAGAAGCAGCTCGCGCTTACCAGCGCACCTGGATCGCGTCGAGCCGGACGGTATCGCGGAAAGCATTGAGTTGCAACGTTCTTCAGTGGCGCGGCAAACGCAGGCCACTTAAGAATCTCGTCTTGCCGCGTGGGGTTCTTCTCGTACTTCTTGTGTACTCCTGTTCCAAGTACCATTATCTTTTAGCCTCATCACTTCCATCTGCTACTGCCATTCCAGGGATCACGTGAACCACGCCTTCACTTCGCCTTATTGCGCTACGCCGCTCGAAGAGTCGAACGAGGTGCCGTGGGTGTTCGCCGCCTGGCCATGCAGGGGCGGGTCTAACCCCCTTCCATCGAGCTTAGCGGACGTTCACAAGGGCTGGTCGCAGCCTCTAGCCCGCGCTCATGTCAAACGTTAAGGCGTCGCCGAATTACGCCGCGCGCATCCGAGCTGTGCAGCGAAAACGAATGCCAAGAACTCGAAGCATTCTTGGTCGAGCAGATCTACGAGTTCAACGCGCAGTCAACCGGCTACTTCGACGGTAGGCTCGCGGGCGGTAACCTGCAGAGCGAGACGGGAGAAATCATCGCGGCGTTCAACGGCCCACACACGTGGGGAGGTTGCTGCGTGATGGCTCATTTGTGGAATTTGCACCAGACCCACCGCGGACGTGGTCTTGGCGAGCGCTGCTCCAAGCGGCCGAGTGGAGGCTGTTCGCAGAGAGGTGTGAGCAGGTGGTCCTCTCAACACAGCTTCAGGCGCGGCGTTCTACGAGCGGCTCAGCACGAAGCAGGCGGTCATTGGCGCGGCCAGCCGAAGGGCACGCCAACATCATCTATATCCAAGCGCCTCAAGGAACAGAATGGCATCCCAACGCTTACCTCTCCATCGAGCGGACGTTCCAAAGGCCGCTTCGCGCCCTTTGGCCCGCCGCGCTCATGTCGAACGTTATGTGCAGATTACAGCGGCGCAACGCGCGAGCTGTCGGCACTGGCGACCATCCACGTCACCTCTTGGCGAGCTGCCTATGCGCGCATGCTTTCCGCCGCGTCCCTGGCTTCGCTCTCGTGGCTGAGCGAGTAGAACGGCTCAAATGCCAACCTCGAGGCGGCTGCGTCTTTCAGCACTCGTGCCAAGCTGCAGACGGCGCCGTTCTGCCGTTTCGTTTCCTACGGTCGTTGCCGCGACGAGGGCGCGCCACCGGGACGCGGCGAGGTCTGGGCAGCTACGTGTCGCCCGAGCCTGGTCACGACGGACGCGGGTTGGGCATCTATGGGAGGCCGCGCGTCGCACAAATGCTTCATGCAGGCTATTCGCAAGTCAGCTTGCGGTTGCGTCCTGTCAGTGGCAGACGTTCGAGGTCGGCGTTTCTACGAACCCGTACCGGCTGTCAATGCGCGAAACTTCGAGCCTTCGGCACTCCGGGGCAGTCAGAGATTCGTCTGCTCGGCGGTGGCGCCAACGCTCAGGAAGTCACGCTTGGCTAGGCCGGGCACATCGCGTGCGGCTAACCCACTTCCATCGAGCGGAGCGTCCTCGGCGGCCGCTTCGCGCGCCCGCAGCGCGCCGCTCATGTCGAACGTTAGGCCCAGCGGAACCACGCGCATGCACGTTAGCAGCCACTGCAGAGGCGTTCTGTGCGGACTGGTCGGCGTTGCTGGCCGCGCGCACTCTGTCTATCAGCGAGATCGTGGGCTCACGCGCAATACGGCTAGTCGGCGTCGTCACCCCGAAGTTCAGCTCGTTCTGTGGCTCTGCTGGCGCCCGCAACTGGGTCGGCGTCCCATCGGCCGCCTTCTTGCGGCTCATCGTCTGCGCCTCTGTCAGCCGCGTGCGCTCGATCGGCACGACCTCTTCATCCTCCGAACCGGCCGGCAGGTAACAGAGGCTCTTCGGCATCGCTCCGCGTCATGGATGTCACCGTTCGGGAAGTGCGTCCATCCCGTCATGGGCCATCTGGTGGTCCAGCGCTGCCTGCATTTTGCGAGCAGTTCGAAGGCGCGCGACCGTGTCTGTGGGTCTTCGGCTCACATTCCGTGGGCTCATCGCGCTTGCGCGGTGTCGAGACTGTCGGTTCTAGCTCACACGGTCAGTCGCTGACCGCAGTGCCCTAACCTCCATCGAGCGGACGTTCCAAGGCCGCTTCGCGCCCTTTGGCCCGCCGCTCATGTCGAACGTTAGCCGTCAAATCAACCATTGCAGCGTGCTCAGCGTGAGGTGAACCCGAAGTGCGTATGGCGCCCCTTGCGGATCGTCTCCCGATCCGGTCGGATGCTTGAGCTCTACCAGCACGACCTGTCGGATATCTGGGATCAGGATCTCGACTCTCACGGTGAGTACGGCTACGCGCTCGACCGGGTACTGGGACTCATGAAGGCTTCTATCCCTTTGTTGCCACCGTCGATGGCAAAGTACGCTGAGCTTCGCTCTGCAGTCAATCAGGCGGTTCGCATCGGAACGCACGGGTACTGGATGGATCAGTTCTTCGTCCTCAAGAAGTACCGCCACCGAGGCGTCGGCCGGTTGCTTGCGCAGTCGGTATTCGCCGCCTTGCTCGGCACGCTGGGAGGTCGGTCAAATCGCCTGAGAACCGTCAGGCCCAAGCCTTCTGGCGAGGGGTCATCAGCACGCAGTATACAGGAGATCGCTTCAATGGAACACGAGGTACGTGCTGGCCCGTGGCAAGGGAGTTATTCAGGTCTTCGAGCACTGCCTGCATGACGTCTGACCTCTCCATCGGCAGACGTCCTCCAGCAGGCTTCGCTTGCTGGCGGCCGCCATGTCGAACGTTGGGACCCAATTGACCGATCTCCGCTACGCGCCTCGGTGTCCCCTCGTGGCCGATGGTGTTCACGTCTCGCGGCTTTACGCCACAAAGCGTGCGCCGCGCTTGCCAATTGTTCATCGCATCACGCTGCTCGGCCTTGTTGGCGTAACCGTGGCCCGTTCAGACTCCTGCCCTACCCCGGGGGTGGCGTCATCAGCGCCGTGGCGGCGGCGTTACTCTCATCAGCCTCACCATTTGGCTTCTCCTTAAGGTTTACCGTGGACGAAATTGGGCCAGGTGGACGATGCTCGATGTTGCCCCTAGCTCTAGTTGGGTCTTTGAGGCCATAGAGTTTCCAGAGCTAAATCGATGCAGGCGCCTCTCCAGGCAGCGGTCAGCATCACCACGAGTGCGTTGGACATTCTGGTGTGCTGGTTTGTTGTTCTTTGGTATTGGCGCGGCGGCTTTGCGCGTCGGCCAAGACCACGGTTGAGGCAGGCCGGTGAGGTCCATCCATGCCAAGCAAACTCACGCTAGTAGAGCAGGTTGCCCTGCCCTCGCAGTCTGCCGTCGCTACTGCATTCAAGTCGGTGAATCTCGCAGACGCGTTTTCGATTCAACTTCCTTCTGACGCCTCTATAAATCCAGATGTCTTGGCCCGATTCATCTTCTCGGTGCAGCCATCTTGGATCGGAGCGCTCACCAACGTCCGAGATGCAATCGTTGCGGGATTTGGTCTGAAGACCGCCAAACACCTCGCAACGCTCTCTAGTGACGCCACAGCCCCCCGCATCAGCATCTTCAGGGTCTTCGGCACCAGCGAAACTGAGGTCGTCTTAGGCGAGAACGACAAGCATCTTGACTTCCGAGTGTCAATTCTTTGTACGCCAGGCTCGCCGCCAAATACCGGTAGCCAACTGACCCTATCAACCGTCGTTCACTGCCACAACCGCTTGGGCCGAACCTACCTATCGGTCATTGCTCCCTTCCATCGCCAGGTTGTGAAAGCCAGTCTTCGTCGTGCTGCAAACGTTGGGTGGCCCAAGGCGAGTGCGTAGACGAATGCCATGTGTTGTCCACTGAGGTTTAACGCTTCATCGGCGGACGTCTTCCGGCAAGCTGCGCTTGCCTGCGGCCCCGCTCATGTCAAACGTTAAGCAACACATGAGCATCGTCGCGTGCAAAGAGTGCGACCTCAGCGATGCTCGATCGCCATCTGATTGAGATTGCCTTCTTTCACGATTCCTATCGTGCGCCGCTGTCTCGTGCGCGGGCAACCGTTGTCGAGTCTTCTTTGCCATCTTTGGCCACCACCCAAAGTGGATGAAGGTCGCCCTGGTGCTCCGCAATTGGTTGATGTCTTGCTTCGGGCTGGAAGTGCCAACCACGCCGAAATCATGCGTCCCAGGTCAAGGCCCACTACAACGTCGGAGAAGATCGGGCCGTGGCCAATCTTCCACCTTAGCGAAACGGGCTCGTTGCCGGGCGAGACAACAAGCATCTGGACTTCCGGCTTTCGGGGTCCTCCAAGGAAGCCAGCGGCGGAAGAGGTCGAGTGCGGTCGTATCCACCGTCTGCACACAACGCCTTCGGTAAGGCCTACCTGGTTCTCGTCATTCCATTCCATAAATGGGGCGTGCGGCGGCTGTATCGCGCCCTGGCTCACGCAACAGGCTGTAGGTCGTGGTCAGTGGCATGTCGCCTACCCATCGAGCGGACAAGGCTGCGGCAGGCTGCGCCTGCCCGCCTGCCGCTCATGTCAGTGGAGCGTCAGGTGCAGGTCAGATCCAACTCTCTGAAGGCCTGGCTCTTGGTTGCACAATCGACACTCGGAGCGACACCGCTATGCCCGCGTACGTAGGTACGAGGTCGAGATTCGCGACACGGAGAGGTGGAAAGACTTCTCGTCACGCGGTTACGGCCGCTCCTCGCTGCCCGCAGGGCAAATACCTTGTGCGAGGCGGCGTACCCAAGATCACGAGGCGACTGGTCGCCGCGAGAAGGCTCTCGCATCCTGGGTTCCGTCAGGCAAGCCCTTGATAAGTTCTACGGCAGCTCCCTGACTGTTATCAAAGGCTCATTGCAATTCCAGTGAATTCAGTTCAGCCGGTTCACGTCGCGTCACGACGGTCTGCCCTATGACCCTTCGCATGCAGGTGAAGAAGGAGCCTTGCTTCGTGGGGATGGCCACCGATTGATCAGTTCAGAAGTTCAGTGACGGGTTTGCCTTTGTCGACGATATGAACGGTGAAAGGCAGAATGAGCGATTTTTCTACGACTTTGAATCCAGCATGGGAACATCGCGCAAATTCATCAACAGGCTACGGTGGCGAGGCATCATTGGTTCACTTACCGGGTTCCTGGACCATCGTCCCTGAACGACGAAGCCCGCGCTCCCTCCAGCACGTCGAGCGCTATTCATGGACCATTATGGTCGAATTTAGTTTTATTGCGCGCTCAAGCACTGCGTCGCTGTTGACCACGCCTCGACGAGGACACTTTCATGCTGCACCATCGACTTGTAGTGACCTTGCTTCTGACGTGCGGCCCGAAGCTGGCCACGGATCGTCCAGCCGACCATCGTCCCGATCGACAAGGCAGGAGGCGGCTTCCCGAGTCGTTGTGCGCGCACCCAGGAGGCCAGTGGAAAGTCACTACGAAGAAGGACACTAACGGAGCCTACTCGTTGGGTGGAGCTCTCAGGGAACCGGGCGAGGAACTGCTGCCACGCATACGCACTCGGCGCTTGAGGATGAGAGCGCTACATTTTGGAAGGCCAACTCACGCTTGTACGTCGAGAACAACGAAAAGTGGTGGCACGCGCTGGGTCGTTCGTGTTCGCGCCCAAAGAACTTCGTCACTTCTTCAGAACGAGGCGCGACCCGAGCCCGCTTCCCTGGTAATCACATCTCCCCCCAGGTGGCTTCGAGTTCTTTGACGACCGGGAGGCACTCCGAAGTCGATGGACCGCTCAAGCCGGAGTTCTTGAAAAAAATTGAAGGCGCTCGAAGATGAATACGGCATGCAGTTTCATCGCGTTCATGAGACGGCCTAACCCTTCCATCGAGCGGACGCACGTCCTCCAGCAGGATGCGTCTGCTGGAGGACGCCGCTTGTCGTGTCAGCACTAGGCGGCACACACAAGCATGGAGCTTCGCTCCCATTGAAAGGTGCCGTCCGGGTCGTCGCTCTATTCGAGGCCCTCATGGGCTTGGTGGTACTGCTCGCCGCCACCGGCGTGCTGGCGCTCGTGCACAAGGATCTGGAGGCCGTCGCGTTCAAGCTTGTCGAGCATGCGCACCTCGACTCCGGCGGCGAGATATCCACAGATCTTCATCACCGCCGCGGCAACCTCCAAAACACGCGACTTGCTCTCCTGGCTTTGGGAGCCGCGGCGTACTCGGCGCTGCGGTTCATCGAGGCCTTTGGCCCGCTGCGCGGGCGCGCCTGGGCCGAAGGTTCTCGCTGCCGGCAGCGGTGCGATCTACGTGCCGTTCGAGCTCGTAGGGTTCGTGCACCGCCCAACTCTGCTTCGTGCGACCTTGTTGCTTGCCAATGCGGTGGTAGTTCTGGTCATGGTTTCTGCCTTCTGGCACAACGCCGCAAGCGCGCCACGCAGAATGCCACCCCAGGCAATCACGAGCAGGGGCATAGCGAAGAGCGGATTCATGAATGTCTCTCAGCGCGCCAGTTTTGCAATGTCGCTGCCATCCGTGACCGAGGGTGCACTTCAACTTCCTCGTCGTTTCGGGTTCGCGGCAAGATCTTCGCCGCAGTGCCTCCCGAGGAAGAGCACGTGCGTATTCGTGGAGGAAGAGCAGCGCCAGAGTGGCACTCGCCCTGGAGCCCGAAGCGGTGGAGAAGCTGCTTTGGGGCAAGCGCGTTGTAGGCTTGCGCGTGTGCCTCGCGAAGGCGAAGCCGAGCTTAGTCCAATAACCTGTTGTCTCAAGCATGGTCGCACAAGCGCCGAAGGCTTGGTAGCCCCTCCCACGCCCCGGCTGCCGCTCATGTCGGAGGCGTTGACGCTGAAACCACCGTGCGCGCGTCCCTGGCCGCAAGTGGGAGGACCACTGGATGAAATGGCCGACGGTTGATCAACTGACAGACCTGGCACCTCTGCCATCAGGCTATAGCTACGCATTTCCCACGCGCGCGGAGAATCGTCCAGATCATCCGCGCCCTCGAACAGTGGTATCCCGGCATCGCAGTTGGCAACGCCAGCTGCCATATGCGCGAGTCGTTCTACACCAGCCGCGTCTACTTGGGCGGCGACGAGGAGCGTGACTTCCTCGTCACGCTGCTGAAATGCCGGGGCGAACTGGCGGCCGTCTTCTCGGTGGAACGAGATGTCGACAGCCGCGTCATCTATGGTCGGATCGGTGCGATCGCTCCGGAACACCGTGGCGCGCACCTGAGCCGAGCGCTTCTCGCGCTCGAAGAGGCCATCGGGACGATCAATGAGCATGGGCATGGTCTATGGTCTGGCGACGCTGAAGCATCCGTACTTCCAGCAAACCTTCGAGCGCATGGGCTGGCAGCTCATCGGAATCATGCCCGGCTTCGATCAGGAGCTCGTCGCTCCGGGCGAGGTGCGCAGGGTGTATGAGGCCGTGTACGTGAAGGTGCTGGAGCCGAGTACTCTGCTGGCACCGGACCAAGGCAACATGACCGAAGCGGTCCGAGAGCTCTATGCCCTGCTCTTCGAACGGTCTCATCCGGGTGGCGCGGACGCCTGGCCCCTCCATCGAGCGGACGTCCCACGGCCTGCTTCGCAGCCCTTGGCCCGCCGCTCATGTCAGACGTTAGGCCCATGGAACCTGCTTCTCCTCCGGCACGAAGTTGTTCTCGAAAGGTAAAGTGCCTTTGCGGTCAGGTACATATCTCCGTGCGCGAGGAGCCACTTCGGCGTACCGGCATCTGCCACTGCAGCTGCCGGCAGAAAGCGGCTCGGCCTTTACCTTCTACGCGGTTTGGCCCGCACGGCACCTCGGCATGGAGCGGAAACATCCGAGTTCCGCGGCCAACACTTCTGTCCTCGCTGTGGGTCGCGCCTGTTCGCTCTCAATGATCACGAAGCGGAGGTCAAGCTCGGTATCCTTTCGGAGGCCCCGCACGCTCGTCCCGAGCTACCGAACTCTGGGTCAAACGCCGCCAGGCCATGCCGGCTGCGACTGATCGAAGGGGCTGTGCGGTACGAGGAGAACCGGAAGTGATCGAAACTGAACGACGGTCACCTCGTGCGCTCACAGGCACTGCGCAGCATGAGACTTAAACCTTCCATCGGGGCGACGTCCCGAAGGTCGCTTCGCACTCTTTGCGCCGCGCCTCATGGCAAACGTTTAGGTCCGTTCGCAGATATGAGCTTGCCCTCGATCGTCGTCATCGCGCTGCAGTAGTAGCCGTCGCCGCACTCTTCGCGTGGTTGAGCGACTCGACTCGCCGGCACATCGCGCGCGTCAACTCGACCGGCTTGCCACTTTGCTGTGGTAACTGTGGGTGGGCCTTTTGGCAAGTCAACATCGGAAGAGGCGCGTCGTGAGTACATTCAAAAGTGTCGAACCGCGCAACAACGGCCAGATCTGCCAGGTCGCTTTGACCGCCGCTGGTTTGTTCGCTGCTCGAAGTGCGGTGCCGATGCACAGTTCCAGTTTGAGTCTGGGCAGCTTGAGCCCGTCTGAAAGCTAAATCGCCCGGCGCGTAAGTTGAGTCACGAACCTGACCTCCATGGAGCGGACGTCTCCAGCGGGCTTCGCCTGTTTGCGGCCGCCGCTCATGTCAAACGTTAGGCGCCCACAACTCGATCAGCGTCCCTCCTCGACGAACACGCGTACCGAGACCTGCCGCATGGACTTGCACGTTTGGTTGATCTACCTCTCTGGCGGCGATTGGACTTTCGTTGTCGCCGGGCCCCAACGGGCTGCTGGCTCTCACCCATGGAGCGCCTGCATGGCCGTCAAAGGGCGCTCTTCACAGTCCTGGGTGGCTGCGTTGGGTTCGTCACAGTCATTGCCCTCTCCATGTTCGGCATCGGCGCGTTGCTCAAGACGTCGCTGGTTTGGCTCACTGTGTTGAAGTGGCTAGGTGGCGCCTATCTCGTTTGGCTCGGCATCTCAGGTCTGGCGCTCGCCACCCATAGGCTTGAGCCGCATCGATCTGCCGAGCCCCCGGGCACGCCGGTCCTTGTTCCAGCAAGGAGCACTATCGGCGATGACGACCAACCCAAGGCGATCCTGGTTCTTTGCCGCCTTTCTTCCTCAATTCATCGATCCGTCGCGGAGTGCTGCTGGGTCAGTTCGTCGTCATGGCTGGCACGTTCGCCGCGATCGAGTTCGCGACCGAGATGGCGATCGCCAGCGTTGCGCATCGCATCAGCCCATGGCTCAGAAGAGTCGGGCGCCGCTTCAATCAAGCCTGCGGCGGGTGTTCGTGGCCATTGGCGTACTTCTGCCTCTGCGCACCTAGCACCGCATGACCCCTAACCCGTCGCCATGAGTTCATCAGGCTGAAGGTCCCACCTCCCGCCGTAGCTCTGGTCTTCGGCTTCCTGATGTGGCTCGCGTCCTCCGCTGCTCGCGCCTGTTCAATCTCCCCTTTGGCGCTCGCGTGACTGTTGCTCTCGCTCTTTGCTTGCCCTCGGCCTGGTGTTCGGCGGCGTCTCGGCCATGATCTCGTTCCGGCGAGCAAAGACCACGATGAATCCGATCAAGCCTGCTGCCACGGCCTCTTTGGTCACCTCCGGCCCGTTTCAGCTTCACACGCAATCCGATGTACCTCAGTCTCCTTGCTGTACCAGCTTGGGTGGGCCGCGTACTTGTCTACCGCGCTGGCCTTTCTTTTCTTGCCAGCGTTCGTGCTCTACATGAATCAGTTCCAAATCAAACCCGAGAGCGTGCTGTCCTCTCTCTTCGGTCAGGTACGCTCATACAAGGAGGGGTCCGGCGGTGGCTGTGAGGCCATAGAACATCCATGGACGCACGGCTGCCGCTCAGTACCGCCACGCTCGTTGGATTCGGCCCAGCGACCCGCGAGCCGCACTTGCGGCGAGGCGGTTCTGTGGCGTCTTGGGTCTTCGCCTCGTCAGGACACCCCCCCTTCGCGCGCTCGTCTTTGCAGGTGCAACGACTGTGCGGGTTCAGGTCAGTCGTGACCGCCGCTGCCACTATACGGCGCTTGGTTGGGAGGTCGAAGATATTTCGAGGGCCGTTGAGGCCCTATCGAACAGGGGTGTCAATTTCGAGCATTTCCCCGGCATGTCCCAAGACGTGCAGGAGGTCTGGCGTACGCCAGATGGGTCGGCTGTGGCATGGTTCCAAGATCCGGACGGAAATACCCTCTCGCTCACCCAGCGTAGTCCCCTTTTTGAAACGCCTAACCCTTCCATCGAGCGGACGTCCCAAAGGCCGCTTCGCGCCCCTCGGCCCGCCGCTCGCTGATGCGAACGTTGGGCGCTCAATGAACCCGCGTCGCGTTCACGAGCTCATGCGTAGTCGCTTCCCCGCGTTCAACGCCGCCGACCAGAGAGTGGACGAACATCGCCGGAGCCGAAGGTGCCGATGTGCCGCTCTTGGCATCCATAGTTGCCCGGCACATACCAGCCTCAAGAAGTGCTCGTCGAGGTTCACCGCAGAGGAGGGAGGCGCTTCTGCCGCGCAGTGAGGCGGCCCGCCTACGTCGCGTCTCATCTTGGAGAAGGCACGATTCGCATCGCCGATCGTGAGTTCAAATCGGTCGTCGTCACGTAGCCGTGAACGGCGTCGCCGCCGGAGTGGCGAGTTGGCGCCTAACCCCTTCCCATCGAGCGGACGTCCTCCGGCAAGCTTCGCGCGCGGCCGCCATGTCGAACGTTAGCGCCCACCGAGCTGGCGCACTCGGGATCATTCCGTGAAGCAAAGGTCAGCGCCAGCGCCAGCGCCAGCAACGGTTGACAGGTACCTCGCAGCCTTCTCGCCAGAGGTCCGGCGCATTCTTCAACGCGTACGCCAAGTTGTCCGCGCGGCTGCACCCGAGGCGCAAGAAGTCATCAGCTACAGAATGCCGGCGCTCAAACAGAACGGGATTCTTGTGTACGGCCTTCAAGGAGAACCATCCGGCTATATCCGCCCGTCAGTGGGGACCTGACATCTCGAGAGGCCATCGCACCGTACGCAGGAGAAAGGGGAATCTCAGTTTCCATTCGATGAGCCGATTCCTTACGATCTCGTCGCACGCATCACCGCTTTTCGCCTGAAGCAAGATCTGGAAAACTAAAGCGCACGAGCAAAGATGAGCCGTGAGCGCTCAAAGCCGAACGACGTCTAGCCACTCCAACGAGCGGACGTTCACCGCTCATGTCGAACGTTAGTCCCGGCATGCGACGTCGATACGCGCCCCATGCCATGCTCTTCTGCATTGACGTCAGGGTGTCATGTGAGGAACGCGCGCAGCCTGTTTTATTTTGCCTGGCTCTTAGCGACTTGTTGCTCGAGCTTCTGGCACCGAGGTCGCAACGCTAAAGTGCGAGGAGGAATGGCATCTGCGGCTGAGACAGATGGCCGATCGAACCGCCGTCATCGACTTCGCGGCGAACCTGCGCTCCAGCCGTGCACGATCTCCGAAAGCGAATTCAAATGGAACGAACTCAACGGCCGATCCGACGTCACCGAATCAATCGTGCTTCGAGAGAAGGAACCTCAACATATCGGGAGTGACGTGACGACTACCTTGAAGAACTGCAAACTGGTCGCCGGAAGGTCATAGGCATGTGCAGGCGGCGTTCGATCACAACTCGAGGGGGAACTCTGTGAGCATCGAGCGGTGCATGCACGGCTACAAGGCGGCGTGGGAGCACCGCGGGACGAATCCATGTTTTCCGGCGCTCTTCGCTGCCGATGGGGAGTATCACAACACGCCGTTCGCCACTCAGCGCGGTCACCAGCAGCTCGCCGAATACTGGCGCCGGGTGAGGCTCCAGAGGATGTGCATGTATCGTTACGCATGAGGTCTTGGGCGACGACCGCCGCCAGGCGGTAGCATGCTCACTGGCATGTCACTTACCAAGTAGCCTCGGAAGAGCTCTTCAAATTTGGGCCAAGTCCACTGGGACCAATGCACGGTCGCACGAAAGCCAGGCGATCCGCTGCCGCGCATGATTCTCGACGGCCTACTGAGCGCCGAGGTTCGAGGGGGCTCGTGCAAGAAGTGCCAATATCTGGTGGCACAGCATGCCTCAGCCATCGTGAGCTCGTTGCCGGTGGCGCCTAACCCCTCCATCGAGCGGACGTTCCAAAGGCCGCTTCGCGCCTTTGGCCCGCCGCTCATGTCGAACGTTAGACAACATAAAGCGAGTCGCACGCGAAGCCGTACCCGCTACGTTGCCTTCCTTCCAGGAGTCGGCCCGCTGAACGCGCGAATGACAGGTTGAAGCGCTCGTTCGAAAACGGCTGGCTTCTCTGAAGTGCGTACGCTGTTGTCGAGCGGAAACGTCGTTTTCAACGCGCGCTTCGTCGTTGGACGCTCTGCAACGGCGAGCCGAGAAGGCCATGCACTCCAGAGCTCGGCACCAGCTTCAACGCAACTGTCAGTCCACTCAGTATCTTCACACGAGGCTCGTCGCTTCCGATCCTTTCGCCCAGATTCCGCCTTTCGCCAACAATACGTAATGGC
>ERZ1370068.8294-contig-7160_pt1 | contig 59854 bp, 67 predicted proteins | sample MGYA00561227_ERZ1370068 | MGnify/ENA primary metagenome ERZ1370068 (study PRJEB38410, sample SAMEA6850437) | metagenome | study: Metagenomic assessment of the ecological functions of the soil: analysis of the soil microbiota associated with the... | reverse complement strand
GTATCGCGTTCAGTTACGCATTGCTCCGCGAATTTTTCCCGAACCTCGAAGCGGCCCGGGGAGTGGCTGCTTTAATGGTGGCGTTGTTTCATATCGGTTTGACCCGGTATGCCGATGCATTTGGCCACGAGCACGAATTGATAATCCGAACGCGGGAAGCGGACTGGGGCGACGTGGGGGCCCGAATACTTGGGAATGGGCCGGGAGCGGTTATCTTCTTTTTCGTTCTCAGCGGTTTCGTGCTCACTAAGGTCTTGGAGAGCGGATCAGCAAACGTCGAGAGATAACGCTTGGCAATTTCTGTCGGGGCGGGTGTTTCGTATTTATCCCGGCGTAATTTCGACCCTTATAGTTTTCACTTTCGTCTACCTTGTTTTCGGGTCGTTGGTTCATTCCCCGAGCAGTTTTCCTCTGTCAGTCTCTTTTTGAACGCCCTTCTCATACGGCCGAACATTGATCCCGTGATGTGGTCGCTTCAGCTTGAGATGATCGGCTCTGTTATCATCCTTGGGCTTTATTACGCGTGGCTTCGCTACGGCAAGCCCGCAATCTTCCTTCCATACTTTGTTCTGCTGGCGCTTTCATTCACAGCGGTTTGGAACCACCTTATCGGGTCCCCGAACAGTTTCGGGCAGATTTATGCATTCGTTTCAGGGATGGCCGCATATATTTACGGAAGGCAGATAGTCTCTAATCTGCGCCGGCCTTTGCTATGGCTCGGCGTTGCAATTGTTGGGTTCGCAATAACAAGACCTATAGTTGGATGGAGCTCCTATTGGACCATTCTGCTAGAAACCATTTTCGGCGGGTCAATAGCCGCCTTACTTGCATTCGGAGCATTCCGAACTCCGAGCTGGCCGACTTTTTCGATTGCCCGGTTCTTCGGTAAGATATCCTTCAGCTTCTATCTGCTGCACCCGATTGTGTTGATGTATCAAAATTCGTTCAGCGCACCTGTCACGGAGGCCGTGGCGAGAGGCGTACACCCACTAGCAATCTGCGCAGTTCTCTTTGCTGCATCGGTCTGTTTCACCACCCCGCTGGCGCTGGCCCAGTACCAGTTGATCGAGCTGCCCTTTATCAAGCTTGGACGTCGGCTTTGTGAAGCTTAGCGGCATGCGGGCGGCGCGAGCTATCCGATAGCTGCAGCCTTACTCAATCGACCATCGTAGCAGCATTGGCGCAATCCTAATGGAGTGACTCTGACGTTTGCTTCCCGCGTTTGACAGCTGCGAGGACGCGCTTTGGGTCGGCAGTCCATACGAAGGGTTTGGGATCGGCGTTTGTTTCAGCGACGAAGCGGTAGGTTTGTCCTTTCCTTGTTGCCGCGAACAGAGCTGAAGATATTGTTGAACAGGTCCCAATTGCACATTCATATGCCCTCCTGGCAAGCTGTATGGGGGTTAGTGATATGCAATGAGGAATTGGAGCTTAGAGATGACCGATCCGAAACTGGCTTTCCACGGCTACGAAATATCTGATAGCGGAAGCTAGCCGCAGCGGGCGACCCAGGGCCGATCTGGTCATTGCAAGGCTGGGCAAGCATGGCTTTGTCTCTCTGGTTTGTTGCCGGGTGCTTGATATTCTCTATCGGCCTTACCGGCTTGTATGTCGGTCGAATTCTCGTCGAAACGAAGGATCGTCCCACGTTCATCATCGATCGGGAGCTTGCGGGTCGTCCTGGCGGTCGGGCCAATTCCAATCCGTCACCGTGCAGGACGGCGCCTCGTCAATGACAAAGACTGGAAAGGTCGTCGTATGCGCCGCCGGACTAAAAGGCTTTGCTTTTGTGGAGGGCCTGTTGCAGAAAGGCGCCGAACTCGGTTCTATCGTGACCTACGCTCAGGTGCAGATGATCAGGCCCGAAGTTTCGATCGGCTGCGCGAGCTTGCGGCCCATCGCTCCATCAATTTGCTTGAGACGCGCCATCCACCCCCCGAGCCGAAGATTTGACCTTCCTCGTGGGCTGGCAGCATTTGCTAACAAAGTCACGCCAACAACTGTGGTGTTCCACGATTCGCTTACTACCAAGATACCGCGGATTTGCGCCGACGGTCACCGCCCTCATTAAGGGAGATCATGAGATCGGCGTAACCGCTCTACAGCCAAACGACACCGTCGATGAAGGGACCAATCATCTCGCAACGCTCCCGGCCGATTGTTTATCCCATCAAGATAGAGACGGCGCTCACGCTTCAAGCGGACCTGATGAAGGACTTGGCGATAGATATCATCGATCAATGGCGACCGCAATCAACTCTCGGCTGCTCCGCAGCGGGACGACTTCGCGACCTACAGCATCTGGCGTGACGAAGCAGATTATGAGATTGACTGGTCCTCCGATGCTCAGGCAATCCAACGCTTCATAAACGCCGTGGCTATCCCTATGCGGGCGCGCGGACCACAGTCGGCGCTACAGATGCCATACGGGTTCTCGATGCAACTGTACTTCCCGAGATGTGCTTCGAGGTTCGAGATCCCGGAAAAATCTGGAGGTTCGATCATGGCAGGCCCATCATCGTCTGCGGCGCCGGAATGATCAGGGTGGACACAGTGGCGACGAGAGGACGGTTCGGAGTTCGCGTTTGAACGGCTACGCAGAAGGCTCGGGCGCTCCTAACGGGACACGCCACGCCAGCGATTCCGCAGCTTCATGAGGAGGAAAATCGTCTCGCTCGACCGGCCCCGGCCGTGATGCTGAATGAACTCGCCGGGCAGCACATCCGCGCGCTGGAGTCGGAGCGGGTGATGGATTACTCGGCCTGTTGGCCGGCGCCACTACCCTTGCGGGTTTGATTGCGGCGGCGTCCTCAGCGCGCTTTTTCATCCACGCGTCATATTCCGGAGTACCACGGCGCGGCGGCACGTCGTTAGGCATTCCACCCAACCACAGTTGGCACATTGTCCGCGACCACTGCGCTAACCGGTGCGCAAGACGTTAGCATTGGGACCGCGCCCAACAACAGCAGAGATCGGATGATCCAAATCGGAAGGGCGCGGCAGTTGTAAGTGCTCATCTGCACCATAGACACTGAAATCTGGCTGTAAAAAATGGCCAAATCGAGTGCGCCAGCGATTGAGTTCCTTGACGAAATCGTCATATTCAGCTGGTTGGGCAGTCCGTCAGACTGTCACGCTCGCCGAGCAAGATGGCGGCGCGCCCGCCCGGACTCCGGCGAACAGACCGAAGAGGTTCTTCTCGAGCCCGGTTTCGGCGAGGACGAGATCGCCGATCTTAGGGCCCGGATACCGACAAGCGTTCGCAGAACAACGGCCCGCGTGATCTGTCGCACAGATGAATGTTCCCAGTCGGGTAAAGCTGCGGGCCTCAGCGACGGAATCGGACATGTTGCAACGGATCTTGAATTCAATTTACCGGCAATTCCTCAAGACGGCCTTGTCTGGGGCAAACAGCGTCGCGGCCCGCAAGCCCCGATCTGCTCCTGTCACGCGGCTATGTCAATGGCGCGACCTCGTAAAACTCCGTCGAATGCCAATCGTGGTGCTGACGCCGAGGACACGGTGCGCACGCGTAGAGGCGCTAATCCGGGCTAGCTAAGGGCCGGTTTTAGTCCGGAACGGAGGACCACGCTTTGGTCGAGGTGGTTTTGGTTTTGGCGGCAGTGCCTTTACAACGAGTTGAACATCCATCGCCGCAAGCAATTTTAAAATCCTGCCGATCTGCGGATCGTTGCTGCCGGTAAATGTTCTGTACAGACTTTCGCGGCGCAAACCAGCGGCTTCCGCGAGGGCCAGGACGTTGTGCGCCCTGATTACCGTGCCTAACGCTTCTACGATCGACTGAAGATCATTCGTCTCGAAGGCCCGCGTCAGAAAATCCGCGATTGCGACTGGGTTATTCCGGAGAGGGTGTGACATGTGGGTTGCAGCATTCATTCCGAATCCGATTAGGATAGATGCAACATTTGAGCTCGTCCAAGGGCGATTATCGTGAAGAAACTCGCAATTGCCATTGCCGCTGTTGCAGCACTTTCCGCTCCGGCTCTCGCGGCCGATATGGCTCCCGTTACGCAAAGGCGCCGCCTGCCCTGTAATTGCTGTTTATGACTGGGCCGGCTTCTACATTGGCGCCAACGGCGGCTGGGGCGAGAGCCACTCCGCTATCACGAGAGCACTCAACAATCTAACCCCGGCCGACGTTTGCTTCGGAGGACGAAGCAATCCTCGCCGGTTGACCAACGTACGACTTGAACGCACGCATCGAGCATCGCATCGCGCGGATCGACCGCGGCGTCATCGACGAAATCCTCATGGCGCGCCAGCTGGCCCGAAGCGGCGGGGTCCGTTACAGTAGAGCACGACGCTCAGCTGGCCCACCTCGCGATCCGCTTCAACGGGCTATTGGAAAGGAGCCGGGTTCATGCCGCTGACGCGAGGCGAGGCCATTGGGTATGACAGCGACTTGATGGTGTTCAAGTTCACGATGATGAATGGCGAGCAAATTGTGCAATGCCAGATCAGTAATGCCGCGCTTGGTGACTTGGCTGGTCGTTGGAGGGCCGCGGCGCGGGACTTGCCGGCTGAGTTTGAGGCGCATCGCACGCTTATCGAAGCGACAGCTTCCGAACAGTTCGACCGAACATCAAATAAGGAAACGAGGTTGGTCCGCATTTTTGCGAAACACATTCGGAGCAGCACAGCGCAGATGTGGAACTTATCAAGATAGCGATCCGGAGGACGCATTCAGTGAGGCTAACATCGGATCGCCCTCAATTTTTGCTGATGCGCCGTGCCTGGTTTCCAAAAAGGTAAATAAATCATCAACTTAGGACGCCGTCAATTTGAGCGCCCGGGTGTTGTACTTCGGATACAGCCTTCGCGACGAATTGCGCCTACGGTGTCCTCGGGATCTCGAATGGCGCTCGTGCTGTAATGGTTCGCTTCAACGAAGCGCAAGACAAAGGGATATGGTGATGAAGAAGTTCTTGCTAGGGACGGTCGGATTGATTGCTCTCGGGATGGCCGCTCCGGCCTCGGCTGCTGATCTGGCTCCCCGTCCGTATACCACGGGCACCGCCTCCCTACGTTGCCCCGATTTACAACTGGACCGGCTTCTACATCGGCGGCAATGGCGGCTGGGGTCAGAGCCGCAACTGCTGTGAATTTCCTTGACGCGTTTGGCGTAGCCTTCGCTGAGGGCTGCCGCGAGCGGTCCGGAGGCCTCGCCGGCGGCCAGATCGGTTATCGCTGGCAAGCCAGTCAGTGGGTGTTTGGCCTGGAAGCTCAGGGCGATTGGGCGGATCTCAGCAACACGCGCGTCAGCCTGCGTCGATCCTGCGTTCTCCACTCGCACCAAAACCGATGGCATCGGCCTCTTTACCGGCCAGATCGGCTACGCCTGGAACGCGTCGCTGTTCTACGTGAAGGGCGGCGCGGCGGTGACAAGCAACCGCTTTAGCATCCTCGATAACGCTTACCGGCATTGAACTGGCCTCGGCAAGCTCGACCCGCTGGGGTGGCACCGTGGGTGTTGGATGGGAGTATGGCTTCGCACCGAATTGGTCTGCCGGCATTGAATACGACCACCTGTTCATGGGCCATGCCAATAATTCGTTCTCGGTCGTCAATCCGATTATTGTCGGCTTTGCTCAACAGCCGGATCAGCCAGGACGTGGATATGGTCACCTGTGCGCATCAACTACCGCTTCGGCGGCTACGGCAGCCCGGTCGTCGCGAAAGTACTGACCTCGTCCTACTACGACATCTCCAGCAAACTCGGCCGGCAGAAATGCCGGCCTGTTTGTTGAAGCTAGCGATTGTCATACAGCAAGCCGAGTGAATATTGCGCGAGGCTATCACCCTGTTCCGCGGCGCGGCGATACCACATCGCGGCCTCAGTGTAGTTCTGAGGAACGTCGAGTTCGGTTTCGAACATGAAACCGAGATAGGCTTGCGCCGACATCTCGCCCCGTTCGGCCAACGGAATGAAAACTGCAGAAGCCCGCACATAGTCCTGGCGATTGATGGCAGCCGGAGCGACTGCCCTGCGCGACGTCGCCGGTCGAAAGCAGCAACATGGCCGCGGCGGCAGCACAAAGAGCTCGCGTCAGCCGACCAGGGACAAAACCTTCGATCGCGTAAGGTTGCCGGATTCAGTTCGGAGTTAATGCGGCCGTCACCACTGTCCCTGCGATCACGTCCGCGTCTCGCCAGTTCGCGGGGCGCACAGCAAGATCGCAGCGGACCTGGAAAATCCACCGCAGCCGGTCCGCAGCACGGATGGGTAACATGGGGCTCGGCATCCATCGTCACGCCTGCCATGTTGTACGGCAGTAGTCACGATTTCCAGGGCGGGATACGCATCTTACCCGTAGTCCGCGTTAACCCGTTTTCTTCACGCTGCCGGAGCTCCCTGAATGCCCTTCCCGCGTGCCTCGCAGGCCCTTTCCCGCTTCACCGTGCTCGATCTCACCCGCGTCCGCTCCGGGCCGACCTGCGTGCGCCAGCTCGCCGACTGGGGCGCCAATGTCATCAAGATCGATGCGCTGCTGGAGGACGCCGCCGGCGAACAGCCGGGCGGCCCGCGCCACGGCTCGGACTTCCAGAATTTGCACCGCAACAAGCGAGCGATGACGCTCAATCTGAAGGACCCGAAGGGGCTCGAGGTGTTCAAGCGGCTCGCTGCGAACAGGCCGACGTCGTGGTCGAGAACTTCCGGCCTGACGTCGAAGGCCAAGCTCGGCATCGACTATGAGAGCCTGCGCAAGATCAATCCACGCATCGTCTATGGCAGCATCTCCGGGTTCGGGCAGGACGGCCCCTATCACAAGCGTCCGGGCTTCGATCAGATCGCCCAGGGCATGGGCGGGCTGATGTCGATCACCGGCGCGCCCGGCGAGGGCCCGATGCGGGTCGGCATTCCCGTCGCCGACCTCACCGCCGGGCTGTTCTGCGCCATCGGCATCCTCACCGCGCTCCTGGAGCGCGAAGTCTCCGGCGAGGGCCAGTGGGTGCAGACCTCGCTGCTGCAGGCGCAGATCTTCATGCTGGATTTCCAGGCCGCGCGCTGGCTGATGGAAAGGACGTCGCCAAGCAGGCCGGCAACAACCATCCGACCAGCATTCCGACCGGCGTGTTCAAGACCTCCGACGGCTATATCAATATCGCCACCACGGGCGGGCGGATCTGGGAGCGCTGCGCGCAGGCGATCGGCGCGCCCGAGCTCGTCACCAATCCCGACTACGCCACCGCGCCGGCGCGCTCGAAGAACCGCGACGCGCTCAACGCCGCGATCGGCAAGCTCACCGAGAAGAAATCCACCGACACCTGGGTCAGCGAGCTCAACGCCGCGGGCGTGCCCTGCGGGCCGATCTACTCGATCGACCAGATGTTCGAGGACGCCCAGGTCAAGCATCTCGGCATCGCCCAATACGTGCCCAATGACGAGAACCGGCACATCCAGCTGGTCGGCCAGCCGGTGACGCTGTCGCGCACGCCGAGCAGGATGGCCGCGCGCCGCCGGAATTCGGCGAGCAGACCGAAGAGGTGCTGGCCGAGTTCGGTTTCGGCGAGGACGAGATCGCCGATCTCAGGCACGCGCAAAGGTAGTTTGACTGAGCGCCCAAGCGCCAGGAAATTCAGCGGATGAAAAAAGCCCCGAAAAAACCGGGGCTTTTTTTCGTAACCGGCTGCCACCCGGTATTTGGCGACGACCGGACCACCAAACCGATAGTTTACGCCAGCGCCAGATCGCGGCAACTACATAAGGCATTGAAATTAAATAACTATTCAAACGCTGCTATGATTGGCGCAGCCCGCTACACAGGCGATTTTCGGTCGAAGCAGCCGGGTGATGCCGCCGAAAACCCGGTCGATCACCGGCCAGAACAGCAGCACGATCGCCAGCGTCGTGATCGAGCCGACCAGGCCGTTCGACCAGAACACCTTCATGTCGCCGCCGGAGCCGATCATCGACAGGCGGAACGCATCCTCGGCGCGGTTGCCGAGCACCAGCGCCAGCGTGAACGGCGCCAGCGGAATGCCGATCTTCTTGAAGACGTAACCGACGACGCCGAAGCCCAGCATCAGCCAGATGTCGAACATCGCGTTCTGGATCGCGTAGGCGCCGATCGCGCAGGACACCACGATCATCGGTGCTACGGCCGCGAACGGCACCCGCAGGATCGAGGCAAAGATCGGCACCGTGGTCAGCACCAGCACCAGACCGACGACATTGCCGAGATACATCGAGGCAATCAGGCCCCAGACGAAATCCTTGTGCTCGACGAACAGCAACGGACCGGGATTGAGGCCCCACACCATCAGGCCGCCGAGCAGGATCGCCGCGGTGCCGGAGCCGGGAATGCCGAGCGCCAGCATCGGCAGCAGCGCCGCGGTGCCCGAGGCGTGCGCCGCCGTTTCCGGCGCGAACACGCCTTCGATGCGGCCCTTGCCAAAACTGTCCTGATCCTTGGAAAAGCGCTTGGCGAGGTTGTAGCCCATGAACGAGGCCGCGATCGCGCCGCCCGGCGTGATGCCGAGCCAGCAGCCGATGAACGACGAGCGCAGCAGCGTCACCCAGTATTTCGGCAGGTCCTTCCAGACCGACAGCACGACGCGCAGGCTGATGCTGGCGGCGTGTCCGCGCAGCGCGAGACGCTCTTCCATCGTCAGCAGGATCTCGCTGATGCCGAACAGGCCGATGACGGCGACCAGGAAATTGATGCCGCGCAGCAGTTCGGCCGAGCCGAAGGTCATGCGCAGCTGGCCGGACACCGTGTCCATGCCGACGCCGGCGAGCAACAGGCCGAGCGACATCGAAATAACCGTCTTGTGCTTGGCCTCGCGGCCGAGCCCGACGAAGGAGCAGAAGGTGAGCAGGTAGACCGCGAAGAATTCGGGCGGGCCGAATTTCAGCGCGAAGGACGAGATCATCGGCGCCAGGAACGTGATCAGCAGCACCGCCACCAGCGAGCCGATGAAGGAGGAGGTGAAAGCCGCGGTCAGCGCTTCCGCCGCCCTGCCCTGCTGCGCCATCGGATAACCGTCGAAGGTGGTCGCGACCGACCAGGCTTCGCCGGGAATGTTGAACAGGATCGAGGTGATGGCGCCGCCGAACAGCGCGCCCCAATAGATGCAGGACAGCATCACGATGGCCGAGGTCGGGTCCATCGTGAAGGTCAGCGGCAGCAGGATCGCCACGCCGTTCGGGCCGCCTAGGCCCGGCAACACGCCAACGAAAATGCCGAGCACCAGCCCGACCATCATCAGGACGAGCGTCTTCCAGGTCAGCAGGACGGCAAAGCCATGCACAAGTAGACCGAAGGCTTCCATCAGAGAGCTATCCTAAATTCCATACTACCTTCGGGATCGGATTTTTCTGCGCATGATCTTGTCCGAAAACCGGTACCCACTTTTCGGGGATCATGCGCTAATGACCAAAGGCCGCTTCGAGCGGTCCCTTCGGCATGATGACGTCGAACGCGATGTCGAAGGTCACGAACATCGCGGCGGTGAACACGAAGGCCGTCAGCAGCGACTTCCACAACGCGATCTTGCCGACCATCCGCATGAAGGATGCGATCAGGAGAAAGCTTGCGACATAAAGTCCGAGAAATTGCGTGACGAGACAGAACAGCAGCGTCGGCACGAACACGGCCATGACGCGGCGAAGCTGCGCCTGCGAAACGAAGATCTCCGAGGCTTCCTTGCGCGACAGGAAAGCGGTGACCAGGCCATACAGACTGGCGCCACCAAGGATCACGGAAAGATAGAACGGAAAATAACCGGGCTGCGGGCCGGTCGAGATCCCAGCGCTGCGCCGGTGCGCCAGTTGTCCCATCCAAGCGTCAGCGCCAGCGCGAGCAGGAGCAGCGACACCACGACCTCGACAACGCGGATGCTGGTCACCGCGGGTGAATCGGCCTCCGGCGCGGTTGGGTCGTCGACGACGATTTCGATATCGGTATTGGACATCGGGTGAGATCTATCCGGTTGGCCGACGTGGGTGACGTGGATACAGTGCGGGTGTCGCCGGCGTCAATGTAACCTTCAGTGGCCCGCGGCGCGCTCGGGAAACGCGCTCGCAAGTGCAGCACGATCAGGCCTCAGCACGCCGCGCTCGGTGATCAGTCCACTCACCAGCCGTGCCGGCGTGACGTCGAACGCGTAGTTGGCAATCGGGCGATCCCGCAGGCACCACGCGAACCGTTTCGATGCGTCCATCGGCGGTGCGGCCGGTCATGGTGGCGACCTCATCGGCGGCGCGCTGCTCGATCGGGATCTGCCTTATTCCGTCATCGATACTAAAGTCGATGGTCGGCGACGGCAGCGCAACATAGAACGGCACGCCGTTGTCGTGCGCGGCGAGCGCCTTCAGATAGGTGCCGATCTTGTTGCAGACATCGCCATTGGCGGTCACCCGGTCGGTTCCGACGATGGCGAGATCGACCATCCGGTGCTGCATCAGATGGCCGCCGGTGTTGTCGGGGATCACCGTGTGCGGAACGCCATGATGGCCAAGTTCCCACGCCGTGAGCGAAGCGCCCTGATTGCGCGGCCGCGTCTCGTCGACCCAAACGTGAACCTGTAAGGCCGCGATCATGCGCGAGATAGATCGGCGCCGTCGCGGTGCCCCAGTCGACCGTCGCGAGCCAGCCGGCGTTGCAATGGGTCAGAACGTTGACGGGTTCGCCCGGCTCTTTGGTCGCGGCGATCGCCTCGATCAGCGCCAGACCATGCCGGCCGATCTCCTGGTTGATCGCGACATCTTCCTCCGCGATTTCATTGGCACGCGTGTAGGCCGCCGCGACCCGCGCTGAAGGCGGCAACGGCCGAAGCGCTCGCGCCATCTCGTCGAGCGCCCATTTCAGGTTGATCGCCGTCGGCCGCGTCGCAATCAGCATTTGCAGGCGAGATCGAGCGCCGCATCGGAACGATCGGCGCGCATCGCCAGCGCCACGCCATAGGCGGCGGTTGCGCCGATCAGCGGGGCGCCGCGCACCAGCATGGAGCGGATAGCTTCGCCGGCATCCGCAGCGCTCGTCATGCGCGCGTTACGACAAATTCATGCGGCAGCCGCCGCTGGTCGATCGCGCCGACCGACCAGCCGTCGGGCTCAGAGCCAGATGCTGCGAAAGTGCTTGCCGTCGACCTTCACGACCGCAACACCCGCCCGGCCACCGCGTCGAGCTTCTTCAATAATTGCGGATCGCGCGCTTCCGGCGCTGTGATCAGCGCCGGTATCAAGGGCACGGTCCGAGCCGATCGGACACGGCTCATGCTGGCGCGGGAAATCCCTGGCGAGACGCGCGACCAGACCCTTGGCCTTCTCGGCATTCGAGTTCAGCACGCGGATGATGTCCTGGACCGTCACCGCGTCGTGATCGGGATGCCAGCAATCGAAATCGGTGACCATGGCCACGCTGGCGTAGCAGATCTCGGCCTCGCGGGCGAGCTTGGCCTCCGGCATGTTGGTCATGCCGATCACCGAATAGCCCTGCGCCTTGTAGGTCAGGCTCTCGGCGAGGCTCGAGAACTGCGGACCCTCCATGCAGACATAGCGTGCCGCCCTGCACGGCGGCGATGCCCTCGGCCCTGGCAGCCGCCGCCAGATGCACGCGACAGCCGCGGCGACACCGGATGCGGCCATCGAGACATGGGCCACGCAGCCCTTGCCGAAAAACGAACTCTCGCGCTTGTGGGTGCGATCGACGAACTGATCGACAAGCACGAAGGTGCCGGGCGGCAAGTCTTCCCTGAACGAACCGCAGGCTGAGAGCGAGATCAGGTCGGTGACCCCTGCCCGCTTCAGCACATCGATATTGGCGCGGTAGTTGATGTCGGAGGGCGACAGCACATGTCCCTTGCCGTGCCGCGGCAGAAACACGATCGGCAGCCCGGCGATGATGCCGTGCCGTCAGCGGCGCGGACAGCTCGCCCCAGGGGCTTTCGATCGCCTCGTCGCGGACGTTTTCCAGCCCCGGCAGGTCGTAGATGCCGGATCCGCCGATAATGCCAAGCACGGCATTCGTCATGACTACTCCCAGAATGTTCCTCGGAGGGCCGGTCCGACCCGCTCGCAGCGCGCAGGGATGTTCGACTATACTGCAGACGCAATAATCAACCATTGTTCGCTCGCAAAGGCCTTCTAAAGGGCTTGTGATTTGATGGCGAACGCGCGTCGCGGTCGGGAGAAAGCGGATGTCAGCCAGCAGCGAGCGGGAAAGCGTCAGTCGATCATCGAGGCCTGCCGCAGCATGAATGCGCTCGGCATCAACCAGGGCACTTCCTGGAATATCAGCCTGCGGCACGACGACGGCCTGCTGATCACGCCGACCAGCGTGCCGTACGAGACGATGCAGCCTGAGCAGATCGTATTCATGGATCTGGACGGCTCGTTCGATCCGGCCCAGCGACCGTCGCAGCGAGTGGCGGTTTCACCTCGATATCCTCAAGGCCAGGCCCGAGGTCAACGCCGTGGTTCACGCCCATCCGCCCTATTCGACGATCCTTGCCATCATGGGTCTGGAAATCCCGCCGATCCATTACATGATCGCATGTGCCGGCGGCGACACGCATCCGCTGCGCGCTCACGCGACGTTCGGCACGCAGGAGCTTTCAGAGCACGCCGTGCGCGGCGCTCGAGGGACAGACTGGCCTGCCTGCTGGAGCACCACGGCATGATTGCGATCGGGCCTTCGCTGTCGAAGGCGATGTGGCTTGCGGTCGAAGTCGAAGCGCTGGCGCGCCAATACCACGGCTGCCTTCAGATCGGCACGCCGCGGTTGCCGTCAAGGCGGAGATCGAGAACGTTCTCGCGCAGGACCGCCGGCTATGGTCCTGCCGGGAAATAGGCGCGTCGCGGCCGGTTTATTTCGCGACGAAGCCCGCCTCGTTCATCAGCGCGGCGTTGAGCTTGTCGTCCTCCTCGAGGAACTTCACCATGTCCTTGCCGGTGAGGAAGATCGGCTTCAGCGCCTGCTTTTCCATGTAGTCCTTGTACTCGGCGCGTCTGCGTCACCTTCTGGAACAGGTCGACATAGAACGCCTGCTGTTCCGGCGTCACCTTGCCGGGCAGGAACATCGCGCGCAGCATCAGATATTGCACGTCGAGCCCTTCTTCCTTGCAGGTCGGGATGTCGTTCCACGACTGCGTCTCCGGTGACCTTGGTCTTGTAGGCGATGCGCTCCTTGTCGAACACGCACAGCGCGCGGACCTGGCCGGCGCGCCAGACCTCGAGATTTTCGGATGGGTTGTTGACGTTGGATTCGGTGTGGTTGCCGACCAGCTGGGTCGCCGCCTCGCCGCCGGACTTGTACGGCAGATAGGAGAATTTCGCGCCGGTCTTCTGCTCCATGAACACGGTGAGCACGTGATCCTCGCGCTTGGAGCCGGTGCCGCCCATCTTGAACGGCGAGCTGGCAGCCTTGGCGGCGGCGATGAACTCCTTCACGGTCTTCGGGCCGGCGGCATTGTCCCACAGCACGAACTGGTCGAGCGCGATCACCGACACCGGCGTCAGTTCGCGCCAGTTGAACGGAATCTTGGCCGACAGCGGCAGCATGTAGATCAGCGAATAGGCGATCAGCACCTTGTTGGGGTCGCCGTCGCTGGACTTCATGTACATCAGCGCTTCGGCGCCGGACGCTCCGCCCTTGAGCGAGACCACCATCGGCTGCTTCATCAGATTGTTCTTCTGGATCGCGGCCTGCATCATGCGCGCCATCTGGTCGGAGGCGCCGCCGGCACCCGCCGCGACCACGATTTCAACCGGCTTGGTCGGCTCCCACGCGGCGAACGCCGGCGCGCTCAACAAATACTGCCGCAAAGGCGGCCGCGGCCTTCCCGAAATGTTTCACGTGTTTCTTCCCTATGTCTTTGTTGGTTTCGCAAAATCGATACCGCTTGCGAGTGATATTGTGCGGATGATTGGCCACGAGTTCAAGACGGCGCCGGCCTTCACGACGTATGACTTTGGATTCAGATCCCAAAGTACGAAGGTGACCAGGCCAAAGCCTGCGGCGCAACTTGCCTCGAGGTGGGTTCATCGCATATCCAAGCTGGGATGGCCGGCGAACGAGAAGTTCATCAGGGACTGGCAGGCCTACAACAAGAACCCAAGACGCGTGACTACTGATGCGATGGAAGCGCACTACATCGGCGCGCGAATCCTTCGCTCCTGCTCGTCGACGCGATCGCCCGGGCATTGGATGCCCGGGTAGGCGACCTGTTCGAGTCCCGCGCCCCGAAGGTGGACCCTGTCAGAGGCCTACACGTGGACTCCCGGCAAAGGTCAGAGAGCGGAAATAACTCAGCCCCAGTCGAGCGTGAGGCTCAGCTATCATCCAACTGGCATGATCAATCCTCACTGCTTGTTCGAGGACCTACTTATTGTGATCCGCGCAGGCGCGCCGGGCCGGGAGTCTCCATCATCAACAGATCGCCGGTGCCGCTGCATCGATGGCATGTCACTCCGTGTTCAATGGGTTGGATGACCACCAGTTCCGGAGCACGGCTTGCTTTTTCTGCCAGGCGCTCGCGCTTCTTCTCGGAAAGCTTCGGCGACACCCAATGTGTCCGGTATGAGGCCTCGATCGCAGGATTTCCGCTTCAATTGAAGCGCAGCGTCTGGCGCCCCGGCGTGCTGCGACATTCGCCGTCGGGCTTGCGTACATTCTCGCGGTTGCCCAAGATCGGAATAGCTGCATGGCTTTCGAGATGCGCGGCTGATTGGCCCGTACAACTGCCTCCAGGAAATTGATCTCCCGCGCGCCAGCACTCCACCGCTTGAGCGTCAAGCCACCCAATCCCGACGACGATGTCGATGGCGCTCACAAAGTGCCGGGCGGCAGTGCCGCTTTCAGCCGCTTTGGCGACACGATCAGCCAAATAGCGAAACCCGATTTCTTCCGGCTCATTCTGTGGTCAAGCTCGCTGTTCGGTGCAGGCCAACATCATCCGCCCAGCGCCGACACATGTCTCCAGATCCTGCCGGCGCTGCTTGGCGCGCCGTTCGTAGCTGGCCTGGTTCTTGGTGGCGACCAGCGTGTGGGGGCTGCCGCGCCTCTCGGTCGTTAGGTCAAGGTCACACGCCGCGCTCCGAACACTTTGCTCGACATGGGTCCTCCGATCCTGGACCGCTTTCAGGCGCCATTGCTGTTGATCCGGCGCCGCCAGGAACGCGCCCAGTCCACGGCAGTCGCCACATGTGCATTTGAGCGGGTTGGTCCTGGTCCAGTCCCGTGGCGCTTCCAGCGGTAGGGCGATGCGCCTGCGCAGGTGATCGAGAGACGCGCCTCGGAGCCGCCCCACCGCCGGCCAAGCTCTGCTCTCCGCCAGCTCGGCAAACGCGCGAGCAGGCGGGGACCAGCACGTCGTCCGGCTTGTATGTCGTCGGCCAGGCCAGCAGGTGCTCGATCGCACGGGCCGCGAGGCCCGCATCGATCCGGCTCGTCGCCGTCAGAGAGATCGACGACAAAGCCCGGCTTCACCGGCGTTGGCCGAGTCCAAGTGCTCGACCTGCTCCCGCTTGGTCGGGTCGCCCGGCAAGGCATCTATCAAAGGCTACGCCGATCTGCTCCAGGTCGCCCGTCGCACCCGTCGGCGCCGCGACGCAGCGCAGCAGCAGATCGCCGCAGGCGCTGAGATGGTCCGGCGCGTTACGGCTGACGATCCGGACCAGCAGCTCCGTTGCGCGTGGGGCCGGAATGAGGGCGGCGGCGCGCACGATCGCCCCGTTGTCGGGCGCGGCGTAATGGCCTTCCGCGGACTGCTCGGCGAAAACGCATCGATGCGCTCTACGTTCCCCAGCCGGATCTGCAAATCGAGCATCCGGCCGGCTTCGGCGTTGTCGTCCGCCCGCCAAGGCGAGCGGGACCAGGAGGCGCAGCATGTGCCGTGAAAGCTCATCGGCCTCACGCCACAACGGTGACTGGATCGATGCGTTGCTCGACTCCCAACGCGCCGTCAGATCTTCGAGATACGGCAGCGTCGTGCGGAGGCCGGCCTGATTCAGCACCGCGAGCCTCCGCGCAGCGGCCACAACACGAAGCCGGCGCGGCTATAGGTGCGCTCGAAGGACGCGCCTTCGTTGCCCGTCGCCTCCTGAAAATGCTGCTCGTCCGGCATCAGATCCTCAAAAGCGTCGGGCGGGCACAGCTCGTCCTCGGCGAATGGAAAATCGTCGAACCCGGCCTCGCCGCCATCTGGACGCCGCCACTCGGACAGGATCAGCGCCCGGTCAAGGACCTCGGCAACCTCGAATTCCTTCGTCCTCCTCCTCGTCGCGACCTCAGTGGCGACGGCCGTAATGGCCGGTATATTCGGCGCTGCCGCTCTCCTCGATCGACACGAGCGAGGTGGAGATCGCAATCCGCCTCTGCAGCAGCTTTGACCAGCACAGACGCCACACCCGCATCGGCCCCCTTGAGTGCACTGAACGACAGCTCCGCCGGCGTATAGGCATGCTGCAAGGGCAGGATCAGCTTATCAGGCTCGTCCTCCGCGCTCGCCCAGCTCCGCAGCAACTCCACCACCGGCCCGTGTTCTGCGCGATAGTCGGGCGCCTTCAGCGGGCGCCTCTTGTCGACGAAACGCAAATTATAGAACGAGGATCAGGCGACATCCCGTCTTAACAGGACGCACTTCATGCACGCAGTCGGCATAGAAGGCCGCGAAGCCGATCTCCGACGGTTCTTCCGGACGCGGGCTCGAGCACCACCTCCCGGCCGAGATGCTTGATGACCAATTCGCCGCCGCTATGGGACGAGGGCAGCACGAGCACCATCGTCGCAGAACATGCCGGGGGCCTTCTCGGTATCGCGGTGGTCGACGAAGAAGCTGCCGGTATCGTAGACAAGAAGCTTATAGAAGTCGGCCGCAACCGGCTCGCTCACACCGAGCCGGAGGGCTATGTCGGCGACGAGGCTGGCCAGGGTCTTTTCCCAGTGGCGCCCTCCGATCCGAACCTTAGCGGGATCGACCTGCCAAGTTCTCCGGACTTCGCGATCGATCACCGTCTCCTCGCCCCGCCCATAGGGGCTGCTTCGGCGATTGCGACGAGCCGCTCGGCCTGAACGGACAGGATCGGAAAGGCGATCCTGCCCACGCCGTCGACATCGATCGTCGGCATCGAGATCTCCCGAATTCCGCCGACGCAAAAGTCGCCCGGACGCTCAACGGAACGAAGGCTGTTAAGCAACGTGGTGCCGATCGACGGCATGGTACCTCCCGGCAAGCTGGGAACGATCGTTAAGTCGACGTGCTGGGCCGTTCAAGAAATTATACGCAGCGAACGCACGCGCGAGAAATCACGGTCATGCGTCACCGGGGCGGCCGCGTTGATCGCCAATGCGCTGGCCGCTTGCACAGCGTCTGCCAGCTTGAGGCGGAGCGACGCTCCGCAGTCTCGCAGCGCCTTCCGCAATGTCGACGTCAAGCGCGATCGGTTGCCAGCGATTCGAGGATCGCACGGTAACGCCGCGCGAGCGCTTCATCAGCGGCCTGCAGGGCCCGCTCAGCACCTCGGCGACGGTGATGGTTCGTTACGGCGAAGCGCAGGTGCCCAGCTCCATGGGCTTCGAAGAGCGGCTTGAAGCGCGGTCCGAATTTCGGGTGCCCCTCGAGGATGCAGATGATGGGTGCCAGATCGATGAGAACCAGCGCATCCTCCGGCAGATCCCCAAAATCTAACGGCTCCATTCGTCACGCAGCTTTCGAAGCGTGCGGGTACTATTCTGTCCCCATAGCCCGCGACCGGATCCTGCGACGGGCGTCAGCGGCTGCTGGCGAATGGCGGCGCCATACGCCTCGATCGGCACTAACGCTGCAACCGGGCGGCCATGTCTGGTAATGATCGTCGAACGGCCCTTCTCGGCCGCCTCGAGAAGATCCGGGAGCTGATTGCGAGCTTCTTCCGCGCCTTTACGCAAGATGAGGTTCACCATGCTTGTCTCCGAGAGAACCGTACAGCACCGTACAGCTGCAGTCAAATAAAATCCGGCCGCGGCGCCTCTCGGACCTTCACTAGGCTCCAGTCGTTGACGGTGTGCGCCATGGATAACCGCGCCCTGCCGAACTGATTTGCGCTCAAGCCCTTGGCGTGACTCCAAGGACCGCGATCATGGAGGCCCGTGGCCGCCGCCAAAATAACTTCGCCGCGATCTTCCGCCGCGCGAATAAGGGCTTCCTCGCGCCTTTCGATTTCGAGGCACTCCGTGTCAAGATCGGCGATGATACGGGCGCGCTCTTCAACGGAGAGCCGGGGCCAGTTTTCTTGTAGGTCGCGTCAAGCTCCGCTTTGCCTTTAGCGATCATCGCTTCAGGCATGAAAAAAGATTTGTGAGGACGCACCCGTGGGGTCATTCGCAATTCGATCACGCGCGGCATGGGCTGCCAGTGTTCGACCTATCTCGAAATGAAGGCTAAGGATGACGAAGCGGCGGCGCGGGAGAATGCCGCGTGAGTGTCGGCCTGCTCGACCTTATCAACGATCCCGTTTTCATGGCGGGACTGGAAGAGAGTCGCCAGACATAGCCGCGACGCTGGCCGATCGCTGGTGATGCAGTTTAGCGAGCGCGCGCGTGAGTGGCTTGAACAGGAAGACGCGCGGGCGATGGAATTGTTTGCTATCGGCGACACTGTGCCCCGGAACATCCTAAACTGATGAGTTGGCTTGATGCGCTGGCGGCGAGACGGGAGGCTATCGGCATTCCCGTGCCCCAGGTCAAGCCCCTCGCACCGCATCAGCCAAAGCCAGAAATCAAATCAGTATGGGTCAGACGGCGAGACCACGTGACGGCGATGCTGGCGCCGCAGAGCCGGGCTTCTATTCCGTCGCTGATGGGGTTGTCACGATGCATGATATTGACGGAAAACCGACTGGTAAGACGTATCGGCTAGGTCCGGATGATGACGCGCACAAAATAGCGCCCAGGCTGGCGCGGGATGCGTGGCTAAAAGCAAGTTCGACAAGCGACTTTAACAGGCCTCTGTACTATTCAAAAACTGGGTGTTGCTTGATGAGGCTAGTTCGATTTGCCCTCAGGTTTCTCCACTGGCTGAGCGAGCAAAGAGCGCGTTGTCCAAGGCGCCCCGCAATTGGATGGCAGCCGGGATACTGCACTTCAGGAAAGCGACCACAGACGCGCACGCAACGATTTTGCTGTCGCTGGTCGGGACGTTTGCGCTGACCATCAAGGTAACGCCGATTATCCCATTCATGTGGGACAGGGACGGGGCGCTGTCAAAATAGATGATCGGCAACGGGACGTTAGAGATCGGAACACGAACCCCGTGCATGTCAACAGATCCGGGGCCAATGTGGAGCAACTACGGGTGCGGGCTGGATCTGCCATGACGGCTCCTTCGACTTGTTCAAATGGGACCACACCAAAGGTTGCATGGTCCCCCTGAAATTGTCGAATCCCTGCCTGAGCTAAGCAAATCCGGCCATCGCGCCGCGCTGGCGCTGCCAGCCAATGTCAGCCACGCCGCACTTTCACGCAGTAAGTATCAGAAACGGTGTCGTGCCAGGAGACTGCGCCTGCTTAACGCGATCTCCCGTGCAGCCGGCAAGTGTAGCACTGAGCGCGATGATCATCAGGATACGCATTTGCTGATCTCCCAGATCAGGAGGCTGGAAACAGCCGGTCTGTGGCTTTGTCCAGACGTTTCTCGGTACCGCGTGCATCTGACAAATGACCGACGAGGTCGCCGTTCAACTTGTAAATGGTTGGCACCCCGGAGATCGTAAAGCTTTTCGCCCTTATTGTCCGCCGATAGCGAGACAAATCGCGTTCTATTTCGCCTTCGCCTTCAGCCCCAGCTCGACCAGCCAACGGACTTGGCCGGCTGCTGCGCGCTGTTGTTCCGTCGGCTCGGTCATTTCGGTTCCTCAGAAGGCTTCGGCTTATCGTTCCAGCAGTTCCTCTACAAAGCCGCGGTCTTTATCAGCCCATCTGCTCCCTCGTCTGCTCCGCAAGCTTCGCCCTCCGATTGGCCCTGTAACTGAGCGAGTTCGGCCTCAAACCGGGACCGCCCTTGCTCGTTCTCATTCGCCATTTCTGGCAGCTTGACCTCAGCGCCCTTTCTTTGGCGAAATGCGAGCCCGATAAGTCCGAGCACCGCCAGGATCGCTCCGGCTACAATCAGCCAATGCGGGTATTCCATCGCTGATAAGACATCTGTCACTTTGTCTTCGCCTTTAGCCCCAGGTCGACCAGCCGGCGGATGGCTTCAGAGCGGCTTGGAAGGTCTGATTGCTTGCGCCGCCATTCGTCGATGGCGGCTACCTCGGTAGCGGCCATCATTACAGGAATCCGGAGGTCTTTCAGTTCATCGGCCATATCGTTAGTTTCTAGGAGCATTGGGCGTCCAGCACAAGTTGGTTGACATGTGCCATGAACTAGCACATGTTGTGCCAGTTGTCCAACAGGATGACGGCCCAGAGGGAAGGAGCGAGCTTCCGCACTGGGCCTAACCCGAACTCACTTAGAGGATGGAAGAATCCAATGGCCCAGGCTGATTCCCACAATAGCACACGTCGCGCTTTCCTTTCCAACGCTGCCGGCGCGACCGCAGCGCTTGTTGCCACGAAAGCCGTTGCCCTGCCTGCGCGAGGACGGCGCGCTGCTTAAATTGAGAGAACTATGACGAGATCTTCAGGCTCTCGGAGATCTGGCACGCTGAAAGCTATCGGATGTACCAGGAAGCGCTTTTGAGAGAAGTGCAGGCTGGTACGTACCTAACCCCTGAAGAGAGATGGGCACTCGTTAGCAAAACGCCTGAGTCCCGAGAGCACGACCGAACTCTGCAGTCTCCGGGAAATCCACCTTGTGAAAATGGAAGCTCTCGTAAAGCAGATGTGGGCAACACCCGCGCTAACCCCGGAGGACGTCGGGCCAAAGTCCTGGTTGCGCTCCGCTTGTTGCCTGACGCCTGGCGAGAGGTGGACGAGAACTATGGGGTCCGTAAGGCCAGACAGCTCTTGATCGAGTTTGTCGGCGGCGAGCCGGGCGAACAGCTTCGCGATCAGCTCGCGTAGGCTCGCCGGCATCTAGAGACGACGGCGGGAAGCCAAGTTAGGCTCACCGCGCCAAGACAACCTCCGAGGGCCGGCGTGTTGACCAATCCGTCGGCCTTTATTTTGCCGGCTTAGCTATTTCAAGACTTGGTCGCATGTCCGACGACGCAACCAGATTCCGAAAGCAAGCCGAAGAAGCCCGCGATTACGCATCCAGGGTCCAAGGCCCGCTGGATAGGGAAGCGTGGCTTCGGGTAGCTGGAAGAATGGATCAAGCTGGCTGAGTCGGCCGAGGCGAGGCGGCGCTACTTGATTTGATTGCCCGCGAAATCAAAGCCCGCCGGTTCACGCCGACGGGCCTCTCGCTGCTAGTCCCCACCTATCGCTTCATGCACGCCGCCACATACCGACTCTAGTCCGCCAGCAGCTTCCGCTTCTTTGATTGTTGAGCCCCATATTTCGACCCTCAGCGTCGCAACGCTGGCGCTTGGCGGCTGCGGCAGCGCTAGGATTTTTCCCGTTGGAGTTTTGCGCCAGGGCATTTGAGCCGATGGGGGCGAGCAACAGAACCGCCAATCCAACAATTCGAAACATTTGACTCTCTCCAATCACAAAAAGTAACGGAGGATATCCAATTGCAACCACAACGCGAGGGCAAGACCGAAAACCGACTGCTCGCGCTCGCCCTGTTCACACTGGCGGGTTTTTTACGATCCGATATTTCTTCGCTGCCTTGCGCCTCGGCGTCGTATCCGACGCCGAGGCTTCCCGTGATTGAGCGCCTGTGGGCCTGCATCATCGGACCTCGATCCTCGGCAGCCATCAGCACCATCTCTGCCGCGGTCTGCCAGTGCCGTTTCTGTCGTAGCTTCATGATGTAGTTGGCGGCATCCCTGAGCGTCCGCATGTCCGGCACAGGATGGTCAAACTCGCGATCCCAAGGCATCAGGCCGCGCCCGCCGACTTGGACCAGGGCGCTTCTTCAAAGTCTGGCCTGATATGCGAACCGCGACGACCGTAAGCCCGATGGACGTGATAGAAGAATGTGACAACAAAGCCCCGGACGATGCCGGGGCTTTTGAGCTGCTGAATTAGCAGAAGATCAGTACCGGGGACGACCGAGCCACCCCAGTTGAAGCGATAGACCAGCGAAGTCGAGATGGTTTGGTTCCAGCTGTTGAACCTGAGATCTGTGACCGGCAGGTAAATTGGTGCCGTCGACCAGCAGAGGGACGGATTTCCTGTCATAGAAAGCCGAGCGATACTCGGTCTTCATGAACCAGCCCGGCGAGCTGATGCCGAAGATGTTCAGGCTGTTCTCCACGCCGCCGCCGATGAACCAACCGTTGCGGTTGAAGCTGTCGGTGTGACCACCCACAGGAGCGCCGCTAAACTCATCGAGCAGCGTCGTGCCCGACCAATGAGAACCGGAGTAACCACCGTTCACGTAGGACAGCACATTCGGGGCTACCAAATAGCCGACCCGCGCACCAACCGCCCACGAGTCCTGCAACTTTATCGGGGCGATCACCGAGTCGAGCGGGTCTATAAGAGTGCCCTTGATGCTGCCGAACTGGCCATCTGCAAACAAGCCGAACACCCAAGGACCGTTGAACTGCCAGTCGTAGCCGAGACCGACCGTTCCGAACCAGCCAGAGCCACCCTGACGGCGATCGATGGTGAGGGGCACGTTAGTTACCGTGTCTCGAACAGACTGATCGGCCGCCCAGAGGCCACCGCCGCCACCGCCGAAGATGGAAGCCGGTCCAGCTCGGGGCTGCCACAACCGGCTCCGGAGCCTTGTAGGGACGAGCCGCGATATCAGCCGCAGAGGCCGATCCGGTCAACGCAGCGAGCGCGGTCAGCGCGAGTACGATCTTCTTCATTTTCACGGTCCCAAATTGCAGGCTTCCAAATTCGCTATCATTAACCTCATCGAAATTCTCAAAAATGCTGTCACCCGAAAGGCACACGGCGATCCAAAAGAAAGACCAGCTTTGAGCGCACCTGGCAAGATTCAAGTCGATTTAGGGACAATCCAGACGAAATTGCCCGGTATTTGACCGAGGCATTCGCGTCAGACGATTTTCCAACAATTTTGGCCGCATTGTCTTCGGTGGTCAGGGCTCAGAACGTAATGGCGCTGTCGCGGGCGACGGGCCTGCGGCGGGAACGGTTCTACCGCCCATTCTCGGGGACTGCCGGACCGGACTTAGGCGCCGTTATCAAATTACTTGAGGGACTGGGGTTAAGTTCAAAGTGGAGTCTCGTAAAAACCCGAAGCCAAAGCCTCCGCTGCCCAAACTCGGTCGACCAGTGAAGTCGCAAATCCGGTGAGGCATTACCCCGATCGCATTTCGCCGAGAGTGATTTTCTGTTCACGCGGCATTTGTACGTTTGATTGTGCACAGACTACCAAGAAAGGAAAAATTGCGTAATAAATTCAATAAGTTTTGGCGGGAAGTGGTGGGACAAGAACCCCGACCCCAGAATTATGACACCCTCTACTTGCCCTTCCAGTTCGGCGTTCGCTTGTTGAGAAAGGCATCCATTCCCTCGCGGAAATCTCTCGCTCATGTAGGCGCGCAGGATCAGATCCCGGCCCTCCTCGCGCGACAAGGTGCGGCGGAGCCGGAGCACCGCTTCCTTGGCGGTTTCCATCGTGATCGGCGCATGGCCGGCGACGAGCTTGGCGGTTTCGGCGGCGCGGCGCTGCAGCGTTTCGACGTCAGGCACCACTTCGTTGAGCAGACCGAGCGCCAGCGCTTCCGGCGCCTCGATCAGCCGCGCCGTAAAAATCAGATCCTTGGTCCGCGCCGGCCCGACCAGCGCGACGACCCGGCTGATGTTGGACATCGACAGGCAGTTGCCAAGCGTCCGCGCGATCGGAAAGCCCATGCGCGTCGTCGCGGTGCCGATCCGGATATCGCAGCAGGCGGCAATCCCGGCGCCGCCGCCGGTGCAGGCGCCGGCAATGGCCGCGATCGTCGGCACCCGGACCTTCTCCAGGGTGCCCAGCACGCGATCGATCCGCTCCTCATATTCAAGCGCGTCCTCCGCGGTCTTGAAAGCACGGAACTGCGGAGATATCGGTGCCCGACGCGAACGCCTTGTCGCCAGCGCCGGTCAGGATCATCACCTTGATCGAGCGATCCTTGCTGACCGCCTCGCAGATCGCCGCCATCTGCTCGTACATCGCAAAGGTCAGCGCGTTGCGCGCCTGCGGCCGGTTGAACGTCAGCCGGGCGATACCGTCCTCGACGGAATAGATCAGGTCTTCGGTCGCAGCTACCGGAGCGTTCATCGCAGTACTTTCCGTTCGTTCTGTTGTTGGGTCGAAACCGGTTCAGGCGACGGCAGACCTTGGGCATCGGCACGATATCGCGTCCTTTCAGGACTTCCATCGCCGCCAGCACGCCACCGCCGCGATGCGGCACCTTGGCGAGATCGAGACCCATCTCGACGCCCGACAGCGTGCCCATCAGCATCAGATCGTTGAAGTGGCCGATATGGCCGATCCGGAACACCTTGCCCTTGATCTTGTTCAGGCCGGTGCCAAGCGACATGTCGAAGTTTTCGAGCACCACTTTACGGAAATTGTCGGCGTCATGGCCTTCCGGCATGACGACGCCGGTCAGCGCGGGCGAATGCGCACCCTGTTCCTGGCACTGCGTTTCCAACCCCAGACCTTGATGGCCGCGCGTGTTGCGGCGCTGTGGCGCTTGTGGCGGGCGAAGACGTTCTCCAGCCCCTCCTCCTCGAGCATCTTGATCGCTTCCCGCAATCCGAACAGCAGATTGGTCGCCGGCGTATAGGGCCAGGTGCCTGCCTTGTTGATCGCGATGACGTCCTGCCAGTCCCAATAGGAGCGCATGGCCGGGTTGGCCTTCGCCACCGCCAGCGCCTTTTCCGACACGGCGTTGAAGCCGAGGCCCGGCGGCAGCATCAGCCCCTTCTGCGATCCGGCCACCGACACGTCGATGCCCCAGGCGTCGTGTTCAAATTCCAGCGAGCCGAGACCGGAGATGGTGTCGACCATCAGCAACGCCGGATGCTTGACGCGGTCGAGGATCTTGCGGACGTCGAGCGGATGGGTGACGCAGCCGGTCGATGTCTCGTTGTGCACGATCATGACCGATTTGATCTGGTGCTGGCGGTCGGCCGCAAGCCGCGCCTCGATCTGCTCGAGGTCAGCCCCGTGGCGCCAGTCGCCGGGCAGGAAATCGACATCTGAGCTTGAATTTGTCGGCGATGCCGCGCCACAGCACGGCGAACTGCCCGGTCTCGGCCATCAGCACCTTGTCGCCTGGCTGCAAGCGTATTGACGATTGCCGCTTCCCAGGCGCCGGTGCCGGACGACGGGTAGATGATCACCGGCTGCCTGGTGCGGAACACCCGCTGCATCGCCGGCCAGCACCGCATGCCCGACCTCGGCAAATTCCGGACCGCGGTGATCCATGGTCGGCATGTCCATGGCGCGCAGCACCCGATCCGGCACGTTGGTCGGTCCAGGAATCTGCAGAAAATGCCTTCCAGTGTGCACAGTCATGAGGCGTCCTTCCCGGTGTCGGCTTGGTTTCGCGAGCCGCTCGAATATCACTATTTGGCGGGCTTGTCCCCCGCCCGGCGGGGCCCGTCAATGCATAGGAAGCAGGGCTTTGCCTTGCCAAGGCGGACCCCGGCAGGCAAGAGATTGAGCGGCATTCACGAGATCAAGACAATGGCGGCAACAGCGGCCGAAAAGTCACGAAATTCGGCGGAAAACAGCGGCCTTGCCGCGCGCCTTGCCCGCGAGACTACCGGGCGACGTCTTCTTCGACGCCTTCAACCGTGGCCGCTACGCGACCGACGCCTCGTTCTATCAGATGATGCCCCTTGGCGTGGTGGTACCCCGGACCATGGACGAGAGCGCTGCGGGCGCTGGCCATCGCAGGGGACGCCGGCCGAATCGTCACCGCCCGCGGCGGCGGGACTTCGCAATGCGGCCAGACCGTCAATGAGGGATCGTCGTCGACTTTTCCAGGCACCTGAACCGAGGTCCTCTCGCTCGATGTCGAAAATCGCAGCTGCGTGGTCGAGCCCGGCATTGTGCTCGACGACCTCAACCGGCAGCTCAAAAAGCACGGATTGTGGTTTCCGGTCGACGTCTCGACGGCGTCGCGCGCCACCATCGGCGGCATGGCCGGCAATAATTCCTGCGGCGGACGCTCGCTTCGCTACGGCACCATGCGTGACAACACGCTGTCGATGGATGCGGCGCTGGCCGACGGCACGCTGCTGCATTTCGGCGAGGTGCCGCGCGATCTTGCGCGCGTCAATTCGCCCGACAATGGACACGCGCTGTTCCGCGACATGCTCGATCTCGGCGAGCGCGAGGCAGCCGAGATCGCCGAGAGATTTCCGCAAGTGCAGCGGCGTGTCGGCGGCTACAATCTCGATGCGCTGGTGCCGCGCAACGCGCCGAACAATATGGCGCATCTTTTGGTCGGCTCCGAAGGCACGCTGGCCTTCACGACGCAGGTCGAGCTCAAGCTGTGGCCGGTCATCCGCAACAAGGTGCTGGGCGTTTGCCATTTCGGCAGCTTCTATGAGGCGATGGATGCGGCCCAGCATCTGGTGAAGCTCCGCCCGATTGCGGTGGAACTGGTCGACCGAACCATGATTGCGCTCGGCCGCGAGATTGCGATGTTCCAGCCGATCATCGGCACCGCCGTACGCGGCGATCCCGATGCGGTGTTGATCGTGGAATTCGCGGAGGAAGATCAGATCGAGAACCTGCACCGCCTGAAGCAGCTCGGGGAGCTGATGGCCGATCTCGGATTCGGCTGGGAAAAGCCGCAGCGCAAATGGGGCGGCGTGGTCGAGATTATCGAGCCGGCGCTGCAGACCGGCATCGCCGAGTTCCGGGCCGCGGGCCTCAACGTCATGATGTCGATGAAGCAGGAGGGCAAGCCGGTCTCCTTTGTCGAGGATTGCGCGGTGCCGCTACCGCATCTCGCCGATTACACCGAGCGGCTCAACGCCATCTTCGCCAAGCACGGCACCCGCGGCACCATGTATGCGCATGCCTCCGAGGGCTGCCTTCATGTCCGTCCCGTCCTCAATCTGAAACTTGAGAAGGACGTCAAGGCGATGCGCGCCATCGCCGAGGAAACCTTCGAGATGGTGCGCGAATACAAGGGCTCGCATTCCGGCGAGCACGGCGACGGCCTGGTCCGCTCCGAATTCCACGAAGCGATGTTCGGTTCGCGTATCGTTGCCGATTTCAGGGAGGTCAAGCGGCGCTTCGATCCGGACAACGTCCTCAATCCCGGCAAGATCGTCGATCCGCCCAAAATGGATGACCGGTCGCTGTTTCGCTATCCGCCGGATTACCGCGTCACCGAGTTGAAAACCGCGCTCGACTGGTCGGCCTATCCCGGCGCCGGCGGCGGCTTCCAGGGCGCGGTCGAGATGTGCAACAACAACGGCGCCTGCCGGAAGCTCGAAGGCGGCGTGATGTGTCCGTCTTACCGCGCGACCCGCAACGAGAAAGACGTCACCCGCGGCCGCGCCAACACGCTGCGGCTCGCGATCTCGGGCCAGCTCGGGCCCGACGCGCTGGCCTCCGACGAGATGATGGACACCCTCAAACTTTGCGTGTCCTGCAAGGCCTGCCGCCACGAATGCCCGACCGGCGTCGACATGGCCAAGATGAAGATCGAGGTGCTTGGCGGCACGCGCAGCGAAACACGGGCTTTCGCTGCGCGACCGGCTGGTCGGATATCTGCCCCGCTATGCCGGACTCGCGTCCCGCTTCGCCCCGCTCGCCAACTGGCGTAACAACAGTCCATTGCTGCGCAAGCTGTTCGAACGGTTCGCCGGCATCAGCGCGCAACGCGCCTTGCCCACGTTCCGGCGCGACGTGTTCCGGCCCGGTGCCGAGGCATTCGGGCCGGAAGGCGGCCGCGAGGTCGTGCTGTTTGTCGACACCTTCAACCGCACCTATGAGCGGGAAAATCTCGACGCCGCGCTGCGCGTGCTGGTCGAAGGCGGATACCGGGTCCATATCCCAAAGCCTGGGGATCACGCCCGGCCGTTGTGTTGCGGGCGGACGTTCCTCTCAGCCGGCCTGGTCGACCAGGCGCGCGAGGAACTGGACCGGCTGGTCAGGACCTTCGCGCCGTTCGCCGCACGCGGCGTGCCGATCATCGGACTGGAGCCGAGCTGTCTTTTGACGCTCCGCGACGAACTGCTCTCGTTGCGCTCCGACAGCGACGCCAGAAGCATCAGCGCGCATGCGCTGCTGATCGAGGAATTTCTGGTTCGCGAGGCGGAGGCCGGCCGCCTGCGGCTGCCGCTGGGCTCCATGCCGGCAAAAGCGCTGGTTCACGGCCACTGCCATCAGAAATCCTTTGGCGCATTCAAATCGGTCGAAAAGACGCTTCGTCTCATTCCCGATCTGAACGTCGAGACCATCGAGATCCAGTTGCTGCGGCATGGCCGGCGCCTTCGGCTATGGCGCCGACACCTACCACGCCTCGATGGAAATGGCCGAACTCTCACTGCTGCCGGCGGTGCGCCGCGCCGACGAGGCCACGCTGATCGTTGCCGACGGCACCTCGTGCCGGCATCAGATCAAGGATGGCACCGAACGTTCTGCACTTCACGTCGCGCGCGTGCTGGCGATGAGCCTCGACCGCGCAACGCACCAATTCAACCCCCTTCCCTGAAAAGGAACCGATCCATGGCTGAACTCACCCTCGACGTCGCCCGCAAGATTCTCGACGCCGCCCTTGCCAAAGGCGTCGAGAAGAAACTGAAGCCGCTCGTGATCACCATTCTCGATGCCCGCGGCTGCGTCAAAGTGACCGCGGCGCAGGACGGCACCAGCCTGATGCGGGCTGAGATCGCTCACGGTAAAGCCTATGGCGCACTCGCACTCGGCATGGGATCGCGGGCGCTGTTCCAGCGCGCCCAGGAGCAGGCCTATTTCGTCAGCGCGGTAAATACCTTGGCGCAAGGCCGCCTGGTGCCGGTGCCCGGCGGCGTGCTGATCCAGGATGGCGGCGTCCTGCTCGGCGCGGTCGGCGTCAGCGGCGATACCTCTGACAATGACGAGACCTGCGCCGTCGCGGGCATCGAGGCAGCCGGGCTGAAAGCGAACGCTGTGAGCGTGGCCAAAAAGGACTGGCTGAACAGCTTGCTCCAGAACGCACAGCATGGAACCCAATTTGTTTCAGGGCCTGAATATCACATGGAACCACACGGACACAGACGCAATGAGGAAGCCCACAAGACCGGTTTGCTGGTTCTCACATTTGCAATGCGAAACCAGCGGCTTAAGCCACCGATCGATTGCCCGGACAGGTTTCGCGCCGCATTGATCGCGATGTGCACGCCTGAAGCTCACAGTTAATTCCGCGTAACGCCCTGTGTTCAAATGCACGAGGAAACCGAGTTCGGTTCACTTTAAAATTTGAGCGCTTATTGTCCCCGCAAAACGATAGGGCTGCGAGGGCGACAATGAACCTTTCAAACCAACTGCAAATCGACAGCCTGCACTGCCGCGCGATCTGCGACGAGATTGGGGACGGCTGCGCACCATGCTGCTCCCCGAAACGGCCAACTTGCCAGTTCGGCTTCAGGTCCTGATTGATCGACTTGCTGACCAGGATCGTCAACTAGCCCCATCAATTGTGCCCACCCTTGATGATATGATCTGGCAGCCAGATCCCACCGCATCGCGCGCAACGTAACTGGCGCTCTTGGGCCGATTTCGGTTTTGACCCAAGTCTAGCGGACTGCCGATGACGCCCCGCCGCGGTTCAATCGGCCATGCTCAATTGGTGCGCGGCCTGGCATAGAACTCCGTCCTATCCCGATCGCGGCGCTCGCTGAAGCGCACAGCTAATTCCGCGTGACTTCCCTGTATTCAAATGCAGAAGGAAACGAGTTAGGTCCTTTCAAATTTGCAGGAATGGCTCAGTTTGAAATTTCACCGCTCCCATCGATTCAAGAGCGCTGAGACAATACCGCAGACGATCCCAAATATTGCCCCGACTCCCCAGTATATAAAAAGCATGTGGCGTGAGCACTTCAAGGGGAAGCAAACAAGTTGCCGCTCACTTTGAACGCTGCCGCTCCAGCGCTAATCAAAGCCCCGCCCGCCACTACCATCGGGGTATTCCATTTCTCTGTCGTCATGAAACACCCGTTGTTTAGTGGGGGCTGGACACCGGCACCCAAATCACTCCGCTACCCGGCCTTGGCAATTCAGTTCGGCTGACTGGATTCTTGATCCTGAAATCTCGACAGTGCGGCCTCAACAATACTGATCCCCGTCTTGAAGCTCGTTAGTGATCCATTCCAATTTGATCCCAGAACCGCTGCGCATGCGATTTTCGTTCGACAGCCGCCTGCGGTGGTCGCGGATTTCCTCCAACGCCTTTCGGTTCTTGAGCGTCGAGTAGCCCGCTGCGCTCTATCGCCTTAGTCATGATTGAATACTCCCCCATTATATAGCGCGATCCTGACTCATTGAACCAAAATGCCTTTGGTCCGCTACCCTCCTGTGCCTCCGGTCGGCAAAGTAAGGTTGAGTGATGAGCTTAACAAGCGTCGTTCGGCGTTGCGCGCCAGCATCGATCGGTTATGGGATCAGCCTACCGGACAATTTCCCCCAAGGTCCGGGCCCACACTGGCAAAGCCGTCAGGCGAATATACGCCGCTTGGCGGCTTTGTTCTGTTGCACAAGACAGGATGTGAAGAGATGATCGCCAAGTAATTGAGCTCGCCCGGATCTGAACAAACACCGGAACAGATTGCGAAGAACCGTTCTCCTGATCGAATACGCAGGGTAGCGATCCGGCTTGGCATTTCGACCAAATCTCTTACAAAGAAGAAGTCAGCGCGTGCGGCCATTCTTCGCGGCGCGGTTGGCAGCGCGAGTTTTGACGATCCGATACCGCTACCTAACGGACGAACCCTGAACACGCTGCGGGACGCCGGCGGCTACAACGCAGCGTTGCCAAGGATACCGGAACGGCAGGCACGCGATCGAGACCCTGATGATCGTGACGCGGAGCGGCCGACGATGCTGGCCAGGATCGGCATGATGACAAGCTCTATACCGTCACGTCGTTCACGAGTTCAAGCCCGACCGCATAAGAGAGCTGCACCGACGCATGATCCGCAACGGGACATCTGCACGACCTAATTAAACGAATTGGTTCCGAGCATGTGGAACGGCGCTTGGAAATCGAAACCCAGCATGAAGCACAGCTCTTTGGTCAAGGGCTCCTCCTCTTTAACCGTTGAAAATTGGAGACTAGCCCCAAGGCTCGTCGAATTCGCTCTTAAGGCCAGCTGGCCTATATGCGCGCGCGCGGCGAAATGCCGACCATGTTATCGTCAGGCGAAATAGGCTTACTTTCGCTAATCTTCCGTCAGCGTTCGACAATTTCACGATCCTTCATCGTGACCGATCTACACGCAGACATCAGCGTAGGTGCGATGCGCCATTTGATTGGCATCGTTGGCAACCTTGAATACGACCTTTGCGTCTTGACCGGCGACTATCGCGGCGAGACACATGGGCCATTCGACAAAAGCCTCGAAATCCTCTATGAACTGCGGACTCAATTGAAAGGGCCGATTTATGCGGTGCTTGGCAATCACGACAGCATCCACATGGCTCCTTCCATGGAGGCTATGGGAATCCGCGTGATGTTCAACGAGTGCGAGCCAATTGCTCGCCTTGATCAACGCATCTTCCTGTCTGGCGTTGACGACCCGCATTTCTATCGAACCGACGATCCTTGAAAAGGCCGCAGCACAAATTCCTCCTGAGGCCTTTTCAATTTTGTTAGCGCATACACCGGAGATTTATGATCGAGCCGCGAGACGCCAACTTTGATCTCATGCTCTGCGGACACACCCACGGGGGCCAGCTTTGCCTCCCCGGTGGGGTTCCGATTAAGCTGCGAGGCCGTATCGCCTCGATCTGTGGGCGCCGGCGTTTGGCGACACCGCGACATGGTCGGATATACCTCGGTAGGCGCTGGCACGAGCTTACTGCCTGTACGCTTAAACTGTCCGCCGGAGATAACCCTGCATTCCTTACGGCTCGCAAATTAGCCGAAAGCCGTTTGGCGCTATTTGGCACATGCGGCGATAACATCGTGTCCGAGCTGGCATGACGGGGTCGGGCATGCCATGCCGTCAGCAATATTGGAAGACGCGTCTGTTGTCCAGTAGGGTTGGGCTTTCGTTGTCGTCCCCTCGCATGAGGCACGCGATTGCAATCAAATAAAGCCCTCCGCCAAGCCGGTCCGTAAGCTGGCGGGAAAGGCGGCTCCTGGCCGTGAAGAACGACATTTCCAGCTTGGATCGCCTGCCTTGTTACGCCAAATGACGGGAACCTGTGCTAGTCTTGGCGGGGACCTTAGGAGGCAAAAAATGTCGACAGACGCGATAGAAATTTGATCACGAACGCCATCCACACGGCATTCATCAAATACCCCGAGGGCGATGGCGGCCCGAATTTGGACTACGACTGGATTGCGCCGGACCAAAGCACCCACATCACCAGGGCCATCCTTCTGGATCTGTCCGCCAACGGGTATCAGATTGTGAAGAGAGGGGCGCCGTCTACAGAGTAGAAAGGCTTGATCAAATAAGCCCGTATGGAGATTTCCGCATGCTGCCGCATCCGACCTTTTCGTGTTGTCCTCGGTTTCGCGCAAAGCCGCCTCGCATGCGAGATGACGTTAACAGTCCCGCAATCATTGGCGGGCGGCGTTGCGGGTGGCACCGCGAGGCATTCAACGCGATGCGTCGGCCCCGTCGAAGAACTGTTTGGCAGACGTGTCCGCGACATCAAATGATCGAGCAAGCCTTTCACGCCAGCTTTCCAGCTAGAGCATGATCCGGAAAGGTAGGAATCGGTTTCCCTCGCGACAAGAAACACGAAGCGTTTGCCGCCGGAGATCACCTTTCAAGCAAAAGGCTAAGAGCGGGATGGCGATTCAGAGAAAGTCATCCTCCTGTTGTCACCCCTCTCGATCTGCAGCACCCCAACGACGACGTCGGCGCCTCGGTTGGCGACCACTTTTCCCCTGGGGCCAAAGTAACCTTTGCCCAGCCTCGCGGGATACTTGGGCCGTGGATTGCCGCCGTTTTCGGTCAGCTATGGAGCGTGGCGGACAACCAATCACCGCCGGGCCATGACGGCTTGCGTTTCTCGCCGAAAGCCTTCGGCCTTCCTTGGCGTCCTCAAATACATTGCCAATGAGGCAATCTGGCTTTCGGTGTACGCAATGCTTTCGTCGAACGACATCGAGGCGATCGCGCGCATGGCGATATTTGCCGCGCCGGATCGCGGTCGGCGATTTGTCGACGATACGGCCGATCAGCCAGTCGACCTTGGCGTCGAGTTCGGCCGACGGCACCACGTAGTTCAGAAGTCCGGCGGCCTGCGCGCCGTGGCGTCGAACGGCTCGCCGGTCAGCGCCCACTCGCTGACGAGGCGCGGCGGCGCCATCGATTGCAACAGGCTCATCACCTGCATCGGGAACACGCCGACCTTCACCTCGGGCAATCCGAAGATCACGTGGTCGGCGGCGACCGCCATGTCGGTCATGCACAGCAGCCCATGCCGCCGGCCATGCAGACGCCCCGACCCGCGCGATCGCGGGCTTGGTGGCGTTCTGCGACAGCCGCAACAGATCGGCGTAATCGACATTCGGCCTGGAAAATCCATCGCGAAGGCGGCGCCGCTGTTCTGCAGGTCGGCGCCGGCGCAGAACGCCTTGTCGCCCGCGCCCGGTCAGCACGATGACGCGGACATCCTTGTCGTCATGCGCGTCGCGATAGCCTCTCGCGATGCCGGCAACCACGTCGGCATTGATGGCGTTGCGCTTGTCCGGCCGGTTGATGGTAATCCAGAACGCCTGCCCGCGCTTTTCGCGTATCACGCTGTTGTTGTCGGTCATTGTCCCGCTCGCTCTGTTTGCCATGGATTGGCAAACATTTGCGGCAGGATGGCGGTGGACTGCAAGCGGCGATTTAGCTCGCGGGCGGCGGCCTTCTTCACCCAGACCTTGTTGTCATGGAACGCCGCGCCGCCGACCGGCGCGACCGCCTCGGCGCCGGTCAGCATGTTGATGCCGCGGCCGCCGATATGGGCCTTGTTCGGCTGGAATCGATCTCGCGATCAGCACGCCGCGGCGCAGGCCGTCGAACAGTTTTACCGTCAGAGTGGTCTCGCCTCTGACGTTGCCGAGCGTGACGGCATCGCCGTCGGCGATCCTGAGCGCTGCCGGCATCTTCTCGGATGCATCATCACCGACGGCTTGCCTTCGCGCGCAATCGACGATCGGCGTTTCATTGAAGCTGGTATTGAGGAAGCTGCGCGACGGGCTGGTGGCGAGACGGAACGGATGCGCCTCATCCGCCTCCTCGATGATGGTCCAGTGATCCGGCAGCGAGGGCATCTGCTCCCACGGGCCCCAGACCGGCGATGCCGAAGGGCGGATGCGCCCAGTCGGCCTTGAAGTGGAACTTCTTGTCGGCGTGCGCGAAGCCGTCGAGATAATGCGAGGTGCGGAAATCCGGCTGGATATCGCGCCACAGATCCGCCTCCAGCGCTCTCGATATCGCCGTGGCCGCTCTTCTTCAGCGTCGCGTCGATCAGTTCGCGCGGCGTCATCTCGAAGCCGGGATGCACGCGCGTTGAGGCGGCGGCCGAGGCCCTGCAGCACCTCATGGTTGGAGCGGCATTCGCCGGGCGGATCGATCAGCTTGGCGCCGACCGAAATATGCTGGTGGCCGCCGCCGTAATAGAGATCGTCGTGCTCCATGAACATGGTCGCCGGCAGCACGATGTCGGCCATGGCAGCCGTCTCGGTCATGAACTGCTCATGCACCGCCATGAACAGGTCTTCGCGCGCAAAGCCCTGGCGCACCAGCGCCTGCTCCGGGCGCCACCGTCATCGGGTTGGTGTTCTGGATCAGCATCGCCTTGACCGGCGGTCCGCCTTCAAGGCCTCGGCGTCGCCGGTCAGGATGCGCCCGATCTGGGACTGATCGAGCCAGCGCGTCGTGCGGTCGATCGCGTCGTGGCCCTCGATGATGGATCTCGTTGAACTTCCAGATCGCGGCATTGTTGAAGAACGCGCCGCCGCCTTCATATTGCCAGGCGCCGGTCACCGCCGGGATGCACAGCGCCGCATGCATCTGCGCCGCGCCGTTGCGGCTGCGGGTAAAGCCATAGCCGAGGCGGAAGAACGAACGCTTGGTCTGGCCGACGAGGCGCGCGAAGGCTTCGATCTCCTCCACCGGCACGCCCGAGATCGCGCGAAGCCCATTCCGGCGTCCGGGTCGCAAGATGCGCCTCGAGTTCGTCCGGGCAATCGGTGTAGCGATCCATATAGGCGCGATCCGCGTAACCTTCGCGGAACAGCACGTGCATGACGCCGCAGGCGAAGGCGCCATCGGTGCCGGGCCGCAGCAGGATCTTGATATCGGCCTGCTTCATGGTGTCGTTGTTGTAGACATCGATCGCCGCGATCTTCGCGCCGCGCTCCTTGCGGGCGCGCGATCGCATGCGTCATCACGTTGACCTGGGTGTTCACCGGATTGGTGCCCCAGATCACGACGAGGTCGGAGACGCCCATCTCGCGCGGATCGACGCCGGCGATCTTGCCGGTGCCGATGGCAAATCCGACGCGCGCGATGTTGGCGCAGATCGTCGAGTAGAAGCGCGAATATTTCTTCACATGCGCAAGGCGGTTGATGCCGTCGCGCATCACCAGCCCCATGGTGCCGGCGTAGTAATAGGGCCAGACCGACTGGGCGCCGAATTCGCGCTCGGCCTGATCGAACCGCGCGGCGATTTCGTCCAGCGCCTCGTCCCAGGAAATCCGCGCGAACTGGCCGGAGCCCTTCGGTCCGGTGCGGCGCATCGGATGCAGCAGCCGGTCGGGATGATGAATGCGCTCGGCATAGCGCGCGACCTTGGCGCAGACGACGCCGGCGGTATAGGTCTGCAGCTTGGAGCCGCGCACCCGGCCGATGCGTGCGGCCGTCGATCACCTCGATGTCGAGCGCGCAGGCCGACGGGCAATCGTGCGGACAGGTGGAGTGGCGGATATCGACCTTGGCGTGCTGGTTCATGCGCCGATAGGTAACATCAAATGCCGCGCGTCGCCGAGAGGCTTTATCCGGGCAGTACACCAGCGAAAACGGCACGCTAGCCATGCATCACGCGCCGAGATAGGCCCCGCCATTGGCGTGGATCGCCTGCCCGTTGATGTAGCGCGCGCCCGGCCCGCACAGGAAACGCACGGTTGCCGCGACGTCTTCCGGCCGGCCCCGCTCGCCGGTGATGGTCTGATGGGTCAGATGATGCGCCGGTTCCGGCTTGTCCTTGGGCCGCGGCGTGCCGATCAGGCCGGGAACCACGCAGTTCACGGTGATGCCGTCATCGGCGAGGTCGTGGGCCAGCGCCCGGGTGAAGCCGATGATGCCGGCCTTCGCCGTCACCACATGCGCGCGATTCTTCGCACCCGTATGCGCGCTCAGGCCGCCGATATTGACGATGGTCCCCGCACCGGATTTGCGCAGCGCCGGCAGGCAGGCCTTCACGCAGTGAAACGCGCCATCGAGCGTGACATCGAGGATTTCGCGCCACGCCGCATAGCTCCATCTCGGCGAACGGCTTTTCGCGCCGCAGCGCCGCGTTGTTGACGAGGATATCGATACGGCCGAATTGCTTCACGGCCGCATCCGCCATCGCCTGCACCGCGCTGGCGTCGGCGACGTCGCCGATATGGACCAGCGCCTTGCCGCCGGCAGTCTCGATCTCACGCGCGACGGCTTCCGCCTCGGCGCGGTTGCTGCGTGCGTTCACCACAACGGACGCACCGCCTTCCGCCAGGGTCAGCGCGATCGCGCGGCCGATATTGCGGCCCGCGCCGGTGACGATGGCGACTTTGCCGGTGAGTTCTTTGGTCATGCAGCCGTCTATCCACGCAACGACGACAGATCGATGTCGGCCATTATACAGCCCGGCCATCAGCTTCAACGCGCGCGTCGCTTTGCGCCTGCTCCAGCCGCCATGCTCGCGCGTTGAGCATGAACTTGTCCGTCACATCCTGCCGCGTCAGCGGCTCCTGCGCGCCGCCGCGCAAATAAGGCTGCCGCTCCTCGATCACGCTGCCATCCTTCATGGTGGCGCGGATGTGGCCGGTGTAATTGTTCGGATAGGGATTGTCGGGGTCGATCACGAATTTCACCTTGGCGGCGAGCGCTAGCACGCGCGCATCGCGGATCGCGCTTTCCGTGAATGCGCCGAGCCCGACGCCGCCATGCACGAAGCCGGTCGCCAGCAGATAGGGCACCGCGAATTTGGCGGCATAGCCGTTGCGCGGGCGCTGCTTGTCGGCGAGCGGCTCCCACAGCCGGTGCACCGTCCCCTCCGCCACCTCGCAGACGATCTCGGCGATGTCCTCCGGCTTGATGCCGCGCGCGGCCAGCCGTCGCGCGCAGTCGATATAGGGCTGCGCCATCGTTCCGCATGGATAGGGCTTGAACGCCAGCGTGTCCGTCACCCAGCGCGTGCCGAAATCGCCGGTCAGCGCGTCGTAATCGCCCTCCGTGGTGTGCGCGAAGCCGTGGAACAGCCCGTGCACGCCCTCGAACACCGTCCGCGGGCCGACAAACCCTCCCCGCGCCAGCAGCGCGCGCGCGAATGCCCGATTGCGCCGCCCAGCCGGCATGCAGCCGCTTGGTCCAGGCGCCTTCGGCCAGATATTCGATGATGCCGCCGGCCATGCTGCCGGCGATGCCGAGCGCATCGACGATCTGCCTGGCGTTGAGACCGAGCGCTGCGCCGACGCCGGCGGCCGCGCCCATCGCGCCGAAGACCGCGGTCGGATGAAAACCGGCCTTGTGGACGGCCTTCGGCACCACGAGGCTCAACCGGCACAGCACTTCGGTGCCGACGGCGATCCCGGATCAGCGCCATGCGGCCGTCCGGATTATGCCGCTCGCAGGCGGCGAGCACCGCCGGCACGATCACCGCGCCGGCATGCACCGGGCCGCCTTCGAACGTGTCGTCGAAATCCTCGCCATGCGCGGCGGTGCCGTTGACGAAGGCGGCGCCCGCCGCCGTCAGCGTGCGCGCGTGGCCGATCGCCGTGCATGGGACCGTCATCGTCGCAACCCGCCAGCGCGCTTCTGATGTAGTCCTCGTTGCGCGCGGTGACGCATAGCCCGACGACGTCGATCAGCAGATCCTCGCATTTGCGCGTGGTCGCGGCCGGCAAGCGCGCCCGGCTTCAGCGCGACGATCTTCTCGGCAAGCGTTTCGGCGACCGAAGTCTTGGGCAGTCCGGAGGTCATTCGGATCAAACGCGGAAGATCTTGGTGTAGCGCGCCTTGATCGGCATCGCTCTCTTTCTCGACCGCCGCGGCGTCGTCCTTCATGGTCTTGATGTCCTTGAGCGGCTTGCGCCCCGCCTTCTCGACGGTCTGCGCATGCACCGAGCGCAGGCCGCCGACATCGATGATGAGCTGCTGGGCCTCCCGGCTGAGGCTGAACGACTGGAACAGTCTCGCCGCGTTCGGATTGGGCGAACCCTTGAAGACGCCGTTCGGTCCGATGATCAGCGGCGATCCTTCGGTGGCGTAGACCGGCTCGACCGGACGGCCGGCCTCCTTCATCTGGAAAATGTTGTACTCGTTGCCGTCGGCCATCACCGCGCGCTCGCCGAGATCGAGTTTCTTCGGCGGATCGGCCGATGACTGCACCTGCATGATGTTCTGTTTGGCGAGCTGCTCGAAGAAGCTCCAGCCGAGATCGCGCTGCATCTGATAGGTCGCGGTCATGATGGTGCCGCTGTAGCCGGGATGCGCCTTGACGATCTTGCCCTTCCATTTGGGATCGAGCAGGTCGGCAAAGCTCTTCGGCGCGTCGTCCGCTTTCACCAGATTGGTGTTGTAGGCGATGATGCTGAGCCAGACGCGGAAGCTCGCGAACTGGCCGTCGGTGTCCCTGTGCTCGGCCGGATAGAACTTTGCGACCTCCTCCGGCACGTAAGGCGCCAGAATGCCGTCGCGCTTCCAGACGATGAAATGCGCGGCGTCGGACGAGTTCACCACATCGACGGCGTGGATGTTGCTGGAATATTCCTGGCCGATGCGCTGGAACACGCGTTCCGCGCCGGTGCGCTCGACGCGGACCGCGATCCCCGGATATTTCGCCTCGAACGCCTTGGCCAGCTTCTCGGCGACCGGCAGATCGGTCGAGGTGTAGTAGATGACCTGGCCTTCCTTCTTGGCCGCCTCGATCAGCGCCGGCGTGACCGGTTCCGCCGGTGGCGCATCGGCCATCACGCGCGTGGAGAATGCCGCGCCGGCGACAACAGCGCCAGCGCCCTGCCAGCACGTTGCGGCGTGAAATCCTGGATGTTTCATATCTTCGTTCCCCGCGCTTGTTGGCGATAGTTGGGTACACCGAGCCCTTATCTTTTATTCCTACGGCGCAGCAGCGAGTCTATCGTCGACAGTCCGCTTCCCATTGCAGCTAAACTTGTCGTCAAGAAACAAGACTAAAGTTATGGGAGAGGAGAATGACGGGCGCAAGGTTCGCATTGGCGCTGGCGACCAGCACTGCTGGCAATGCCGATCCTGGCTCGCCCATGCGTCTGGGCAGGACTATCCGTCGCGGCCGGTCAAGGTGATCGTTCCCTTCGGTGCCGGCGGCCTGCCGACGTCACCGCGCGCCAGATCGGCAGCATCCTGCAGGAAAGTTTCGGCCAGCCCTTCGTGATCGAGAACCGCACCGGCGCCGGCGGCGTGATCGGCACGCTGGAGGTCGCCAAGTCGCCGCCGGACGGCTACACGCTGCTGATGATGTCGAACACCCAGACCGCGAACGAATCGCTGGTGCCGCAGCGCAAATACGAACTGATGCGCGATCTCGCGCCGATCGCGCCGGTCAACTATTCCGACCTCGTGATCGTGGTTCATCCTGCAGTCCAGGCGAAAACGCTGCAGGAATTCATCGCGCTGCCAAATCGCAGCCCGGCAAGCTGAACTACGCCGTCATCCGGCCAGGGCACGCCCTATCACATGGCCGGCGAGCTGTTCAAAGCCATGGCCGGCATCGACGTCGTCCACGTGCCCTACCGCAACAGCGGCGAGGCGCGCAGCGGCGTGATCGGCGGCCAGGTGCAGATGATGATCGACGCGGTTCCGGCGATGGCGCCCAACGTCGCCGAAAACCAGGTGCGCGCGCTGGCGACCACCGGCCAGACGCGCTCGACCGTGCTGCCCAACGTGCCGACCGTGATCGAGGCCGGCATTGCCGGCTATGAGGCCACCATCTGGCTGGGACTGATGGCGCCGGCTGGTACGCCAAAGCCTGATCATCGACAAGCTCAATGCGGCGGTGAACGCGCGCGGTGAAACGGCCCGATGTCGTCAAGCTCTGGACCCAGCAGGGCGCGGTTCCGATGTCGATGACGCCGGAAGAATTCGACAAATTCCTGCGCGGCGATATTGTGAAATGGGCGAGAAGTCGTCAAGAAATTCGACAAGCCGCAGTACGAGAACAGCCTGTCAAGGTTCGCCCGCGATGCCGAGCGTTCGATTTCGCCTCAACGGCGTCGAGACGGAGATCGACGCCGATCCCGACCGGTCGCTGCTGGATATTCTGCGTGGGCATCTCGGCGTGACCGGGCCGCATTTCGGCTGCGGCGCCGGTGAATGCGGCGCCTGCAACGTCATCGATCGGCGATCGCGCGGTATGCCGCCTGCGATACGCCATTGTGGTCGGTGGCGGGCAAGGACATCCACGACGATCGAAGGATTGGGAACGTGCCGAGCATCCGCATCCGCTGCAGCGCGCTTTCATCGCCGAGCAGGCGCTGCAATGCGGCTATTGCGTCTCCGGCATCCTCATGAGCGCGGCGGCGCTGTTGAAGCGAAATCCGTCGCCGACCAGCCGGGAGGTGAAGCAAGCGCTCGACCGCAACCTCTGCCGCTGCGGCTCGCATAATCGCATGGTGCGGGCGGTGCTGCGCGCGGCAGACGAGATGGCGGCGGGATGAACCAGCCAGCGCCCTCGCCCTCACCGCCCGAACTGCCGGCGAGCCTCGCGGCAAACCCGAAACTGTCGTCGTGGCTGAAATTTCTCGGCGCACGGACAGGTAACGGTCTCGCCGGGCAAGGTGGAGATCGGGCAAGGCATCGTGACGGCGCTGGCGCAGATCGCCGCCGACGAACTCGATATCGATCTGTCGCGCGTCAGATGGTCGCGCCTCGACGGCCGCCAGCCCCAACGAGGGCGTCACCTCGGGCAGTCTCTCCGTGCAGCAATCCGGCCGCGCGTTGCGGCATGCTCTGCGCCGAGGTTCGCCGGATCTTTCTTCAACTGGCGGCGGAACGGCTTGGGGTCGATGATCGATGCGCTCGACGATCGAGGACGGCACCATTTCAGGACCCGGCAATGTCAGGACCAGCTATTGGGAACTTGCCGAGGAAGTCTCTGCTCGATCGCGACGCGACGCCGGGCGTAATGCCGAAGACCGCACGCGTCCGGCGACGCTGGCCGGAAGTTCGATGCAGCGGATCGACATTCCCGACAAGGTGTTTGCGCCGGCCGCGCTTCATCCACGATTGGGCGCTGCCCGGAATGCTGCACGGCCGCGTGCTGCGGCCGGAGAACGCGCGCGCGAAACTTACCGAGTTGAAGCGAGGACGGCGCCCGCGCGGTTGCCGGTCTCGTCGCGATCGTGCGCGACGGCAGTTTCGCTGGCGTCGTCAGCCAGACCGAGCACGGCGCGGAGCTGCGCCATCAAGCCCTGCGCAAGGGCGCGACATGGTCCGATGGCGAGCCGCTGCCCGACGAAAACGATCTGGCTGCGCTTCCTGAAGATCCCAGCCGTCAGAATCGACGGTCATCGACAGGAGAACGGCTTCAGCAGCTCGCGCACGGCGGCGCGGACCATCCGGCGGCAATATACCCGCCCCTATATTGCCCACGCATCGATCGCGCCATCCTGCGCCATGGCGCAATGGAACGGCGACCGCGTCCATGTCTGGACCCACAGCCAGGGCGTCTATCTCCTGCGCGCCGATCTGGCGCTGGTGCTCAAGCTGCCGGTCGAGAACATCACGGTCGAGCATCTGGAGGGCGCCGGCTGCTATGGACACAACGCCGCCGACGACGTCGCGCTCGATGCCGTGCTGCTCGCCAGGGCGGCCGGCGGCCGGCCGGTGCGCGTGCAATGGTCGCGCCAGGGCGAGATGTCGGATGCGCCGTTCGGGGCCGCGATGGCGATCGAGATCGAGGCCGATCTCGATGCCGCAGGGTGAAATCGTCGACTGGCGGCACTCGATCTGGAGCAACGGTCATGCGGCCCGCGCCGGCGCGCGCTGCGCAGCCGGCGCTGCTGGCCGCGTTCGAATTGCAGCGACCCGTTTCCGCGCATGATCTCGACCAATCCGCCGCAGGCCAATGGCGGCGGCGGCGATCGCAACTCGGTCCCGCTCTATGATTTGCCATCCTGGCACATCGAAAGCCATCGCCTGACTGACGATGCCGATCCGCACCTCCGCGCTGCGGACGCTTGGCGCGCAGGGAAATGTGTTTGCGATCGAATCCTTCCTCGACGAAATCGCCGCCGAGCGCGGCGAGGATCCGGTCGCGTTCCGGCTGCGCCATCTGAGGGATGAGCGGGCAAAGGATGTCATCCGCGCCGTCGCACGGCGCGCGAAGTGGAAACCGGAGAAGCGAGCCGGGCATCGGCTACGGCATCGGCTTTGCCCGCTACAAGAACACCGGCGCCTATTGTGCTGCGGTCGCCGAGATCGAGGGCGCCGAGGACATCCAGCGTCAGGAAGCTGACGCTGGCGGTCGATGTCGGCGAAGCCATCAATCCCGACGGCGTCATCAACCAGATCGAGGGCGGCGCCATCCAGGCCACGAGCTGGGTGTTGAAGGAACGCGTCCGCTTCGACCGGCAGCGCATCACCAGCACCAGCTGGACGGAATATCCGATCCTTCGCTTCAGCGAGGTGCCGGATGTCGAGGTCGAATTGATCCAGCGGCCGGAGATGGACCCGGTCGGCGCCGGCGAAGCCGCTCATGGCCCGGTGACGGCGGCGATTGCCAACGCCGTGTTCGACTGCGCTCGGCGTGCGGGTGCGCGATCTTCCGATCACGCGCGACAGCCTCATCGCCGCAATGGAGATTGAGCTTCGATGAGCAGCCTGAACATTCTGAGCGGCGGCGCGGCGCAGGGCCTGGTCGGAAGCCTCGCGCCGGCATTCAAGGCGCCAGACCGGCCTCGACATCGCAGGGCGAGTTCGGCGCGGTCGGCGTCATGGCCGACAAATTGCGCAAGGGCATACGCCGGCCGACATCGTCATCCTGACCGCGGCACATCGTCGCAAAGCTTGCGGAGGAGAAGCTGGTCGGTCGCCGCTTCGATCTCGGACGTCGGCCTGGTCGAGACCGCCCTCGCCGTTCGCGCCGGCGATCCGCCGGTCACGCGTCAGCGATGCCGCCGGCCTGCGCGAGCGCGCTGCTGGCCGCCGGACGCGATCTTCGTGCCGGACACCAAGGCGTCGACGGCCGGCATTCACGTCGCGAAGGTCATCGGCGCAGCTCGGCATCGCCGACGAAGTCGCCGCCCGGCTCAGGATTTTCCCGAACGGCGCGACCGCGATGCGCGAACTGGCGGCGATCGGATGCGCGGCGTCCGATCGGCTGCACGCAATCGACCGAAATCATCAGCACCAGACGGCGTCACGCTGTCCGGCTCACTGCCGCCGGGCTGTGAACTCGCGACCATGTACACCGCGGGCATCACGGCACAGGCCGCCGCACGCGCAACAGGCTCAGGACCTGATCGACCTGCTGACCGGCGCCGGGCAGCAGGAACAGCGCGAGCGCGCCGGCTTCATCAGCGGCCGAAATAGCCGCGATCGAGTTCGCCTCAGCGCGTCAGCCAATAGCGTCAAGCCGGTCGGATGTCAGCCATCGCGACTGCGCGAGCACAACCATATGCCACCGTGCAAAGCGGCGGTCGCGATTTTCGGTTTGTCAAAGCCAATTCATATACTAATATATCAATCGAATTGAAAGCAACCATGCCCGCTCGCGCAACGAAAAGGACCGAGATCCTGCGGTTCGCAGAGTAGCCGCCGGCACGCGCCGCCAGCGGCCGGCCGCGCGCGGCACACGGCTGCGTCGAAGATCTATTCCGATCTTCGGATCGAACTGGTGTCGCTGCAGCGGCGCCCGGGCGAAGCGATCTCGGAGGCCGAAATCGCGCTTTCCTACGGGGTGAGCCGCACGCCCGTTCGCGAAGCTATCCATCAAATTATCAGACGAAGGTCTGCTGGAGATATATCCCCAGTCGGGCATCTTCGTGTCGCGCATTCCGATCGCAGCCCTGCCGGAAGCCATCATCATTCGCAAGGCGCTGAGGAAACCACCGCACGGCTGGCCGCGGAGCGCGCGACGTCGAGCCAGATTCTGACCCTGCGCTCGGTACTTGAGCGTCAGCGCGAGGCAAGCGCGCGCCAGAGACAGCGGCGCCTTTCATCAGGCCGACGAAATGTTTCATGCCGCAATCGCCGACGTCGCCGGGCTATCCCGGGAATCTGGAAGTATCATCCAGCAGGTGAAAGTCCACGTCGATCGCTATCGGCTGCTGACGCTGCCCCAGCGCGGGCGGATCGCAAAGGTGATCGGCGAGCATGAAGCCGTCTTGACTGCAATCGAGGCGCACGACGCCGGAACGTGCGCGACAGGCGATGGAAAACCATCTCGAAAGCCTTCTCGACAAATATCTCCGCCACTCGGCATATCAATCCGGAGTTCTTCGACCAGCGAGAACATCTCGGCTAAATTCAACACATCATCCGGGAGACGCCGACGATCGATCCTAGAATCTGAAAGCCCCCATAAAACGATAAATAACATCAGGAGGGAATACCATGAAACGCCGCGACTTCATCAAGTTGAGCGCTAGGGCTCGGAGCCGACAATGGCGACCACGACGGCCATTGTCACCCGCATTTGCACAGACGAAAATGGTGCTGAAGGCATCGGACGTTCATCCGCTGGGCTATCCGACGGTCGAAGCCGTTCGTCCGATGGGCAAGAAGCTGGAAACCGCCACCAATGGCCGGCTGACGATCCAGATGTTCACCTCGATGCAGCTCGGCGGCGAAAGGAAATGATCGAGCAGGCGCAGCTCGGCGCGCTGCAGATCGCCCGCATTTCGGTCGGCGCCGTCGGCCCGGTCGTTGACGACGTCAACGTGGTCTTCAACATGCCGTTCGTCTTCCGCGATACTCCAAGCATATGGAGAAGGTGATCGACGGCGAGATCGGCGACGAACTGCTGGCGAAGATTTCAGCGAACGAGAAGACCGGCCTGATTGCGCTGTGCTGGATGAACGCCGGCTCGCGCAACGTCTACAACAACAAGCGGCCGATCCAGACCATGGCCGACCTCAAGGGGCCTCAAGGTCCGCATGATGGGCAACCCGCTGTTCGTCGACACCACTGAACGCGCTTGGCGGCAACGGCGTCGCGCTCGGCTTCCGATCAGGTCTTCAGCTCGATGCAGACCGGCGTGGTCGACGGCGCGGAAAACAATCCGCCCTCGTTCATGGCGCAGAACCACTATCAGGTCGCCAAGTATTTCACGATGACCGAGCACCTGATCATTCCGGAGCTTGCTGGTGTTCTCGCGCATCTCCTGGCAAAAGCTGTCGCCGGAGGATCAGGCGCTGATCAAGAAGCTTTCGAAGGAAACGCAGGCCGAGCAGCGCGTGCTCTGGTATGAAGCGGAGAACGCCGCCATCGCAAAGATGAAGGCGGCTGGCACCGAGATCATCACCGACATCGACAAGAAGCCGTTCCAGGATGCGGTCAAGCCGGTCTGGGACAAGTACGGCGCGAAGTACGCCGCCATGGTCAAGCGCATCGAGGCGGTCAACTAGCGCCCGGCTCGCCGGTCGACGAGTGGCCGGACGATGTCCGCTCCGGCCACTCCTGACCGGAGGCGATTTGAAGCGCTGTTACTTTCCGAGGTCAAAATGTCCGATCCTGAGGCCGGGCGTTTTCCGGCGTGTGGTCGATGCGGTTTACTGGACCGGCGCAGTGGTCGCCTGCGTGGCGCTCGTGCTGGTCTCCGCGGTCATTCCGTGGGCGGTCTATACCCGATACATCCTGAACAGCGCTTCGTCGCTGGCCCGAGCCGATGGCCGTGCTGCTGACCGTCGGCATCACCTTCATCGGCTCTGCCAACTGCTATCGTCAGCGCATCCACATGAACATGACGGTCGGCACCGACTTGCTGCCGCCGCCGTTGCGCCGCGCCTCGCTCTTCCTGAGCGAAATATTGATGGGCGTGATTGCGATTTTCATGGTCGTGTGGGACTGAGGCTGGTCCAGACCACCTGGGGCAATTCGGTGGACGAATTCCCGTGGCTGTCGGTCGGCATCACCTATCTGCCGATCGTGGTCAGCGGCGCCATGATGTTCCTGTTCGTCGTCGAACGCCTGACCATCGGGCCACCGCCGCGTGACGGCAGCCGACGCCCACGTACCGGTCGAGTAAGTTCCATGGATATCGCCGTTCTCCTTCTCAGCATGTGCTTCTTCTTCGCGATCGGCATGCCGATCGCCTATGCGCTGGCGCTGTCGTCGCTCGTCGGCGCGCTCTGGATCGACTTGCCGGTCGGCGCGGTCATGCAGCAATTTGCCAGCGGCGTCGGCAAGGTCTCGATGCTGACCATCCCGTTCTTCGTGCTGGCGGGCGCCATCATGGCCGAGGGCGGCATGGCCCGGCGGCTGGTCGACTTTGCGGCCGTGGTCGTCGGGTTCACGCGGATGCGCGGCGGCCTCTCGCAGGTCAATATCCTCGCGACCACGATCATGAGCGGCATCTCCGGATCGTCGGTCGCCGATACGTCCGCGATCGGTTCGGTGATGATCCCCAGATGGCCGCCAAAGGGCTATCCGCGGGTGTTCGCAACCAACGTAACCATCAGCGCCTCGCTGCAGGCGATCATCATTCCGCCGAGCCATAATTCGGTGATCTATTCGCTGGCGACCGGCGGCGTGGTGTCGATCACGAGCCTGTTCCTCGCCGGCGTGATTCCGGGATTGCTGCTGGGCTTCTCGCTGATGCTGCTCTGCCTGTTCTATGCCTATCGCGACAAGCATCCGAAGGGCGAGCCTGTGCCGATCCGCCAGGCCGATCAGGATGCTCGGCGACGCCGTATGGGGGATCGTGACGCTGGTCATCGTGCTGGGCGGCATCCTCACCGGCGTGTTCACGCCGATCGAGGCCGGCGCGGTCGCCTGCGTCTGGGCGTTCTTCGTCACCATGTTCATCTACCGGGACTACAAATGGTCCGAACTGCCGTTGCTGGTCTACCGGACGCTGCAAACGGTGGCGATGGTGCTGACGCTGGTCGCCACCGCGTCGTGCTTCGGCTATGTCGCCGCCCTGATGCAGATGCCGGCAAAGATGACCGAGTTCTTCGTCGCCATATCGAGCAACAAATACGTGCTGCTGATGTGGTTGAACATCATGCTGCTGGTTCTGGGAACGGCGCTCGACCTCGCGCCGCTGTTGCTGATCTGCACGCCGATCCTGCTGCCTGGTCGTGAAGAGCTTTGGCATCGATCCTGTGCATTTCGGCATCGTCATGCTGCTCAATCTCGGCATCGGCCTGCTGACGCCGCCGGTGGGGACGACGCTGTTCGTCGGCTGCGCCATCGGCAAGGTTTCGGTCGATGAGGTGATGCGCGGCATCTGGCCGTTCTACTACGTGATGTTTACGGTGCTGATGATCGTGACCTACGTGCCCTGGCTGTCGCTGGCGCTGCCGAGGATGTTCGGGTCTCTAGAACAGGCGCCGCAGTTCGCGGCGGGGAGACTTCTGCGTGAAGATCGTCGACCTCAGCCGAGAGCTCTATCATCGCACGCCGAGCTATCCCGGCCACCCTCCCGTCATGCACGGCGTCTGGAAGACCCACGAAGAATCCTTTGCCGAGTCCGGCAATGTGCACGGGCTGGCGTCGATGTTCATCTCGATGGTGGACCACGCCGGTACCCACATCGACGCGCCCAGACATTTCGGCAAGAGCGGCATATCCATCGATGAGTATCCGCTGGAGAAATGCATCGTGCCGGGCATCTGCATCGACCTGCGCCACATCGCGCCCCGCGCCGAGATTACGCCTGCCGATCTCGAGGCGGCGGTGACGAAGGCCGGCGTGCCGGTGCCGAAGGGCGGCACCGTGCTGCTCTGCACCGGTCACCATGAGCGAACATTCCCGCGCAAGGAATATTCGAGCGACAATTCCGGCGTGAACGTCGCCGCCACCGAATGGCTGGCGCAGCAGGGCATCGTGCATTTCGGCATCGATCTCGATGCGGCCGGGACCGGAGGGCAAGGTGAATGCCCTCGTCCACAAGGCCTGCCTCGACCTCGACATCACCCATATCGAGAGCCTGTGCAATCTCGAAACGCTGCTTGGCCGCGGTCAGTTCACCTTCATCGGCCTGCCGATGAAGTGGCGCGGCGGGACGGCTTCGCCGATCCGCGCCGTGGCGGTGTTTGACATGTGAAGCAAGCGAAGCGCCGAACCGGCGTGACGTCTTCGACAAAGGCGGCATCTGGCCGCGTACCCCGATCTTCCTTTCGGACGCGGCGCGTATGGACGCGCCGTCAAAGCTTGCCTAAACTCATCCCAATAACGGCCGATGCCGGAGCAAAGCGGCGCGGATAATCGGGCGGGAACACCCGTCGAATCGGAGGAGGAAATCATGGACCGTCTTCGGCGGACTAATCGCGCTGTCCTATTTGCATCTGTCGCTGCGACGTCGCTTGCGCTGGCGGCGCCCGCATCTGCTCAGGAAACCTTCAAGCTCGGCATCGTGACGTTCCTGTCCGGGCCAGCGGCCGACAGTTTCGGCGTTCCAGCCCGCAACGGCGCGCAGTTCGTCATCGATCAGTTGAACAAGGGCTCGGCGCCCTCACCCTACGAGAAGGTCGGCTTCGGCGGCATGAAGGTCGAGCCCGTCATCATCGACGAGAATGGCGGTGCCACCAAGCAGGTGCAGGAACTGCGCAACCTCTACCAGCGCGACAACGTCGACGTCGTGCTCGGCTATATCGGCTCCGGCGACTGTCTTGCGGTCGCGCCGATCGCGGAAGAGCTGAAGAAGATGCTGGTGCTGATGGATTGCGGCACGCCGCGCATCTTCGAAGACGGCCAAATACAACTACGTGTTCCGCACCGCCGCCCATGCCGACGATGGATAACGTCGGCCTCATCAGGTACATGAAGGCCAAGAACATCAAGATGGAGACGCTGTCGGCGATCAACCAGGACTACGCCTGGGGCCAGGATAGCCGGGCCGACTTCGTCGCCGCAGCCGAACAGCTCTATCCCGACGTCAAGCTTCAGACGCGATCTGCTGCCCAAGTTCGGCGCGGGCCAATACGGCACCGAAATCTCTGCGCTGGTGGGCGCAGGCTCCGACGTGGTCTATTCGAGCCTGTGGGGCGGCGATCTGCAGGCTTTCGTCCTGCAGTCGGCTCCCCGCGGGCTGCCGAAGCGCAGCCAGCTCGTGTTCAGCGCCGCCGATCACGTGCTGCCGCCGCTCGGCGACAAGATGCCCGACGGCACCATCATCGGCGCGCGCGGCGCCTACGGCCTGATGTCGCAGAAATCGCCGCTGAACGATTGGCTGTTCAAGGGATACGAGGCCGCCAACGGCGTCTATCCGGTTCAGGCTGCCTATCGCATGACACAGGCGATACTTGGATTGAAGGCCGCGGTCGAGAAGGCCATGAGCAAGAACGGCGGCAAGAAACCCTCGACCGATGAAATGGTCGCGGCAATGACCGGTCTGGAGTGGCCATCGCCCGGCGGGCTCATTCAGATGAAGCTTGCCGACGGCCATCAGGCGATCCAGCCGATCGCCTTCAGCCGCACCAAATACAATCCGGATCTGAAGCGGGTCGATCTGGTCGATATCCAGTACTTCGCCGCCGAATGCGTCAACCCGCCCCCGGGCGTGAAGTCACTCGACTGGATCAAGGGCGGCATGCAGGGCGCCAAGTGCAACTAGATAGCGCCAGCATTCAATGAGCCTGCCAAAAGCGGCGCGTGCGTGAAGTTCGCGCCGCTGATGCCTGCCCGCCAATGATCTGCGTGACCGCCAACGCCATGAATTTCTTCTGACGATTGTTCTCGATGGCCTGATTCAGGCCTCGTGGCTGTTCATCGTCGCCCTCGGCCTGACGCTGGTCTTCGGCGTATTGAAGATACTCAACATCGCCCATGGCAGCTTCTACGCACTCGGCGCCTATATCGCGGCGAGCGCGGTGACGATGGTCGCCGCACGCGGCCTTCCTCCGGCTGTCGGTTTCTGTCGCCATGCTGCTCTCAGTGGCGCTGATCGCGTCCGCCGTCGGACTTCTGCTGGAGCGCGGCCTCGCTGAAGATGTTCTACGGCCGCGACGAGGTGGTGCTGCTGCTGGTGACCTATGCCGGTGTTTCTGATCCTCGAAGACGTCACCAAGCTGATCTGGGGCGTCAACCCGATCTATGCGACGCAGCCATATGAGCTGTTCGGCAATCTCGAATTCGCCGGGCTCTATTACGTCGGCTACGATCTGGTGCTGATACCGATTTCGGCCGTGATCGGCTTCGCGATCTGGTTCGGCCTCAATCGCACCGTGATCGGCAAGATCGTGCTGGCCGTAGATCCACAACGAGGAAATGAGCGTCAGCATGGGCGTGCAGGTCAACCGCGTCTATGCGATCGCATTTGCATTCGGCGTCCTGCTTGCCGCTCTCGCCGGCGCGCCCTGACCGCGCCGAAAATATCGATGCAGCCCGGTCTCAGTTCGGACGTCATCATCCTGAGCTTCGCCATCGTGGTGATCGGCGGGCTGGGCAGCGTCGAGGGCGCGGCCGTCGGCGCCATCCTGGTCGGGCTGGCGCGCGCTGCTTCGGTTCATCTGATGCCGCAGGCCGAACTGTTCATGATCTATCTCATCATGGCGGCCGTGCTGATGTTTCGCCCTGAGGGTCTGTTCAAGCGCGAGACGGCAAGGCGGATTTGATGAAGAAGGACCTGCACCCGCTGGTCATGATCGCCCTCGTCGCGGGGTGACGCTGTTCGGCCGCGTGCTGCCGACCTGGACATTGTCGCTGGCGACCATTGCCGCCTCCAATGCGCTGATCGCGCTCGGCATCGTGGTACTGGCACGCACCGGCAACGTTCGTTCGGCCAGGGCCTGTTCTTGCCGCCGGCGGCTATGGCGTGGCGCTGATCGCCAACGCCTGGGGCCTCACCGACGCCGTGGCGCAAGTCATCATCGGCGCGGCATGCGGCGGCCTGCTCGGCCTCGTCGTCGGCCCGTTGATCGCGCGCTACAGCGGCATTTTCTTCGGCATGCTGACCTTGGCCCTATCGATGGTGTTTTACGGCGCGCTGGTAAAGTCGACGGCGCTCGGCGGCTCGGACGGATTCAATGTCGGGCGGCCGACCCTGTTTGGCCTGAGTTTCACCGATCCGCGGGAGGCCGACTTCATGCTGTATGCCGTCTCGGTCATCGTGACCGGTTTTGCCGGCATCGGCGCGACCATCCTGTTCCGGTCCGAATTCGGCCTTGCCAGCCTCGCGGTGCGTGAAAACAATCTACGCGTTGAATATCTGGGCATCTCGGCCAACCGGATCATAACCATCAATTTTGTGATCGCTGCGATCTTCGCCGGCGCCAGCGGCGCGTTTGCCCTGATGGCGCAGCGGCATATCGATCCGCAATTCGCCTACTGGACTACTTCGGGTGAATTCGTCTTCATTGCGGTCCTTGCCGGCAACCAGAGCGTCGCCGCCGTCTTCGTGGCCTCGATGGCGCTCGAACTGGTCCGTTCGTTCTCGAACCTCTATTTGCCCAATACCTGGCAACTCGTGCTCGGCGTCTTCCTCCTCGGCGTCATCCTGTTTCTACCTCGCGGTATCGGCTCGCTCTGGATCAGGAACCGGCGCAAGCGGAGCACTTCGACCGCAAAAGCACCGCTGGCTGCCGAGGAGGAGCCACGCCGTGAACCCGGTCCTTTCCGTGCGCGGGCTCGAAAAGCGCTTTGGCGCGGTGGTCGCCGCCGATGCACTCACTCTCGATATTGCGGCCAGCCAGAAGATCAGCCTGATAGGCGCCAACGGCGCCGGCAAGACCACCTTCGTCAACATGGTCACGGGCTATTTGAAGCCTGACAGCGGCACGATCATGCTCGACGGAATGGACATCGGCAGGCGCTCACCCCGAAGCGTAGCCCGACTCGGCATCTCGCGTTCCTTTCAGATCTCCACAGCTGTTTGTTGAACTCACGGCTGCCGAGAATCTCACTGTGGCCATTTCCGGCGTTGGCGCGCGAATGTCGCTTCGCGCGCCCGCGGAAGCCCAGGGCCGCCATGACAATGCCGTCGAACTGCTCGAGCGCTTTGGCCTGGCCGATCTGGCCGATCGTCCAATCTCGGAGCTTGCGGGCGGCGTGCGCAAACTGATCGACATCGCCATGGCGTTGGTGCGCCGCCCGAAACTGCTGTTGCTGGACGAGCCGACGTCCGGCGTGTCGGCCGAAGAAAAATTCACAACCATGGACCGCGTGATCCATGCCGTCGCGCCCGATGCCGCGACCATCGTGTTCGTCGAGCACGACATGGAGATCGTCAGCCGCTATGCCGACCGCGTGGTGGCGTTCTATCAGGGCCGGATTCTGGCCGACGGCGCGCCTTCCGACGTGTTGAAGGATCAGGAAGTTCGCCGCTACGTCACCGGGGGCGTGCGATGAGCGCGGCGACGCCATTGCTCGAGATCGACAATCTCGTCGTTGAGATCCAGTCGATGCCTGCGTTGCGCGGCTTTTCGATGCGCGTCGCCAGAGGCGCGATGGTCAGCCTTGTCGGCCGCAACGGCGCCGGCAAGACGACACTGATGCGTTCGATCATGGGGCACCTCAAGCTGACCCAGGGCGCAGTGCGGTTTGAGGGCACCGATCTGTCATCCAGTCCACGTCATGCGCGCGCGTCACTCGGGATCGGCTATATGCCTGAAGATCGTTGCCTGGTGCCTCAATTGACGGTCGAAGAAAACATCATGCTGCCGTTGTGGGTCGCGGGGCATCTCGACCGCAAGGCCCGGCTCGACTTCGTCTATGAGGTGATCGGCGAACTCACCGAAATGCGACAGCGCAAGGCGCTATTGCTGAGCGGCGGACAGCAAAAGCTGGTCGCGCTCGGCCGGGCGCTTGCCATCGGCACCAAATGCCTGCTGCTCGACGAGCCGTTCGAAGGCATCGCACCAGCGCTGTCGGAACGGCTCTCGGAGGTGCTTGCATCGCTCAAGGGCAAGGATCTGACCTTGCTGATGTCGCAATCGGACCTGAATCACTCGCGTGGGCTGATTGACGTGGAATTCACGATTGAACGTGGCGCCAATCCCGTAACCGCCAGTTAATGAGCCCTGCGCGTCCGGACTTCACTGGCCGGCTTCGTGACGGGCACCACCGGTCACTTCGCCGTTGCTGTCCCGGCCCCCGCTTCTGCCGTCTCACGAAGCATCTCGGCATTCAGCACAACGATGGCACCGTGCTCGAGACGTACCCAATCGCGGCCGGCCCAGGCGCGCAACTGCTTGTTGATGCTCTCCCGGGTCATGCCGACCATCTCGCTGATCTCCTGCTGCGTGATCGCGATGGTTCGGCCCCTGCGGGGCGGCAGAGGTGTGCTTTTCGACAGGCGAAGCAGCGCACTGGCCAGCCGTCCTGGCAGATTCTGCAGGATAATCTGCTCGACCTGATCGCTGGTCGATCGCAACCGCTCGCAGAGCAATTCGATGAATTTCATTGCCAACGCCGGTTGAGCCTTCACAAAGGGGATGAATTCGCGCCGGTCGATGACGAAGAGTTCGCAATTGCTGTTTGCGATGGCGTCGGTCGAGCGGGGTTGTCCGTCGAGCAGCGCGATCTCGCCGAAAATTTCCCCAGGCCCAACGATATTCAGGATCGCGTTGCGGCCATCCGGCGAGGAAATGCTCATCTTCACCGTACCCGAAATGACCGCGTACAGGCTGTTACCGGGATCCCCTTGAGAACAGCGTGGCTCCCCGCTTCGAGCGTGGAGTGTTTGGCGTAACGGCAGAGTTGCTCGAAGCTTCCGGCTCGAGGTCGGCAAAAATCGGGTGCTTTGCGCAAGACCGATAGTTTGCTGCTCGAGAATCCGTGAGCTTCACCCGTCCTTTGTTGAGGCACGCCAGTCAAACTCCAGGGGAACACTGGGATTACCGCCCTTCCGTAATCAACGCGGGCCGGCTTTTCAACCGGAAAGCGCCTGCCGCGTCGATTTGGCGGCGGAAAACAGGACAATGCCTCCATAACGGCAGAACCGTGGCCGGATCGCACCGCGGTCGCAGTGGAGGGCGATTGCAGCAAAAGCCAGCAAAACCCGACGGTCTTGCTGGCTATTCAGATCTGCGCGATCAGGGCTATTTCAGCAAAGAATTCGGGCAAAGCATGTGAAGTCCAATATGCATGTGGCCATTATGGGCAAAGATCCGGACTTTCAGGTCATGCGTGCCATCGACATTCTCGCCGACCTTCAGCACCAGCGGCATCGGGTTGGGTGACCTCAGATTGGTCGCGATGACTTCGGTAATCTTGTCGCGGATCGCCTTGGGAATGGCGCCTGAGTGCTTTCCCACTTGTCGTGCCCCTGGGTGGATCCGGATCTGCCGGCCCAGTTTTCTTTTTCGGCACAAGGAATTTCGTGAATTTCCCGAATGCATAAGGGCCGTTCTTCTTCCTCGTACTCTTTGAATTTCTTAGCGGTTTTGCTGATATTCTCCGGGCTATACAGTTCATTTATGTGTTCTTCAAATTTTCCGCTGTAGACCAACCCACCCATTTCCTGCTCCTTGAATTGCGGCGGTAATTGCCGTGGCCATAACGTGGCCATATTATGTCAAATATCCGAGAACTTGGAGAGCGCCGCTTTAGCACGTTGTAGATGTACAGTCATTTTTGATTGGTCGAAGAGGGTGATAGCCTGGACCAACTCCTCCCTTGCCTCGTCCGTCCGGCCGGAGGCTGCCAGGAGCCGGGCTCGCACCCCCTTGGCCGCTCCCAGCGGGGGCAAGGCTTCCAGCCTGGCGGTGAATTCGATGGTTCGCTGCAGACAGGCCATGGCCTCCTCAAGCATGTGCCCGCCTTGCGCTGCGAGAATATTCGCCTCTGCACTCGCCGCCAGCGCTTCGATACCCGCATATCCCTTCTGTCTTGCGCTGGCCTGGCAGGCGCGCAGGAGGGCCAGTCCGTGCTGGATATCGCCGAGCTGACCATAGGCCGCGCCGAGATATGCCGAGACGGCGACCTTGCTGGTTTCATGACCGAGCTTGTCGGCTTCATCGCTTGGCCTGCAGCAAGATCTCGGTCGCCGCTCAGCATCCCTGCTGCGTGTAAAGGCTCACCTAGCGCACTCATAATGAGGGGCCGAAACAAGCGCGCCTCGCTTTCGCGCGAAACGCGAAGCGCTTGATCGAGGGCGCCTTCTGCTTCTTCCGAGGTCGCCGCGCGTCATTTGCATCGACCCGCGACCGTAGTCGGCCGCGATCATGTCATAAGGGCGGTCGTTCGTTTCGGCCAGGGATACTCAGCTTCTTCGGAGCAGTTCGGCCTGATCAAATTCGCCCAACCATGCGTGAACGATGGCGCTCATCGTGCGGCAAAGCACCGAAGGCTGGATCCCGATTGTTCCCGGAGGGACGTTTTCCGGTGCGCTCGCAAGCAACGCAGTTGCCTTTGCGAGGTGCCGCTCTGCATCCCAGATATCGTCCGGCCAGAAAGTAAGTTGGCCAAAGGCCGTATTCGACAAAAGCCAAGCCAGCGCGCGTTGTTCATCCTGGTTGGCCAGGGCGACGGCTTACTTCCGCCACCGCGATCGCTTCATAAGGCGTTCCGTAGAAATTCAGCGCCGCCGCCCTGATCGCGATGGGCCAGCCGCCGTCACTTCATGGTCGCCTGGACCGCGCCTCCCCGTCGTGACCAAGACCGAACCATTCCTCGATGACTTCCAAGCGGCACGAACGCTGCGTCGCGCTTCGATACGCAGGTCGATCGCCCGTTGCTCCTGCGCGCCGTCGATTCCGGCTGCCGTCCACCATCCATCGTGATCTTGAAGTATTCCGTGGCGTCCCGGACCGCCGATCTGGCAAACGCCTTCCTCACGCAGCCAAATGGCCATATCGATCGACTGCCCAATCCTGCGCCTTGACGCGCGTGATGGCAAAGCGCTTCCGGCAACGTCTTCCTCACGCCCAGTCGAGCTTGCTTCCAAGCCGTCAAAATCCGGCGCTGCAGCACTTCATAGGCAGGAGTTGATTCGTAGGCAACCTCGCGATCAGATCGTGGGCAAAGACATACTCAACCGATGGGACCGACCGCGCCTCCTCGGAATCAGATCTCCAGCGACCAGAGCCGACTTTGGTTGCGCTATCGGCATCTCGGTCACGCGCGGAAGCAAGCAGGTTTGGCGATATGCGCGGTCCGAGAACCGAAGCGAGCTGCAGAAGCGCCTTATCTTCTCGACAAGCGATCGGCGCGACGCGATCACGCCCTGAACAGTGGGAGGGATTTCGAGGGTGTCCCAGGATGCCTCGGCGCCGCCAGCGCGCGGCGGCCGACAAGCTGCCGGGCGACCGTCCTCGATAAAGAGCAGGGATCTGGCCGGTGTGGCGGAGGATACGGGCCTTGAGCGCATCGAGATTGGCAGCCGTACCGAGCAAATTGTCGAGCAGCGCGTTTGCCGAGACCGCGTCGAGCGACCGAGCCAGATCCGCAGTACGTCCAGGCCTTCAAGCCAGTCCGGCGTATACTCGATCCGCCGGGTCAGCAGCACCAGCAACGACCGGCTGGTCGCGAGCGACATCAAAGCTTCAACAACCGTCTCGCTTTCTGACCATCGATCCCAATGCAAATCCTCCAGCAACAACACCGCCGTCGGCCGCGACGGGCCACGCCGATCCAGCATGCTGCGAACGGCATCGATAATTGCACGCCGCCTTAGCAACGGTTCGAGATCACGCCAGCGTGGATCCCGAACCGGCTCGGTCAGAACAGAATTGAGGCGCGTGAAAGCTCGGCGTGAGCGGCGGTAGGGTCCTCACTTGAGCCGACGTAATCCGCGAGGTGGTCTCGCCTGCAGGGCGCTTTGAACAAGCTTCTTCAGCAAGGCATACGGAACTGCTTGCTCGAGGCGGTTGCCCTCGGCTTCGACAATCTGCCAATCACGTTGCGCGCAAGCGTAGCCACGAGTTCATGGACCACACGGGACTTCCTATTCCCGCCGTTCCCACTACGGCGGCGATCTTGCCGGAAGGCCGACTGCCTGCGCCGCGCTCCAGCTGCAAATCTGTTCGGTCCGGCCGACGGGATGAACGACCGGCCGTAGAGCGGGCGCGCGCTCAGCTCAAACCGCTGATCTGCGACGACCTCGTAACAGGGCACCAGTGCGGGAAACCCCTCCATCCGTTTCGGCGGCAGGCCTGTGAAGGTTACAATTCCGGTCGCCAGACTCTGGGAGGATTCGATGCCAGGATCTGTCCGGCTTGCGCCGCGCTCGAACCACTTCCCGGGTGGACGCCAGCCGCCTGCTTCATAGATCGAGAGAGAAGTCAGCTTCGATGATATGCGCGACGACATAGCCGGAGTGAACGCCGACCCGGACGTGAAGGTCCGGATCTTCCTTCAACCCGATACGCCTCACGGAGCTCATTGCCCGCGTGACGAGCCATAACAGCGTGGCTGTGTCGTCTGCGTGCGGCGCACGCAAACAACGCGCAATCAGCCCGTCGCTGCCTTCCTTGCTGACGATCCCGCGGTTGCGGACGAACTGCCGTGCGCATGGCGATCAGGGGGCCGGCTCGAGCCGAAATCGCTTCTTCCGGATCAGCGAAATCAGATCGGTCGAACGCTGCGGTCGGAACAGAGCACGGTGAGAATTTTCGCTCGCCAGCGATACACGGCCACGCGCTTCGGGGGCGGGCGGGCTCGCCGGACAGTTGCGCACAACCGCACCGCATGCTAGAGCAAAACAGGTCGCCAGCTCTCAGCGTCGACGAACAGACCTGGCGAGACACCCTCGGCTTCCTCCATCCACCTTGTTCAGACCTAACGAAAGATCATGGACGAACAAACGCCTCGTCGTCTGTCGAGACCGATGGGCGATTCTGCGGGCAAGCCATGGCTGGGATCTTGGGCTGAGAAGGAATCGGAAGGCAGTCGATCTAAGCACAGCCAGGAGGATTCTCATGTAGCAAGCTTTAACCTGCCATGCGACCATGGAATGCAGGTAGGTGGGAGCGCCGGTCCCGTGCGATGGAGCGCCGACTACTATGTCCCGGCCTGGCAGCCTGCACGTCGACACGCCTGCTGCTGATTTGAAGACAGATGGCCCGCATACGGCTGCGGGGCGCCATCCGCGCCGGCGGCTGTTCGCCCGGCGTTCCGGTTTCCCACGATCTGCACGCTCCAGCCGCCATGGCGGGCGTGATCGCGTCATGCCAGCGCAACTGCACTTTCACGCTGAACTGCACGCGCGCCGCGAAACCCAGCTCTTCAACGGTTGCGGCGCACTTCGGGGATCGCCGACGGCCTTCAGCGCCACCACGCATTCCAGACGAGCAATGATGGCGTCCTTCCAGGGTGCCGGCACGAGGCCAGGATTGCAAACCATGAGTTGAAGGAAAAGAAGCCGAAAGGCGAGCCCGGATTCCGAGACGGTCGGCATCATCAGGGATGCAGGCGCATCTCTTCTCCGGTGCCCGGTCACCCCAGGTCAGCGGCAAGGTTTGACCACCGCACGCACCGGTGTGCTGCGACCGTGCCCAGGCCCTGGAAGCCGGCGAGAATCTGGCCAGCGGCGACGTCGGTTGCAGCAGGTGGCTCCCTTTATAGGGCACATTTGCCGCGTCAGCGCGATATCGCCGGCCGCCGATGCGAACATCGCCATCGCCAGATGCTGCGGGCTGCCCGGACCGCCGAGCCGTAGTCGATCTTGCCAGGCGCCGCCTCGCCGCTGCGATCAGGTCTGCCGCGCTCTTGAAGCTGGCCTGGTTGTTCGGCGATCAGTCCCCATTCCACCGTCGCAACCAGCGACACCGGCTCGAAATCCTTCAGGATGTCCCAGCGCATCCTGGACTGCAGGGTTGGGCACCATCGTCGTGATGCTGTCGTTGAAGCCGCCGATCGTGTAACCGTCAGGTTCGGCTCGCGCGACGTGCCTCGGCCCCGATCAGCCCCGACGCGCCCGGCTGGTTCAGGATCACGATTTGCTGGCCCATATTGTCAGCCATCTTCTGCGTGACGATCCGCGCCGCGACATCGACCGCACTTGCCGCGGCGCAGCGGCACGATCATCTGCTGATCGGCCGGTCGGGATAGCTCGTCGGCGCAATCGCATGGTGGCTTCGAGAACAGCGCCAGGCGCCGGTAATCAGCAAACGGATCTCAGACGCATACATATCCTCCCAATGGATGCGCCGCAGGCCTGCGCGATCGCAGCCACCATCTCTTGAGAGAAGATTGCAACTCGAACTCTCCGCTTTGCAATCGGCCCCGGTGGCGCGCCGGCAGCCTTCCCTCAACCCGCCGCGTCGGCGGATGCCGGCTAACGGCGGCGCGCCATGACTAAAGGGAGCTCTGCCGTCCGGCCCTGAAAAACGGATGCGGGCCCGTCGAAGCTGCCGATCGGGACCTGATGGGTGGCGAGCCGTGCCGAT
>ERZ1370068.5270-contig-43_pt1 | contig 59855 bp, 78 predicted proteins | sample MGYA00561227_ERZ1370068 | MGnify/ENA primary metagenome ERZ1370068 (study PRJEB38410, sample SAMEA6850437) | metagenome | study: Metagenomic assessment of the ecological functions of the soil: analysis of the soil microbiota associated with the... | reverse complement strand
ATCCTGGGACTGACCGGCTCGATCGGAATGGGCAAGTCGACCACCGCAAAATTGTTCGCGGAGGCCGGCGTGCCGGTTTACGACGCCGACGCCACCGTTCACGAATTATGAAGGCGAGGCCGCGCCGGCGATCGAAGCCGCGTTTCCGGAGCACAACCTCGAACGGCCAGGTGGACCGCGCAAAACTTTCGGCGAGGGTGGTGCACGATCCCGCCGCCATGAAGCAGCTCTGAACAGATCGTTCATCCGATGCTGAGGCGCCTCGCGACAAAAGTTTTTCGACGACGCCGAAGCGTCGGGTGCGCCTGTCGTGGTAGTGGACGCGTGCCGCTGTTGTTCGAAACCGGGGGCGAGAGACGCGTCGATGCCGTGGTCGTGGTGACGACCTCGCCGGAGATCCAGCGCGAACGCGTGCTGGCGCGCGGCTACCATGGACGCCGCGAAGCTCGATTCGATCCTGGCGCGGCAACTGCACCGGTGCCGAGAAACGCAGGCGGGCCGATTTCGTGGTGGATACCTCGCACGGGCTCGACCCTGTGAGGGCGCAAATTGCGGACATTCTGGCTGCGGTCGTTAAAATGCCGAAACGGCGAGCCTGATTCGCCGGCCTCTTCGAGCCCGCCAAAAATCGAGTCTGTCAAAATCCATGCGCGAAATCATTCTCGATACCGAAACCACCGGTCTTGATCCCTTCGCGGCGACCGGCTGGTCGAGATCGGCTGCCTCGAGATCTACAACCGCATGCCGACTGGCCAGACGTTCCACGTCTACATCAATCCGGAGCGCGACATGCCGGCGGAGGCCTTCGCAGATCCATGGCCTGTCGACCGAATTCCTCGCCGGCAAGCCTGCTATTTCACGAGGTGGTCGAGGAGTTTCTGGCCTTCATCGGCGGACGCGCCGCTGGTGATCCATAACGCATCCTTCGACATCAGCTTCATCAACGCCGAGCTCGAGCGGATCAAGCGCCCGGCGCGTCGCCCGGGAGCGGCTGGTCGATACGCTGTTGTTGGCGCGCAGAAAACATCCGGGCGTGTCGAACCGGCTGGACGATCTCCTGCTCGCGCTATTCGGATCGACAATTCCCGCCGCACCAAGCACGGCGCGCTGCTCGACGCCAGAACTGCTGGCCGAAGTGTATATCGACCTGATCGGGGCGCGGCAGTCGCAACTCATCCTGGCTTCGGAGACCGAAGCGACCCAGGTCCAGCGGCTACGGCGATATGCCGCGGCGCCAGCGCGAAGTTCCGCTGGTGCCGCGCCTCACCGATGCTGACCGTGAGGCTCACCGCGCCTTTGTCGCCACCCTCGGCGACAAGCCGATCTGGAACGAGTATTTCCCGGCGGCTTAATCAGCTCGGCTTGGCGCCGGCAGCAGCTCTGCGCCGCCGCCTGCCGCTCCATGTTCTGGCGGTACAGGCCGACGAAATCGACGGGATCCAGCATCAAGGGCGGAAAGCCGCCGTCGCGCACCGGAAGTGGCGATGATCTCGCGGGCGAACGGGAACAACAGCCGCGGGCACTCCGATCATCACCAGCGGATGCAGGTTCTCCTTGGGCACGTTCACAATGCGAAACACGCCGGCATATTGCAGGTCGAAGCTGAACATCAGCTTTCCGGCGCTTTCGGCCTTGCCCTCGACCGACAGCGTCACTTCGAACTCGTTTTCGGAGAGGTTGTTGGCGGAGACGTTGATCTGGATGTTGATCGCCGGCTGCTGTTGCTGGGGCGCCAGAGAGGTCGGCGCGTTCGGATTTTCGAACGACAGGTCCTGGTATACTGCGCCAACACGTTGAGCTGGGGCGGAGCCTGGTCGGCGGGAGCGCCGTTACCGTTGGTCATTGAAGTCTCTCCTGGGCGCGGAGCGGTCGGAGCCAATTCAGCCCCGAAGTCGCTCGTAAGGTTTGGGAACTGCCGGTATCGGCGCGAGTGGCTATCATAGGCCCGCCTCGTTCCACAAGGATGACAAGTCCCGGCCAGTGGCCGAACCGACCGTCATTTGATGGTCATATCAACATTTCCCGCGGCAAAGTGTGCCAAACCGTATCCTAAACATTTGAATATGCGTGATTTCAGGCACGATCCGGTTTCCCTAGGCGTGAAAACGCGCTGCAATGGCCGCGCCAAACGCGCCATTGGCCGGGCCAGGTTTCGTGCCTACATGGCTGTGGACTCAATCAGTGATGTAATCTCTGCCGTTCCCCCTTCAGGGAACGCTGGGTGACCGGTCCCCTGCCGGTGCCGAATACCCGGAAAGCGAACACGACGTGGATATCTATACCATCATCTTCCTGGCGCTGGCGGTCTTCATTTTCCTGCGCCTGCGCAGTGTCCTGGGACAGCGCACCGGGAGCGAGCGGCCGCCCTATGATCGCGCAGCGCCCAATGTCCTGCAGCGTTCGCAGGACAACAACGTCGTTCCGATGCCGGGCTCGGTGATCGATCCAGCCCCCGATGGCGCCGCCGGCGGAGGTGACCACGCCGTCCGACCAATGGAAGGAGATCGCGGAGCCGGGCTCGCCGCTGGCGCAAGGTCTCGACGCCATCGTCGGGCAGGACGCTTCGTTCGATCCGCGGCATTTCCTCTCCGGCGCCCGCAGCGCCTACGAGATGATCGTGCTGGCGTTCGCCAATGGCGACCGCGACGCGCGCTAAAGGATCTGCTGTCGAGCGAGGTCTATGAAAGCTTCGAGGCCGCGATCAAGGATCGCGAGAAGCACGAGCAGAAGACCGAGACGCGCTTCGTCTCGATCGACAAGGCCGAGATCGTCAGCGCGGAAGCGCGCGACCGCGCGGCCCAGCTCACCGTTCGGTTCGTGTCGCAGATGATCTCGGTCACCCGCGACAAGGCCGGCACCGATTGTCGATGGTAACCCGGATAAGGTCGCCGATATCACCGATGTCTGGACATTCGCCCGCGATACGTCGTCGCGCGATCCGAACTGGAAGCTGGTTGGGACTGGAAGCGCGCACTGATACGTTTCGCTTCGGGCGCTTCACTGTTGCGTGTTGCGCGCTTGCCTTGCTTTTGCCGGTCATCGCAGCGATCGCAGCCCACTCCCGGCTGGGTGCGAAGCGTGCCATCCACGCAGCCCCGCAGCACGCGCGCCATCTTCCTATCCGAGCCTCGAACTGCCGATGCAGATCAACGGCAGCCAGTATGAGCCGCTGGCCTGGACCGGAAATTGCCGGGTGGGACCGATGACGATCACCTCGCGGCCTACAGCGGCATTTCGCACCAGCTGCAGGCCGATCGCCGCGCAGCACGGGCTGCCGGGCGAGCCAAGGCACTCGGCATATCGCTGCGTGATCCCTGCGGCGTCGCCAAAAGCCTCGATCTCACCGACGGCGCCAAGGCCAAAGCCTTTTTCGAGGGGACAGTTCCGCCCGTTGAGGATTTCGCGGCTGGGCGAGGGCGAGGGGTTTGTCACCGGCTATTACGAACCCATTCTCGACGGATCGCGAACCCAGTCCGACATCTATAACGTGCCGGTCTACCGCCGGCCGTCGAACCTGTTCGTGCGCGGCGCCAAGCAGAGCTGCTGCCGGGCTGCCCAACAAGGGCCAGGTGTTCCGCAAGATCGGCCGCCGCAAGCTCGTGCCCTATTACGATCGCGCTGAAATCGAGGACGGGACGATCGCCGGCCGTGGGCTGGAAATCTGCTGGCTGAAGGATCCGACCGACCTGCTATTCGCGCAGATCCAGGGATCGGCGCGGATCAAGCTCGAGGACGGCTCAACGCTTCGGATCAATTACGACGCCCATAACGGCTATCCCTATACGGCGGTCGGCCGCATCCTGATCGACCGCGGCATCATTCCAAAAGAACAGATGTCGATGCAGAAGATCAGGGAGTGGATGGAGCAGTACCCTGACGGCGCCAAGGAACTCCGGCGGCAGAACCGCTCTCTACGTCTTCTTCCGCGAGGTGCAATTGTCCGACAAGGACGAGGCCGTCGGCGCCCAGGGCGTGCCGCTGACGCCGGGCCGCTCGATCGCGGTCGACAAGTCGCTGCACGTCTATGGCACGCCGTTCTTCATTGAGGGCGAATTGCCGATTGACACCGAACATTCGCAAGACGCCGTTCCGGCGCCTGATGATCGCGCAGGACACAGGTTCCGCGATTGTCGGCCCGGCGCGCGCCGATCTCTATTTCGGCGCCGGCGCGGACGCGGGCAAGGTGTCGGGCCGTCTGCGCCATAGCATGCGGTTCGTGATGCTGGTGCCGAACAGCCTCGATCCGGTCATGCGTGCCAGAAAACTGCCGGTGCCCGACGAGCGGCCGTCGGAAAAGATCGCAAGACTGTTTCCGCAAACCGATCCGCAAAGGACGTCAAGAACGGCGCCAGGCCTGCGGAGGTCCCGGCGGCTGCAACGGGCGAGGACTCGGCCAGTGGCCCAGCCGCAGCGAAGTCTGGCACGTCCGGGTCGGCGGCATCGAAGCCCGTTGCACGAGGTGGCGGCCGCGCCGGTGCCATTACGGCGGCGCGGCCCCATGTCGAACCGGTTAAAGAGGGCGGCGCCACCGGCATCCCTGTCGTTACCGCACCCGTCAATGAAGCGTATCGTTCCAATGCCGGATTTGTCGGCGGCGCCACGGGCGCAAGCGCGCCCTCAGCGAGGAGGAGCGCGCGCTGTGGGACAGCGTCGCAAAGCAGGTCAAGCCGTTGCGCAAGCATCGTGCGGCCAAGGCGCGAGCGCCACAGGTGGAGACGCAAGCCGTCGCTAAACCGGCAGTGCCGCCGAAATCCTGTCCCCGCCAGAGTAGTGCCGGCACCGGAAATCGGCGCCGCCCTGGCGCCACTCGGTCGCCGGGAGCGGTCAAAGCTCTCGCGTGGCAAGCAGGAGATTGACGCCCGCCTTGACCTGCACGGCATGACCCAGACCCGCGCGCATCGGGTCCTCTTCAGCTTCCTGCAGCGTGCCCACAGCGACGGCTGCACCTTCGTGCTCGTCATCACCGGCAAGGGCAAAGCGGGCAGCGACGGCGAGCGCGGCGTGCTGCGCCGGCAGGTGCCGCACTGGCTGAGCCTGCCGGAATTCCGCGCGCTGGTGGTCGGGTTCGAGGAAGCGCATATCGGCCATGGCGGCGAGGGCGCGCTCTATGTCCGGGTTCGCCGGTCGCGGATTTAATCAGAACGGCCGCACGATCCCGACGCGCGGGATCACCGCGACGATCCAGCCGAAGATGGTTGTGTGTCGGTCGTCCGCCGGTATCGGCGGCACGTCCTCTGACGCCGGCAGCATCTTCACCGCGTGCAGGATCAGGAACAGGCACACTGCCCAGTTCGAAATCCACCGCGAGTAATCGAACACCATCGCGAAGCATGATGAGATAGGCCGCACTGACGAGAATGATCGCGGCGATGACGATGCGACGGTGAATCTCGGATGACAGCGCGCGGATCAGGTCGGCGTAATAGCGCCACAACGGCTTGTGCAGCCAGATCAGCAGCGCATACACCGGTACGCCCAGCAGGTTGGACGGCATACGGTCCCAAGTAGCGCGGATCTCATTGGAAAGCGGTTGATACCAGATATAGGCAAAGGCATGGACATTGCGCAGCAGATCCTCGCGCGAAGGATCGGCAACGCGATTCTGCAGATGGGTAACGAGTTGAGCCGGCGGCACTTCCACCGTCCGAAAGAATTGCGCGGCGAGGAAACAGAAGGCCGACCGTCAGCGCTGCGGCAATCCCGATGACCAGATTAGATCGCGTGAGCGCTGGACAAGATAATAAGCGCAGCAGCACGATGGTCGCGATCGTCGGCACATACATCAGGAGATGAATGTGGTGGACCAGGATGAGGAGGGCCGAGAACAGCGCCGCCAGCAGCACATAGGCGATCGATCGCGCCGGGATCAGCAGCAGGACGATCGCGAGCGCGCAGCCATAGATGTCGAAATGGCCAAGCGTATGCATAAAGTTTTTCAGGAAGAAGGGTGAGCCCGCGGTGAATATGAACAGCGGCAGGTGCTTTTCGTCGAAGCCGAAGGTCCGGCGGAAGAAGTTGTAGATACAGGCCAAGCGTGACCAGCCACGCCGTGCCGCCGAGCCCGAACACCAGCCACACCGGCACCTTGGCGGTGAACAGCGCCACCACGGCGCCGATCAGCGCGCGCTTGGCGAAGCCGAAATGATAGTCGATCAAAGGTGGATGTAGGGAACGAAAGGCGGCAGCGTGATCTTGTGCAGGAAGACCCCGATTAACACGGCGACGTTGATTACAAGCATCGACCGCCAGGGGTTTTGCCACATCCGCAAATTCATTCAGCACCTTCTCGTCGTCCCGGCGAAAGCCCTAGGGCATGCACACATCTCGAAAAATGAATCAATCACAATCACTTAGATGACCCCCGGTTTTAGCCCGGACCCAGTGTCGTTCGCGGAGCGAGCATTGAAAAGATTCGCGATTTTCATCGGCGCAGCGGGGCCGACAAAAGATGTGTGCATCCATTAGGGCGAAAGCCGGGACCCATTGCCACAAATATCGGTTTTTGGACGGGATGGCAGCCCGAGTCTCGTTGCACACATGAGCAGCGGGGTTATGGGTCCCGGCTTTCGCCGTGACGACGTCAAACTACAAAATAAACCGGCTGAGGTCCGCGTTCTTGGCGAGATCGCCGACGTGCTTCTGCAACATAGTCGGCGTCGATCTGAATGGTTTCGCCATGGCGGTCGGGCGCGGCGAAGGAGATTTCGTCGAGCACGCGCTCCATCACGGTCTGCAGCCGCCGCGCGCCGATATTTTCCACCGTCGAGTTCACGGCGACCGCGATGTCCGCCAGCGCGTCGATGGCGATCGTCGGTGATGTCGAGCGTGACGCCTTCGGTCTGCAACAGCGCGACATATTGCTTGATCAGCGAAGCCTCCGGCTCGGTCAGGATGCGGCGCATGTCGTCGCGGGTCAGCGGCTGCAGTTCGACGCGGATCGGCAGCCGTCCCTGCAATTCCGGCAGCAGGTCTGACGGCTTTGCGATATGGAACGCGCCGGAGGCAATGAACAGGATGTGGTCGGTCTTGACCGCGCCGTGCTTGGTCGACACCGTCGTGCCTTCGATCAGCGGCAGCAAATCGCGCTGCACGCCCTCGCGCGAGACGCCGCCGTCGTTGGCGATTTTCGCGCACGCAGATCTTGTCGATCTCGTCGAGGAACACGATGCCGTTGTTCTCGACGGCGCTGATCGCCTCCAGGGTCAGTTGGTCGTTGTCCAGGAGCTTGTCGGACTCTTCGTTGACGAGGATCTCGTGCGAGCCTTCCACCGTCAGGCGGCGGGTCTTGGTGCGCCCGCCCATCTTGCCAAAGATATCGCCGATCGAGATCGCGCCCATCTGCGCGCCGGGCAAGCCGGGGATCTCGAACATCGGCATGCCGCCGGAAGATTGCGTCTCGACCTCGATTTCCTTGTCGTTGAGCTCGCCGGCGCGCAATTTCTTGCGGAAGCGATTCGCGCGTCGCCGGGCTCGAGCCGGGCCCGACCAGCGCATCCAGTACGCGCTCCTCGGCGGCAAGCTGGGCGCGCGCCTGCACGTCCTTGCGCTTGCGCTCGCGGACTTGCGCGATCGCGACCTCGACCAGATCGCGGATGATCTGCTCGACGTCGCGCCCGACATAGCCGACTTCGGTGAATTTGGTGGCTTCGACCTTGATGAACGGCGCGCCGGCAAGTTTTGCCAGCCGCCGCGCGATCTCGGTCTTGCCGACGCCGGTCGGCCCGATCATCAGGATGTTCTTCGGCAGCACCTCTTCGCGCAAGCTACCGGTGAGCTGCAGCCGCCGCCAGCGGTTGCGCAAGGCGATCGAGACGGCGCGCTTGGCCTCGCTCTGGCCGACGATGAAGCGGTCGAGTTCGGAAACGATTTCGCGGGGGAGAAGTCGGTCATGTCATTTAGCTAGGGTTCGAATCTTCGGAGAGCAAGACGGGTTCTAGATGATCGGCGGCCCTGCCTGCCATTGCCTGATCGCATCGAAAGGGTGAATCAGCATGATGATGTTCAGCGTCAGATTGTCGCGAATGTGAAGCGCCATCACCAGCTCGAACAACAGCGCCAGCGCGATCGTGATGGCAACCGGCAGCCTTTCCTTGCCAGCAGGAAGCCAGAAATCATCGCCAGCGTGTCGGAAACCGAATTGACGATGGTGTCGCCAAAATAGTCCAGCGAGATGGTGCCGGCGCGGTAGCGCTCGATGATCCAGTTGGAATTCTCCACCAGCTCCCAGGTGCCCTCGACCAGCATCGCGATGATCAGGCGGCCGGGCCGGGCCAATCGCGGAAAAACCAGAAATGTCGCGCCGTAGAACAGGAAACCGTGCAGCACGTGCGACAGCGTGTACCAGTCGGTGATGTGCTGCGAATTCTCCGAGCTCTGCACGGCGCCGTGCCAGAGTTTGACATAGCCGCAGGCGCAGATCGGCAGCCGTCCCATCGCAAACAGGATCGCGGCCTGCGATGCAAGAACACCGGCGGCGATCAACAGCCAGTGCCACGCCGACAGGTGACCCTGGCGATCGGAGCGTTTTCGATGCTGTCGACCGGTCAGCCATGCGTTGCGGACCATCAACAGCGCCGGGCCATCAGGTGTATCGACCATGCGCAGCTCTCTTGAATCCGGCTTTCTCATAGGCGCGCACCGCCCGGCTCGTTTGCAGGGATCGGGATCGGTGACGATGCGCGGCGCTCCTGCCGCCAGCCTGCCTTCGACGAAGCACCGTATCAGCGCCGACCCATGGCCGCGCTCGATCATTGTCGGGTTCGCCGATGAAGAGATCGATGCCGCGGGTGCCCCGGCGGATGGGCTCCGAACCCCGAATTCCACGCCGTCAGGTCGTAGCACTGCAGATATCCGAAATCGCCGCCGGCCGCGGAGACGATGAACTGGTCCATCGCGGGCTCGGCGAGATCGCCGCTGACGAGGTAAATTGCGCCGGCTGGATCGCCCCACCATTCCCGGACATGCGGCAGCGCCAGCCAGCGCCGGATCAGCGGCAGATCGGCCGAGGTCATCGGCCGGAAGGCGTAATCCGACGCCATGATCAGCCGCCTCAACGCCTCGATGGTCACGTTGCGGTTGGTGTAGACGCAGATGTCGGCGGCGATATCGAGGCGAGCGGCGCACGATCGCCTCGGCATCCTTGTCGGTGTCGATCAGCGCGCGGGCGGCGGCCAGCGCATAATTGCCGCCGGAGCCGATCGCCATCACGCCGGCCTCCGGCTCCAGCACGTCGCCGGTTCCGGTCAGCACCAGCGAGACGTCCCGGTCGGCGACGATCATCATCGCTTCCAGGCGGCGCAAATAGCGGTCGGTGCGCCAGTCCTTGGCGAGTTCGACCGCCGCGCCGCGTCAGTTGCCCCGGATATTGCTCCAGCTTGCTCTCCAGCCGCTCGAACAGGGTGAAGGCGTCGGCGGTGGCGCCGGCAAAGCCGCCGATCACGTCGCCCTTGCCGATCTTGCGGACCTTTTTGGCGTTGGCCTTGATGACGGTCTGGCCGATCGAGACCTGGCCGTCGCCGCCGATCACCACCTTGCCGCCCTTGCGGACGGTCACGATCGTGGTGCCGTGCCAGACCGACGGCTCATTCTGGGATGCTTGCATGAGATACCTTCCTTGGCCCCAGATTTAGGCGGCTCGCGCAGGGGGTTACAATCGCGGCCATTTGGCACCGATTTCGGTCACCATGGCGGCAAGTACAGCCTTTTGAGCTGTCATCCCGCAGTAGCGAAGGCGACATCGGCCTGTTAAAAGACCCGCGTTTTCGGCCAAAATGGCCAAGGGAAAGTGGTATTTCATGCGCACGGCGACCGATCAAGCGCAAGACCAAGGAGACCGACATCGAGGTGGCGGTCAACCTCGATGGCACCAGGCGTGTCCAAGGTTTCGACCGGGATCGGCTTCTTCGACCATATGCTCGATCTTTTGGCCCGGCATTCGCGCATCGACATCACGGTCAAGGCGGATGGCGACCTCCATGTCGACCACCACCACACCACCGAGGACGTCGGCATTGCGCTCGGGCAGGCCGTGAAACAGGCGCTCGGCTCCATGGCCGGCATCACCCGCTACGCCTCGATCCACATGCCGATGGACGAGACGCTGTCGCGCGTCGTGATCGACATTTCGGGCCGTCCGGTGCTGGTGTTCAAGGTCGATTTCCCGCGCGACAAGGTCGGCACCTTCGACACCGAGCTGGTGCGCGAATGGTTCAACGCCTTCACCATCAACGCCGGCGTGACTTTGCACGTCGAGACCCTATATGGCGAGAACAGCCACCACATCGCCGAATCCTGTTTCAAGGGTTTGGCCAGGGCGCTTCGCGCACGCCGTCGCGATCGATCCGCGCGCCGCGGGCGAAGTGCCGTCCACCAAGGGTCAGCTCGGCGGCTGATTTCTTGCCCCACGGCGGAGCGTTACGATGCCGGTCTATACAGTACATGCCCCGGTCGGCAGCAATGCCGACCTCGCGACGACCGACAAGATCAGCTTTGTGCGCGACGGTTTCCATTTCTGGGCCGTGGTGTTCGAGCGTGATCTGGCTGGCCTGGCACCGGCTGTGGCTGGCGCTGCTCGGCTGGATTTTGCTGATGGTTGCCGTCGACGCTGGCCTCGCAGGTCTAGGGCTCGGCCGTGGCACGATCCTGATGGTGGACGTGGTGCTGGCGCTGCTGCTGGGATTTGAGGCGGCAAGCCTGAAGCGCTGGACGCTGTCGCGGCGCAAAATGGCGTCAGCTCGACATCGTCGTGGCCGATGACGAGGAAACCGCCGAACGGCGCTTCTTCGACCGCTGGACCTCGCGGCAGCGCGGCTCGATCAACGACCAATGGTCGGTCGACCGCGGCGCGCCGCCGCCGACCCGAAACATTCCGGGCCAGCCATTCTCAAACCGCCGCCGCTGCCGCAGGGCGGCATTATCGGGTTGTTTCCAGAGCCAGGAGGATCGCGATGAGCGTTGCCATCATCGATTACGGCTCCGGCAATCTGCATTCCGCCGCAAAAGCCTTCGAGCGCGCCTCCCGCAGCATGGAGGAACCGCAGAAGATCATGGTGACGCGCGATCCCGACGCCGTGTTCCGCGCCGACCGCATCGTGCTGCCCGGCGTCGGCGCCTTCGCCGATTGCCGGCGAGGCCTGGATGCGCTCGACGGCATGCTCGAGGCGCTGACCGAAGCGGTGCGGGTCAAGGCGCGGCCGTTCTTCGGCATCTGCGTCGGCATGCAGTTGATGGCGACCCGCGGCAAGGAGCACGTCACGACCGACGGCTTTGACTGGATCGAGGGCGACGTCGAAAAGATCAGGCCGCGCGAGGAGAACCTGAAAATCCCGCACATGGGCTGGAACACGCTCGACATGGTCCGCGAGCATCGCGGTGCTGGAGCGGCTGCCGCTCGGGCCGAAGGGGCAGCACGCTTATTTCGTGCACTCCTATCACCTCAACGCCGCCAATGAGGCGGACGTGCTGGCGCGCGCCGATTACGGCGGGCCGGTGACCGCGATCGTCGGCAAGGACACCGCGATCGGCACCCAGTTTCACCCGGAGAAGAGCCAGCGGTTCGGGTTGGCCCTGATCTCCAATTTCCTGAAGTGGAAGCCGTGATCCTCTTTCCCGCCGTTGACCTGAAGAACGGCCAGTGCGTGCGCCTGGAGCAGGGCGACATGGCGCGCGCCACCGTGTTCAATCTCGATCCGGCCGCGCAGGCGCGCGCCTTCGCCGCCCAAGGGCTTCGAATATCTGCACGTGGTCGATCTCGACGGCGCCTTTGCCGGCAAGCCGATGAATGCGCAGGCCGTCGAAGCGATGCTGAAGGCGGTCACCATGCCGGTGCAGCTCGGCGGCGGCATCCGCGATCTCAAGACCGTGGAAGCCTGGCTCGACAAGGGCATTGCGCGCGTGATCATCGGCACCGCGGCGGTGCGCGATCCCGAGCTCGTGAAGATCGGCGGCGAAAAATTCCCCGGCCGCGTCGCCGTTGGCCTGGATGCCCGCGACGGCAAGGTCGCGGTCGAAGGCTGGGCCGAGACCTCGCAGGTGACGGCGCTGGAAATCGCGCAGCGGTTCGAGGATGCCGGCGTCGCCGCGATCATCTTTACCGACATCGCCCGCGACGGCCTGCTGAAGGGCCTCAATCTCGATGCGACCATCGCGCTGGCCGAGCGCATCTCGATCCCCGTGATTGCCTCCGGCGGTTTTGCCTCGATCGAAGACGTCAAGGCGCTGCTGCAGCCGGCGCGCCAAGAAGCTTGCCGGCGCGATCGTCGGCCGCGCGCTTTATGACGGCCGGCTCGATCCGGCCGCCGCGCTCTCGTTGATCCGCCGCGCGCGCGCCGCGGCCTAGGAGATTCAAATGTTCAAGGTTCGCGTGATCCCCTGTCTCGACGTCAAGGACGGCCGCGTCGTCAAGGGCGTCAATTTCGTCGACCTGCGCGACGCCGGCGATCCCGTCGAAGCGGCGATCGCCTATGACGCCGCCGGCGCCGACGAGCTCTGCTTCCTCGACATCACCGCGACCCACGAAAATCGCGGCACCATGCTGGATGTGGTGCGGCGGACGGCGGAAGCCTGCTTCATGCCGCTGACCGTCGGCGGCGGCGTGCGCACCATCGACGATATCAAGACGCTGCTGCGCTCCGGCGCCGACAAGGTGTCGATCAATTCCGCCGCGGTCAGCCGCCGCGAATTCGTCAAGGAGGCGGCGGAAAAATTCGGCGAGCAGTGCATCGTGGTCGCGATCGACGCCAAGAGCGTCAGGCGCGCCGGCGGCTCGGACCGCTGGGAGATCTTCACCCATGGCGGCCGCAAGGCGACCGGGATCGACGCCATCGAATATGCCCAGGAAGTGGTCTCGCTCGGCGCCGGCGAAATCCTGCTGACCTCGATGGACCGCGACGGAACCCGGCAGGGGTTTGACCTGCCGCTGACGCAGGCGATCGCCGACAGCGTCCCCGTGCCGGTAATCGCGTCCGGCGGCGTCGGCAATCTCGACCACCTGGTGGACGGCATCCGCCAGGGCCACGCCACCGCCGTGCTGGCGGCGTCGATCTTCCACTTCGGGGAATTTACCATTCGCCAAGCCAAGGAGCACATGGTGCGCGCCGGATTGCCGATGCGGCTCGATCCCTGACGACTCTCGTGTCACAAAAGTGCTAAGTCATCTCCGAGGATGGCGTGCGGCCGCGACGGCCTGCACGCATGTGCTTGAGTTGAGTTGATGTCGCGTTTCACGGTCCATGATCTGGCCGCCACCATCGATGCCCGCGCCGGCATCGGGCGGGGAGGCGTCCTACACCCGCAAGCTGCTGGACAAGGGCGCGGAGCATTGTGCCAAGAAACTCGGCGAAGAGGCGGTGGAAACCGTGATCGCCGCGATCGAGAATGATCGCGATCACCTGATCGCCGAGAGCGCCGATCTGCTTGTTTCATCTGCTGGTGCTGTTGAAGGCCCGCGGCGTGAAGCTCGAGGAAGTGGAGGCAGCGCTGGCGCAGCGCACCTCGATGTCGGGACTGGAAGAGAAGGCGGCGCGCAAGCGCGGCGGCATGATCCGAAAACTGGAAACCGGTTTTCCGATCAATCATGCGCAAAGAGAGTATAGAGGCGGCCTCATGGATATTCGGGCACCGAGCAGCAATACAATCCCTACCGCGTCTTCTCGCGCGAACAGTGGGCCGAGCTGCGCGACGATACGCCGATGACGCTGGAGCCGGGCGAGTTCGAGCGGCTACGCTCGATGCATGACCGGCTCGACCTGCAAGGAGGTCGAGGACATCTATCTGCCGCTGTCGCGCCTGCTGTCGATCTATGTCGACGCCACCCAGCGGCTCTATTCAGGCACAGCGCCAGTTTCTGGGCATCCGGGACCGCAAGGTGCCCTACATCATCGGCGTCGCCGGCTCGGTCGCGGTCGGCAAATCGACCACCGCGCGCGTGCTCCAGGCGCTGCTGGCGCGCTGGTCGCCGCGGCCCAAGGTCGACCTGGTCACGACCGACGGTTTCCTGTTTCCCAACGCCGTGCTCGATCGGCAGGGTCTGATGCAGAAGAAGGGCTTTCCGGAGAGCTACGATCTGCCGATGCTGCTGTCGTTCTTGAGCGACATCAAGGCCGGACGGCGCCCGGTGCGCGCGCCGGTCTATTCGCATCTGACCTACGACATCGTCCCCAACCAGTGGGTCGAGGTCGATCGCCCGGACATCCTTGATCGTCGAGGGCGTCAACGTGCTGCAGACCGGGCGACTGCCGCGCGACGGCAAGGCGGTTCCCGTGGTCTCCGACTTCTTCGACTTCTCGGTTTATATCGATGCCGACGAGCCGGTGTTGCGCGAATGGTATGTCAAGCGCTTCCTGGCGCTGCGCGACACCGCGTTCCACGATCCGCGGTCGTACTTCCATCGCTATGCGGTGCTATCGGACGAAGAGGCGACCGCAACCGCGATCGCGATCTGGGAACGCACCAACCGCGCCAATCTCGAGGACAATATCCTGCCGACGCGGCCGCGCGCGACACTGATCCTTAAAAGGCGCCGACCACGTGGTGGAAACGGTCGCGCTGCGCCGGCTTTAAGACAGCATACGATCCGACCGCGGTCCCTACGCCGCGTCGTTCGGCGCGCCGCCGCTGGCTGCGGCGGACTTTGCGCCGCCCTTGGAGACGCCAACCAGCGCCGGGCGCAGCACGCGATCGCCGATCATGTAGCCGGCCTGCACCACCTGCACGACGGTTCCCGCGGGGACCGACGGATCGGGAACCTCGTACATCGCCTGCTGGAAATTCGGATCGAACTTTTCGCCGGAGGGATCGAACTTCTTGACGCCGTTCTTCTCCAGCGCGTTGAGCAGCGATCGCTCGGTCAGCTCGACGCCCTCGATCAACCCCTTGAGGCCGGGATCGGCGGCGGCCTTGGCTTCAGCTGGAACCGCATCGAGCGCGCGCTGCAGATTGTCGGCGATCTCGAGCACGTCGCGGGCAAAGCCGCTGATGCCATAGGTCTTGGCATCGGCGACCTCGCGGCGGGTCCGCTGGCGCAGATTTTCCATTTCCGCCAGCGTGCGCAGCATCTTGTCGCGCGCCTCGGCGGCTTCCTTGCTCAGCGCCTCGGCCGAACCCGGCTCGGGATCGTCGGGCATGACATAGGGCTTTGACACCACTGGCTCGCCGGTCTGCGCCGTATCATCGCTCGGGCGGTTGGGATCGGTCATGACTTGCCTTTTCGAAAAATCGCGTCTGGTCGAAGGTTAAGGGATTGGGCTGGCCCGGATATCGTGCTTTGGGCGGCGAAAATCAAGCGCAACGAGCCCCTTTGACCGGGGTCAGCCGCCCAGCAGCCGGCTGACGATCCGCGCCGCATAATCGACCGTCGGGATCACCCTGGCATAGTTCAGCCGGGTCGGCCCGATCACCCCGAGCACGCCGGACGATTCTGCCCGCCCCATCGCTATAGGGCGCGATGATGGTCGAGGAACCCGACAGCGAGAACAGCTTGTTCTCCGAACCGATGAAGATCCGCACCCCGTCGGCGCGTTCCGCGCGCCCCAGCAAATCGATCACCCCGCGCTTGGTCTCGAGATCGTCGAACAGCGACTTGACCCGTTCGAGGTCCTCCAGTGCATGCAGGTCCTCGAGCAGATTGGCGTGGCCGCGCACGATCAACTGCCGGTCGTCATTGTCGCCGCCGGACCAGCTGGCGAGGCCTGCCGAGATCACCTTCTGCGTCAACTGATCGAGCTCGGCGCGGCTTTGCACCAATGCGGTCTCGAGTTCGAGCCGCGCTTCGGCCAGCGTGCGGCCGAGAATGCGCGCATTGAGAAAGTTGGTCGCTTCCGTCAGCGCCGGATGACGGCACACCAGGCGGCAGCGCCAGCACGCGGTTTTCGACCTGGCCGTCCTCGCCGACCAAGACTACCAGCGCCCGTTCCGGCTCCAGCCGCACGAACTCGATATGTTTCAGCCGCGTGTTGGATTTCGGCGTCAACACCACGGCCGCGGCCCGGGTCAGCCCGGACAGCCGCGTCAGGGCTTCGCCAAGGGCTGCTTCGACTGATTGCGCCCGGCCAACGGATGCAAGCTGGCTCTGGATCGACGCTCGCTCGCTCTCCGTGAGATCGCCGATCTGCATCAGGGCATCGACGAAAAAGCGCAAGCCGAGCTCGGTCGGCAACCGGCCGGCTGAGGTATGCGGGGCATAGACCAGGCCGAGCTGCTCGAGATCGGACATCACGTTGCGCACCGAGGCCGGCGACAGCGGCACCGCGATCAGGCGCGAGATGTTGCGCGAGCCGACAGGTTCGCCGGTCGCCAGGTAGCTTTCGACGATTTGGCGAAAAATGTCGCGAGACCGCTCGTTAAGCTGGGCGAGCCCGGCATGCGGCGCGATCAGATCCAATCGGATCGTGTTGGGCCACCCGTTACTCCCTCACAATTGCCTCTAATCTGGCCATCTGAGTGCCCGGTGACAAGCGCGCATTAGCGTCCCCGGGGCGGGTCAAACGGCTTGCCGCTGCGCGCCACCGCTCCTACAAGCAGCGCCAGCCATTTCTCGCGAATTTTCGGAGGATTTCCATGCGGCCCAGCCGCCGTGCACCTGATGAACTGCGCCCTGTGTCGCTGGAACGCGGCGTGGTCAAATATGCCGAGGGTTCCTGCATGGTGAAATTCGGCGACACCCATGTGCTGGTGACCGCCACGCTGGAAGAGCGGCTGCCGCCCTGGCTCAAGGGCCAGGGTCGCGGCTGGGTCACCGCCGAATATGGCATGCTGCCGCGCGCCACGCTGGAACGCACCCGCCGCGAGGCCAGTGCCGGCAAGCAGGGCGGGCGTACGGTCGAGATCCAGCGTCTGATCGGCCGTTCCTTGCGCTCGGCGATCGATCTGGAGGCGCTGGGCGAACGCCAGATCACGGTCGATTGCGACGTGCTGCAGGCCGATGGTGGCACCCGCACCGCCTCGATCACCGGCGCCTGGGTTGCCCTTGCCGATTGCATCAACTGGATGAAAGCCCGCAACATGCTGAAGACCAACGTGCTGCGCGACAATGTCGCGGCGGTCTCCTGCGGGATCTATAACGGCACACCGGTGCTCGACCTCGATTATGCCGAAGATTCGGAAGCCGAGACCGACGCCAATTTCGTCATGACCGGTGACGGCCGCATCATCGAGGTGCAGGGCACCGCGGAAAAGACGCCGTTCTCGCAAGACGAGTTCCTGGCGCTGATGGCGCTGGCGCGCAAAGGCGTGACCCGGCTGGTTGACCTGCAGAAGATGGCGGTAGCGTAGTTATTCATCATGCACCGCAGAATCTCCGGTAAACTCGTGATCGCGACCCACAATCCCGGCAAGCTTGCCGAGATGCGTGAATTGCTGGCCCCGCACGGCGTTGAGGCGGTGTCGGCGGGCGAACTGGGGTTGGGCGAACCCGAGGAAACCGGCGACGATTTCCGCAGCAATGCCGCGATCAAGGCCATCGCCGCGGCAAAAGCCGCGCACCTTCCGGCCTTTGCCGACGATTCCGGTCTGGTGGTGGATGCGCTGGATGGCGCGCCGGGGATCTATTCGGCGCGCTGGGCCGGCCCGCCCAAGGATTTTACCGCCGCGATGACCCGGATCGAGCGCCTGCTGCAGGAGCGCGGCGCGACCACGCCAGACAGCCGAACAGCACATTTCGTCTCGGCGCTGTGCGTCGCCTGGCCGGACGGTCATCTCGAGCAGGTCGAGGCGCGCGCCGATGGAACTCTGGTGTGGCCTCCGCGCGGCACCGCCGGTTTTGGCTACGACCCCATGTTCCAGCCCGATGGCCATGGCCGCACCTTCGGCGAAATGACCAGCATCGAGAAGCACGGCTTGCCGCCGCTGGGCCTCGGCCTGTCGCATCGGGCGCGCGCCTTCGTCAAGCTGGCGGAGATATGCCTTGATTAGGGACCGCCAGGCAGCTTTCGGCGTCTACGTGCACTGGCCGTTCTGCCTGTCGAAATGCCCGTATTGCGATTTCAACAGCCATGTCCGGCACGCAGCCGTTGATGAGGATCGCTTCGCCCGCGCCTTTGCCCGCGAGATCGAAACCACCGCGGCGCGCGCAGGCGGGCGCACCGTCACCTCGATCTTTCTCGGCGGCGGTACGCCGTCGTTGATGCAGCCGAAAACCGTCGGCGCAATTCTCGACGCGATCGGCAGGCATTGGAGTGTTGCGCCCGATGTCGAGGTGACGCTGGAAGCCAATCCCACCAGCGTCGAGGCGACGCGGTTTCGCGGCTATCGCACAGCCGGCGTCAACCGGGTGTCGCTCGGCGTGCAGGCGCTGGATGATGTCTCGCTGAAGGCGCTCGGCCGATTGCACAGTGCGCGCGAGGCGCTGGATGCGGTCGCGATTGCGCGCACCGCGTTCGATCGCTATTCCTTCGACTTGATCTATGCCCGCCCCGATCAGACGCCCGCGATGTGGGCTGAAGAACTGAAACTCGCGATTGCGGAAGCGGCCGAGCATCTGTCGCTCTATCAGCTCACCATCGAAGAGGGCACGCCGTTCTTCGGCCTGCACGCCGCCGGCAAATTGCAGACGCCGGATGAAGCGACGGCGCGCGCGCTTTACGACGTGACGCAAGAGGTTTGCGCGCGCGAGGAATTACCGGCCTACGAGATCTCCAATCACGCCCGCACCGGCGCGGAGTGCCGGCACAACCTGGTCTACTGGCGGGGCGACGAATATGCCGGAATCGGCCCGGGCGCCCATGGCCGGCTCGATATCGCCGGCGTCAGGCATGCCATCGCCACCGAAAAGCGTCCCGAGGCGTGGCTGATGCGGGTCGAGGCGAATGGCAGCGGCGTCGTCACCGATGATCTCCTCAACAGCGAAGAGCGGGCCGACGAGTTCTTGCTGATGGGATTGCGGCTCGCCGAGGGTATCGATCCCGGCCGCTACGCGGCGCTGTCAGGCCGCCCGCTCGATCCGCGCCGTATTTCGCTGTTGCGCGAAGAGGGCGCGATTTCGGTCGATCCCGACGGACGGCTGCGCGTTACAAGGTCCGGTTTTCCGGTGCTGGATGCGGTGGTCGCCGATCTCGCGGCGTAGTTCTCCTCGTCCCGGACAAGTGAACGCAGCCGGGCGTTCACCGGGGCGACGAAATCACGCCCCAAAACTCTTGGGCGAGCCGGCGACCGCCTGGCCGCCGCCGCTCGCGACTTTCATCACGGCGAGACCGCGCTCGTTGGTGCCATCGGAGCGGAAGCGGAACAGGCCGTCGATGCCGGCGAAGCCGGAAGGATTGGTCAGCGTCTCCGGCGCAAAGCGCTGCGCGCCCTGGGTTCGCGCCAGTGCGGCGACCAGTGCAACGGCGTCATAGGCGAGCGTTGCCGTGCGCACCGGCTCGGAGCCGAATTTGGTGCGATAGCGCCCGGCAAAGCTGCGGAAGCCGGACGGATCCGGCGCGGCATAGAGGCCGCCCTGCAAAGAGGGATTCCCGAACACGCGCGGATTGTCCCACAGGCCGGTGCCGAGCAATTGGATGTTGCGCAGATTGGAGCCTGTCGCAGTCAGCGCGTCGGCGGTCGCCACCACCGAATCGCCGTCGTCGGCGAGCAGCAACGCGTCCGCCTGGGCGAGCGACTGCGCCACGTTGCGCGCCGGCGTCGTGCGATCGGCGCCGTATTTCTCGAACGCAATGACGCGGCCGCCCTTGCGGCCGACGGCCTGCTTGAACGCCGCCTCGACCACATTGCCATAGGCATTGTCAGGCACCAGCGCGGCGAAGGAGCGCTTGCCGATGCCTGCGGAGTAATCGACAATCCGGTTGACGTCGGACTCCGGCAGGAAGCTCAAGAGATAGACGCCGCGACCGGCAACGCTGGAATCGGTCGAGAATGCGATCACCGAGATGCCGCGCCCCCGGGCGATCTGCGCGGTGGCCGGCACCGATCCGGCAAACAGCGGGCCCAGGATGATCTCCGCGCCTTCCGAAACCACCTGCTGGGCGCTCTGCTGCGCGCCTTGCGGGTACCGCTGTCATCCTTGACCAGGAGCTGGATGTTCGGGTTCTGGAATTCGGCCAGCGCCATTTCGGCGGCGTTCTTCATCGATTGCGCGGCAACCCCGGCATTGCCGGTGGCCGACAGCGGCAGGATCAGGCCGACCTTGACGCCGCCGGTGCCGACGGCCTGCTGCTGCTGCGGACCTGCCGGCGCATCCGATCCGCTCCCGCTGGAAAACTGGCTAAGACTCTGCTGCACGCTGGAACAGGCCCCCAGCAGGGGCGCGCCGAGGATCAGGCCAAGCGCTGTCCGACGGGTCGCCCCCGAGGGCTGGAACTTGCGATTGAGCGGGCCCACCATCTTTTCTCTTCTCTTGTCCGACCGCGATCGGCCAGGACTCCAATCGCCGCCTGATCAGGGGAGGGATTCAGGCCTATTGTCGGCAGATCGTTAATCAGAACAAAAGGTTTACGGCCCCGTGGCGGCGTTGCCAATTGCCGGGACCGAGTTTCCCCGCCGTCATGCGTTGCCCGCACGCCGGACGCCCGAACCACCATCATATGGCGCTCGCGCGGCCATCCCTCTAGATTGCCATTATGCGCCCAAAAACCGCTTCGAGCTATGGAACTGAAGGCGAGACCGAGGCCCGTACCCGGACTTTTTCGCTTCAGGGCCATGTCCTGACCGCGCCGAGATCCGCTCCAGGCCTGCATCTGGTGGCGACCCCGATTGGCCATCTCGGCGACATCACGCTGCGCGCGCTGGAAACGCTGGCCGGCGTCGACGTCATCGCCTGCGAGGATACCCGGATCAGCCGGCGATTGACCGAGCGCTACGCGATCTCGGCCGAGCTCACGCCCTATCACGAGCACAACGCGGCGCAGGCGCGGCCGAAAATTCTGCAGAAGTTGGCGCAGGGTGCTTCGGTCGCGCTGGTTTCCGATGCCGGCACGCCGCTGATCTCCGACCCCGGCTTCAAGCTGGTTCGGGAAGCCTCGTCGGCAGGCTTTGCCGTGACCGCCGTTCCCGGCCCATCGTCGGTGCTGACGGCGCTGTCGGTCGCGGCGCTGCCGACCGACCGGTTCTTCTTCGAGGGATTTTTGCCGTCGAAGGCGCAGGCGCGGCGCGCGCGGCTCACGGAACTAGCCAGGATAGATGCCACGCTGGTGCTGTTCGAATCCGGCAATCGCGTGCAGGAGACGCTAGGCGATCTCGCCGCGGTCATGGGAACGCGCGACGCCGCGATCTGCCGCGAATTGACCAAGGTGCATGAAGAGATCAGGCGCGCTCCCGTGAACGAGCTGGCCACGGTTGCCGATGCGATGGAGACGCGCGGCGAATTCGTGCTGGTGATCGGCCCGCCAGCGTCGGATGCGCAGGCAATGGGCCAGAATCAACTGGACGATCTGCTGCGATCGCGGCTGGCGCAAGACAGCGTCAAGGATGCGGTGGCGCATGCGGTCGAGCTTTCGGGCCGGCCGCGCCGCGAGGTCTATGCCCGCGCGCTCGAGCTCGCGAAACAACTCCGGGGCGATGATGGCGAAGACTGACGGCGGCTTGCCGCCCGAGAACGCCGTGGCGGCGGCCGAAAACTCGCCTCGCCCGCGCGCGTCGCGGCGTTTCAGACCGGCCTCTCCGCGGAAAGCCGCGCCGCCGCCTATCTGATGGCCAAAGGCTACCGCATCCTGGCAAAGCGGTTTCGTACGCCCTATGGCGAGATCGATCTGGTGGCGCGCAAGCGCAATCTGCTGGTTTTCGTCGAGGTCAAGGCCCGCGCCAGCCTGGATGAAGCCGCCTACGCCGTGACGCCACGCCAGCAGCAGCGCATCATCAATGCCGCGCAGGGCTGGCTGATGACACATCCCGAACATGCCGAATTCGACTTGCGTTTCGACGCCATGCTGATTGCGCCGAAGAGATTGCCGCGCCATCTGTTAGCGGCGTTCGACGCCAGCTCGTAAAGCATGATCCGAAAAAGTGGATACCGGTTTTCGAAAAGATCATGCTTAAACAAGAGATAGAGCCTTCCTCCAGATCCGGATCGTCCCATGAAATTGAACGTCGCCGTCCAGATGGACCCCATCGCGCGGATCAACATCCGCGGCGATTCCACCTTCGCGCTGTTGCTGGAGGCGCAGAAGCGCGGCCACGGCCTGTCCTATTACACGCCGGACAAGCTGTCGCTGCGCGGTGAGGAACTGGTGGCGCCGGTGCAGCACCTGACCGTGCGCGACGAGATCGGCGATCATTTTACGCTCGGCGAGCCCAGGCGCGAACAGCTCACCAATTTCGATGTCATCCTGCTGCGGCAGGACCCGCCGTTCGACCTCGCCTACATCACCTCGACGCATTTTCTGGAGCGCATCCACCCGAAGACGCTGGTCGTCAACAACCCGGCGAGCGTGCGCAACGCACCGGAAAAACTCTTCGTGATGAATTTTCCGCAATTGATGCCGCCGACCCTGATCTCGCGCGACCTCGACGAAATCAATTCGTTCCGCGCTGAGCACGGCGCGGTCGTCATGAAACCGTTGCACGGCCATGGCGGCGCGGCGGTGTTCCGCGTGATGCCGCAGGACATGAACTTTGGCTCGCTGTTCGACATGTTCTCGGTCACGTTCAGGGAGCCCTGGGTGATCCAGCGCTTCCTCCCCGAGGTCAAGCATGGCGACAAGCGCATCATCCTGGTCGACGGCGAATTCGCCGGCGCCGTCAACCGCGTGCCGGCGGCCGACGATCTCCGCTCCAACATGGTGCGCGGCGGCGCGGCGCAGGCCACCGACCTTTCCGAGCGCGAGCGCGAGATCTGCGCCACCCTCGGCCCCGCATTGCGCGAACGCGGCCTGCTGTTCGTCGGCATCGACGTCATCGACGGCAACCTGACCGAGATCAACGTCACCTCGCCGACCGGCATTCGAGCGATCCAGCGGCTCGGCGGTCCTGATGTCGCTGCAAGGATTTGGGACGACGGTTGAGGCGAAGCGGGCCAAAAAATAATCTTTCTAAACAGTTTCTGTGCGCTCGTCCCTCTGCCCATTTGTGCTGCACGCCTCCTTGGCGCCTATGGCAGAACCCGGATTGGGTCGCTTCGATGCCGCACAAAACCCTGATATGAATAAATGCCCAAGGCGCGGGCACATCATCAAAGTACTATAGGCGAGTTGGGATCAAAGCCTTGACAAGTTGAATTACTGGGATGAACGTATCGCAGTCCATGGGCGTATACTCGGGAAGAACCAGTACGGAAGTTGGCTCGTCGGCATCGACGGTGGGCGGCGCCTCGGGCCGACAGCGCCGGCGTCCTCATACCCGCTAAGGGAGCGCGCCATGTCCAAGCAGACCGAACCGAGCATCGTATTTGCCCAGAGTGTGGGCGACGCGAACGGCCGATAAGTGCCGTTGCAGACCGCCGCGGAATTCGCGCGCACCTATCGAAATGCGCACGCCCAGCGAGGATCACCAACGCGATCACGGCGGTGGTCGTTAATGCACAGGCCGGATTACACTTGCTGCGTGCTCAATCGCCAGATCTGGAACAAGTCCGGCAGGCGCTCAATGAGTATCGCTAACGACGGTAAGCGAGCGGGCGACATCTTCGTTCGAACTCGAGCGCTCATGAAGAAGGTGGCCGCAAGCGGATGGCGCCGCCGATCCTTGAGCTGATAGCCCTGACGAGTGGCCGATGTGACGTCGCCTTTTGGCCCATAGCTCCAGGACGCGTGCGACGGTACGTCCCGCAGTTGGCGAAAGCCGACACCGCATTCAGGCATCCGCCGGTCAGCCACGACGAACCTTGCTTGAAACCACCGAGGTGAGAGTTCATCGCCTCAGGCGGCGTTTTGGCGAATGCTGCCACCAACCTGCGCAATAGCCTCGATCCCGCATTGAAGATGCTGGGCAGCTTGCAGGCCAATATGGCCACCACGAATTGCGGCGTCGAAGTTGAATTGAGCGTCCTTGCCCTTCCAGTTTAGCGACGTGGACTGGCTACACCAGGGCCGCATGGTGTTCCACTGCGTAACAGCGTGGCCCCAGAGAAGATGGTATTTCTCACATCACGGACAAAACTGGAAGCGATGCTCGCAAGCCGGTCTGAGCTAAAGGCGAATGCCTTGACTACTTCTACGCTTTGAGAGACGAAACTGCGGGCGCGCGCGAACTGTCTGGATGAACTCAGCCGCACCGGCATCTGGAGCTCGCGGGGATGGTTAGGATGGTTTAGCACTGACCGCCCTTGGCTTTGGGCAAAAAGCTTATCTTGTTGCGACAACGGCATGTCGCTGGTGATGATGGTGATGATGTTCTCTCGAATTTAACAACGAGAGCGCGACGAAGGGAATACGCGTGGCGGCAGCGTTCGCCAACAAGCGGCGGAGGTTTGCCAGCGACGAGAAGCCTAACGAAGCCGTACACGCCGGCGGCTGCCGGCGTGGATACGGTGGAATGACGGATACCGCCAAAGCTATGAGCTGATTGAGGATCGGGCGGACATTGCTGCGGTGGATGTTCGAGGTCACGGATGACGGCTAGGAGCGCACAGCATCGCGGCGCAACTCAATCGAGGACAAGGTTGACACATGGGGAGCCGGGGGTGGAAAGCCAAATATTGGCACACGGTCATATATCGAAAGCTCCTCACCAATAAGGCGGCCATTGGCATCTTTGTGCCGCACCGCGTTGAGAAGGTTGACGGCAAGCGCACCAAGAAAGCGTTACGCCGGCGAGGAGCCCATCGCACCACCGCATCGCCGGCAGCGATAGACCGCGAGAACTAAGCAGAGCGTCGTGAACGCTCGCCTGAGCACCGCCAAGCCGCGCGGCAGGAACGCCCAGGGCCCGTGAGGTCAATCTTCGCGGGGCGTGATCAGAGTGCCGTGAAACGGTGGGGGGCACCGTCGCCACGGATCTGGCAAAGGGGACTGGAGTTTACCTCGTATGCTTGCAGCCGCACGCGAAGGCGGGCACCTGCAAATACTCGGTGTGCCATATGAGAGCGCGGTGGGGCTGCTTCACGCTTCAACTGCGCGGCTGGATTGAGGAGGCACCGCGAAGAGCGACACGCAGAGATGGACGCCGGGAGATAGCGTACTTGAAGGGCGGCATTGTTGTAGCGGTAGACGGCATACAAGACGCAATGGCGAGCTTGCCATCTCCTGACAAGAGCGGCGAGGGCTGCGAAGCTGAGGCTACAGGACGCCGAGCGCGAGCTGAACGAGTGGAAGGAGCGCCTTAGGGTGGTGTCTGAGCACAGGGACAGCATCGCAAGCACTAACGTCAAGCTGCGATTGCCCGCCGTGGAGAAGGCACTGCGAGAAGGCCGATGGTGTTTGCGGGCAACAAGGCGCTTCGGGAGCGGTGCGCAAGTTGGTCACTGCGACCACAGGAGGGGCCATGGATATCCTGTGGCATCACGCAGACGAGCCTCAGGAGATACATTTCTACACAAGCCGTTTCATGAAGGAAGGGAGTGGGTGTACAGACCGGACGACAGCGAGAAGGCGTGACGCGACGTGGCCAAGAAAGCCAAGCAGAAGCGAATCAAGAGACGCCGCACTATCACTCGGGAGAGCGTCCGCCGACCGAGTTTGAGGCCAGACCACTGAGGACCTACACAAGCTGCTCGCGGACGCCGCAGCTGAGGATATCATGCGGTGCCGACAGCCGGTGAAGCTCAAGCGGGAGCACATCGTGACCGAGCAGGTGTTCCAGTGGAAGAGCCGAGGACGCAACCTGATGCCGAAGTGACGACTTCATTATCGAGCTAGCGACAGCGATCAAACGTGGCGCGATGCCGCCGATCACCGTCTTTCCGAATGAGGAAATACTACGTGATGGACGGCCACCATAGGCTGGCTGCGCATGATATGGCGGGCAAGAGGCCATAGAGGCCGAGGTGTTTACAGGGCGCTCAAGGAGGCCGCACGGGCAGCACTGCGAGCCAACAACAGAACCAGACGAACATGTCGAAACGCGACAGGCGAGGCCGCGTGGCGCTTGGTGAAACAAAGAGGACCCTGGCGAGGACAGCATTGCGGCCATCGCGGTACTGACTGCGGGATCAGCCGAGCAGCGCGTCGATAACATGCGAGCAGCGCTGCGCACCTTGAAGCAGAGGAAGGACGCGGAGGGCGAACTCCAGACACACCGCAGACGACATCAGGAGATGGTCTTGGAACATTGCTCACGCGAGTAGCGCAAAGCCCCGACCGAGAGATGCCGGAGCCGGAGGATTGGCCCGGGCTGAGGCTCAAATAAGTAGAATGACATTGTCAACGCCAAGCTCGGAGGAAGGCTCACCGACGGACATTACTGCGCTGGCGCTGGCCAAGCTAAACGAGAACCTCCCGAGCGCCCTTATGGCACATTGGGAGGGGGAGACATGCAATCAGACGAGTTGAACGAGGAACGGGAATGTGATTTCCTAACCTACCCCGTACAACACACCCATTTGGGAGGCTGAGAGGGAAAACCTCCATGATTTCCCAGCGTGGGCGCTTGTGCAGGCCCGCCGCGCCAGACCACAGAGGGAATAACCACGGGCCCGGAGGCTCTACCCACTAGAGTACAAACACCGGCATAGTAGAGCAATCTGACATACTGCCATCCCCGGAGACCACCGGAACCACCTACGGGGGCCCCGCACCGACCCCAGGGGGCAGGGCCATAGACGAGCGACTTTATTGGCAAAAAGAGTGAGATAAGCGGTTCCCACAACGGGAACTTACGCTAAAGGCCGGCTGCCTCATGCCCCTCGAATCCACAGGGCCCGGGTGGGCGCGTTCTATAGAAATCGGCTCTTGGGTAGCGGTTTTACTCGAAGCGCACAGGAGGGCTTTCCTACGGCTACTACAGCCCTATGGGACCTCTGGGCCTAGCCATCAGAGGTTACTGATTGATGCTCTTCAGCGACGCCCCAGCCGCGAATGGGGCGCGCGCCGAACCGGGCAGCGCGGGCTGAGGCCAACTCGTCCGCGGCACGGCCTGCTGACGATAGGCGATAAGGTTTTGACGACATTGCTGATAATCCGGCCTGCCTTTGCAAGAGCCGTGTCGTCTTGCATCTCCCATCTTCGCCGCACGAGCCCCGGTGTCCTCTGAGCCCTGACAGCCAGCCAACAAACAAAACGATAGCAGCAAACCTATAGTACTTTTCATGCGGGGCCCACCCTTTGAGCGAGTTCCATATTGTTAAGCTGCGGAGATTGCCCTGACAAGGGCGGGCCGCTCAGGTCGGACATCACGCGAAGTCCAAAATATTGCCCAAACCCAAAGCATGCCGGAGGCCTGCCGCACAAAGAAAAACCGCCCGAAGGCGGTCTCTGCAAATCTGGTGGGCTGGAAGATCAGACTATGCGAAATGCTGTCCGTCTGATTGCGACGGCGATACGCTAAGAAGCCAACGCCAGCGATGCCGGGAAACGTCGCTGGCAAGTGGAGGGTTCGGGGAATTGACGGTGGTATCCCCGCCGCCGAGAACTGCTCGCACTGCGTGAACTGCTGCGAAGCTCTCCCCCGCCGCCGTGAAAACCTCCACCGATCTCAGCGTTTCCCCGTCATGCGAAATAATTCCAGGGCGATTCGAAATCTTTATCCGGGCCCGGGACCCCGGTGAACGTGATATCTCCAAATCACTTCCCAAGACTGTCGGTCCACCTGACGGTTATCGCGCCAGTGTGTCCCCAACTGGTTAAGCTGACCTCGAAGCGAGTCCTCGAAGAGTGTTTGGTCCGCCGGCGTGAAGTCAGATCGGTGAGGTGCCGCCCTGTTACCGGTGTGATCGGTCGAAAACCCGCCCCAGTGTATATGTTCCGATCGTTGTGACGGTAACACCCGTACCAGCGTGACCCTGACCGTCCCGGTGAAGGTTGCGACATCCTTGACCGCTGGTCGTTTTTAAAATCCGTTCCTGGCGCGTGCGACCTCACAGCTCGTATCAGTACGAGGTCGCGTGCGCCGCGCCGGGAATGCGCGGTGACCGCCGTCGCCAAAACGGCTGATCTTAGATACGCCAGTAACAGATACCCGCAAATGGATTGAAAACCGAAATTTTGCAGAGGCTTGAATTACCGACCTATCCCGCGACATTCGTCGGGGTGCGACCTCTGTCAGGGTGCGGCATTCTGTCAAGTAACATCTTTTGCTGCGACCTCACAGCCTCATTAGCCAGGCGCTGCTGCCGTTGTGAGCGGGGCGGCGGCCGAGCAAGCCGAGTGAGTTGAAATCGCCTCAGCGAACACGCCCAATTTAGGGACCCATGGGCCGGTAAGGGACCCATAAAACCCACAGCCTGCGGGCCAGAGCGATAGAACGCGCGCATATTTCCCGGCCGGCGAAATCATGCTGCTGAGTCGGCTCGCCCGGCGCCGGCAAATCGATGCTGGCGGCGCGGCTGCCCTCGATCCTGCCGCCGCTGTCGCCGTCCGAACTGCTGGAAGTCTCGATGATCGCCTCCGTCGCCGGCGAAATCCGCGACGGCGCGTTGACCGCGCGGCGGCCGTTCCGCAGCCCGCATCATTCCGCCAGCATGGCGGCGCTGACCGGCGGCGGCATGCGCGCAAAACCCGGCGAGATCTCGCTCGCGCATCAGGGCGTGCTGTTCCTCGACGAATTGCCGGAGTTCGATCCGCGCGTGCTGGATTCGCTGCGCCAGCCGCTGGAAAACGGCGAGGTCGCGGTGTCCCGCGCCAATCATCGCGTCACCTATCCGGCGCGCTTCATGCTGGTCGCGGCGATGAATCCCTGCCGCTGCGGCCATGCCTATGAGCCCGGCTATTCCTGCAAGCGCGGACGGATCGACCGCTGCACGGCGGACTACCAGATGCGCATCTCCGGCCCGCTGATGGACCGCATCGATCTGCGGATCGAAGTGCCGGCGGTGACCGCCGCCGATCTGATCCTGCCGCCGCCGAGCGAGGGCTCGGCGGAAGTCGCCGCCCGCGTCGCGGCCGCCCGCGACATCCAGCTCGCGCGTTATGCGGCTGCCGGCATGCCGCATATCCGCACCAATGCCGAAGCGCCGGCCTCGCTGCTGGAAACCATCGCGCAGCCGGACGCGCAGGGCCAAAGCTGCTGCGCGACGCCGCCGAGACCATGCATCTGACCGCGCGCGGCTATCACCGCGTGCTGCGCGTCGCCCGCACGCTCGCCGACCTCGACGGCGCGGAAAAGATCGGCCGGCTGCATCTGGCCGAAGCGTTGTCCTATCGCGCACTGGCGGAGGATCAGCGCGCGCGGCGTAACCGCGCCCGCTGCCCATCAACTTTGACCCGACGGGCAAATCACTTGCGCGTTTTCGCACACCGCGAGTCAAGCCTCGTTTCGGAAAATATTCCGCTTTCGCCGTCGGGCAAATCAGTGGTTTGAATCCGCCCGTCTCACCCGACAAGAGGGGCGGCTCGCGATCGTCACGAACGTGCGGTGGGATGCGGTGGACGCGGATGTACCGACGACGAACGGTGCCGATGCGTACGGCGAAGTCGTGTGGTCCTGACGCCCCGACGCTGGCGTCAAGTTCTTGAGAAGCAAGCTTCTCAGGGACGACGGTGGCAAGAAAGCCGGTCACCGGGGAGAGCACGAAGGAAGCCGTAAAACCATCGCGCAGGGAAAGCCGGGATGCCTCCGCTGGACCTGTATGCTCGTGTGCGCATTTCCTTGTGCAATTGCACACGAGACCGCGGGTGCAGCGCGCACCGGCTTTCCCTGCGCCCTCTGTTTTCGAGGGCGACAGTTTCCAGCACAGCTCGGGCGCATCGTGCCGCGAGAATGCGAAAGTGTGTCCAACCCCGTCATTGCGAGCGCAGCGAAGCAATCCATCGCGCCGCAAAGTAAGAATGGATTGCTTCGCGGAGCCTGTCATCGGGCGCGCATTCGCGCGACCCGTTGACCTCCGCAACGACGGCAAGGCTTTTTAACAATCGAATCGGAAGCCCCCGTGTCCCCCATAAACCCGCCGGTAACGAGTTTTCTTTACACTCTGCCAACCATAAGCCGGCCTTCGCGGGCTTATGAGCGGGTCGTGTCATGTTGCGTTTCAGTATCCTGGCCTCGGTTGTTCCACTGGCCGTGGCGGCCGTGTTCGCCCGCGGCGAGCTCGCAGGCAGCCCGCGACCCTGCATCGAGATATCAGGCGCCTCGCTCCAGATTGCGGCGCTCCCTGGCAGGCCGAGCGTCATGTCAGTTTCACCAGCGATCCCCGGCGCGCGACCGTCCGCGTGCAGATCGCCGATACCGCCGAGGCGGCCGATTTCACCGTCATCGACGACATCGACACCACCGAGGCGGGCGCCTGCGAGAGCAACGCGCCGCCGCAACTGGTCGCGATCGACACGACGCCGTCGGAATCCGATCCAATTATCTATCTTTCCCCGGACGGCCCGGCCGATTACCGCATCTTCGTGCGATCGAAGAGCTTCTCGGCGCGCGACGCCGCCGCCCTCATCGTGGGCGCCCGCGGCAGCCACCACCGCCTCGCGGCCGCCTCGCTTTGAGTCTCTGACCGGATCGGGCGGCGTTAACGTTTCATCAACCCTGTTCTCATCGCAGCCGCGAAGCGCGGCCAGCCTCAAGCACTTTGCAAGGTCGGGCGACGCATCGTCTGCGAAGCACAGGGCGCATCGAGCCGCCGCGATTCGGCAAACAATCCCGGGAAATCTGACGATGGGGCGGACCTTCCGGATCAAGCTGCACCTGCGCCGCTTCGCGCCGCCGCCATCCGCTGGATCGGTTTTTCGGTTCGCTCGTTCATCATCTTCTCCGCCACGTTCGGCGGCGCCTACGGAGTTCATAGCCGGAACCCGGTCGGAAGTCTCCGGCTATGATCCGCACATCCTTCGCGGTCGGCGTCAGCTTCCTGTTCGCGATCGCCTGCGTCGCGCTCGCCACTCTGAGCTTCCGGATTCGGCTGATGCGCAAGAAGCTGCGCAAGATCGCGCTGCACAATGAAGCGATGGCGGATCGAAACTGGGAATTGCAGGAAGCCGAGCAGCGCGCCCGCCGCCTGTTCGAGTCGCAGGGCGATTTGATCGTACTGCGCGATAGCGGAGGGCCGCATCACCTTCGTCAACGACGCCTATTGCGAACTGGCGCAGCAACCGCGCGAACGTCTGATCGGCAGCACCGCCACGCTCACCATTCTCGAACAGGGCGACACCGCGCTGGAGTCGAACGGCACGCGGATCCACGACCAGAGGATCGCAGGCCCGCTTAGGTGCACGATGGATCGCCTGGCGCGAGGGGCTGGTCCGATACGATGCAGGACAGCCGGCGGAAATGCAGAGCATCGGCCGCGACGTCACTGATCGTACCGAAAGCGAGCGCGCGCTGGCCGAAGCGCGCGACCAGGCCGATGCCGCCAGCCGCGCCAAGTCGCGTTTCCTTGCGATGGCAAGCCACGAGATCCGGACGCCGCTGAACGGCATCATCGGCATGAGCGGCCTGCTTCTGGATACGCCGCTGACGCCGGAGCAGACCACCTACGTCAAGGCGGTGAAGACTTCGGGCGACGCGCTGCTCTCGCTGATCGAGGAACTGCTGGACTACTCCAAGATCGAGGCCGGCAAGATCGATCTCGAGCACCGTCCGTTCGCGCTGTCAGCCCTGATCGAGAACATTACCGAATTGCTGGCGCCGCGCGCGCAGGCCAAAAAGATCGAGATCGCCGCCTATGTCGACGATCGCCTGCCGATGGAGGTGCATCGGCGACGCCGCACGGCTGCGGCAGGTGCTGCTCAATCTCGCCGGCAACGCGATCAAGTTCACTTCAAACGGCGGCGTCGCATTGATCGTCGAGCCCGGCATCTGGCCCAATGAAATCAGTTTCCTGGTGCGCGACACCGGCATCGGCATCGCGCCCGAGGCGCTGAGCACGCATTTTCCGCGAGTTCGAGCAGGCCGACGAGCGCATCGCGCGGAGCTATGGCGGCACCGGGCTTGGGCTGAGCATCAGCGACCGCATCGTCAAACGCATGGGCGGCCGCATCACGCTGGAGAGCAGGCCAGGCGCTCGGCTCGACCTTCGAGGTCTCGATTCCGCTCGCGGCCTCCGAAAGCGGCAAACAGAAGATTCTTGCCGCGCCCGACCTGACCGGCCAGTCGATCATGCTGGTTTCGCCGCAAAGCATCGAGGCCTCGCTGACGGCGCGGCGGCTGCAGCGCTGGGGCGGCCAGACCTGCATGGTGTCGGACGCCGACGTAGCCGCAAGCGCTGCTGCCCGAGCGTGCCTGGCACGCCATCCTGATCGATCACGCGCTGGCGCTAAAGCGAGCACCGAAGCGCTCGGCGAAGCCGCCCGTGTTCATGCCGCGCAGCGGATCGTGATGTTTACGCCAGCGACGCGGCAGGAACTGCAGCCTTCCGCGGCCTCCGCCTTCACCGGCTATCTGGTCAAGCCGTTGCGCGCGGCCTCGCTCGCGGCGCGCCTGACGGCGGCGCCGGAGTTGCAGCGCCGGGTCTCGTCGGCGAAACCCCGATGGATCGGCCGAGCCCATCGAGGCGCCGGCGGCACCGGCCAGCGAGGGCCTGTCGATCCTGGTCGCCGAGGACAATGAGATCAACGCGCTGTTGATGCGTTCGCTGTTCGAGCCGGCTCGGGCCATCAAGCGCCGTCATCACCACCAATGGCGAAGCGGCGCTGGAGATCCTGGCTGTCGGCCAAATCCGCCGGCGCCGCCTATGATCTCGTGTTCATGGACATCCAGATGCCGCAACTCGACGGCATCGAAACCACCAAGCGTATCCGCGCCCTCGAGGCCGGTCAGCCCGGACGCCGGACGCCGATCCTTGCGCTCACCGCCAACACCCTGGTGGAAGATCGCTACGCCTGTTTCGAGGCCGGCATGGACGGGTTCTTGATCAAGCCGCTCGATCGGGAAAAGCTGGCCGAAGCGCAATCGCAGGTCTCGCCGCCTCGCGGCACATCGCAGCTTGAGACGGGGATGATCAATCAAAGCCGCCGCAGCGCCACCGTCTCGACCACGTGGTCGGCGCCCTTCTTGAGGATCAGCGTCGCGCGCGGCCGCGTCGGCAGGATGTTGTCCTCGAGATTGGCGAGGTTGGTGCGCTCCCAGATCGCGGTCGCGGTCGCGATCGCCTCGTCGTCCGACAGCAGCGCGTAGCGGTGGAAGTAGGACCTGCGGATCGGTGAACGCGGTGTCGCGCAAGCGTCAGGAAGCGCCGCACATACCATTCGCGCAGCACCGGCTCGTCGGCGTCGATATAGACCGAGAAATCGAAGAAGTCGGAGACAACGGGCACCGCCTTGCCGTCGCGCGGCAGCCGGCCGGTCTGCAGCACGTTGACGCCCTCGACGATCAGGATGTCGGGCTGGTCGACCTCGATGCCACTGGTTCGGAACGATGTCGTAGGTCAAATGCGAATAGACCGGCGCGCGCACCGGCCGCCGCCCGGCCTTGATGTCGCTGAGGAACGACAGCAGCATCGGCAGATCGTAGCTTTCCGGGAAAGCCCTTCTTCTGCATCAGGCCCTACCGTTCGAGCACCGCGTTCGGATAACAGGAAGCCGTCGGTCGTCACCAGATCGACCTTGGGTCGCGGCGACCAGCGCGCCAGCAGCGCCTGCAGCACGCGCGCGGTGGTCGACTTGCCGACCGGCAACCGAGCCTGCGACGCCGATGATGTAGGGCACCTTGCGATCCCGGATGCCGAGGAACTGGCGCTGCGCCTGATAAGAGCCGGTGCGGTGGCATCGACATAGATCGACAACAGGCGCGACAGCGGCAGATAGATGTCCTCGACCTCTCTCATGTCGAGGCGGTCATGCATCGAGCGCAGCCGCTCGAACTCGCCCGGCTCCAGCGTCATCGGCGTGTCGTCGCGCAGCCGCGCCCACTGTTCGCGGGTAAAGATCGCGGTAGGGATTATATTGCTGGTCCGGTCGCCCGAATATCCATGGCGTCGCCTCTTCGTGGATCGATCGCGCTTGCGCGAGGCTTTCTCTTCCAGTCCGGACATGCTCGTGCGCTGCGCCAGCGCGGCCTCGACATCCTCGAGCTTCACGCCGCGCGCCTTCAACAGCACCAGCAGATGAAACAGCAGATCGGCGCTCTCGGCGATCAGATGGTCGCGATCGTTCTCGACCGCGGCGATCACGGTCTCGACCGCTTCCTCGCCCAGTTTCTTGGCGCAGTGCTCCGCGCCCTTGTCGAGCAGCTTGCGGGTGTAGGACGCCTCTCCGCCCGATGCGGCGCGGGCATCGATGGTGGCGGCCAGATCATGGATCGTGAAACGCGACATCAACTTGAACTCAACACGTGCGCCCGGCCGAAGCCCGGCGCCATCCCGACATGGACTTAGCACTTTTGTGACAGGGAGTCGTCAGGGATCGAGCCGCATCGGCAGCCCGGCGCGCACCATGTGATCCTTGGCCTGCCGTATGGTAAATTCGCCGAAGTGGAAGATCGACGCCGCCAGCACCGCGGTGGCGTGGCCCTCGCGGATGCCCGTCGACCAGGTGGTCGAGGTTGCCGACGCCGCCGGAGGCGATCACCGGTACGGGAACACTGTCGGCGATCGCCCGCGTCAGCGGCAGGTCGAACCCCTGCCGGGTGCCGTCGCGGTCCATCGAGGTCAGCAGGATTTCGCCGGCGCCGAGCGAGACCACTTCCTGGGCATATTCGATGGCGTCGATCCCGGTGGAGTTGCGCCCGCCATGGGTGAAGATTTCCCAGCGGTCCGAGCCGCCGCCGCGCTTGACCCGCTTGGCGTCGATCGCGACCACGATGCACTGCTCGCCGAATTTTTCGGCGCCTCCTTGACGAATTCGCGGTTGGCGACCGCGGCGCTGTTGATCGAGACCTTGTCGGCGCCGGAGCGCAGCAGCGTGCTTGATGTCGTCGATGGTGCGCACGCCGCCGCCGACGGTCAGCGGCATGAAGCAGGCTTCCGCCGTGCGCCGGACGACATCGAGCATGGTGCCGCGGTTTTCGTGGGTGGCGGTGATGTCGAGGAAGCAGAGCTCGTCGGCGCCGGCGGCGTCATAGGCGATCGCCGCTTCGACGGGATCGCCGGCGTCGCGCAGATCGACGAAGTTGACGCCCTTGACCACCCGGCCGTCCTTGACGTCGAGGCAGGGGATCACGCGGACCTTGAACATCGATTGTCTCCTAAGCCGCGGCGCGCGTTGCGGATCAGCGCCAGCGCGGCGGCGGGATCGAGCCGGCCGTCATAGAGCGCGCGGCCGGCGATCGCGCCGGCAAGCTTCTTGGCGCGCGGCTCCAGCAGCGCCTTGACGTCCTCGATCGAGGCAAAACCGCCGGAGGCGATCACGGGGATCGAGATGCGCTCGGCCGAGCGCGATCGTGGCGTCGAGATTGAGGCCCTTCAGCAGGCCATCGCGCGCGATGTCGGTGAAGATGATCGCGGCGACGCCGGCATCCTCGAACCGCTGCGCGATTTCCAGCGCGGTCACCTGCGAGGTCTCGGCCCAGCCTTCGACCGCGACCTTGCCGTCGCGCGCGTCGAGACCGACCGCGACGCGGCCGGGAAATTTCTTCGCGGCGCTCTTCACCAGCTCGGGATCGCGCACCGCCGCCGTGCCGATGATGACGCGCGCGACGCCCTTGTCGAGCCAGGCTTCGACGGTTTTGAGATCGCGAATGCCGCCGCCGAGCTGCACCGGCATGGTGACCGCCTTCAGCATCGCCTCGACGGCCAGCGCATTCATCGGCTTGCCGGCAAAGGCGCCGTCGAGATCGACGACGTGCAGATATTCAAACCCCTGCGTCGGCGAAGGCGCGCGCCTGCGCCGCCGGATCGAGGTTGAACACGGTCGCGCGCGCCATGTCGCCCTGTTCGAGGCGCACGCACTGGCCGTTCTTCAGGTCGACGGCGGGAAAGAGGATCACGGCTTCCACTTCAAGAAGTTCGAGATCAAGGCCAGCCCAAAACGCTGGCTCTTCTCCGGGTGAAACTGGGTGCCGATCGCGGTGTCCTTGCCGACGATCGCCGTGACCGGCCCGCCGTAATCGGCGCGCGCCAGCACATCCGCCTCGTTGGCGGCATTGAGGTGATAGGAGTGCACGAAATAGGCGTGGCGGCCCCTTCGGCCCGAGCGGCAGGCGCTCCAGCACCGGGTGCTCGCGGACCATGTCGAGCGTGTTCCAGCCCATATGCGGGATTTTCAGGTTTTCCTCGCGCGGCTGGATCTTTTCGACATCGCCCGCGATCCAGTCGAAGCCCTCGGTGATGACGTGCTCCTTGCCGCGGGTCGCCATCAACTGCATGCCGACGCAGATGCCGAAGAACGGCCGCGCCTTGTGCGCGCACCGCTTCCGTCATCGCCTCCAGCATGCCGTCGAGCGCATCGAGGCCCCCTGCGGCAATCGGCGAAGGCGCCGACGCCGGGCAGCACGATGCGATCGGCGCGGAACACCGCGTCGGGATCGCGCGTCACCATGATCTTCTGCGGGTCTCATGCTCGCGCGCGGCGCGCTCGAACGCCTTTGCCGCCGAGTGCAGATTGCCGGAGCCGTAATCGATGATCGCAACGCTCATCGCGACCCTCCCGGCTCCGGAAACAAGCCGATGATCGCGCCCTGCGGCAGCGGCGGCGGTTTCGAGAACGGCTGGCCCGGAACGTCGCGGGTCGGCGGCGGCGCCGCCAGCGCTCGACCGCCGCATTGATCGTTGACGAGGCCGCGCTGCTTGCGCGGTCCAGCGGTCGAAGAAGCGCCGCTCGGCTGATCTCTTCGTCGTCGGCCACCACGATGTCGAGCTGGCGCCAGTTGCGCCGCGACAGCGTCCAGCGCTGCAGGCTTGCCGCTTCAAATCCGAGCAGCAGCGCCAGCAGCACGTCGACGGCAAGAATCGCGCCGCGGCCGACGCCGAGCGCGGCGAGCCCGAAATCGACGGCGACCAGCAGCACGATCCAGCCGAGCAGCGCCAGCCACAGCCGATGCCAGACGAGCCAGACCGGGCCTGCAACGCGCAGCCCAGAAATGAAAGCCCGTCGCGCACGAACGTAAACTTGTCGGTCGCCGCAAGATCAGCGCCGTTGGCTGACCGGGGCATGCACCGTATAGACCGGCATCGTAACTCTCCGCCGTGGACAAGAAAATCAGCCGCCGAGCTGACCCTTGGTGGATGGCACTTCGCCCGCAGCGCGCGGATCGATCGCGACCGCCGCACGGAGCGCCCTCGCCAGACCCTTGAAGCAGGATTCGGCGATATGATGGCTGTTCTCGCCATATAGGGTCTCGACGTGCAAAGTCACGCCGGCGTTCGATCGCGAACGCGTTGAACCACTCGCGCACCAGCTCGGTATCAGAAGCTGCCGACCTTGTCGCGCGGAAACTCGACCTTGAACACCAGCACCGGCCGGCCCGAAATGTCGATCACGACGCGCGACAGCGTCTCGTCCATCGGCATGTGGATCGAGGCATAGCGGGTGATGCCGGCCATGGTGCCGAGCGCCTGTTTCACGGCCTGACCGAGCGCAATGCCGACGTCTTCGGTGGTGTGGTGGTGGTCGACATGGAGATCGCCGTCCGCCTTGACCGTGATGTCGATGCGCGAATGCCGCGCCAGCAGATCGAGCATATGGTCGAAGAAGCCGATGCCGGTCGAAACCATGGACACGCCCGTGCCGTCGAGGTTTACCGCAACCTCGATGTCGGTCTCCTTGGTCTTGCGCTTGATGGTCGCCGTGCGCATGAAAAAGCCGCTTTCCTTTGGCCGGAAAACGCGGGCTCTTTTAACAGGCCGGTGCCGCCTTCGCTACTGCGGGATGACGCTTAAATGGCTGAACTTCGGCCTATGGTGACCGGATCCGATCCGGCGCTGATTGTAACCGCGCGCGCCAAGTCCTTAAATCTGGCCGGACAGACGAGGATATTTCATGCAAGCATCCCACAATGAGCCGGCTGGTCTGGCACGGCACCACGATTTTGACGGTCCGCAAGGGCGGCAAGGTGGTGATCGGCGGCGACGGCCAGGTCTCGATCGGCCAGACCGTCATCAAATCCAACGCCAAAAAGGTCCGCAAGCTCGGCAAGGGCGACGTGATCGGCGGCTTTGCCGGCGCCACCGCCGACGCCTTCACCCTGTTCGAGCGGCTGGAGAGCAAGCTCGAGCAATATCCGGGGCAATTGACCCGCGCGGCGGTCGAGCTTGCCAAGGACTGGCGCACCGACCGCTATCTGCGCCGGCTGGAGGCCATGATGATCGTCGCCGACAAGGACGTCTCGCTGGTCCTGACCGGCACCGGCGACGTGCTGGAGCCGGAGGCCGGCGTGATGGCGATCGGCTCCGGCGGCAATTATGCGCTTGCCGCTGCGCGCGCGCGCTGATCGACACCGACAAGGACGCCGAGGCCATCGTGCGCCGTGTCGCTCGATATCGCCGCCGACATCTGCGTCTACACCAACCGCAACGTGACCATCGAAACGCTCTAGGAGTGCCGGCCGGTGGCGCCTTACGTCTTCCGTCCGATGACCGAGGCTGATCTTCCCTTGGTGCTGCACTGGCTGAAGCAGCCGCATGTCGTGCAATGGTGGGGCGGACACGCACGAGCAATTTGAACTCGTGAGTGGCGATCTCAAGGTTGAAACGATGGAGCAATTCATTGTCGCCATCGACGACACGGCCCGTTTGCCTATATCCGAGTGCTACGATCCCACGTGTGGCCGGACAACGGCCTGGGCGATCACCCCAAGGGCACGCGTGGCATCGACCAGTTCATCAGGCGAGGCCGACTTTGGTCGATCGCGGCCACGGCTCGGCTTTCATCCGCGCCCTTCATCGCGCGGGTGCTGGCCTCAGGCGCGCCGCGGGTGATCACCGATCCAGATCCCGAAAACCTGCGCGCCGTTCGCGCTTACGAAAAAAGCGGGCTTTGAAAAAGTGCATTTGGTCGATACACCTGACGGCACCGCTCTCCTGATGGTGCGCAACGCATGACGCTTTCGCGGCGAAACCGACGGTCGCGACCGCAATCCCGGCCTGGCAATGGTTCGCCATTGCTGCGCGTTCCTCTCGTATTGCAGGCGGCATTGCTCTACGGCATGGGCCGCTTGCCGATCTGCAACTGTGGCTATGTCAAATTCTGGCATGGCGTGGTGCAGAGCTCGGAGAACTCGCAACACATCGCCGACTGGTACAGCGTTCTCACATATCCTGCACGGCATTCTGTTTTACGGCGCACCATTGTGCTGTTTCCACGGTTGGCCTGGCCTGCGCGGCTGATTATCGCCATGCTGGTCGAAGGCACCGGGAACTGGTCGAGAATTCGAGCTGGATCATCGAGCGCTACCGTGCCGCGACGATCTCGCTCTGATTACTACGGCGATAGCATCGTCAACTCCGTGTCGGATACGCTGTCGATGGTGCTGGGCTTTTTGCTGGCGCGAAACTGCCGGTTGCCGCGACAATCGCACTGGGAGTCGCTTTCGAGCTCGCGATGCTCTTGCATTCGCGACAATCTGACGCTGAACATCCTGATGCTGATCTACCCCTTCGAGGCGATCAAGCAGTGGCAGGCGCCCGCCGATCCTTTAGCCTGCACCGGACGCTTGCTTGATTGCCGATACGCGCTACAATCCGAGAGTCGATGTCGATGATGGCGAGCGAAATTCTGGCGAAAGGCGTAGAGCGCGGCATTATCACAGTCGAGCAGGCCGAGCGGCTGCGCGCTGGAAGACGCCGCAGCGCCGCCCGAACCACCGATCACCCCGGACGATGAGCAGCTTCGGTTCATTGGCGGCTTCAGCGACATCTTTCGTCACGCTTGGCCTTGCCATGTTTCTCGGTGCAACGGGCTATCTTGCACTATTGGCCGACGGACCGGTGCCATGTGGGCCGCGGTGGCCGTCGTGCGGTATCGGTTGCTCGCCGAATTCTTCACCCGAAAGCGGCGGATGGCGTTGCCCAGTATTGTTCTGCTGATCGTGTTTGCCTGGGCTGTTTTCTCGGACTTCGCTTTCGTGCTCTGGGCCAGCGCAAGCCCGCCTTCCAACTATCATCCGCCTCCCGGGGCGTGTTCGGACTTGACGGGCTCAGCCCCGCGGTGCTTGCAATCGCCGCATTCGCGACCGTGTTCATGACGGCCCTCCACTACTGGCGTTTTCGCGTGCCCATTACAATTGCTGCCGGCTGCGCCGCGCTGGCGCTCCGCAATGGTCTCACTGGCCAATGGGTTGGCTCCAATCTGGCGCGTGGGACGCAAGGCGTCGTCATTTGATCTGCGGTCTGGCGATTTTCGCATTGGCCATGCGCTTCGATATGTCGATCCCGCGCGGCTGACGCGACGAACGGATATTGCCTTCTGGCTCCATTTGCTCGCGGCGCCCTTGATCGTGCATTCGTTGATCGACGGCGTGTTCGACGTCAGCGTCAAGCTCGATCCCGGGCAGGCGATCGCCATCGTCGTGTTGTTCCTGGCACTCGGCATCATTGCAATTCTGATCGACCGCCGCGCCCTGCTGGTTTCCGGGCTTGCCTACGCCGGAATTGCGTTTTGGACGCTGATACGCCAGGCAGGCGTCACCGACGTAACGACCCCACTCACACTCCTCATCCTTGGCGCTTTCGTGCTGTTGCTCAGTGCCGGATGGAAGCCGCTGCAGGCCGGAATGTTGGGCCTGACGCCATCGGCGCTGACCCGTCGCCTGCCCAGACCAACGCTATCCTCATAAGATGTCCGCATGACCGACTTCTCTCCCCGCGAAATCGTTTCCGAACTCGACCGCTTCATCGTCGGCCAGTCCGACGCCAAGCGCGCGGTCTCGATCGCGCTGCGCAACCGCTGGCGCCGGCATGCAGCTCGACGAGCAGCTGCGCGAGGAAGTGCTGCCGAAGAACATCCTGATGATCGGCCCGACCGGCGTCGGCAAGACCGAGATCTCGCGGCGGCTGGCACGGCTTCGCCGGCGCGCCGTTCATCAAGGTCGAGGCGACGAAGTTCACCGAGGTCGGCTATGTCGGCCGCGACGTCGAGCAGATCGTGCGCGACCTCGTCGAGGTCGCGATCGCGCAGACGCGCGAGCGCAAGCGCAAGGACGTGCAGGCGCAGCGCGCAGCTCGCCGCCGAGGAGCGCGTGCTCGACGCGCTGGTCGGCGCCGAACGCCAGCGCCGCGACCACGGGACTCGTTCCGCCGCAAGCTGCGCGCCGGCGAGCTCAACGACAAGGAAATCGAGATCGAGACGCAGATCGTCCGGCGGCATGCCGATGTTCGAGATCCCGGGCATGCCGGGCGCGCAGATGGGCGCGATCTCGATCGGCGACATCTTTCGGCAAGCTCGGCGGCGGCCGCACCAAGACGCGGCGGCTGACGGTTGCGGATTCGCACGAGACTCTGGTTGCCGAAGAATCCGACAAGCTGCTCGACACCGATCAGCTGGTGCAGGAGGCGATCAATGCGGTCGAGAACAACGGCATCGTGTTCCTCGACGAGATCGACAAGATCTGCGTGCGCGAAGACCGCATCGGCGGCGACGTCTCGCGCGAGGGCGTGCAGCGCGACCTGTTGCCGCTGATCGAGGGCACCACCGTCTCGACCAAGCACGGCGCGGTGAAGACCGACCACATCCTGTTCATCGCCTCCGGCGCGTTCCACATCGCAAAGCCGTCCGACCTGTTGCCGGAGCTGCAGGGCCGGCTGCCGATCCGCGTCGAGCTGCAGCCGCTGACCCGCGACGATTTGCGCCGCATCCTGACCGAGCCGGAGGCCTCGCTGATCAAGCAGTATGTCGCGCTGATGCAGACCGAGGGCGTGACGCTCGAATTCACCGACGACGCCATCGACGCGCATCGCCGACGTCGCGGTCGCGGTCAACTCGACGGTCGAGAACATCGGCGCGCGGCGGCTGCAGACGGTGATGGAGCGCGTGCTCGACGAAATCTCCTTCGCCGCGCCCGACCGCCACGGCGAGACCATCAAGGTCGACGCCGACTATGTGCAGAAGCACGTCGGCGACCTCGCCAAGAACGCGGATTTGAGCCGGTTTATTCTGTAGCATGACCCCGTTGCTCCACGCTCGCTGTCGCCCCGGCGAAAGCCGGGACCCATAACCACAGGGTTGCATGTTGCTGAAGCGGCCGCTGGTGGCTCCAGCGCTGTCACAATCATCAGCCGTGGTTGTTGGGCTCCGCTCGCTTTCGCCGGGACGACAGCGGTGAGCGTTGCGTCGGCCCGCGCCCGCTCATGTGATAACCGCCATCTGATCCTTTCTTCGGGTGGGCGATGACTCTTCGCGTCTGGCAAAATCCATGGCGGCTGATGCTGGCCGTCAATGCCGCCGTGTCTCGTCGGCGTCTTCCTGTACAAGATCGCGCTGCCGCCTTTCGTCCCCTACATCCATCTCCTCGTCGACTATCATTTCGGCTTCACCAAGCGCGCGCTGATCGGCGCCGCCGTTGGCGCTGTTCACCGCAAAAGTGCCGGTGTGGCTGGTGTTCGCGCTTGGCCGGCGTCGTCTGGCTGATCACGCTCGGCGCTGTTCGCAAAACTGTTTCAGCGCACGTTCGGCTTCGACGCGAAAGCACCTGCCGCTGTTCGTCTTCATGGCGGGCTCGCCGTTCTTCCTGAAGAATTTCATGCACACGCTCGGGCCATTTCGACATCTATGGCTGCCTGCTCGCGATCTGCCTGCTGCTGATCCCGGCGCGATCGCGTTGCCTATGTGCTGCTCGCGGCCGCGTTCTCGGTCGTGCTGGTGCTGATCCACCACATCCATGTCTGATGTATGTGCCGACCATCGCGGCCATCGTCGTGCTGCGCTATTACCTGCACGCAGGGCGTATCACCGTGCAGAACGCGATCGCAGGCCGTCGTCTGCGCTTGCTGTCGTCGGCGCTGCTCTTCGTCGCCGCGCAGTTCTGGGGCACGCTGGCGGTGCCGCAAGCAGGCCTTCGTCGATCACCTGCGAGAGCCGGATGGCCGATCCGTCGCGCACCGACCTCCTGAGCTTTGCCTTCATCTGGTACCAGCCGCTGTCGAAGGAGATCGCCGACACCTGGGCGCGCCTGCCGTCGCAACATCCTCGGCGTGCCGGTGTTCGCGCTGCTGATCTGGCTGCACACGCCGCTGTGGCGATATTTTGCCGGTCTGATCGGCGCGTCTCGCCAGCGAGACGCACCGCCGCATCGTCATCGCCGCGCTTGTGCGTCGTCAGCGCCGGTTATCTCATCATGTTCGCGATCGTGTTCGACTATTCGCGCTGGGTGTCGAACTGGGCGGTGTGCATGTTCCTGATCCTGCATGCCGTGAAGATGCTGCCGGCGTCGCGCGAGACCTGCGCCGGTGCCGTCGGACGATACGCAAGACAACGATCTTCGGCGCGATCATCACGCTGATCCTCGCGTCGGGATCGTGCGGCCTTTTAGGTGAGCGTGATCTGTCCGAAACCGGTACCCACTTTTAGGGATCATGCTCTAGAACCGCGCGCGCCGCACCCGCACATAGAGCGCGCCCTCGCCGCCATGGCCGATATGCGCTTCCTCAAAGCCGACCACCAGCGTGCGGAATTCCGGCAGCGCTCAGCCATTGCGGCACCTGGCGGCGCAGCACGCCGCGCTCGGACTCCGCGCCGATCTTGCCCTTGCCGGTGATGACGAGCACGAAGGTCAAGCCCTTCATGGTGGGCGCGCTGCAGGAAGCCGAACAGCGCGCGATGCGCGCGGGTCTGCGTCATGCCGTGCAGATCGATGCCGGGCATCGATCTCCTGCCGGCCGCGCGAGAGTTGCGCGCGCTCGCGGCGGCCGATCGGCGCGAGCGGCGGCGCCTGCGGCTTTGGCGGCGGCGCAATCTTCACCGGCGAGCGACGCGTCGCGGCGAGGCAGCAGCTTGGCGCCAGGCGTTCTCCGTCCAGCAACCGTGCGGCCTGGCCGGCGCGTCGGCTGTCTTGCGCAGCGGCTTGACCTGCTTGCGCCACGCTCTCCCACAGCGCTGCTCCTCTTCGCTCAGGCCGCGCTTGCGCCGCGGCGGCCGGCAGATCCGGAATCGAACTCGGCGGCCGGCGTTTCATCGGATGCGGTGATGGCGATGGAGCGGCGCTGATGCGTCGCGGCTCGCTGGGCGATCCTTCGGACCGCGCCGCCGGCAGCGGCACCGGCCTGTTGCGGAGTCGCGCTGGCACCGCGCGGCGTGCGCCGGCGGCGGGCGCATTGGTCGTCGCCGCTGACCGGCGGCTTGCCGCGCTTGATCCCTCGGCGGACTCGTCTTGCGGAAACAGCTTTGCGATCTTCTCCGACGGCCGCTCGTCCGGCACCGGCAGTCTTGCGGCCGCGCGCGACGGGATCGAGGCTCTTCGGGACCAGCATGACAAAGCGCGCATTGTTCCTGCAGCCGGCCGGCCACCCTGCCCGCCTCCGCGCCGGCGCCGAAATAGAGATCGGCGCGCGCGGGTCCGACGATGGCCGAGCCGGTGTCCTGCGCGATCATCAGCCGGCGGAACGGCGTCTTCGATTGCTCCGATCTCGATCGGCAACTCGCCTTCGATGAAGAACGGCGTGCCGTAGACATGCAGCGCCTTGTCGACCGCGATCGAGCGGCCCGGCGTCAGCGGCACGCCCTGCGCGCCCACCGCTTCGTCCTTGTCGGAGAGCTGCACCTCGCGGAAGAAGGTGTAGGACCGGTTCTGCCGCCGCAGCTCGTTGGCGCCGTCGGGGTTCTGCTCCATCCATTCCCTGATCTTCTGCATCGACATCTGCTCGCGCGGGATGATGTTGCGCTCGATCAGGATGCGGCCGACCGCGCGTGTAGGGATAGCCGTTATGGGCGTCGTAATTGATGCGGACCGTCGAGCCGTCCGGCAGTCGGATCCGCGCCGAGCCCTGGATCTGCGCGAACAGCAGATCGGTCTGGTTCTTCAGCCAGCAGATTTCGAGGCCGCGGCCGTCGATCGCGCCATCCTCGATCTCGGCGCGGTCGTAATAGGGCACGAGCTTGCGGCGGCCGATCTTGCGATAGACCTGCGCCCTTGTTCGGCAGCCCGACCGAAGCCTGGTTGTAGCCGCTGGACGAACAGATTCGACGGGCCGGCGATAGACCGGCGACGTTGTAGACCTCGTTCTGCGTCCGCGAGCCGTCGACGTATCGGGCTCGTAATAGCCGGTGACAAAGCCCTCGCCTTCGCCGAGCCGCGAGATGCGCAAGCGGCAGGAAATGCTCCTCGAAGAACGCCTTGCGCCCTGGCGCCGTCGGATAGCTCGAGGCCCCTGGCGATGCGGCAGGGATCGCGCAGCGAATGCCCAGCGCCTTCGGACTCGGCCGGCGGTCCGTTGTTGCGCCGCGATCGGCTGGCAGCTGGCGCGAAACGCCTTGTAAGCCGCGAGATGATCGTCCTCGCTCCAGCCGGCGACATCGGCCCAGGCGACCGGCGCATATTGGCTGCCGGTGATCTCCAGCGGCAGTTCAAGCGTCGGGATAAGGCAGACGCCGACGGACGGTGGCGCGGCTCGGGCGCGATTGCTGGCGACGCGAATGGCGCGCGCGCGAATGCGCGCACCAGCTGGCAGCCAGCGACAACGCGACAGCGATCGAGCCAACGCCAGCCGCGGCAAGCGCTTGAGGCCGCGCGCGTCAGCTGGCGCTTCCGGTGCCAACCAGCTTCCAGTTCGGATCGCGTGAGGTGGTGTCGCGGGCGAATGTCCAGACATCGGTGATATCGGCGACCTTATCCGGATTGCCATCGACGATGGTGCCGGTCTTGTCGCGGGTGACCGAGATCATCTGCGACACGAAGCGAACGGTGAGCTGCGCCGCGCGGTCGCGCGCTTCCGCACCCACGAGCTCGGCCTTGTCGATCGAAACGAACCGCGTTTCGGTCTTCTGCTCGTGCTTCTCGCGATCGCTTGATCACGGTCTCGAAACTCTCATAGACCTCGCTCGACAGCAGATCCTTCAGCGCGCGGCGATCGCCATTGGCGAAGGCGAGCACGATCATTTCGTAGGCGCTGCGGGCACCGGAGAGGAAATGCCGGGGATCGAACGAAGAATCCTGCGCGACGATGGCATCGAGCCCCTGCGCCAGCGGCGTGCCGGCTCGGCAATGCCCTTCCAGCGATCGGTCGGCGGCGCGACATCCGCGGTCGGCGCCAGCGGCGCCTGATCGATCACCGCGCCCGGCATCGGCACGACGTTGTTGTCCTGCGCACGCTGCACGACGTTGCGGCGCGGCGCGATCATAGGGCGGCCGTTCGCTCCCGGTGCGCTGTCCGAGGACGCTGCGCAGGCGCAGGAAGATGAAGACCGCCAGCGCCAGGAAGATGATGGTGTAAATATCCACGTCGCTATTCGCTTTCTGGTTCTAACGCCGGCAACGGGTCCGGCGGTCGAGCGTTCCTCAGGAGACGAGTCCGGAACGGCAGAGATTACATCACCGATTGGAGTCTGCCAGCCATGGCTCAGGCATGAAACTATGCCGCTGGCCAATAGGCGCGCTTTTGGCGCGGGTCGAATTGTAGCGCGTTTTGGCCGCGAGGGAAACCCGATCGTGCCCGGAAATCGCGCATATTCAATAATTTAGAGTAGCCCACGAGCGTCGGCCGGCGCGTATTGGCCATATCCGCCACAAATGGCCTGCCGCTTCGGTCCGTCGCTCGGCCATCCGTCGTCCTTGTGGAACGAGGCGGGGCTATGATAGCCACTCGCGCCGACAAAGGCATTTTCCGCCCTCCGAGCGAATTCAGACCGAAACCGGGTCCTCCGCTCGCCAGCGCTTCAGGAGAGAGTTTCCATGACCAACGGCAACGGCGCGCCTCCCGAGGCAGGCCCCTCCCCAGCTCAACGTGCTGGCGCAGTACACCAAGGACCTGTCGTTCGAGAATCCGAACGCGCCGCGCTTCGCTGGCGCCGCAGCAGCAGCAGCCGGCGATCAACATCCAGATCAACGTCAGCGCCAACAATCTCGCGGAAAACGAGTTCGAAGTGACGCTTTCGATCGAGGGCAAGGCCGAAAACGCCGGCAAGGTGATGTTCAGCTTCGACCTCGCCTATGCCGGCGTGTTCCGCATCGTCAATGTGCCGAAGGAAAACCTGCACCCGCTGGTCATGATCGAATGCCCGCGGCTGTTGTTCCCGTTCGCGCGCGAAATCATCGCGACCTCGGTGCGCGACGGCGGCTTCCCGCCGCTGATGCTGGATCCCGTCGATTTCGTCGGCCTGTACCGCCAGAGCATGCCGGGCGGCAGGCTGCACCGCCCAGGCCGCTTCGGGCGGCGAAGTTCTTGGCCAGACGCAAAACGCGCAGCGGCTTCAAACGTCGCTTCCTCCAGCCGTTTTCGACGCGAAGTGGGTTGCCGGGTTCGCGAGAAAACGCACGTCAAGCAACAAGCATTTCCTAGAGCATTGCTCTCAGGCGGCTCCCGGAAGAAGTCGTTCCAAATCGGCATGTCGCCCAGCGTGGCGATGAGAAGCCCGTTGCGTCTACTCTGCTCGCGGCCATCGATCGCGCACCGCGGCAGGTGATCGATTGGGCGGGTCCGGTGGCAACAGGTTGATCAAAAAAGCGACACTCGCGAGAACTGCGCTTGTCACCCTGCAAAACCCGGCCAGCGCCGTCCGCGTTGCGACCAATCCTCGGGCGATAGCTCTTCCTACACCTTTGCATCGTGGCCTCGCACTACCCCACCCTCGCCCGACGCGGGCTGGGCGCGATGCTCGACCTCAAACATTGAGAAGTTGCGGTTAGCACCAGCGCAGGCGGCTCATATCCGCTGTCGGGCCCTTTGGATCTGCGTCGTGACATCAGCGCCACTTTCGCGCCGGGATGAATCTTTCAAGATGTCGCCACCGCCACATGCGGCCCGCACACCGTGACTCAAATCACTTCGCGCAATGGCGCTGCCAGTAAATTGCTTCCACCAACCCGCTCATGGTGAGCCGGTTGAAGCACTGAGAATAGAAATGAACATGCCAATCGCAGAGCGAAGGATACGGACCTCAGCGTCCTCACGGACAACGAGCTTGATGAGGTGAACGGTGGTTTCATTTGGTTCCTCGCGGCGGGAGCCTACCTGGTCGGCGTCGGCTGCGGTCGCCGGCTACTATGCCACCAAGGCGCTCATTAGACTGCAGCTGATCCCGGGGCGCGCCGCTTCCATGTGGACACACGGGAGGCGGCGCTACCACGTCTGGCGTCGCATGCGACGATGTGTAATTACGGGACGTGAGCGCCATCCGGCTTCTAGGCGGCTCCCAGAAAATCGTTCCAGATCGGCTTGTCGCCCAGCGTGGCGATGAAGGCCCGATGCGCCTCGCGGTCGGCGTCGGTGATCCGCGACGCCGAGCGGCGTCCTCGCGCTGCCGCCGCGGCATCTCGCCGAGTCCGCCCGGCCCGCGTATCACGAGTCTCCGAGGCCAGGATCAGTTGCGACTGCCGCGCCCCGATCAGGTCGATATAGACCTCGGCCAGCAGCTCGGCGTCGAGCAGCGCGCCGTGCTTGGTGCGGCGGGAATTGTCGATCGCATAGCGCGAGCAGAGATCGTCGAGCTTGTTCGACACGCCCGGATGCTTGCGGCGCGCCAGCAGCAGCGTATCGACCAGCCGCTCGCGCGAAATGGCCTGCCGCTTGATGCGGTCGAGTTCGGCATTGATGAAGCTGATGTCGAACGACGCGCGTTGTGGATCACGAGCGGCGCATCCGCGATGAATTCCAGGAACTCGTCGACCACCTCGTGTAAACAGCGGCTTGCTGGCGAGGAACTCGGTCGACAGGCCATGCACGGCAAACGCTTCCGCCGGCATGTCTCGCTCGGGATTGATGTAGCGGTGAAAGGTCTGGCCGGTCGGCATGCGGTTGTAAGATCTCGATGCAGCCGATCTCGACCAGCCGGTCGCCGCGCAGCGGATCGAGGCCCGGTGGTTTCAGTATCGAGAACGATTTCGCGCATGAATTTTCTTAAACGACCCGGAGCAGTCGGCGAATCAGGTCCGCCGCCGCGGCATCTTAACAACCTCGGCCAGAATGTCCCGGATCCGGGCGCGCACCGGGTCGAGACCATGCGAGGTATCCACCACGAAATCGAGCGCGCTTGCGCTTTTCGGCGTCGGGCAACTGCCGCGGCCAGAATGGCGTCGAGCTTTTCGCTCGTCATGCTGTCGCGCGCCAGGATCCGCTCGCGCTGGACTTCGGGCGTGTCGTCACCACCACCACGGCATCGACCTCGCTTTTCGCCCGCCGGTCTCGAACAGCAGCGGGACGTCGACCACCAGCTACGGGCGCGCCGGACCGCTCGGCGTCATCGAGGAATTTCTGACGGGAGGCGCCGAGCATCGGATGAACGATCTGCTCGAGCTGCTTGATCGCGGCCGGATTGTGCAGCACCTGGCCGAAAGCTTCGCGCGATCCAGCTTGCCGTCGACGGTCGTGCCGGGAAACGCCGCTTCGATCGCCGGCGCCGCCTCGCCTTCATAGATTTGGTGAACGGCGGCGTCCGCGTCGTAAACCGGGACGCCGCGCCTCCGCAAACAGCTTTGCGGTGGTGGATTTCCCATTCCGATCGAGCCGGTCAGTCCAAGGATCAGCATTCACATCGCCATTCTTTCAGGATTTCAGACGGCAAGCAGCCGCTCGCTGCGCAGAAACGCCAGCAACGGCAGTAGCGGCAGTCCCGAGGATCGTAAAATGATCGCCCTCGATGCGTTCGAACAAATGCACCCCGCAGCCCTTCGAGCTGGTAGGCGCCGACGCTGGTCGTCACCGCCCTCGCCGGCTGGTCCAGATAGGCTTCGATCTCAGTTCTCGCCCAACGGCCGCATGGTCATTCCGCGCAATGCTGACATCGGTCCAGCAAGTATCTCGCCGTCGCGCGCAACGGCAGAATGCGGAATGCAGTTCGATGGCTGTTGCCGGCGAGCAGCCTGCAATTGCTCCGCAGCCGCCGCTCGCCCCGCAGGCTTGCTGAAAAGCCGGCATCTCGAGCGCCAGTGTTTGATCGGCCCCGACCACGTACCGCCCTGCCATTCGCGACGACACCAAACAGCGCCTTTTCGCTGCGCCAAAAGCTTCGCGATCTCGCCGGGCGCTCAAAGACCGGAATTCTTCTGCGCCGCGCGCTCGTCGATGTCGGCGGGAATGGCTTCGAATGGAATGCCGGCATTGGCGCAGCAGCGTTTGCCGCGCGCGGCTTCGCGAGGCCAGGATCAGCCGGATCTTTCCACGCCAGGTGGTCATCGCGGCCGCATCATTCCGGAAGCCGGCTGCCGCTGCCGGTCGGTGAACAGTTTCAGGACGGCAGCCGCGGTTTCCTCGATCGAGCGCCGCGTCACATCGAGTTGCGCCCAGCTGAATTTGGCGCTCAGCCGCCGCGCGAACGCCGACTTCATCGGCGACCGATTGGCGATCGATGTAATCGTCATTGCCGGAATCGGCACCCAGTGCTCAGGAGCCGGTTCTGCCGAACCTGGATCAGGCGCTCCGGCGTCGCATGCAGGCTGACGACCAGAGGCTTCTTCAGCGTCTCCAGCTGGTGCGGCAACGGAATGCCCGGCACCAGCGGGACGTTGGCGGTGCGAGATGCCGCGGTTGGCGAGATAGATCGAGGTCGGCGTTTTCGAGGTGCGGATACGCCGACCAGGACCGACATCGGCATCTTCGAGGCCTTCGACATGCTGGCCGTCGTCATGGATCATCGTGTAGTTCAGCGCGTCGATGCGCTTGAAATATTCCGCATTGAGGACGTGCTGGGCGCCGACGCGGCCTGTCGTGGCCGCTCTGAGATAGAGCCTCGAATAATTGCATCACCGGGCCGATGATCGAAAGGCTCGGGATGTTGATATCCTTGCACTTGGCTTCGAGGCGACCAACCAGATCCTTCTCGCAGCAACGTGAACAGCACGATGCCCGGAGCCTCTTCGATTTCAGTCCAGCACGCGGTCGAGCTGCTTCTGGCTGCGCACCAGCGGATAGACGTGCTCGACCGGCGTCACATTGGCATATTGCGCGGCCACCGCGCGCGCCACGGTGATCAGCGTCTCACCGGTCGAATCGGAGACCAGATGGAGGTGAAAATAATTGCCGGTGGTGGGCACCAAATCCCCTTGTGTATCCTGTGAATCCTTGTGGAGCTTAGCTCATGGAATCGGCCGTGGATCGACCTCTCCCGGGATAACCCGGCTTTTTCTTCACAGGGCCTCGCCTAAGGATAAGTCAGTTCGCCGCTCGGAACGATAGTGTGGAATATGTGGACTTGTCTCTTCATAAGCTGGCCACAAAACGACGCAAGCGCTTGATGCAAGTAGCGTTATTCGAATGATCGAGTCCACGGCGCGGAAATGGTGATGGATGTGAATAAGCCTGAAGAAGTTCGGGATCGTTTTGTGTGAGTCCAATTCACCGCTACTTAGACTCAAACCTAAGATCCTAGAATTATTAGTTTAGAGAAGCGGTGCTTTGAGGATATGTCTCCATCCCTCGTTGGCGAGGCCCTCTCGTAACATGTGAGATGGTCGGACGTTCCAGGGATAGGCAAGGACCGGGCGAAGCACGATGTATGAATGGATCAAGGCACTGCATGTAATTTGCGGTCATCTCGTGGATGGCCGGCATGCTCTATCTCGCCGCGGCTGTTCGTCTATCATTGCGAGGCCGAGATCGGATCCAGGCAGTCCGAGACGTTCAAGGTGATGGAACGTCGGCTTTGAAGGCCATCATCAATCCGGCGATGATCCTGACCTGGCTTGGCTGGACTCTACCTCGCCTGGAGCGGACATTTCTTTGCCTCCGGGCTGGTTGCAGGGTAAACTGTTGCTGGTGCTGATCCTGTCTGGCGTCCACGGCTTTTTGCTGGCTGGGTCAGGGATTTCGCCACCGACCCGGAAATACAAGAAGTCGGAAATTCTATCGTATTATCAACGAAGTACCGACCGTCCTGATGATCGGCATCGTGATCCTGGTAGTAGTGAAGCCGTTTCAGATCAGGCTTTCGCGGCAGGACCAGGTTCAGGCCTGCTTGCGAAGCGCCGACCGATTTTCTATATTAGCGTAAATCCCACCCCACGCAGGCGGATGTGGTTGTGTTCCGGTTCCTCGTTGAGCCGGCCACCGCATCAGGTTTGAAGCCTCTACCGGCGCTTTCCTCGCTTAGACCTGCGGACCTTCCTTTTTCGTGTCCGCTTTTTTCTAAAGCCACCTCGCACCCCTCCTCTAGTTACTCTCCACAGGACCACCCCAATGCGGGAAATGAAACTCCAAGACCTTAAATCGAAAACGCCGGCCGAGCTCGTCTCGTTCGCCGAAGAGAACGGGGTCGAAAACGCCAGCACCATGCGCAAGCAGGAGCTGATGTTCGCCATTCTCAAACAGCTCGCGATTCAGGAAACCGACATTATCGGTGAAGGCGTCGTCGAGGTGCTCTCCGACGGCTTCGGATTCTTGCGTTCGCCGGACGCCAATTACCTGCCTGGACCGGACGACATCTACGTCTCGCCCTCGCAAATCCGCCGCTTCGGCCTTCGTACCGGCGACACCATCGAAGGTCACATCCGCAGCCCGAAGAAGGCGAACGCTATTTCGCGCTGCTCAAGGTCAACACGCTCAATTTCGAGGACCCGGAAAAATCCAAGCACAAGGTCAATTTCGACAATCTGACGCCGCTATTCCCGGATCAGCGCTTCCGCCTCGAGCTGGAAGACCCTACGCGAAAAGACCTTTCTGCAAGGGTTATCGACATCGTAGCTCCGATCGGCAAAAGGCCAGCGCGCCCTGATCGTGGCGCCGCCCGCGCACCGGCAAAACCGTGCTGATGCAGAACATCGCGCACTCCATCACCGCCAATCATCCTGAATGCTATCTGATCGTGCTCCTGATCGACGAGCGCCCGGAAGAAGTCACCGACATGCAGCGTTCGGTGAAGGGCGAAGTCGGTGTCGTCGACCTTCGACGAACCGGCGGTGCGTCACGTCCAGGTCGCCGAGATGGTGATTGAGAAAGCCAAGCGCCCGGTCGAACACGGCCGCGATGTCGTGATCCTGCTCGACTCGATCTACGCGCCTCGGTCGCGCCTACAACACCGTGGTGCCGTCATCCGGCAAGGTGCTGACCGGCGGTGTCGACGCCAACGCGCTGCAGCGGCCAAAGCGTCTTCTTCGGCGCCGCGCGCAACATCGAGGAGGGCGGTTCGCTTCACCATCATCGCCACCGCACTGGTCGATACCGGCAGCCGAATGGACGAAGTGATCTTTGAAGAATTCAAGGGCACCGGTAACTCCGAACTGATCCTCGACCGCAAGGTCTCGGACAAGCGGACTTTCCCGGCGATCGACATCTCGCGCTCCGGCACCCGCAAGGAAGAACTCATCACCGATCCGCAGCTGCTCAAGAAAATGTACGTGCTGCGTCGGATCCTCAATCCGATGGGTACGATGGACGCGATCGACTTCCTGCTCGACAAGCTCCGCAACACCAAGAACAACTCGAATTCTTCGATTCGATGAATACCTGAGCCGTCCGGCCGGCTTTAGGGAAGGGCGCCTCGTGCAAGCGGCGCGCCCTTTTGCTGCGATGTTTGCTGCAGCAAGGGTGCAGCATGAAGGAGACGAAGCTGCCCTTTCACGCTTGTTTGCTTAAGCGTTTGAAATATAATAAGATTTATTACGATTGGGGCGCTGGAGGCGGTGAGGTCTCGGGTAAATTGCAGCAAAATTGCTGCACCAATGCTGCAGCAAATCGATAGTCGGCGAGGGGGAACGATTGCTGCGCCTCGGGGTGGCCACGGCCAAGTTCAAATTGCGTTGCCTTTTCAAGCACCCCTGCACAAATAGGCGATGCATCCGCGAGATCAGACCATTTTTGCGCTGTCGTCGGGCCGGCCGCCAAGTGCGCTCCGCCATCGTGCGCGTGTCAGGCCCGCAGGCTGAACCGGCGTTGACCGTGCTGGGTGGCAACATCCTGCCGGCCCGGGCGGCCACCCGGATGCTGCTCCAGGACATCGCGGGTCAGCCATTGGACGACGCGGTGGCGCTCTGGTTTCCCGGTCCGGCCAGCGCCACCGGTGAGGACGTCGCCGAACTCCACGTCCATGGTGGTCGGGCGGTGCTGGCCTCGATTTTCGGGGCGCTGGCGGCGCTGGAAAACATGCGTGCCGCCGAGCCCGGCGAATTCACCCGCCGCGCCTTTGAAAACGGCAAGCTCGATCTGACGGAAGCCGAAGGGCTCGACGATCTTATTCACGCCGACACCGACCGGCAACGCCGCCAGGCGCTACGGCAGTTGAAAGGTCTGCTCGGCGACAGAGCACGCAACTGGCGCGCGCGGATCATCGAGGCTTCCGCATTGATCGAGGCCGGCATCGACTCTTCGGACGAGGGCGATGTGCCGGCGGAATTGATCGCGCCGGCGCTCGCAATAATCAAAGCTCTCGTAAAAGAAATCGAAGAAGTCCTTGCGGCACAGGGACGAAGTGAACGCCTGCGCGACGGCCTGGTGGTTGCGATTGCAGGTCCCCCGAATGTCGGCAAGTCGACCTTGATGAATCAACTGGCGCGACGCGAGGTCGCGATCGGTGTCGCCGCATGCCGGCACCACCCGCGATGTCATCGAGGTGCAACTCGATCTCGATGGCTACCCGGTCACCGTCATCGACACCGCCGGCATTCGCGAGACCGACGATCCAGTAGAGCAGGATGGTGCGACGCGCGCGCGTGCCCGCGCGGCCGAAGCCGATCTCGTGCTGTGGCTTGCGGATGCCGCGAACGAAAAAATTCTTCACGAGGGCGCGGCGCCGGTCTGGCTGGTGCGCAACAAGATCGACCTTGATTCTGCGGGTCGGCCAATGGCCGAGTCGCCGGGCCGTGCGGGTTTTGCGATTTCGGCGAGAAGCGGGGACGGGGTGCCGGACCTGATTGCGGCCCCGGTGGGATTCTGTCCAGGATTATTTCGGCGCCAGCGAGGGAGGGTTGATCAGCCGCGTCAGGCAACGCCAGTTGCTGCAGGAGACAGCGGCTTCGTTGCATCGCAGCATAGAATGTCGCCGGGGAGGGTGAGGAATTGACGGCAGAGGAACTTCGGGGCGCCGCGCATTCCCTCGGGCGGCTGCTGGGGGTAGGTGGACGTCGAGGATGTCCTCGACGTGATCTTCCGGGAATTCTGTGTTGGCAAATAATATTTCTTCGTTCACTTGATTGCCAACCTGTTTCACGTGAAACGTTTTCCGGGAGGTAATTGGAACCCGCTGTTTCACGTGAAACAAATCAATCCGCATAACTTCCCACTTCCGGGATCCCTCACTCCGCGATAGAAGTCCCGCCATGATCGCGCAGCGGGATCCTCTGCAGTCATCGTCATCGGCGGCGGCCATGCCGGCTGCGAGGCCGCGAGCGCGGCTGCCCGAATGGGCGCGAAGACCGCTCTCGTGACCCACAGCTTCGCGACCGTCGGCGCCATGTCCTGCAACCCGGCCATCGGTGGGTTGGGCAAGGGTCATCTGGTTCGCGAGGTCGATGCTCTGGATGGCCTGATGGGCCGGGTCGCAGATGCCGGTGGCATCCAGTTCCGGATGCTGAACCGCCGCAAGGGTCCGGCGGTTCGTGGTCCGCGGGCCCAGGCCGATCGCAAGCTCTATGCCGCCGCAATGCAGGCCGCGATTTTAGAGACCGCCAATCTTAGTGTGGTCGAAGGCGAGGCGGACGAGCTGATTGTTTCGAACGGCCGCGTTACCGGCATCCGCCTTGGCAATGGCCGCGAGCTCGCTGCCGGCGCCGTCGTCATCACCACCGGGGACCTTCCTGCGCGGCCTGATCCATCTCGGAGAGAAGAACTGGCCCGCCGGCCGTGTCGGCGAGGCGCCTGCAATGGGGCTTTCGGCCTCGTTCGAACGCGCCGGCTTTACGCTCGGCCGTTTGAAGACCGGCACGCCGCCGCGGCTCGACGGCACCACGATCGACTGGTCGGCGGTCGAGATGCAGCCTGGCGACGAGCCGCCGGAGCCGTTCTCGGTCATGACCGACCGGATTACGACGCCCCAGATCCAGTGTGGCATCACCCGCACGACGCCTTCGACCCATGAGGTGATCCGGGCCAACGTGCATCGCTCCCCGATGTATTCAGGCCAGATCAAGAGCAGCGGTCCCCGCTATTGCCCCTCGATCGAGGACAAGATCGTCCGCTTTGGCGACCGCGACGGCCATCAGATCTTCCTCGAGCCGGAAGGGCTGGAGGATCCCACGGTCTATCCCAACGGCATCTCGACCTCGCTGCCGGAGGAGGTCCAACTCGCTATCCTCTCGACCATTCCCGGACTTGAGCGGGTCAAGATGGTCCGGCCCGGCTATGCCATCGAATACGATCATGTCGATCCCCGCGAACTGGAACCGACGCTACAGGCCAAGCGGCTGCCGGGCCTGTTCCTGGCCGGTCAGATCAACGGCACCACCGGCTATGAGGAGGCGGCAGCCCAGGGAATTGTTGCGGGTCTGAACGCAGCATTGGCGGCCAGCGGCGGAGACGCGATCGTTTTCGATCGCGCCGACGGCTATCTCGGCGTGATGATCGACGACCTCGTGACGCGGGGTATCACCGAGCCGTACCGGATGTTCACCTCGCGGGCGGAGTATCGCTTGACCCTGCGGGCCGACAACGCCGACCAGCGTCTCACCGATAAGGGGATTGCCTTGGGCTGCGTAGGGCAGGCGCGGGCGCAGCGCCATGGGGCCAAGATGGCGGCGCTCGATGCGGCCAAGACTCTGGCGAAGTCGCTGACGATTACGCCCAACGAAGCGGCCAGGTACGGCCTCGCCTTGAACCGGGACGGCCATCGCCGCTCGGCCTTTGAGCTGCTGGCCTATCCCGAGATCGAGTGGACCGCATTGCGTGGCATCTGGCCGGAGCTTTCGGCCATTGATGCATCGATTGCCGTCCATCTTGAGATCGACGCCAAATACGACGTCTATCTCAAGCGCCAGAACCGCCGACGTCGATGCGTTCCGGCGCGACGAGGGCATGGTCCTGAGCGATATTGATTACTCGGACGTGCCGGGACTTTCCAATGAGGCACGCTCAAAACTTGAGGCGGCGCGGCCGCGCACGGTAGGGCAGGCGGGACGGCTCGACGGCGTTGACCCCGGCCGCGCTGGGTATCCTGGCCGCCTATCTGCGTCGCGAGGCGCGCCGGACGACATCTAAGGCGACTGCGTAAGACGTTTCACGTGAAACGAGGACCTCGGCTTTGCGTCCGTGCCATTCTGAGATTCCGACAAGACCGCGGCCCTCGCCCTCACCCCTGTTTCACGTGAAACAGAAGCGCGCCTGGACCGCTATGTCGACCTGCTCCGGGAATGGCAGACCAAAACCAATCTGGTCGCGCCGTCAACGCTTCCAAATCTGTGGACCCGCCATGTCTCTGATCTCGCTGCAGCTCTTGAGCCTTGGCCCCGTCGGCAAAGACATGGGTCGATCTCGGCAGCGGCGGCGGCTTCCCCGGCGTGGTGTTGGCTTTGCGCGTTGGCGGGGACGCCGGGCGCCCATATCCAATTGGTCGAGCGCAACGGCAAGAAGGCCGCCTTCCTGCGCGAGGCGCTCCGCGTGACCGGGGGCGCCGGCACTGTGCATCTCGCCGACATCGGGGATATTGTGGATAGAATCGCTGGACCCACCGATTGCATCACTGCGCGGGCGGTGGCTCCGTTACATCAACTGATCGGTTTCGTGGAACCGCTGGTGGCAAAGGGTGCGAAAGCGCTATTTCTCAAGGGCCAAGATGTAGAGGCTGAATTGACCGAAGCCACTAAATATTGGAGTATTCAACCGCGACTCCATTCCAGCCGCACCGGCGGACACGGCTGGATCGTTGAACTCGACCGGATCGAGCGGCGCAACGCTTCCGCGATGGCAGATGGCAATCAGGTATGACCGAGATTGGTGAAATATATCAAGAGGATAGGGCCCACACACCAGCAGGCCATCCGCGCATCCTGTCGCCTCGCCAACCAGAAGGGCGGCGTTGGCAAGACCACCACCGCGATCAATCTCGGCACCGCTCTCGCCGCGATCGGCGAACGCGTACTGATCGTTGACCTCGACCTCCAGGGCAACGCCTCCACCGGGCTCGGCATCGATCGCCGCAGCCGCAACTGCTCGATCTATGACGTCCTGATCGGCGAAGCGCCGCTGCGCGAGGCGGTGGTCGCGACCGCCGTGCCGCGCCTGCATATCGCGGCGTCGACCATGGATCTGTCGGGTCTCGAGCTCGAACTGGGATCGACGCCCGGCCGCGCCTTCCGCCTGCGCGACGCGATCGCAGCGCTCAACAACAACACGACCCCGGGACCGATTACACCTATGTGCTGATCGACTGCCCGCCGTCGCTCAATCTCCTCACCGTCAACGCGATGGCGGCATCGGATGCGATCCTGGTGCCGCTGCAATGCGAGTTCTTCGCGCTCGAAGGTCTGTCGCAATTGCTGCAAACGGTCGAGCAGGTGCGCTCGACGCTGAACCTGAACCTGTCGATCCACGGCATCGTGCTGACCATGTTCGACTCGCGCAACAATTTGTCGAACCAGGTCGTCGCCGACGTCCGGCAATTCATGGGCAGCAAAGTCTACAACACCATGATCCCGCGCAACGTGCGGATCTCCGAGGCGCCGTCCTACGGCAAGCCGGTGCTGGTCTACGACCTCAAATGCGTCGGCAGCGATGCCTATCTCAAGCTTGCGACCGAAGTGATCCAGCGCGAGCGCGAGCTGAGAACGCCTTGAAGGAAATGGAGGGTGGGCAAAGGCGTCTTCGCCGTGCCCACCATCGCGTGTGTAGATCTTGGTGGGCACGCTTCGCTTTGCCACCCTACGATCCGAAACAGAGGTTCAAATTCCGGAGTACTGCTAAGTGAATCCAGGGCGAGCTTGGCGATGGCCGACGAAGCGCGTTCGCGACTGGGCCGCGGTCTTGGCAAGTCTGATCGGTGATGTCGGCGGCGAAGCAGCCCCATGTCGAGCGGCCGCGCAACCAGCGCAAGGTGCCGATCGAATTTCTAGTGCCCAATCCGCGCAACCCGCGCCGGGCTTTTTCCGATACCGAACTCGGCGAGCTTCGCCGCTTCCGTCAAACAACATGGCGTGATCCAGCCGATCGTGGTGCGTCCGGTGAAGGGCGTGGCTGATCGTTACGAGATCATCGCCGGCGAACGTCGCTGGCGCGCCCTCGCAGCTGGCCGGCCTGCATGAAGTGCCAATCGTGCCCGTCGATGTCAGCGACTCTGACGCGCTCGAGATCGCGATCATCGAGAACGCAGCGCGAAGACTTGAATGCGATGGAAGAGGCGCAGGGCTATCACGCGCTCGCGGACGAATTCAAACGCAGCCAGGAAGACATCGCCAAAATCGTCGGGAAGAGCCGCAGTCATGTCGCCAACACGATGCGGCTGACCGGTGCTGCCGGCGGAAGTGCAGGCCTTGATCGCCATAGGGCGAACTGTCGGCCGGTCATGCCCGCGCCTTGATCGGCGTGCCTGATCCGCTTCGCTGCCGCGAAAACGCATTGTCGCCGAAGGACTCAACGTCCGTCAGGCCGAAGTAGCTGGCGCATGTCGAAGGCGTGCCGGAACGCAAGCCGCAGAAATGCGCGCGGCGGCAAGACGAAAGATCCGGATACGCTGGCGCTGGAAAAACGCGTCAGCGACGCGCCTCGGGCTTGCCGTGACCGTCAACCATCGCGATCCCGGCGGCACCGTTCAGATCAGCTACCGCAACCTCGAACAGCTCGACGAAGTGATGCGGCGGCTGGCGAAGGGCAGTTAGTTCTGTCGTCATTCCGGGATCTGCCGTTTGACGCAGGCCTCAGATGCGCAATTGCGCATCGGGAATCCATACTCATTATCGTGCTTTATGGATTCTTCTGATGTGCAATTGCATATCAGAGCTCGCACGTCGCGCCCGGAATGACAGTTACCCCCGCCGTTTCGCATTCGCCGCGATCGATAGCAGCGTGCGCTGCGCGATGGCGGACGCCAGCG
>ERZ1370068.6337-contig-5325_pt1 | contig 59862 bp, 73 predicted proteins | sample MGYA00561227_ERZ1370068 | MGnify/ENA primary metagenome ERZ1370068 (study PRJEB38410, sample SAMEA6850437) | metagenome | study: Metagenomic assessment of the ecological functions of the soil: analysis of the soil microbiota associated with the... | reverse complement strand
TGTACTTCGTTCAGTTACGTATTGCTGGGAACGGGAAGCGGTCCAGGATGCGCCGGTAATGGGTGACGGTGCGGGGCCGGCAGGTCGCGTTCGGTCAGCCTGCCGTCCGGCGTACTCGGCGAGGGTGAGCGGGCGCCGCGGCGTCGGTGTGGCTTCCAGGTGCCGCCCGGGCCAGGTCGGCGCGCCAGCACGCTGAGCCACGTCTCGGCGTCAAGCTTGCTCTGGAGAACGTCATGCGGCGCGGCGGTGCGCCGGTCGGTGCCGGGGATGGTGCAGGACCGGGCCTGGAAGCGGCCGGAGGGCGGTTTGCGTACCTGGCCGGGCCGCGATCGCTGCGTCATTGGATGAAGATCCTTCCCCGTGATCACGTGTCCGCTGCGTGTCCGTAGCAGTGGCCACAGCAGTCCGCTTGTGTCGGCCGTACTGTCACGCGCGCGTACTGTACGGCGTGAACCGCTTACAGGCCAGCAATTACGGGGGGTCGAGCCGAGAATTCGGGGACTGCGGCAGTTCCGGCCGCCCGCGCCGCGAACTGCGTGCGGAACAGCTCCGCAGTAGAGCGCCGCCGGCGGCCAGCAGCTCGTCGTGCCGGCCGCTGCTGACGACCCGGCCGCCGTCGACCACCAGGATCTGGTCGGCGTCGCGGATCGGTCGACAGCCGGTGCGCGATGACCAGCGCGCGTGCGCCCGGCAGCGCGCGCCGACAGCGCGCGCTGCACGAGCCGCCTCCGACTCTGAGTCGAGGTGCGCGGTGGCCTCGTCCAGGATCGACGATCGCCGGCGCCTTCAGCAGCAGCCGGGCGATGGCCAGGCGCTGCTTCTCGCCGCCGGAGAGCCGGTAGCCGCGCTCGCCGACCACCGTGTCCAGCCCGTCGGGCAGGCGCCGCGGACCAGCCCGCCGATCTGCGCGCCGCGTCAGCGCCGTCCACAGCTCGTCGTCGGTCGCCTGCGGCCGGCGTAGCGCAGGTTCGTCCGCGATCGTCTCGTGGAACAGGTGCGCGTCCTGGGTGACCACGCCGATCGCGTCCGCGCAGCGAGTCCAGCGTGGCCGAGCGCACGTCGACGCCCGCCGACGCAGCACCGCACCCCAGTGACGTCGTAGACGCGGGGCACGAGCATGGCTGGTCGTCGTCTTGCCGGCGCCCGGACGGGCCGACCAGCGCGACCATCTGCCCCGGCTGCACGGTGAACGTGACGCCCGCGCAGCACCGGCTGCGCGCGGCGTGCGGTCCAGCGCGGCCACGTCCTCGAGCGAGGCCAGCGACACCTCGGCGGCGCTCGGGTAGCGGAAGCGCACGTCGTCGGAACTCGACCCTGGCCGCGCCCGGCGGTCAGTCGGCCGCGTCGGGCGCGTCGTCGACCATGGCCGGGCAGGTCGAGCACCTCGAAGACGCGCTCGAAGCGAGACCAGCGCGCTCATCACGTCGACCCGCACGTTCGACAGCGCGGTCAGCGGGCCGTAGAGCCGGGTCAGCAGCAGCGCCAGGGTGACGACCTGCCGGCGTGCAGCGCGCCCGGTCACGGCGCAGCCAGCCGCCGCAGCCCGTACGTCAGCGCCTGGCGCCAGCGACGCGACCAGCAGCATGGCCACGAAGAACGGCCGCGAGTACATCGCCTGCGTCACGCCGATGTCGCGGACCCGGCCGGCCGCGTCGGCGAACGCGGCCGGCCTCGCCGTCCGGCGCCGGCCGAACAGCTTGACCAGCAGCGCGCCCGGCGACGTTGAAGCGCTCGGTCATCGTCGCGTTCATCGTCGCGTTGAGCGAGTAGCGACTCGCGGGTGATCGTCTGCAGCCGGCGCCCGACCCGCCGGGCCGGAGGATGACGAACAGCGGCAGCAGCACCAGCGACAGCAGCGGTGATCTGCCAGGACAGCGCTGAACATCACGCGCGGCGGTGAGACGACCAGCTGGATGACGTTGCTGACCACGCCGGACAGCGTCGAGGTGAACGCCTGCTGGGCGCCGAGTCACGTCGTTGTTGAGCCGGCTGACCAGCGCGCCGGTCTGGGTGCGGGTGAAGAACTGCAGCGGCATGCGCTGCACGTGGTCGTAGACCTGCGGTGCGCAGGTCGAAGATGAGGCCCTCGCCGATGCGCGCGCGAATACCAGCGCTGGGCGAAGGAGAGCGCGCGCAGTCGAGTACCGCCAGCGCGGCGATGACGAGCGCGAGACGCACGACGACCTGCGGCGGGCGCGCCGCGCGCGTCGTTATCGTGTTGGGACGATGCGCCCGTGCCAGGATCGGCGCGGCGACGCCATTTGTACGGCGCTCGATTGAACGAGACCAGGAAGGTGAGGAAGACGGGCCAGTTCCGCTGGCATGGTACGGACGCGCTAGGAGCCGGCCGCTCGGCGCGGGTTCCGGGCGGCAGCTTGGCCTGGACCGCCGAACGGTCCGAGCGGAAGGACCGCACCCGTCTGCCCGAAGACGCCGTGGCCAGGATTAGTCATCGCGGCGCCTCCATCCTGCGCTACCCAGCCGAACACCTGGCCTGCCTGGAGAATGTTCACGTGAGTGCAGCCACAGCGAGATAGCGCACGCACAGCCGACAGTGACCATGAGGCCACTCGCTCCGCTCGCCTCCTGCGCGGTCCGGTCGCCGGTCACGGACGCGGCCGAGAACTGAAGGCTCTGGACCTCGGCGATCGCGATCCGGCGGCTGGCGCTGCAGGTCGGCAACGAGTGAGTCCACCAAATCCTGTCGAGCTCATCCCTGGGGTCTGCCACCCGGGAGGCCAGTGCCGAGCCGATGGGCCTCCTCGGCGCTGACCCGGCGACCGGTCACGCGGATGTCCAGCGCGCGGCGGCGTGCCCGACCCAGCTCGACCACGGCCGTCTTCGCGTCCCGCCAGATCGGGCAGCCAGGCCGAGGCGAGACCTCCGCCATGGTCAGCATGGGCGTCGTCGGCGAGCACCTCGCAGGTCACACGCCAACGCCAGCTGGAATCGGCTCCCACACGCGTGCCCCTGGACCACGGCGCGACACTCACGATCCGCGGCCCGGCCAGCCGACCCGAACGGCGGCCTGGATAGGTCGCGATAGCGTGCCACTGCCGCGGTCTCGCGCTGGCGCAGCGAGCGCGGCAAGCGAGTCAGGGTCGGCAGGATCAGGCGCTGAACGCGGACGGTCCAGACTCGGCCGGAGATGACGGCCCGGCACCGCGCACCACGACGACCCGCACCGAGTCGGGAAGACAGCCGTCCCGAACTCGCGCATCGCCGCCGCACAGGCGCGGCGCGTCTGTGCGTTGCGCGAGTCAGGCCGGTCCAGCGCAAGCGTGGCCATCGGCCCGACTGAGCGGTGATCCTGCAGCCCGGTCGTCGGGTCGGTCACCGCCGGTGCCTGTCAGGCCTTGGAGCTGCTGCGCGCCTTGCCCCGCGTCGCCCCGCCGCGCCCGCAACAGCGTGACGTTGTTCTCCACCGGGGCAGACGGTGCACGAAATGTAAGAGACGACCGTTCTTCTCGGCCAGCTCGCGAATGCTCTCGCCCTCGGCGGTACTGCTTAGCGCGTCGTCGGCGAGCGTCGGCCCGACCGGGCCGGTCACGCGAGCTCCCTTGGCCCGAACTTTGCCATTCGTCTTTACCCCCACGCATCCGAGCGGGCGTCCCCCATGACGCCCCTGCATCCAGCGGCCGCCGAAGATCAAGTCAGCCGCTTGCGGCGGGCTACGCGAGCGCGACCAGATCGCCAACTCCGGCACTCCAGCCGTCCTCGACGCCGTCGGGCAGGAGGATGACCTTCTCCGGCGCCAGCGAGTCCACCGCCCCTCGTCGTGGTCGCAGCGGACGATAGCGCCGCGGTAGGTGCGCAACGCGGTGAGCACCTGCTCGCCTGGCTAACCGGGTCCAGGTTGTTCGTGGGCTCGTCGAGCAGCAGGACGTTCGCCGAACGGTCACCAGCATGGCCAGCGAGAGGCGGTGTCTTCTCGCCGCCGGAGAGCACCGAGGCCGGCTTGTCGACGTCGTCGCCGGAGAACAGGAACGACGCCGAGGCACCTGCGCGCAGCCTCGGTGCTCGGCTCAGGATCCGGCGCGGCCGCGGACTGCGCATGTTCTCGAGCACGGTGCGCGTCGACGTCCAGCGTCTCGTGCTCCTGGGCGTAGTAGCCGAGCTCGCAGCCCGTGCCCGGGCGCGACCTCGCCGGTGTCCGGCTGCTCGACGCCGGCCGAGCAGCCGCAGCAGGGTCGTCTTGCCGGCGCCGTTGAGGCCGAGCACGACGACCCGCGAGCCGCGGTCGACGGCCAGGTCGACGTCGGTGAAGACCTCGAGCGAGCCGTACGACTTCGACAGCCCGGTCGGCGCGTCAGCGGCGTCTTGCCGCACGGCGCGGGCTCGGGAACGCGCAGCTTGGCCACCTTGTCGAGCCGCGCTCGCTCCTCGAGCGCCGGCCAGCAGCCGCTCGGCCCGCCGGGCCATGCTGCTGCGCCGCCGTGCGCCTTGGTCGCCTTGGCCCGCATCTTGTCGGCCTGCGCCGCGCAGCGCTCTCGATCTGCGCTCGGCAGTTGGCCCGTTCGCGGCATTGCGGCGCCGCTCGTCGGTCTCGCGCTGCTGCAGGTGAGGTCTTCCAGCCGACGTTGTAGACGTCGAGCACGACCGACCGGTTGGCGTCCAGGTTCCAGACCTCTGTTCGACCACGGCGTCCGAGCAATCTCGACGTCAGTGGCTGATCAACGACGAGGCCGCCCTTGTGCTCCGGCCAGGTACGCCGCGCAGCCACACGATCGAGTCGGCGTCGAGGTGGTTGGTCATGGCTCGTCCAGCAGCAGCGTCGTCGGCTCTGCGCCGAGTGTCGGCGAACAGGATGCGGGCCAGCTCCGACGCGCACGGCGCTGGCCGCCGGACAAGCGTGCGCAGCGGCTGGTTGACCACCGGTCGGGCAGGCCGAGGTTCGCGCAGATGCGGCGCCGCCTCGACTCTCGGCCGGCGTACCCGCCGAGGCGTGGTGAAGCGCTCCTCCAGGCGTGCCGTAGCGCGCGCACCAGCGCCTCGTCGTCAGGTCGCTCCGCCAGCTCGACCTGGGCCTTCTCGATGTCGGCGCGGCAGCCGGTCCAGGCGCGCGCGCGGACAGCACCGGTCGCGCCGCGCGTGACGTCGAGGTCACCGGTACGCGGGTCCTGCGGCAGGTAGCCGATCGGCCCGGACGCGCGATCGCGCGCCGGCGAAGCGGCAGGCTTTCTCCGGCCGAGTGGTGCTGCAGCGTGGTGGTCTTGCCGCGCCCGTTGCGTCCGACGAGGCCGATCCGGTCGCCCAGGCTGCCGACGCCGCAGCGTCATGTCCGGCTCGAGCAGAACGCGCGCGCCGCGCGCAGCTCGAGGTCGAGCGCGGTGATCGGTCGGAGAGCTCCGGAAATCACGGGCGGACACGTCGCCACACGACGGGGACGCTTCGTGAGCATTCGCATCGACTCGGGAGCAGCTTTCGGGCCCGTGCGCACCGGCCGAGAGGCGCGATGCAGTACAACGACAGAACGCCCGGCCTCGACACCGGCGAGATGCAGCGACACCCAGCCAGCGGCGACGCGTGGTCCTGCGGATGGCGCATCGGCGGCGGCGGCCTCGGTGTCGTCGCGCGTCGCTGATCGTCGCCCTGCTCGCCCTCGGCGGGCGGCGGCAACGAGGCCCAGCAGGCTCCGGACCGTCCTCGGCCAGCTTGGCCAGGGCGGCGGACGGCCACCGCGAACAACAGCGAGATCGAGCGAGTCGTGCAAGACCGGCAGGACGCCGAACGAGAAGCTCGAGTGCGCCATCGTCGCCGACATCGACTCGATCCAGTCGCTACTGGACTGAACAGTTGCCGAAGATGGGCAAGAAGTACGTGCGAGCGCGACACCCAGTCTGGTTCAGCGCGGCTCGGTGCAGACCGGCGGGTGTGGCGGTCGCCACGCAGGCGTCGGCCGTTCTACTGCCCGGGCGACAACGTCTGATCTACATCGATCACAGACCTTCTACGACGACCTGCAAGACCCAGTTCAGCGCCTGAAGGGTGGCCCGTTCGTCAACGCCTACGTCCTGGCCCCACGAGTACGGCCACCACGTGCAGGATCTGCTGGGCACGGAGAGCGACCGGGTGGCAACCACAAGCGAGACCGGAGCCGACGTCGGGCTCGGGTCCGGCTGGAACTGCAGGCCGACTGCTACGCCGGCGCTTGGGCGCACCACGCGAGCACGGTGCCCGACGAGTCCGGTCAGCCGCTGGTCGGTCCGACATCGCACCGAGGACATCGGTAACGCGCTGGACGCAGCCGGCCGGATCGGCGACGACTGGATCCAGAAAAACCTCGGCAACGGCACGGTGAACCAGAAGGCCTTCACGCACGGCTCGTCCGCGCAGCGGCAGAAGTGGTTCACGATCGGCTACCGCACCGGCAACCCCGACCAGTGCAACACGTTCGACACCAACGACCTGGGCTGAGCGCCCGTTTCGGTGCTGTGGCAGATCAGCTGACGTCTGTCACAGCACCGAAACCGTGCGAGAGCTAGACGTTGAAACCCAGTGCGCGGAGCTGCTCGCGACCCGTCGTCGGTGATCTTGTCCGGACCCCACGGCGGCATCCACACCCAGTTGATGGCCAGCGACTTCACGATCGGCTTGGGCCCGCCGGTCAGCGCGGCCGCGGCCTGGTCCTCGATGACGTCGGTCGAGCGGGCAGGCCGCTGAGGTCAGCGTCATGTCGAGGGTGACGCTGGCGTCGTCGTCGATGTGCACCTCGTACACCAGTCCGAGGTCGACGACGTTGATGCCCAGCTCGGGATCGACGACGTCGCGCATGGCCTCTTCGATGTCGTCCACCGAGGGCTTCTCGATCACGACCTCGCTCACGATGTGCTCCCAACCGCTGCGGTCGCTTCCGCGACCGCGCTCTTCATTGCCATCCAGCCCAGCAGCGCGCACTTGACCCGCGCCGGGTACTTCGACACGCCCTCGAACGCCACCGCGTCCTCCAGCGCCTCCGCCTCACCGTCGGTCAACGTCGACTCGCCGCGCGACTGCATCAACGACAGGAACAACCGCTCCAGTTCCAGCGCGTTCGAGACCGGCTTGCCGACCACCAGCCCGGACATCACCGACGTGGACGCCTGGCTGATCGAGCATCCAGCGCCTTCCCAGCTGACGTCCTCGACCGTGCCGTCGGCCAGCCGGATGCGCAGGGTCACCTCGTCCCCGCAGGTGGGGTTGACGTGGTGCACCTCGGCGTCGAACCGCTCGGCCAGCCCACGGTGCTGTGGGTGCTTGAAGTGGTCCAGGATGATGTCCTGGTACAGGGTCTCTGGGCTGGTCATCGGTGAGACGTCCTCTGCACCGCGGCGACTCCTTCGATCAACGCAGTCCACCTCCGCAGGAGAGGTGTACACACCGAATGACGCCCGGGTGGTCGCCGGTATTCCGTACCGCACGCAGACCGGCCGGGCGCAGTGGTGGCCGGCCCGGACCGCGATGCCCCGCTCGTCCAGCAACTGAGCGACGTCGTGCGGGTGGACGCCCTCGACCGTGAAGGAGATGCGTGGCCCCGCGATCGTGCCCGACCGCCGGGCCGACGATGCGCACCCCGTCCAGGCGCTGCAGCCCTCCAGCGCCCGCACGGTCAAGGCGTGCTCGTGCGCCTCGATGGCCTCCATGCCGATCGGCTGGACGTAGTCGATGGCCACGCCGAGCCCGATCGCCTGGGCGATCATCGGGGTGCCCGCCTCGAAGCGGTGCGGGGGCGCGGCGAACGTGCGTCCCTGACATGTCGACGGTCTCGATCATCTCGCCGCCGCCGAGGAACGGCGGCATCGGCGGCGAGCAGGTCGCAGCGGCCCCACAGCACGCCGACGCCGGTCGGCCCGTACAGCTTGTGGCCGGTGAAGGCGAGGAAGTCCGCGCCGAGCGCCTGCACGTCCACGGCACGGTGCGGCACCGACTGGGAGGCGTCCACCACCGGTCAGCGCGCCGACCTCACGGGCCCGGGCCACGATGCGCGACACGGGGTTGACCGTGCCCAGCGCGTTCGACTGATGGACGAAGGCGACCACCTTGGTGCGCGGCGTGATGATCGAGTCGATCTGCTCGTCGATGAGCCGGCCCTCGTCGTCGATGCCGATCCATTTGAACGTGGCCCCGGTGCGCTGGGCCAGCAGCTGCCACGGGACGAGATTGCTGTGGTGCTCCATCTCGGTCACGACGATCTCGTCGCCGGGGCCGATCCGGACACCGTTCCGCGCCGGGCGTGGTGGCCGCGTTGGACATGCAGTAGGCGACCAGGTTGAGCGCCTCGGAGGAGTTCTTGGTGAAGACGATCTCCTCGCGTTCGGGCGCGTTGACGAAGGCGGCGACCGTGTCGCGGGCGTCCTCGAACATCGTGGTGGCCTCGGAGCCGAGGGCGTGGACGGCCCGGGCCACGTTGGCGTTGTGCCGCTCGTAGTAGTCGGTCAGCGCGTCGAGGACGACGCGTGGCTTCTGCGAAGTATTGGCGCTGTCCAGGTAGACCAGCGGCACACCGTGCACCTCCCGATCGAGGATCGGGAAGTCCTTCCTGATGACGTCGACGTCGAAGGTCATGAGTCAGGCCTTCGCCGTCTCGTTGACTCCGAAGCGGGCGTAGCCCTCGTTCTCCAGACGCTCGGCCAGCTCCGGTCCGCCGGACTCGACGATGCGCCCGTCGAAGAAGACGTGCACGAAGTCGGGCTCGATGTAGCGAAGGATACGGGTGTAGTGCGTGATCAGCAGGGTGCCGACTCCCGGTGGCCCGGACCTTGTTCACGCCCTCGCTGACCACGCGCAGCGCGTCGATGTCCAGGCCGGAGTCGGTCTCGTCGAGGATGGCGATCTTCGGCTCGAGGAGCGTCATCTGCAGGATCTCGTGACGCTTCTTCTCCCCGCCCGAGAAGCCCTCGTTGACGTTGCGCTCGGCGAACGTCCGGTCGATCTCCAGCGCGGCCATGGACTCGTTGACTTCCTTGACCCAGGTGCGCAGCTTGGGCGCCTCGCCGCGGACCGCCGTGGCCGCGGTGCGCAGGAAGTTCGACACCGAGACGCCGGGCACCTCGACGGGGTACTGCATGGCCAGGAAGAGACCGGCCCGAGCCCGCTCGTCGACGGTCATGGACAGCACGTCCTCGCCGTCGAGCAGGACGCGGCCCGATGTGACCGTGGTACTTCGGGTGCCCGGCGATCGAGTACGCCAGCGTCGACTTTCCGGAGCCGTTCGGGCCCATCAGGGCGTGGGTCTGCCCTGAGGACACCGTCAGGTCGACGCCGGACAGGATCTCCTTCGGACCCTCCTCGCCGGTCACGCTGACGTGCAGGTCGTGGATCTCGAGTGTTGCCACGGTTTCGGTCTTCTCCTGATGTGATGAGGGTCGGGTCAGCTGGCGGTGGCGGCTAGCTCGGCCTCGATGGCCTCGAGCAGCCGGGACTCGATGTCGGGGAATGCCGATGCGCTTGATGATGTCGGCGAAGAAGCCGCGGACCACGAGCCGGCGCGCCTGGTCCTCGGTGATGCCCGGGACTGCAGGTAGAACATCTGCTCGTCGTCGAAACGGCCGGTGGCGCTCGCGTGCTCCGGCGCCGACGATCTCGCCGGTCTCGATCTCCAGATTGGGCACGGAGTCGGCGCGGGCACCTTCGGTCAGACAGCAGGTTCCGGTTCGACTCGAAGGTCGTGATGCCCTCGGCCACCTTGCGGATGAGCACGTCACCGACCCAGACACCGTGCGCGCCGGCGCCCTGCATCGCGCCCTTGTGGCGACGTTGCTCGTGGTGTGCGGTGCGCTGTGGTCCACGAACAGACGATTCTCGAGATGTTGGCCGGCGTCGGCGAAGTAGACCCCGAGCATCTCCACCTGGCCGCCCGGCCCGGCGTAGTCGACCGAGGCGCTGAAGCGCACCACGTCGCCGCCGAAGCTCACCGACACGTGCTTGAGGCGAGCGTCGCGGCCGACCCGAGCGGCGTGGTGGACCAGGTGCACGGTGTCGTCGGCCCAGTCCTGCACCGTGGTCACGGTCGCCTGGGCGCCGTCTTCGACCAGGATCTCGACGACCTGGGCGATCGAGGCCGAGCCGGTGTGCTGCAGCACGACGCGTGGCCCTGGAGTGGGCGCCCGAAACCGGATGGCGAGGTGACCGGCCTCGGTCGACCGTCGGCGTCGGTGCCGGTCGCGGTGACGACGATCGGCTCGTCGATGATCGACTCGGCCGGGACGTCGACGGCCAGGCTGGCGGCACCTCTGCGAAGACACGCGCGGTAACCCGCTCGGTCGGCACGTAGCCGGAGATGCCGCGCCACGTGGTGGCCTCGCCGTCCACGGTGGCTCGGACGTACCTGTCGTGGGACCACTCGTACTTCGTCACGCCCGGCAGGAACGGCGCGTCGGCATGCAGCCCGCGCAGTCGGCGCAGCGGGGTGAACCGCCACACCTCCTCGCGCCCGCTCGGCACCGGGTGGTCGTCGACCGCCCAGGAACCGGGCGGATGCAGGATGCGACTCGACGCCACCCCCTCCGGCGAGCGCGTCGGCGACGTTGGAAGTGGCGAGTCACTAACCAACCGCCCCTTCCATCTGCAGCTCGATCAGCCGGTTCAGCTCCAGCGCGTACTCCATGGGCAGCTCGCGGGCGATGGGCTCGACGAACCCGCGCACGATCATGGCCATGGCCTCGTCCTCGGTCAGCCCTCGGCTCATCAGGTAGAAGAGCTGGTCCTCGCTGACCTTGGAGACGGTGGCCTCGTGCCCCATGGCGACGTCGTCCTCACGGACGTCCACGTAGGGGTAGGTGTCCGACCGGCTGATGGTGTCGACCAGCAGCGCGTCGCACTTGACCGTGGAGCGCGAGTGATGCGCAGCCCTGGTTGACCTGGACCAGGCCGCGGTACGACGTCCGGCCGCCGCCCGCGCCACCGACTTCGAGATGATCGTGGACGAGGTGTGCGGCGCCAGGTGCAGCATCTTGGCGCCGGCGTCCTGGTGCTGGCCCTCGCCCGGCGAAGGCGATGGAGAGCACCTCGCCCTTGGCGTGCTCGCCCATCAGCCACACCGACGGGTACTTCATCGTCACCTTCGAGCCGATGTTGCCGTCGATCCACTCCATGGTGGCGCCCGCCTCGGCCATGGCCCGCTTGGTGACCAGGTTGTAGACGTTGTTCGACCAGTTCTGGATGGTCGTGTACCGGCACCGCGCGTTCGGCTTGACGATGATCTCGACGACCGCGGAGTGCAGCGAGTCGGACTTGTAGATCGGCGCGGTGCAGCCCTCGACGTAGTGCACGTAGGCGCCCTCGTCGACGATGATCAGCGTCCGCTCGAACTGGCCCATGTTCTCGGTGTTGATCCGGAAGTAGGCCTGCAGCGGGATCTCCACGTGCACGCCCTTCGGCACGTAGATGAACGAGCCGCCGGACCACACCGCGGTGTTCAGCGCGGAGAACTTGTTGTCCCCGGACGGGATGACCGATGCCGAAGTACTCCTGGAAGAGGTCCTCGTGCTCCCTGAGGCCCGGTGTCGGTGTCCAGGAAGATCACGCCCTGCTCTTCGAGGTCTTCACGAATCTTGTGGTAAACGACCTCGACTTTCGTACTGGGCCGCTACGCCGGCAATGAGGCGCTGCTTCTCCGCTTCCGGGATGCCGAGCCTGTCGTAGGTGTTCTTGATGTCGGCGGGCAGCTCGTCCCAGCTGGTGGCCTGCTTCTCGGTGGACCGGACGAAGTACTTGATGTTGTCTCGAAGTCGATCCCGGACAGGTCCGCGCCCCAGGTCGGCATCGGCTTGCTGCGGAAGATCTCCAGCGCCTTGAGACGGCGCTGCAGCATCCACTCGGGCTCGTTCTTCTTGGCCGAGATGTCGGCCACGACCTCGGGCGAGCCCGCGCCGGGCGGAGAGCACCGGCGGCGTCGGAATCGGACCAACCGAAGGCGTAGCGGCCGATCGAGTCGATCTTCTCGTCCTGGGTCAGCGCACGGTCGGTGGCAGTCGTCATCTATTCGCTCCGTGGAACTCGGGTGGGTCGGGGATATAGGTGGTGCAGACACCGTCGCCGCGGGCGATGGTGGCCAATCGCTGGACGTACGTACCGAGGACGCGTTCGAACGCGCGGGTCTCCGCCTCGCACAGCTGCGGGAACTCGGCGGCCACATGCGCTACCGGACAGTGATGCTGGCACAGCTGCAGGCCGGCGCCGGCGCGCTCGGTGGTCGAGGCGTAGCCGACGTCGGTCAACGCCTCGGCCAGCTCGCCGACCCGGCGCGGCTTGTCCGACGGGTCGGACACCAGCCGGGCCAGGCTCTCGGCCCGGTGCTCGGCGAACCGGGCGACCTCGTCCTCGCCCGCCGACTCGCGCAGGAACCGGACCAGCCATGGTGGCCAGGTCGTCGTAACCGTGCGGGAACGCGGCCCGGCCGGCGTCGGTCAGGGCGTAGGCCGCGGTGGCCGGCCGCGGCCCCGGTGGCCGCTGACACGGGGCTCGCGCTCCTCGAGCAGGCCCTCGGCGACCAGTGCGTCCAGGTGCCGACGGACGGCGGCCGGGGAGATCTTCAGGCGTTCGGCAAGCTCGGCGGCGGTCCGCGGCCCGGACTCGAGGATCAGCCGAGCCACGGCGTCGCGGGTGCGCTCTCCTCGCTCGCCGAGGCTGACCCGGCGGGAGGACGTCACCGCTGCCGACAATTTCACAACACCAGTATGACGTATTTCCGCCGCGGGCGGTGCAGCGGGGTCGCCGCCGCGCCGAAACGGCCGCGTACCCGCGTACTCGGCGGATATGGTTCCGCGCGTGCTGTATCGGGCCTTGGAGCTGACCGTGGCGCCGGCGCTCCGGGTGACGTATCGGCCGGAGGTGACCGGTCTGGGCAACGTGCCGCGGACCGGAGCGGTCATCCTGGCCGGCAACCACATCTCCTTCGCCGACGAGATCTTCACGCCGCTGGCGGCCCGCCGTCAGGTGTTCTATCTGGCCAAGTCGAGTACTTCACCTCCCCGGGCCTGCGCGGCAAGGCCATGGCGGCGTTCTTCGGTGGGATCGGACAGGTGCCGGTGGAACGCGGCGACATGCGCGCGGCGGCCGCCTCGGTGGACATCTGCGTCGATCTGCTCAATGAGGACAAGGCCTTCGGGATTTACCCGGAGGGCACCCGCTCCCGGACGGGCGGCTGTATCGGTTCCGTACCGGCATCGCCCGGATCGCGCTGCGCACCGGCGTGCCCGTCGTCCCGGTCGGTCTGGTCGGCACGGACCGGGTCCAGCCGCCGGGCACCAGGCGCTGGCGGATGGCCCACGCCGCGGTGCACTTCGGCACCCCGCTGGATTTCAGCGGCCGGGCCGAGGACGAGCGGCGCGCCCAGGTACTGCGCGAGGTGACCGAGACGGTCCGCGATGCGGTGCAGGCGTTGACCGGGCAGGAGTACGTGCCCGCCTACGCCTCCTCGGTCAAGGGCGACGCCTCCGGCTGAGCGACACACCGGAGGTTCATACACTCGTGCGGTGACGCAGCCCGCGCTCGAGGTGCGAGAGCTGGTCAAGCGCTACGACGGACGCGCCGTGGTCGACGGGCTGAGCTTCGCTGTGTCCCCGGCGAGCTGGTCGCGGTGCTCGGGCCGAACGGGGCCGGCGCAAGACCACCACCATCGAGATCTGCGAAGGCTTCCGTACCGCCGATGAGGGCAGCGTCCGCGTCCTCGGCCTGGATCCGACCGCGTCCGCCCTCCGCCCTCGCGTCGGGCGTGATGCTCCAGGACGGCGTGGGCGGCTACACCGCGGCCCGGGCGCTGGAGTTGCTCACGCTCTTCGCCCGCTACGCGGCTAACGCGCACGATCCCCGCGAGCTCCTGGACCGGATCGGCCTGGGCGCGGCCGCCGGCACCCAGGTCCGGCGGCTCTCCGGCGGGCAGCGGCAACGGCTGTCCCTGGCCATGGCGTTGATCGGCCGGCCCGAGCTCGTCTTCCTGGACGAGCCGACGGCCGGCATGGACCCGCAGGCCCGTCACGCCACCTGGGACATCGTCGCCGAGCTTCGCCGCGACGGCGTCACCGGTGGTGCTCACCACGCACCTCCTGGACGAGGCCGAACGGCTGGCCGACCGTGTCGTCGTCGTCGACCAGGGCCGGATCGTCGCCACCGGCGCACCCGCCGAGCTCACCCGCGCCGCGGCCGGCCAAGTGCGCTTCAGCGCTCCCGCCGGGCTTCGACCTGCCGTCGCTGCGTGCGGCGCTCGGCCCGGACGTGACCGTCACCGAGCCGACCCCAGGCCGGTACGTCGTGGCCGCCGCAGTCACCCGCAGCTCCTCGCAGAGATCACGGCCTGGTGCGCGCGCCACGACGTGCTGGCCGCCGATCTGGCCGTCGAACGGCGCAGCCTCGAGGACGTCTTCCTCGACCTCACCGGGCGGACCATCCGGACATGACAGATTGCCCGCGCCACGCCTCCGCCCATACGCCACGTGCGCTGGCGCTGGCCAACGCCACTCGTGGCGGAGCACGCGCGCAGCGCGCTCATGATCGAGGTCCTCGACTGGCGACCGACTCCCGGCGCGGCCCCACGCGTGCAGATGCTGCCGGGCGCAGGCGAGCATGGAGTTGCGGCTGACGTTGCGCAACCTCGAACAGGTCGGCCTCGCACGCTGGTCCTGCCGTTACTGCTCACGGTCGTCGTTGAACCTGCCCGGCCTGTACTCCTTGGGCGGCCGGCGCATCGACTTCGTGATGCCGAGCGTCATCGCCCTGTGCGTGCTGAGCGCATCGTTCACGGGGCTGGCGATCGGCACCGGGTTCGAGCGCAAGTACGGCGTGCTCAAGCGCCTCGGCGCGACAGGCCCTGCCGCGGTCGGTGCTCATCGCGGGCAAGCTGGCGGCGGTGCTGATGCTGGAGGCGATCCAGCTGGTGCTGGTGGGCACGCTCGGGCTCGTACTGGGCTGGCACCCGAAGGGCGACCCGTTGGTGGCCGTCGTGCTGGTCGTCCTCGGCTCGGCGGCGTTCGCCGGACTCGGACTGTTGCTGGCCGGGACGCTGCGTGCGGAGGTCACGCTCGCGGCCGCCAACCTGTTGTGGTTCGTACTGCTGTTCGGCGGCGGCATCGCCATCCCGCTCAGCAGGTTCCCCGACGGTGTTGCCAGCGTCCTGCGGCTGACCCCGCCGCCGCACTCTCCGACGGTCTGCACGCGGTGCTGCAGGACGGATCGGCCCTGCCCATCGGCCCGACTCTCGTCCTTGCCGTGTGGGCCGCGGCGGCCTGGCGGCGGCGGCCCGGTGGTTCCGGTGGGAGTAGCCAGCCGGTTGCTCGGGTGGCGGCGCTCGCTCGTCGCGCTGCAGCGGTTGGCGCTCGCCTCGGTCGTGGTCAACGTCGCGATCGTGGTGACCGGCGGAGCGGTCCGGCTCACCAACTCCGGGCTGGGCTGCCCGACCTGGCCGAAGTGCGACGGCGACTCGCTGATCCCGACGCGACAGAACGCCATCCACGGGCTGATCGAGTTCGGCAACCGCACGTTCACGTTCGTCCTCGTCCTCGTAGCCGCGGCCACGCTGCTCGCCGCATGGTCCCAGCGCCGCTCGGTCAGCCTGGCGCTGGTCGCGTTCCTGGTGATCCCGGCGCAGGCGGTGGTCGGCGGCGTCGCCGTCCTCACCGACCTCAACCCGTGGGTCGTCTCCGCGCACCTCGCTGCTGTCCATGGCCAACATCGCGGTGACGCTGTGCCTGTGGCACGCCGTAGCCGACCGGACCGGCCGCCCGGCGCACGCCGCCCGCATTGCGCTCGCTGGCCTGGGCGACGGCGACGATGGCCGCCACCGTGCTGGTGCTGGGCACCGTCGTGACCGGAAGCGGCCCGCACGCCGGCGACCTGCGGCGCGGACGGGTCCACCGCACCGGCCTGGACCCCGCGGGCATGGCGCACCTGCACGCGGATGCGGTCATGGTGCTGATCAGGCCTGACTGCCGGGCTCGTGTTCGCCACCTACCTCGGCGACGGGACGGCCCGGCTGCGCCGGCCGGCCTGGACGCTGCTCGGGCTGGAACTCGGCCAGGGTGTGGTCGGGTTCGTCCAGTACTTCACGCACCTGCCGATCGGCCCTGGTGGCGCTGCACATGTTGGGCGCCTGCCTGGTGGCTGGCGGCGGTCGAGGTCGTCATCCAGGCCACCGAGCGACGGCTAGAGCAACCGGCCCACCGTGTAGATGAGCACGCCGACCAGCGCGCCGACCACCGTGCCCGTTCACGCGAATGAACTGCAGGTCCCGGCCGACCTGTAGTTCGATCCGCCGGCTGGTCTCCTTGGTGTCCCAGCGGGCCACGGTCGTCGAGATCAGCTCAGCGATGTCGTTGCCGTAGCGGGCCAGCAGATGGGTAACCGCGGTCTGCAGCCAGCCCTCCACCTTGTACTGGGTGGCCGGGTCCGAGCGGAGCGATTCGCCCATGCGGACGACGACTCCCTCGGCGGTGGTCCGCAGTTCCGAGTTCGGGTCGGCGGCAGCGTCCAGCAGCGCCTTCTTCAGCGGGAACCAGAGCGAACTGAGCCACGTCCCGACCGCGGGATGGTCCAGCAGCTGCTGCTTGGCCGCCTCCAGCCGGGCGGCGGCGGCCGGGTCCGTCCGCAGCGACGAGGCAGTAAGCGCGCAGCCGCTTGTCGAACTGGAGACGGAAGTCGTGGTCCTCGTCGCTCACGATGTCGGCAGGTAGTTCTGTAGCCCGGTGAACAACTTCAGGAACACGCGGTCGTCGACCCACTCGGGCACCCACTCCGGCGACTCCTCGGCCAGCCGCTGCCGCAGCGCGCGGCCGGTTGTCGTTCAGGAACCGCATGAGTCCGCGCAACCCGGCGGTCAACGCCGCCTGGTGCTGTCCGCCCTCGACGACGATGTCGATCACCCGCGCCACGACGGGCGCCGCCTGGATCTCACGCAGCCGGGCCTCGGCGAACGCCGCGACCGCGTGCCGGATCTCGTCGTCGCTTCATCACCGTGGCGGTGCCCTGCAGCGCGGCCGCGGCCTCCTCGACCAGCCGCCGCGCGTGACCGGGGTCGACGAGCCAGTCGCCGATCCGGCGCGGGATCTCCGCGGACCGGATCCGCTCCCTACGACCGTCGCGGTCAGGAAGTTCTGCTGCACGAACAGTCCGAGACTCGCGCCGATCTGGTCCTTCTTCCGCGGAATGATCGCGGTGTGCGGGATCGGGATCCCGAGCGGGTACCGGAACAGCGCGGTCACCGCGAACCAGTCCGCCAGGCCGCCGACCATCGCCGCCTCGGCGGCCGCCTGCAAGGAAGCCCCAAACGCCCTTGCCGTGACCGACCACGCGGGCCACCACGAAGAGCACCGCCGCGGCGACCAGCAGTCCCGCAGCGAAGAACTTCATCCGGCGCAGTGCATGCAGCCGCTCCGGGGCGACGTCAGGGGAGGGTCACCGCCCGTCCAAGCGCCGATGGCCGCGGCCAGCCGCTGCGGCGCGCCTGCGTCGAAGGCCAGGAACAGCGACGGCTCGATGAGCTCGATCTCGCCGACCACCGGCCCGTGCGGTAGTCGGGAGCAGATCGACGCGGGCGTAGAGCAGCCGCTCGCCGCCTGGTACCGCGGCCAGCGCGGCCCGGGCCGGAGTCGTGCTCCGCGGCGCTCGGTGTGCGCGCGGTGATCTCGCTCGGCTCACGAACAGCTCGTCGTCTTTGGTGTCGAGCGGGTGGACCGTGGCGCTCCGGCAGCATCGCGCCTTTGCGGATCGCGTGGCTGTACCCACCGTCGAAGAAGATCAAGCGCCGTCTCACCGACGGTGTCGATGTCGGCGAGATACGGCTGCAGCATGACGGTGCGCCCGGCCTCGTGCAGCGCCTCGACATGCTGAGCGCGCTGCCCGTCGTCGGCCGCGGCGAATCGGCCGGCGCCCATCGGACCCGGCGCCTTCGGCGGGCTTGACCACGAACTCGGTGTCCTCTGGGAACTGCGGCTGCTCGCCCGGCTCGACGAAACGTGTGTCCACCACCGGCACGCCGGCGTCAGCCAGGACCGTGAGATAGGTCTTGGTCGCGTTCCACGATTCACCACCGACGCGGGATTGGCCAGCCGCAGGCACGGACGCCGCCCACGCCTCGAACTCAGCACGGCGCGGCACGTAGTCCCAGGTCGATCTGGATGACGACGAGGTCGAACCCACTCCAGTCGGTCCCAGGCTCGGCCCAGTCGCGGTACTCGGCGTCCAGGCCGGCCGCGCGGCAGGCGTCCAGCAGGAGGTCGCCTTCCACCTCCTCGCCGGACGGGAGCGCGGCACACGTCGCAAGAGCCACCGAGCCGCCACGGCTTCACTGTAATGACGACCGACGCTCCGCGTTCGGGCGGGAGTTGGACCCGCTCGGACAGGGCGGGCAGGATGTCGGTACAAATCGACAGGTAGAGCAGAATGTCGGCCAACGTCGTGACGAACAACCCAGCACAGCGCGACCGTCCCCAGAGAGGATCGTGTGGATGAGCACGCCCGGTGGCACTTCCCCGCAGGATCCGCCGTCACTGGCCAGGACGCCCGGCTGAGGAGCCCGATGCTGGCGAGACGGCGTCGTCGCGGTAGCCCAGACTGCTCCGCCGCCGGCGCCGCGCCACCGGCCTCCGCCACCGTCGTCGGGGCGGAACCGCCTCCGCCACCCACCGGTCAGTACCCGGTCGCGCCCGGCTACGGTTCGCCACCGAACCCACCGTCCGGCTCGGCACCGCCCGGCACCACGCTGGGGCTACCAGGGCGCCGGTGTCTTCTGGGTACGGCACCGCCGCGACCGCCCTGACCTACCCAGGCGGCTCAGCACCCGGCTACCCGGCCGGCGGGTGGCAGCCCCCGCTTCACCGCCGCGCCAAGAAGGCCGCATCGCCGCTGATCATCGGCCTTGGTGGCGCTTGTGGTCGTGGCCCTCGGCGTCGAGCGGTTTCGTCCTCCTCACCAGCGGCGATAATCCCAAGTTCACTTTCAACGGCAGGTCCATCTCCAACGCCGACGCGGTCCTGCAGGAGGTGAGAAGCAGGTCAGCGACCAGGTCTCGACCCGGCACGGCGCCAAGACCGAGGACACCCGCTGCTACTTCGCCGTGCCCAAGGAGCCGGCGTCAGGAGTCAAGAAGACCGACATCTCCCACAGCTTCTGTGCGGACCGGTGCTCTTCGTCGACGGCGACACGAAGCAGGCCTACCAGTCCTACAACGTCAGCCAGACCTCGTCGGAGAACGGCAAGGTCGTCCTGGCCGTATCGGATGCCCCGCGAGTCCCCCAACCCGACGTCCCTCCCCAGTCGGTGAAGCTGCAGCGCCCGGACGGAGCGAGGCCGCCGAGCGGGAGCGGCGGAGCTCAAGCCCCGGCCCCGCCGGCGGCGGGACCAGAACGCGCTGGTCGTCGCGGAGGTCGACCAGTCGAAGCTGACGAAGGCGTCCACGTCGGCGGTGATGGTCGGCGAGACCTACGGCGTCCGGCTCGCCGGCGGCCGGCGATGTCGATCGTTACAGCAGCGGCGACGGCGCCCGAGTCGCCGGCACAGCGGCAGCACAGCTGCTCGCCTTCACCTTCACAGTCGTCGCTGGTGCTAACGGGCAGAAGGCCCAGTCCCGCCAGCTCACCATCCAGGTCGGCAGCAGCCCGGCCCGGCCGGTCCCCGGGCGGACACCCGCGGTCCGTGGTTGCCGACGCAGAGCGGGCGAGACCGTGAAATTGATCATGGTGGATCAAGGGTGTCCGGCAGGAGTTGTCCCTGCCCGACGGCAGGCCCGGCCCCGGAGGAACATCCTCATCAACGTCCGGCAGCATCGTTCGGCCACACTGGGCAGGTCGGGCAGCTTCCGCATGAATCTGCGCGAGAGCTCTGCGACCGGGTCGTTCCGCGGCAGGTACTCGATGAGCCGGGCCGGGCTGTGCCGGCACGATTGGGCGGGCATCAGCCGAGGCTCACCGCGGGACTGCCTCCTCGCCATGAACCTGACCTACAAGCGGGTCGGCAGGATCAGCGGACCCTTCACGTCCACCGGTTCGGGACCGTTCTCGTTCCGGGGACCCCTGCTTCACGTGATCGTCAACGGGAGCGTCACTCGGCGATCCAGTCCGGCGGTTTCACCTACTTCCAGATCCCGGCGACTGCTACCTCGGTCACCGTCACCGTCTCCGGCAAGGCTGGCGTCGGGAACAGGGGTAACCGAAGGGCTGGCCACGCCGGTCACGTTCCACATCACGTTCAAGTCCGGATAACGGACCCCTGGCCAAGCCCGCCTAGTGCAGCAGTGTGTCCACCGCAGACGGCGAGGAAGACCAACGGCAAGGGTAGCTGTTCGACAGGTGGAACAGCCGCATGGGCCGGGTCGGCAGGTTGCCTACTGTCGCACGCAGTAGCCGATGCGCCTCGGCCAGCAAGACGGCGCCGGCCACGACGGCCACCGCGCCGTCACACCCATCCAGTGGCCACCGGCCATAACGCCAGGCTGGCGGCGACGGTGAGCCAGCTGTAGACGACGATCTGACGCGCCACCGTCTCGTGGCGCCGCCGACGGGCAGCATCGGCACGCCGGCACGCCGCGTAGTCGTCCCGGTAGCGGATCGCCAGCGCCCAGAAGTGCGGTGGCGTCCAGAAGAAGACAACCGCGAAGAGGATGAACGGCGTCCAGGACAACCCACCGGTGACCGCCACCCAGCCGATCAGGACCGGCGTGCAGCCGGCCGCGCCGCCCCAGACGATGTTCTGCGGCGTGCGCCGCTTGAGCACCATCGTGTGGACGACGACGTAGAACACGATCGCGGCCAGGTCAGATGCCGCGGCGAACCAGTTGGTGGCCAGCCCCATCGTCAGCACGGCCAGGATGCCGAGGACCAGGCCGAAGACCAGGGCCGCCCGAGGTGTGACCTCCTTGCGGGCCAGCGGACGCCGGCCGGTACGCCGCATGACGGCGTCGATGTCGCGGTCGACGTAGCAGTTCAGCGCGTTGGCGCTGGCTGCCGCGAGCGTGCCGCCGACCAGGGTCGCGAGCACCGTGCCGCCGGGCGGCAGGCCGCCGGCGGCCAGCATCATCGCGGGGAGGGTGGTGACCAGCAGCAGCTCGATGATCCGGGGCTTGGTCAGCGCGACGTACGCGCGGAGGCGGCGGCGCCAGGCGGCAGCTCAACGCGCCGGCGCGACGGCTTGGACCCCCGGCGCTCCGGACTCGGGGCCCTCCGCGCGCCAGTGGGCGGCGCCACCGGCGTCTGCGTCACGGCGCCAGAGTATCCCGCCCCAGCTGTGCTGAAACACCTGCGGTGCCGGTCACGCTACAGGCGAGTTACAGCGTGAGGTAAGCCGCCGGAACCGCTGCCCAGAAAGGTGGCTAGGCTGAACCTGACAGCGTCACTGCCGAGGTGTGATCGGGAGGGCAAGCGTGTCCAGGACAAGCGTGTCCAGAAAGAACCGAGCTCCGACTCAGCACAGATCGTCCAAACCCATCCTGACTGGTGGACCGACCTCGACAGCGAGGCGGTCGACACGGCCGGCTGCTCGCCGCAGACGCGGTCCAGAAGGTGGGCAACGGACACCCCGGCACCGCGATGAGCCTGGCCCCGCGGCCTACCTCCTCTACCAGCGCGTGCATGCGGCACGACCCAGCCGATCCCGACTGGCTGGGCCGGGACCGGTTCGTGCTGTCGTGCGGGCACTCCAGCCTCACCCTGTACAGCCAGCTCTACCTGTCCGGCTACGGCCTGAGCCTGCGACGACCTCGAGGCGCTGCGGACCTGGGGCAGCGCTCACCCCGGGCACCCGGAGTACGGCCACACCCCCGGCGTGGAGACCACCACCGGCCCGCTGGGCCAGGGCGTCGGCAACGCCGTCGGCATGGCGATGGCCGCCCGCCGCGAGCGCGGCCTGTTCGACCCGGACGCCGAGCCCGGCACGTCGCCCGTTCGACCACTTCATCTACGCCATCGTCCGGCGACGGCTACATGGAGGAGGGCGTCGCCGACGAGGGCGTCGCGCCTGGCCGGGCACCAGCAGCTGGGCAACCTGATCGTGCTCTACGACGACAACCACATCTCGATCGAGGACGACACCGACGATCGCGCATGTCCGAGGACGTGGCCGCGCGCTACGAGGCCTACGGCTGGCACGCGCAGCGTATGTCGAGTCGGACGGCGACGAGGACGTGGTCGCGCCTGGCAGGCGGCCATCGCGGCGGCCAAGGCCGACACCGGGCAAGCCGTCGCTCGATCGTCGCTGCGCACGATCATCGGCTGGCCCGCGCCGAACAAGCAGAACACCGGCGCGGCGCACGGCTCGGCGCTCGGCGACGACGAGGTCGCGGCGACCAAGGAGATCCTCGGCTTCGACCCGGACGTGACCTTCGTCGGTCGACGCCGGAGGTGCTGGCGCACGCCCGCCAGGTCGTCGAGCGTGGCCAGAAGGCGCACGCGCGAGTGGGAGAAGGGCTATCGGCGAAGTGGCGGGCCGACCCGGAGCCGGCGCCGGCGCTGCTCGACCGGATGTCCGACCGGCCCTGCCGGACGGCTGGACCGCGGCGCTGCCGACCTTCCCGAGCCGACGGCAACGGACGCGATCGCCACCCGCGCGGCGTCCGGCAAGATCCTGACCGCGCTCGCCGCCGGTCCTGCCCGAGCTCTGGGGCGGCATCGGCCGACCTCGCGGAGTCAGCAACAACACGACGATGGAGGGCGAGCCGTGCTTCGTGCCGTCCGATCGCCAGACCAAGATGTGGCCGGGCGACCCGTACGGGCGCACGCTGCACTTCGGCATCCGCGAGCACGCGCATGGGCGCGATCATGAACGGCATCGCCGCTGCACGGCGGCACCCGCGTCTACGGCGGCACGTTCCTGGTGTTCAGCGACTACATGCGGCCGCCGGTCCGGCTGGCCGCGCTGATGAAGCTGCCGGTCACCTACGTCTGGACGCACGACTCCGATCGGCCTGGGCGAGGACGGCCCGACCCACCAGCCGATCGAGCACCTGCGCCGCGCTGCGCGCCATCCCGGGCCTCGACGTCGTGCGCCCGGCCGACGCCAACGAGACCGCCGTCTGCCTGGCGCACGATCCTCGAGTTCACGACCGCCCGGCGGCGCTCTGCGCTGTCCCGTCAGAGCGCTGACCCGTCCTGGATCCGGACAAGGCGGAGGGCGCCTCCCGCGGCGGCTACATGCTGGCCGACGCCTCGTCGCCATGCCCGGGTGATCATCATCGCCACCGGGTCGGAGGTCGGCATCGCGATCACCGCCCGCCAGCGTCTGGAGGAGGCCGGCACGCCCGACACGGGTCGTGTCCATGCCTTGCGTCGAGTGGTTCCAGGCCCAGCAGCCGGCGTACCAGCAACGCAGTGCTGCCGCCGCGCGTCACGCGCCCGGGTCAGCGTCGGAGGCTGGCGTTCCCGACCGGCTGGCGGGAATGGGTCGGCGAGGACGGGCGAAATCGTCTCGATCAACCACTTCGGCGCCAGCGCCGAGGGTGCGATCCTGTTTGAGGAGTTCGGATTCACTCCAGACCACGTGGTCGCAGCGGCGCAGGCCACCCTGTCACGGACCGGCGGCATCGGCGAGGGCCACCGGCAACTTCACGCTCGACAGAGTGGGCGGTGAGCATCGCAGGCCGAAGGCGAGGCGGAGCGAGCACCGCGATGAGCGCTCGCGCGAAGAGCACGACAGCAAAGGAGAACGCTCATGAGTGACGCATTGGCCGACCTCTCGGCACGGGGTGTCTCGATCTGGCTGGACGACATCAGCCGGGACCGGCTGACGCACCGGTAACCTCGCCGACCTCGTCGGCCGACCAAGCACGTCGTCGGCGTGACCAGCAACCCGACCATCTTCGCAGAAAGCCATGGCGAAGGGCCACGCCTACGACGCCCAGCTGCACGATCTCGCGGTCCGCGGCGTCAACGCTCGACGAGGCGGCTACGGCTGCTCACCGCCTACGACATCCGCTGGGGCTGCGACGTCATGCGGTCGGCCTACGACGCCACCGGCGGCGTCGGACGGACGGGTCTCGATCGAGGTAGACCCGCGCATGGCCCACGACACCGACGAGACCATCGCCGAGGCGGTTGCAGCTGTCGTGGCTGGTCGACCGGCCCAACGTGCTGATCAAGATCCCGGCGACCGAAGGCCGGCTTGCCCGGCCATCACCGCGTGCCATCGCCGAGGGCATCAGCATCAACGTGACGCTGATCTTCTCGGCATCGAGCGCTACGGCGAGGTCATCGACGCCTACATCGACCGGGCTGGAGCAGGCCAGGCGAGCGGCCATCGACCTGGCCACGATCCGCTCGGTCGCGTCGTTCTTCGTCTCCCGGGTGGACACCGAGGTCGACAAGCGGCTGGACAAGATCGGCTCACCGACGACGCGCTGGCCGCTGCGTGGCAAGGCCGGCATCGCCAACGCCCGACTGGCCTGCCAGCTGCTTCGAGCAGGTCTCACCGCCGCACCGCTGGCACGCGCTGGCCGCCGCCGGCGCGCAGCCGCAGCGGCCGCTGTGGGCCTCCACGGGCGTCAAGGACCCGGCGTACGACGACACCATGTACGTGGTGCGAACTGGTCGCGCCGGACACGGTCAACACCATGCCCGAGGCCACCCTGCACGCGGTCGCCGACCACGGCCAGATCGGCGGCGCCGAGTGCGCGGCGCACTACGACGAGGCCGCGGCAGCTGTTCGGCGAGCTGGAGGCGCTGGGCGTCGGACATACGACGACGTGACGCAGCTGCTCGAGGCCGAGGGCGTGGCAGAAGTTCGAGGACTCCTGGAACCGAGCTGCTCGAAGCCGTACAAGGTCAGCTCGACGCCGCCGCGAAGAAGTGACCGACTCGAATCCCCGGCGGGCTGTCTGTTTCGCTCAGCTACCCGGCCGGGGCCGACCCGTCGGCGCGGTACGCAGCCTGGTCGCCGAGCAGGTGGCCAGCAGGATCGCCGCACAGGATCCGACGCTCTGGGGACCGCGCGCCGAGGCCGAGGTCGCTCCATCCGGCTGTCCTGGGTGGGTCTGGCGGAACATCCCGTCCGTTGGTCGCCGAGCTCGAGGCCCTGCGTGCCGAGCTGGCCGCGGAGAACGTCGACCACGTCGTGCTCGCCGGGATGGGCGGCTCGCTCGCTGGCCCCGGAGGTGATCTGTGCGACCGCTGGCGTCGGAGCTCGTCACCCTCGACACCACCGACCCCGCGCCAGGTCAGCGCCGCGCATCGCCGACCGGCTCGACCGCACCGTCCTGGTGGTATCAAGCAAGTCGGCGGCACGGTCGAGACCGACTCGCACCGGCGCGCCTACGCCAGCAGGCCTTCGCCGACGCCGGGATCGACGCCGCGCGCCGAATCGTCGTCGTGACCGATCCCGGCTCGCCGCTCGCCGGCGTGGCCGAGCGAGGAGAAGTACCGCAAGACGTGCCTGGCCGACCCGCACGTCGGCGGCCGCTACAGCGCGCTGTCCGCGTTCGGGCTGGTCCCGTCCGCGCTGGCCGGCGTCGACATCAGCGCGTTGCTCGACGACGACGGCCGCGGCCGCAGCGGCGCTGGCCGCCGACGCGGACAGCAACCCCGGTCTGCAGCTCGGCGCGCTGTTCGGCCGCGGCCCACGACGCCGGCTCGAGAAGCTCGTGCTCGCCGATACCGGCTCGGGCATCACGGGCTTCGGCGACTGGGCCGAGCAGCTCATCGCCGAGTCCACCGGCAAGGACGGCAAGGGCATCCTGCCTGTCGTCGTCGAGGGCGTCGACCGCACCCGGATTCAGCGACGCGACGCCGGACGCGGTGCAGGTCATCCTCGGGCCCCGAGCCGGATCGGGTCTCCGACCGGGCGGTGACCGCCTTCGGGGCAACGTCCAGGTCCGCTGGGCGCGCAGTTCCTGCTCTGGGAGTACGCGGTCGCCGTCGCCGGCCGCACTGATCGGCATCAACCCGTTCGACCAGCCGAACGTGGAGGCGGTCAAGACGAACAGGCTCGCCAAGCTGCTCTCGGCAAGTCCGGCGAGGGCCGCCCGACCGCGCCGGCGTTCGTCGACGGCGTCGGTCGAGGTGCGCGGCGACGGCGTCGAACTCGCCAGTGCCACGAAGGCGGCCGGCGGTACGCGCACGTGATCGGTGCGCTGCTCGACACCGGCTACCTCTCCGTCGATGGCGTACCTGGACCGGCTCGCCGACAGCTCGGCTGCCGGACCTGCGCGCAGACGGTGGCCTCGCTTTCCGGCCGTGCAGACGTCACCTTCGGGTGGGGACCGCGCTTCCTGCACTCCGACCGGTCAGTACCACAAGGGCGGGCCCGCCAAGTCGGCGGATTCCTGCAGATCACCGGCGGGCGCAGCGCAGGACGTCGGCGTGCCGGACCGCCCGTACACGTTCGCGACGCTGCAGCAGGCGCAGGCGGCGGGCGACGCGGCTCGTGCTGGCCGGCGCAGGCCGCCCGCTGCTTCGGCTGCACCTGACCGACCGCGAGGCCGGGCTCAGGATGCTCTTGCAGAACTCTGACCGGCGCGAAACCGAGAAGGGACCGATCGCGGATGTCAACGGTGGAAGCCAGAACGACATCGCCGACTCGTCCGGACCGCTGACCGGGCGGCAACCGACGACGCCGGGCGAGTCCGCTGGATGTGGCCACAATCCAGCGCAACCCGTTGCGGCTGGCCGCCGACCGCCGGCTGCCGCGAGTGCCGGAGCCGTGCGCCTGGTCGATCTTCGGCGTGACCGGGGACCTGTCCCGCAAGAAGCTGCTGCCGGCGATCTACGACCTGGCCAACCGCGGCCTGCTGCCGCCGGGCTTCGTCGCTCGCTGGGCTTCGCCCGCCGCGACTGGGGCGACGGCGACTTCGAGGACCTGGCGCACGAGGCCGCGCCAGGAGCACGCGCGGACGCCGTGGCGCGACGAGGTCTGGGACCGGCTGTCCGGCGAGCATCAAGTTCGTCCCCGGCGTCGTTCGACGACGACGCGGCGTTCGACACGCTGGCCGACACGTTGGACGAGCTGCGCAAGACGCACGGCATCCACGGCAACGCCGCCTTCTACCTGTCGATCCCGCCGGCGATGTTTCCCGCTGGTGCTCAAGCAGATGCACCGCACCGGCATGGCCGACAACGAGCAGGCAGGCGGCTGGCGCCGGGTGGTGGTGGAGAAGCCGTTCGGCCACGACCTGGCCAGTCGGCGCTGCGAGCTCAACCGCGCTGGTCGACGACGGTGTTCACCGCGCAGGACGTCTTCCGGATCGACCACTACCTGGGCAAGGAGACGGTCCAGAACATCCTGGCGCTGCGGTTCGCCAACACGCTGTTCGAGCCGGTGTGGAACGCGCAGCTACGTCGACTCGGTGCAGATCACCATGGCCGAGGACGTCGGCATCGGCGGCCGGGCCGGCTTCTACGACAGCGACCGGCGCCGCCCGCGACGTGCTGCAGAACCACCTGCTGCAGCTGCTCGCGCTGACCGCGATGGAGGAGCCGGTCGAGTTCGACCGCCGCGGCGATCCGCACCGAGAAGACGCAAGGTGCTGCAGCGCGATCGCGCTGCCCGACGACATCGACCGGTACGCCGTCCGCGGTCAGTACGACCAGGGCTGGCTGGCCGGGCGAGCGGGCGCGTCGGCCTACCTCGACGGAGAAGGACGTCCCGCCGGACTCCACCACCGAGACGTACGCCGCGGTCACGGCTCGGCGTCGAGACCCGGCGCTGGGCCGGCGTGCCGTTCTACCTGCGCACCGGCAAGCGGCTGCCGCGCCGGGTCACCGAGATCGCGATCGCTGTTCAAGCAAGGCGCCGCACCTGCCGTTCGACGCCGACCGACACCGAGGAGCTCGGCCACAACCAGCTGGTGATCCGGGTGCAGCCGGACGAGGGCGTCACGCTGAAGTTCGGCTCCAAGGTGCCGGGCACCGCGATGGAGGTCCGCGACGTCACGATGGACTTCCCGTACGGCGAGGCGTTCACCGAGTCCAGCGCCGGAGGCCTACGAGCGGCTGATCCTGGACGTGCTGCTCGGCGACGCCACGCTGTTCCCGACGCAACGAGGAGGTCGAGGCCGTCCTGGCGGGTGATCGACCCGCTGGAGGCGTTCTGGGCCGGCACAGGAGCCGCACCTGTACCGGGCCGGCGAGTGGGGCCCGCAGGCCGCCGACGAGATGCTGGCCCGCGACGGCCGCACCTGGCGTCGGCCATGAAGTCCGCGACCACATGGTCGAGGATTCGTTCGTAGCCAAGCGGAGGCTCAGTTATGACGACTTTGTGGGACACCACCGGTACCGCGGTCGTAGCCGCTCTCGCCGCCGAACGGCGCACCGGCGGCGCCGTCACCAGTGGTCTGGCGCTGACTCTCGTGGTGGTGGTCGACGAGACCGACGTCGCGGAGGCCGAGTCCGCCGCCACCGTCGCCGCCAGCAACGCACCCCATGCGGATGCTGCTGGTCATCCGGCCGCCAGATCGAGGCGCGCCGGTACCTCGGCTGGACGCGCGAGGTGCTGATCGGCGGCCGGCTCGGCCCGGGCGAGGCCGTTGAGATGCGCATGTACGGCCGCCTGGCCCTGCACGCGGAGTCCGGTCGCGCTGCCGCTGCTGGCACCCGACGCGCCGGTCGTCACGTGGTGGCACGGCGCGCCGCCGGACCGGATCAGCCACGACCCGCTCGGCGTCTTCGCCGAACGGCGAATCACCGACGCGGTGCGCTCGCCGGACCCGGTGGCGGCCCTACGTCAGCGTGCGGTGGACTACGCGCCCGGCGACACCGACCTGTCCTGGACCCGGATCACGCCGTGGCGGGCCACCCTGGCGTCCGCGTTCGACACCGTGCACGCCAACGCTGCCCAGGCCACGGTCAACGGCGACCCGGGCGACCCGTCGGCGATGCTGCTGGCCGGCTGGCTGTCGTCCTGCCTCGGCTGTTACGTGCCGGTCAGAGCCGCATGGCCACGACGGGGTGTCCAGCGTCGAGGTGAAGTTCGAGGACGACACGAAGTACCACGCGGCCCGGGACGGCGCTCGCATGGTGCTGCGCCGCGAGAACCATCCGGACACGATCTCCCCGTTCCCGCAACGCGAGCTCGGTGAGCTGCTCGCCGAGGAGCTGCGCCGGCTGGACGCCGACCAGACCTACGGCAACTCCCTGGGCACGGTGAACGGCATCCAGGGCCTGAACAGCCGCTCCGGGACCCGCGTGCACGTGTGGAACGATCCCGCGCTGGCCGATCAGGGCGAGGCCAACGCGGCCGAAGCGGGCTGAGGAAGGTGGGGGCTCCGGCCGAGGTACGCGTCGTTCTCACCGAAGCCGACCTCACCGAGGACGTGACCGCGCGGCTGATCTCGACGCTGGCGCATGCCCAGCACGAACGCGGCACGGCGTCACTGGTTGCTCACCGGTGGCGGGATCTTGGAGAAGGTGTTCGGCGCGGTCGGCGACTCCGCCGGACACGACGCCGTCGAGTGGGGCAAGGTCGACGTCTACTGGGGCGACGAGCGTTTCGTCCCGTCCGACTCCGCCGACCGAAACGAGCTCCCGGCCCGCCGCCTCATGCTCGACCGCTTGCAGTTCGACCCGGCCCACGTCCACCCGATGCCAGCCGTCGGACGGCGCACAGTCGGACCCGGAGGATGCTGCCGCCGGATACGCCCAGCTGCTCGACGCCGCCGCGCGCCGCGACCAGGGCGGTCATGTGCCGCACTTCGACGTGATCCTGCTGGGCATCGGTCCGGACGGGCACTGCTGCTCACTGTTTCCCGAACAGCCCGGCGTGTACGAGACCGAGGCGTACGTCATCGCCGTCCGCAACTCGCCGAAGCCGCCGCCGATACGCATCTCACTGACCTTCCCGGCGCTCGACCAGGCCGAGCAGATCTGGTTCATCGCCTCTGGAGCGAGCAAGGCAGACGCGGTAGCCATGGCGCTCAGCGGCGCGGGCCGAGTCCAGGTGCCCGCCGCCGGGCCACACGGCCGGTCCCGGACGCTGTGGCTGCTCGACGAGGCGGCCGCCGCACGGCTGCCCGCGTCGTTGCACCCGCCCGCGATCTCCTAGCTGACGCGACCGATGCGGGCGGCGGCGGTTCTGGTGGCGACCTGCGCCGTCGCGGGCCTGGTCGCGGGTTGTCAGCGCCCGGGACCGCCGCACGGGTTGACCTCGTGCTCGCCGGCGCCGCGCTCCGACAGTCCGGCGGCCGACCAGCTTGTGGCCACCGTGTCGGCGCCGAAGAGCGTGGCCCGGGACCGCCCCGTCTCCGCGACCATCTCGACTGCGGGCTACGTCGGGCACCGTGCCGTTCGCAGGCGGCATTCCGCTGGGCCTGCTCGTTCTGGCCGAGGGACCGGGTGGTGGGTTCCTACCTCGGCCCGCTGTCCGGCACCGAACGCAGCGAGGACATCGACGCGGAAGGCATCACGTTCCACGTCACCGGCGTGGTGAAGGCGTGCCGGAGCGCGGAGAATGTCGGCACAGCTGCACTACCGCCCGGCCACTACGACCTGGTGGCCACCATCGAACAGTCCGTCGGCGCGCAGGTGCACACCCTGGTGACCGAGCGCCGCTCGATTCAGCTCACCGGTTGAAGCTGAGTCTCAGACCTCGCCGCGACGCTCGCGCAGCTTGTACAGCGGCCTCTTCCAGGATGGCCTCGCCGTCCGCGTCGGTGCGGCGTTCCTTCACGTAGGCAAGATGCGTCTTGTAACGGCTCGGTCCGTGGCGCGTCCGGCGGAGTGGTCTGCTGACGTCCAGCCGGATAGCCGCAGCGCGGGCAGTCCCAGGTCTCCGGGATGACGGCGTCCAGCGCAAAAGCCGGGCGAACCTCGTGCCCGTTGGCACAGTAGAACGAGACCCGCTGGCGTGGAGCGGACTCGCCGCGCTCCTTCTCGCCCATGGGTCCGGCACCGACTCTGCTGCCTCGGATCGCACTACCACCTGCCACGGTTACTGCTCCTCACTCGTCGCGCGAGACTCAGCCGTTGTATCTGTAGAGCACACCTAAGCCGATGACGCACACACTCCAGATGACGCCGGCGATGATGCGTGATCCGGTCGAGGTTGCGCTCGACCACCGACGAGCCGGACAGGCTGGAGTAGAACGAACCGCCGAACATGGACGACAAGCCGCCGCCCTTGCCCCGGTGCAGCAGGACCAGCACGATGAGCGCGAGGCTGGCGAGAATCAGCAGGATCGACAGCGCAAAGATCATCGAGTGGGCACTCCGGTCGTCAGGGTTTCGGCACGTTCCTAGGCCGTGCTTACGAGAATACCTAACAAACGCGAGTCACCTCGCCACCGTTTGACCCGCCGCCGCCCGGCAGATGCCTGCGAAGTCCGTGGCATCGAGGCTGGCCCCGCCCACCAACGCGCCGTCGACGTCCGGCTCCCCGAACAACCCGGCAGCATTGTCCGACTTGACCGATCCGCCGTACAGGATTCGTGCTGCCGCGGCGATCTCGGGCCCGAATAGATCGGCGACCTCGGTCACGTAGCTCGCGCGCACATCTCCTGGGCATCCTCCGGGGTGGCCACCTCACCGGTGCCAATCGCCCAGATGGGTTCATATGCGATCACCAGCGTTTCGACGGAAGCAGCCGCCACACCGTCCAGTCCGGCCGTGAGCTGCGCCACGTTGTGAGCCATGTGATCACCCGACTCACGCACGTCCAGCGACTCCCCCACGCACAGGACAGGCACCAGCCCAGCGCCGTAGGCCGCCTTCACCTTGGCGTTGACGTCGGATGTCGGTCTCGCCGTGGTAGCGGCGCCGTTCCGAGTGACCGGTCAGCGCGTAGGTGCAGCCGAGGGCCGACAGCATCCCCGCGCTGATGTCGCCGGTGTATGCGCCCGACGGGAACGGCGACACGTCCTGCGCGCCGTAGCCCAGCGCGAGCCGCTCTCCGTCGACGAGAGTCTGGACGCTGCGCAGGTCGACGAACGGCGGCAGGACCGCGACCTCAACCGCACCAATGATCTCCGACGGCAGCGAGTAGGCGATCTTCTGGGTGAGCGCAATGGCCTCGAGGTGGTTCAGGTTCATCTTCCAGTTGCCGAGAACCAGAGGCGTGCGGTCAGCCACCGAGGATCTCGACGCCGGGCAGCGTCTTGCCTTCCAGATACTCAAGGGACGCGCCACCGCCCGTTGAGATGTGGGTGAACGCCTCGGCGTCGAGGCCGAGGATCCGCACCGCGGCCGCCGAGTCGCCGCCACCGACCACCGTCATGCCGCGGGCTGGCGGCCACCGCCTCGCCCACGCCCTTGGTGCCAGCCGCGAACGGAGCCACCTCGAACACGCCCATCGGGCCGTTCCAGAAGACCGTGCGGGCGTCGGCCAGGTGCTCGGCGAACGCCTTCACCGTCTGCGGGCCGATGTCCAGGCCCTTCATGCCGGCCGGAATCGCCTCGGCGGCGACCACGTCGCTCTCGGCATCGGCGCTGACCTGGTCGGCGACCACCACGTCGGTGGGCAGCACGATCTTCTCCGGCGCCTCGGCCAGCAGCCGCCCGCACGTCTCGATCTGGTCGGCCTCCAGGAGCGAGTCGCCGACCTCGTGACCCTGGGCGGCCAGGAACGTGAAGCACATGCCACCGCCGACCAGCAGCCGGTCGACCTTCGGCAGCAACGCGTCGATGACGCCGAGCTTGTCGCTCACCTTGCTGCCGCCGAGCACCACCAGGTACGGCCGGTCCGGCTCGCCGGTCAGCTGCGCCAGCACCCGGACCTCGTCGCGCACCAGGTCGCCCATGTAGTGCGGCAGCAGGTCGGCCACGTCGTAGACGCTGGCGTGCTTGCGGTGCACCGCGCCGAAGGCGTCGTCGACGTAGGCACCGCCTCGTCCTCGCCGCCGGTGAGCAGCGCCAGCGCCCGGGCGAACGCCCGGCGCTCGGCGTCGTGCTTGCTCGTCTCGCCCGGGTTGAAGCGGACGTTCTCGAGCAGCAGCACCTCACCGTCCTTCAGCTCGTTGCTCATCAGCCGGGCGCTCTCGCCGACGGTGTCGAGCGCGAAGTCGACCGGTCGGCCGAGCAGCTGAGCCAGCCGGTTGGCCACCGGTCGCAGCGAGTAGCGCTCCTCCGGCGCACCCTTGGGCCGACCCAGGTGGGCGACGACGATGACCCGCGCGCCGTGGTCGAGCAGCGTTGCAGATCACCGGCAGGGCGGCCCGGATGCGGCCGTCGTCGGTGACCCGGCCCGACTCGTCCAACGGCACGTTCAGGTCGCTGCGAAGCAGGACGCGCCGGCGCTTGACTCCGATCTTGATCAGGTCGTGAAGCGTGCGCATCGTGTCAGAGCGACGAGCCGACCAGCGTGACCAGGTCCACGAGGCGGTTGGAGTAACCCCACTCGTTGTCGTACCAGCCGACCACCTTGACCTGCGCGCCGATCGCCTTCGTCAAGCCCGGCGTCGAAGATGCACGAGGCCGGGTCGGTGACGATGTCGGAGCTGACGATCGGGTCCTCGGTGTAGGTCAGCAGCCCTTCATCGGACCCTCGGCAGCAGCCTTGGCGGCAGCGTTCACCTCGGCAACGGTGGCGGGCCTGGCCAGCGTCACGGTGAGGTCGGTGGCCGAGCCGGTCGGCACCGGGACCCGCAGCGAGTAGCCGTCCAGCTTGCCCTTCAGCTGCGGCAGCGACGAGACCGATCGCCTTCGCGGCACCCGTCGAGGTGGGCACGATGTTCAGCGCGGCCGCGCGGGCGCGGCGCAGGTCCCTGTGCGGGCCGTCCTGCAGGTTCTGGTCCTGGGTGTAGGCGTGGATCGTCGTCATCAGGCCCTGCTCGATGCCGAAGCGCGTCGTGGATGACCTTGGCCATCGGGGCGAGGCAGTTCGTGGTGCACGGACGCGTTGGAGATGATCGTGTGCGCCGCCGCGTCGTACGTGTCGTCGTTGACACCCATGACGATGGTGACGTCCTCGTTGCTGGCGGGCGCGGAGATGATCACCTTCTTGGCGCCGTTGTCGACATGCACCCGGGCCTTGTTGGCGTCGGTGAACAGGCCGGTCGACTCGATGACGACGTCAGCGCCGAGCTCACCCCACGGGAGCTTGCGCGGGTCGCGCTCGGCGAGGGCCTTGAAGCGTCTTGCCGTCGACGGTGATGTCGTCCTCGGTGGCGGTCACGCTGCCGGGGTAGCGGCCGAGGATGGTGTCGTACTTGAGCAGATGCGCCAGGGTCTGGTTGTCGGTCAGGTCATTGACGCCGACGACCTCGATGTCGGCGCCCGCCGCCGCGGCGGCTCTGAAGAAGTTGCGGCCGATCCGGCCGAAGCCGTTGATGCCCACACGAACGGTCACGAACAGGGCTCCCATCACGTCGATCGCGCTTGCCACGGCCGCCCGCCCGCAGCGCCGGCGACCGCATCGAGCCTAGCGGGGACCCGCCCACGTTCCGAATCCGTCTCGGCCCGGTCTCCGGCCTACAGAGCGAGGGCGACCCGCAATCCGTCCGACACCGCGGCCATGGTGCCCGGCGCCAACGTCCCGAGCGGTGCGGTCAGCTCCTCGCGGTACAGCTGAATGAGATCGTCACACAGCGCGAACCCCACCAGTGGATCGGCGTGGGTCAGCGTGATGACCGTCGGATGGTGGGCATGCTTGCCTGTCGTGCTGATGCGTACGGCCAGGACGGACTCCAGGTTTCGATTCCTCGAGTTGTTACTGACGATCAGCCAGGGCTTGGCGCCGTGGCCGAGGTCAACGCGGAAGACCTGACCACGTTGCGCGGTCATCCGGCGAACTGACGCTCGGTTCGATCCACGTACCGATCCCGAGCTCGCCGCGAATCGTCGGCGGTGCCGGCGACGAGCTCGACCGCCAGTCGGGCGTAGCCAGGATCGAGGGCGGACGTCTGCAGGTGATCTGCGCCCACTCGAACGAGCATGCGCAGCAGCGCTGCTTCGGCGGCTGACTCGGGAAGCTCCATGCCGCGACCACGCGCCCAGTCCGCGAGTGCGCGCCGCCTCGGGCGACGCCGGATCGGACACCGAGTCCAACGCCCGAACGTCCGGGGGCTCCAACGTGACGCTGAGCCGCTTGGCCATGCACCACATGCTACACCACGTGATGCACCATATGGTGCATCACAGTGTGGTGCCCCTCAGCCGAGCATTTCCGGGTGACCGCTGCTTCGGTGTTGGGGATGCCGCAGTCGGCGGCCTTCTTTGTCCGCCATGGCCAGCAGACGTCGGATCCGACCCGCGACGGCGTCCTTGGTCATCGGCGGATCTGACAGCGAACCCAGCTCCTCCAGCGACGCCTGCTTGTGCTCGAGGCGGAGCCGACCGGCCTGGAGCAGGTGCTCGGGGATGTCGTCGCCGAGGATCTCCATGGCGCGTTCCACCCGGGCGCCTGCGGCGACCGCCGCCCGAGCCGAACGGCGCAGGTTGGCGTCGTCGAAGTTGGCCAGCCGGTTGGCGGTGGCCCGCACCTCGCGGCGCAGCCGACGCTCCTCCAGGCCAGGACGCTCTCGTGCGCGCCCAGCCGGGTGAGCAACGCGCCGATCGCGTCGCCGTCGCGGACCACCACGCGGTCCGCGCCGCGCACCTCGCGGGCCTTCGCTGAGATGCCGAGCCGACGCCCAGTCCCGACCAGCGCCAGCGGCGGCCTCGTTGGACGGGCAGGTGATCTCGAGGGCGCCGGCCCGTCCCGGCTCGGTCAGCGAACCGTGCGCCAAGAATGCCCCCGCCACGCGGCCTCGGCGTCGGCGACACCTCCAGCCACGACGTGCTGCGGCAGGCCGCGCACCGGTCGGCCGCGCAGATCGACCAGCCCGCTTGCCGGGCCAGGCCTTCGCCGTCCTTGACCACGCGGACGAGATAGCGGCTCGTCTTGCGCAAGCCACCGGCGGCCACCATCTGCACCTCGGAGCCGTGCCCGAACACCTCGGCGATCTCGCGGCGCAACCGACGCGCCGCAGCGCCGGTGTCCAGCTCGGCCTCGATGACGATGTGCCCGCCGATGAGGTGCAGAGCCGCCCGCGAAGCGCAGCATCGTGGCGATCTCGGCGCGTCGGGCCGAGTTGCGGGTCACGGTGACCCGGCTCAGCTCGTCCTTCACCGCCGCCGTCATAGCCACGGCCGATCTCCCCACACTTGCCGTCGTCAGCTCACCCTGAACTGAGTGCATCATGCCCCATCGCCAACCGGTCGGGGCGCACTTCCCGCGTCGAGGACGCTGCCCAGCGCCTTGGTCAGCGCGGTGGCCAGCCGGGCCGGATCGTGGCGGTCCCACGCGTCGTCGCCGGAGACCTGGGCCAGGACGAGATCGGCCTGACGCCGCCCGCAATACGCGGCCAGCTCGGCCTCGTCGGGGACCGAATCGGCGTCGGCGACCACGGCGTCGACGCGCAGCGCGGGCGCGTACCGATCCAGCGCGCTCAGGTACTCGGTGGCCGAGAAGCCCTCGGTCTCGCCGGGTTGTGGGACGAGGTTCAGCGTGACGACGACACGTGCCGGCCGAACCGGTGAGCGCGCGCCGCCAACCCGGGCAGGAGCAGGTGCGGGATGACGCTGGTGAACCACGAGCCTGGCCCCAGCACGATGGCGTCCGCGGCCTCGACCGCCTCGACCGCCGCCGCGCACGCCGGCGCGTCCGCGGGGATGAGCCGGATGTCGCGCACCTGGCCGAGCGTGGAGGCGATCGCGGACTGACCGCGGATCCGCCGCACGCGCACCGGGTCGTCGCGATCGAAGCGTGGCGACATCGGCTACGAGATCTAGCGGCGACGCGCTCATCGGCAGCACCCGGCCGACGGCGCCGATCATCGAGCCGGCTGCGTCCAAGCGCAGCCACCGGGTCGGCGATGCTCTTCCAGCAGACCGGTCAGCAGCAGGTTGCCGACCGGATGGCCGGCCAACGCGCCCGTCCCGCCAAAACGATGCTGCAGCAGTTCTGGCCACCCGGGTGCCAGCCCGGCCCTGCGCCATCGGGCTCAGCCGCGAGCGCGACGAGGGCCATGCGCAGGTCGCCCGGCGGCAGCACGCCCAGCTCCCGCCGGATACGGCCGGACGAGCCACCGTCGTCGGCCACCGTGACCACGGCCGTCAGCTCGGTGGTCAGTCGGCGCAGCGCAGACAGCGAGGCGAACAGTCCGTGCCCGCCGCCCAGCGCGACGATCCGCGGTGCGCGGCTCATTCTGCCCCGCTACTCACGGCCGAGGTCGCGGTGCACGACCGTGGTCCGCACGTCCATCGCGTTGAGCCGCCGCGACAGCTCCTCGGCGATGGTCACGGATCTGTGCTTACCACCGGTGCATCCGACGGCCAACGTCAGGAAGTGCTTGCCCTCCCGCTTGTAGCCCGCCCCGATGGTCTCCAACAACGCCGTGTACTGGTCCAGGAACGTGCTGGCGCCGTTCTGCCCGAGGACGTAGTCGCGCACCGCCTCGTCCTGACCCGGTCAGGTCGCGCAGCTCGGGGATCCAGAACGGGTTCGGCAGGAATCGCACGTCCACGACCAGGTCGGCGTCGACAGGCAGGCCGTACTTGAACCCGAACGACACGAGGGTCGCCCGCAGTGGCGGCCGATCGGTGCGCTCGGCGACGAAGCTCGTCTCGATCACCCGGCGCAGCTGGTGCACCGACCGCCCGGTCGGTGTCGACCACAAGATCGGCGGCGTCCCGCAGCGGTTCCAGCAGGCGTCGCTCGGCGGCGATCCCGTCGGTGAGCCGGCCGCCGCCCTGCAGCGGGTGCTCGCGCCGCACGCTCGAAGCGGCGCACCAGCTCACCGTCACTCGCCTCCAGGAACAGCACCCGGGGCGCCAATCCGGCGGTGTCCAGATCGTCGATGACGCCGCGCAGGTCGGAGCTGAACGCCCGGCTGCGCACGTCCATCACCGCGGCGATACGAGTGACCGCGCCCTGGCTGCGGCTGCCCAGATCGACCATGGTGGCCAGCAGCTCGGGCGGCAGGTTGTCGACGACGAAGTACCCCAGGTCCTCGAGACACTTGGCGGCCGTGCTGCGACCCGGCCCCGGAGAGCCCGGTCACCACGACGATGTCGAGGCCGCCGTGACCCGCCCTGCCAGCACGTTCCTCGGGCGCCGCTGCCGTCGTCACGTCGCCAATTCCAGCACAACACCGCTGAGCGAGGGGCGCTGAACCTAGCTGAGCACCTCCCCGGTGGCCGTGTTGACCGCCACCGGGCCGTCGTCGCGATGCACCGCCTCGACGATCGCGGCCGCAGTCTGCGGTCCGATCCCGGGCACCGCGGTGATGTCCGCGACGTCGGCCTGGCGGAGCCGCTTCAGCGAGCCGAAGTGCGTCATCAGCGCCTTGCGGCGCGTCTCGCCGAGCCCGGGCACGCCGTCGAGGATCGACGCGATCATCGATTTGGACCGCTTCTGCCGGTGGTAGGTGATGGCGAACCGGTGCGCCTCGTCGCGTACCCGCTGCAGCAGGTACAGCCCTTCGGACGTGCGCGGCAGGATCACCGGATACGGCTCGTGCGGCAGCCAGACCTCCTCGAGCCGCTTGGCCAGACCGACCACGGACGACGTCGGTGATGCCGAGCTCGTCAAGCACCGTCTGCGCCGCGTTGGCCTGCGGGCCGCCGCCGTCGACGACGACCAGGTTGGGCGGGTAGGCGAACTTGGCGGGCCGCCCCTCGACGATCCTGGTCGGACCCGGTCTGTGCCTGACTGCTCCAGGTACCGCGCGAACCGGCGCCGGACCGCCTCGGCGATCCAGTCGGTGTCTCCGCCCGTCTCGCGCATGGCGAAGCGGCGGTACTCGCTGCGCCGGGCCAGGCCGTCCTCGAAGACCACCATGCTGGCCACCACGTCGGTGCCCTGGATGTGGCGTGATGTCGAAGCACTCGATGCGCAGCGGCGCGTCGTCGAGGCGCAGCGCCTCCTGGATCTCGGCCAGGGCCTGGGACCGGGCGCTGAGGTCGCTCGCCCGCTTGAGCTTGTGCTGGGTCAGCGCCTGCGCGGCGTTGCGGCCGACCGTCTCCAGCAGCGCCCGCTTGTCGCCGCGCTGCGGCACCCGCAGCCGGACCCGGGCCCCGCGACGCTCGCTGAGCCACTCGGCGAGCGCCTCGACGTCCTCGGGCAGTTCCGGGACGAGGACCTCCGCGCGGAATCGGCGGTCGACGTCGGCGTCGCCGTAGATCTGGGTGGCGAACTGCTCGACCAGGTTGCCGGTGGTGCCGATCTGCTCGACCTTGTCGATCGTCCAGCCGCGCTGGCCGCGCACCCGACCGCCGCGGACGTGGAACACCTGCACGGCGGCCTCCAGCTCGTCCTCGGCGAAGGCCGACGACGTCGGCGTCGGTGCCGTCGCCGAACACCACCGCCTGCTTCTCCATCGCGCCGGCGCAACGCGGTCAGGTCGTCGCGCAGCCGGGCGGCCCGCTCGAAGTCGAGCTCGGCGGCGGCCACCGCCATCTGCTTCTCCAGCCGGCGCATCATCGTGTCGGTCTGGCCGGCCATGAAGTCGCAGAAGTCCTCGACGATCTGCCGGTGCTCGTCCGCGGTGACCCGGCCGACGCAGGGCGCGGAGCACTTGCCGATGTAGCCGAGCAGGCACGGCCGGCCGATCTGACCGGCCCGCTTGAAGACGCCCGCCGAGCAGGTGCGGGCCGGGAACACGCGCAGCAGCAGGTCGAGCGTCTCGCGGATGGCCCAGGCGTGCGAGTACGGCCCGAAGTAGCGCACGCCCTTGCTTCTTGGCGCCGCGCATGACCTGCAGCCGCGGGTACTCCTCGTTGAGCGTCACGGCGAGCCACGGATAGGACTTGTCGTCGCGGTACCGGACGTTGAACCGCGGGTCGAACTCCTTGATCCAGTTGTACTCGAGCTGCAGCGCCTCGACCTCGGTGGTCACCACGGTCCACTCGACGCGGCGGCGCTGAGCACCATCTGCCGGGTCCGCGGGTGCAGCGCGCTGATGTCCGGCGAAGTAGCTGTTCAGCCGCGGGCGCAGGCTCTTGGCCTTGCCGACGTAGATGACCCGGTCGCGCTCGTCGCGGAACCGGTAGACCCCGGGTCGACCGGAATGGTGCCCGGAGCCGGCCGGTAAGTCGACGGATCGGGCACGCTTCCGACAGTAGCGCCGCGCACCGACCGACGGCCGGACCTCAGTGCGTCAGGCCGCCCGACACGGCGTGCACGAAGGCGCCGAGCACCTGCTCGGCGCTGGCCGAGCGTGTCGATCTGGCCGTTGATCGGCGCGAGGGCGGCGCTGAGGCGCGTCCACCGGGCAGGCGGTCGCCGAAACCGAGCACCCCGATCTGGACATGCTTGGCTTCGGTCGCTGGCTGGCCAGGGCCTTCCGGAGTGCGGTCAGCGAGATCGAGTTCGGGTCGTCCTCGTTGCGGCCGTCGGTGAACACCATCACTTCGGTCGGCATGTCCGAGGAGAAGTTGGCCAGCTGGGCGCGGTAGGCGGCCAGGATCGTGTCGTAGAGGCCGGTGCCGGTGTTCAGTGCCTTGAGCTTGCGCGCGGCGGCGTTCAGCCGGTCCCGCTGCACGGCATCGAGCGGCCTGTCGGCGACGATGACGCGGTAGTCGCGCGGCGCGTCGAGCCGGGCGCCGAACTCCCAGAGGCCGACCCGGGAGTCGTCGGGCATGAGCGCGCCGACCTGCTCGACGCCCTGCGAGACCAGGGAGATCAGCGGCTTCTTCGTGCCCGGCGCCGGGTCGGCCATGGAGCCCGACACGTCCACGACGACGAGCAGGTTGGCCCGGCGCCGGTCCGGGTGCCAGGTCGTGAGGACGTGGAACATGAAGTGCTCCGCCGTCGTGGGGTACGTCGCGCCCGAGCGCGACCGCGGGCAGTTCCGAGGCCGCGGCCGGCGCCCCGGCCTTCTCCCCAGGACCACGGAAGCCGGCCGCCTCGAACGCCTTCACCGCGGTCGGGGTCATCAGAGCGGCCTTGAGCCGCGCCACCGAGCTCGCCCGAGTGGTGTCCGCTCGCGGCGGCCTGCGACTCGCTCAGGCTGATCCGCTGCACCGCCGTCGGGCCCCCACGGCTCGTATGGTGTACCGCTTGGCGGCGCCGGCCTGGATCACTTCCTGCTCGGTGACGAGGCCCGACCTGGCCAGCGGACGGCCAGGCCGGATCCGGGCCGGCTGTCGTGTGGCCGCCCTGCCACGCCCGCATCAGGTTGAGCGCGGAGATCAGCGGGCCGGACTTCTCGACCGACGGCGACTGGTCAACGCGCCGCAGCCACCATGCTCGCGTCCGGAGACCGCCGGGATCGGCGAGCGTCAGCCGCAACGTCTTGCGCTCGGCGAGCGTCGTGCTGAGCCCGATCCCAGGTGGTGGCGCCGGCGGGCAGCGACGCACCGCGGGGCAGCACCGCGAACACCGGCGAGGTGGCGATGACCGTCGGCGGGGCGTTGCGTGAGGATGCCGGGCGGGACGAGGCTGCCCCAGCTGGTGTCGTCGGCGATCCACACGTCCGGACGGGTCTTCTCAACCAACGTGATCGCGTCGCTGCCGTCGGCCACGGTGGCCTGCACGCCGACGCAGTTGGCCGTGCCGGCAAACGAGTCGACGACCCTGTCCAGCACCGGCCGGACGCTCGACGCCACGATAACCGAGACGCTGCGCGGGCAGTTCGTGGTGGCGCTGGACGTGCTCGGCGTCGTGGCTGCCATTGCGACTGTCCCGGAGCTGAGCTGACTGGCGGTGACCACGACGGCCCCGGCCGCCACTGCCACCACGATCGCCCCTGCGGCGATCCACAGCACGCGCCCCGTTTTGCGCTTGGACCTATGCCGACCCACTGAACCCCCGTTCCGGCCGCGCAGGCGCAAGCCACCGCGCGACCGAGTGAGGCCGATCCTAGCGAGCCGGGTCGGCGCTGCGCCCCTTTCGCGCGGCCCGCATTTCGCCCGGTCAGCACCCTTTCGCCGGACTCTCCGGCGCAGCGCGCGATGCGCCACCGGACCGAGGTCGTCCATCACGTCGACCAGGACGCCGAGGCGCTGCAACGCGTCCAGCGCTACCAATGCACCGTCGCGGTCGACGCCGTCGTAGAGCTCGAGGCCGATGAACGACGCGCTTACCGCGCGGGCCAGGCCGTTGGCATCGGCGACCTCGGCGAGCGGGCTGCCGTTCAGCAGCCGGGTCAACACCGTCTCGATCTCCGCCACCCACCGGTCGATGGCGTAGCGGGCCGCCGCGGCCATCGTCTTGTCCTGCTGGGCCCCGGCCATGAGCTGGCGCCATCATCGCGACGTTGCCGAGCTCGGCCTCCCGCTCGTGCAGCTCGCGCCCGGCCTCCAAGAGTTCGGCCAGTGACCCGACGTCGGCGAACCGGTCGCGGTAGAACTCGACCCGGGCGTCCACCGAAGCCCGCACCGCGGCGTCGACGAGCTCGGCCACCGTGCTGAAGTGATAGAAGATCAACGCCTGGTTGACGCCCGCCCGTGCGGCGATGGTGCGCGCGGACAGCCCGGCGATGCCGCTCTCCCGCAACGCTTCGGCAGCCGCCGCCAGCAGCCTGGCCTTGAGTGTCGCTCATGGCCGCAACCGACGCCGCGTGTTCGAAGGAGGACAAGATCACGTACTGAATCAACCCGACCCAAAAGCCGAGAACGACGCCAATCATGCCTCCGAAGACGCCTGCCTCGACCACCGCAAATGGTGCCGTGGGCGGATGGCATGCACGCCGATGACCAGGCCGACAAGGCCGCCTACGGCATGTTCCACCGACCGCGCACGCAGCCATGGCGCGGCCGATGACGCGGCGGTACTCGGTCCCCACATTTGCGAAGGCGACCCAGGGAGCCAGCCAGCCCCCAGCGCAATGCAGGGGGCGACGAAGGCCAGCGCGCGACGATCAGCGGCGTCGATGCCGACTCTCGGCTGAGGACGAACGTCGCCTCCAGCAGAGCGCAGCCGCCGGCGGCCGAAGCACCGACGAGGCGAACCCCGACCCTCCCGGCGCCGAAGACCAGCGCGGTCGCGACCGCCAGGCCGGACCCGAGACCGCAAGCGCGCCCGCGCGTGCGCCGATCACGCTGCCGGCGATCGTGCCGAACAGCGGGACGATCACCGTGCCGACCGAGGCCGCCGACACCGACGCCGGTGAGTGCGCCGACGGCGATGGACCGGGCAGCACGGCGCCGATTGGGCCACCATCGACGCGCCATATGGGCCCTCAAAGTTTGAGCGATCGCTCAAACACAGGTTATTCCACTCTCTTGAGCGATCGCTCAAATCCCGTCACTACCTACGCTGGACGGGTGGTGCAGTCGGTGGAGCTGCTGGTCGGCGACGACCTCGACGCCCACCTCCGCGGCCAGTGGCAGGCGCTCAGCGCGGCCGGGCTGCCCAGCCAGGGCCGCAACCGGGCGCCGTCGAACCGGCCGCACGTCACCGTCGGGGTGGCCACCGCGATCTATCCCCGGATCGACAAGAAGCTGGGCACGGTCGCGGCCCGGCTCCCGATCCCGTGCACGCTCGCCGGTCCCACCGTCTTCTCCCACCGCACCGACATCCTGGTCCGGCTGGTGGAGCCGTCCGCGGAACTGCTGGAGTTGCACGCCGAGGTCGCGGCCCGGATGCGCGACTGTCCAGGCCGGCCGGACAACCTGGCTCCGGGCACGTGGACACCGCACATCACATTGGCACGCCGGATGAACCCGGCGCAGACCGCTGCAGGCACTGGAGCTCCTGGATTGGACTCCTCGGCAGGGCACGTTCACCGGGCTACGGCGCTGGGACGGCGACGCCCGACGGGAGTGGCGCCTCAGCTAGCTCGCTCAGCCGGCTCGGCGGGCGGTCTTGACGGACCGCCGGCCCGGGCGGCGCGCCACTGGGATGCGGTCCCGCAGGGTCCGCTGAAGGAAGTGCCCGGTGTATGACGCCGGAACCGTGGCCACATCCTCGGGTGTGCCCTCGGCCACCACCATTCCGCCGCCGGAACCGCCTTCGGGCCCCATGTCGATGATCCAGTCGGCGGTCTTGATCACGTCCATGTTGTGCTCGATGACGAGGACCGTGTTGCCCTTGTCCACCAGGCGACTGCAGCACGGCCAGCAGCTTACGGACGTCCTCGAAGTGCAGCCCGGTGGTGGGCTCGTCCAGCAGGTAGATCGTCCGGCCGGTGGACCGCTTCTGCAGCTCCGAGGCCAGCTTCACCCGCTGCGCCTCGCCGCCGGACAGCGTCGGCGCGGGCTGGCCCAGCCGCACGTAGCCGAGGCCGACGTCGACGAGGGTGTCCAGATGCCGGGCGATCTTGCTGATCGGCTTCGAAGAACTCGGCGCGCTTCCTCGATGGGCATGTCGAGGACCTCGGCGATGGTCTTGCCCTTGTAGTGCACCTCGAGCGTCTCCCGGTTGTACCGGGCGCCCTTACACACCTCACACGGGACGTAGACGTCCGGGAGGAAGTTCATCTCGATCTTGATCGTGCCGTCGCCGGCGCAGTTCTCGCAGCGGCCGCCCTTGACGTTGAACGAGAACCGGCCCTGCTGGTAGCCGCGGACCTTGGCCTCGGTGGTCTCGCTGAACAGCTTGCGGATGTGGTCGAAGACGCCGGTGTAGGTGGCTGGGTTGGATCGCGGGGTGCGCCCGATCGGCGACTGGTCGACGCCCACGACCTTGTCCAACCTGCTCGATGCCGCGTACCCGGCGGTGCCGGCCGGGCGGCAGCTTGGCGCCGTTGATCTTGTTGGCCAGCGAGTGGTACAGGATGTCGTTCACCAGCGTCGACTTGCCCGATCCGGAGACGCCGGTGATCGCGACGAAGCAGCCGAGCGGGAACGACACGTCGATGTTCTTGAGGTTGTGCTCTCGGGCGCCCTCGACGACCAGCTCGCGGCCGCGCTGCCGGGGACGGCGCACCATCGGCGTCTCGATCGTGCGCCGACCGGAGAGGTACGCGCCAGTCAGCGACCGCTCGCTGGCCAGCAGCTCGTCAAGGGTCCCGCAGACCACGATCTCGCCGCCGTGCTCGCCGGCCAGGGCCCGATGTCCACCACCCAGTCGGCGGTACGGATGGTGTCCTCGTCGTGCTCTACGACGATGAGGGTGTTGCCCAGGTCCTGAGGCGCACCAGGGTGTCGATCAGACGGCGGTTGTCGCGCTGGTGCAGCCCGATCGAGGGCTCGTCCAAGACGTACAGCACGCCGACGAGGCCGGACCCGATCTGCGTGGCCAGTCGGATGCGCTGCGCCTCTCCCCGGCCAGCGTGGCCGCGGCGCGGTCCAGCGACAGGTAGTCCAGGCCCACGTCGACCAGGAACCCGAGACGGGCGTGCACCTCCTTGAGCACCCGCTCGGCGATGACCTGGTCGCGTCCGGTCAGCTGCATGTCACGGAAGAACTGGTTGGCCTCGCCGATCGAGAGGGCGGCGATCTCGGCGATCGACCGGCCCTCGACGGTCACGGCCAGGATCTCCGGCTTCAGCCGGGTGCCGTTGCAGGCCGGGCAGGGCACCTCGCGCATGTACCCCTCGTACTTCTCGCGCGAGTAGTCGCTGTCGGTCTCGGCGTGCCGCCGTTCGAGCCAGGGCAGCACGCCCTCGTACGCCGCGTAGTAGGAACGCTGCCGGCCGTAGCGGTTGGTGTAGCGGACGTGCACCTGGTCGGCGCTGCCGTGCAGCACGACCTTCTGCGCCCGCGCCGGCAGGTCTTCCCACGGGGTGTCCAGGTCGAAGCCCTCGGCATCGGCCACTCCTGCGAGCAGACGCAGGAAGTACTCGCCAGTCTGCGGCGACTCCATGGAGTGATGGCCCCGTCGGCCAGCGACCGCTGCGGGTCGGGGATGACCAGCTCCGGGTCGACCTCCTTGCGCGTGCCGATCCCGGTGCACACCGGGCAGGCGCCGAACGGCGAGTTGAAGGAGAAGGAGCGCGGCTCGAGGTCGTCGATGGCCAACGGGTGGTCGTTCGGGCAGGCCAGCCGCTCGGAGAAGCGGCGCTCCCGGTGCGGGTCGTTCTCGTCGAGGTCGACGAAGTCGAGCACGACCAGCCCGTTGGCCAGACCCAGCGCGGTCTCCACCGAGTCGGTGATGCGCTGCTTGCTGCTCGGCCGGGCGACCAACCGGTCGACGACCGCCTCGATCGTGTGCTTCTCCTGCTTCTTCAGCGTCGGCGGCTCGGTGAGCGAGTGCACCACGCCGTCGACGCGGACGCGGCTGTAGCCCTTGATCTGCAGGTCTTCGAAGAGGTCGACGTACTCGCCCTTGCGCTCCCGGATCACCGGAGCCAGCACCTGGAAGCGGGTGCCCTCGGGCATCTCCAGGACACGGTCGACGATCTGCTGCGGGGTCTGCTTGGCGATGGGCTCGCCGCAGATCGGGCAGTGCGGCTTGCCGATCCGGGCGTACAGCAGACGGAGGTAGTCGTAGACCTCGGTGATCGTGCCCACCGTCGAACGCGGGTTGCGGCTGGTGGACTTCTGATCGATCGACACCGCGGGCGAGAGGCCCTCGATGAAGTCGACATCCGGCTTGTCCATCTGGCCGAGGAACTGGCGCGCGTAGGCCGAGAGCGACTCGACGTAGCGCCGCTGACCCTCGGCGAAGATCGTGTCGAAGGCCAGTGACGACTTGCCCGAGCCGGAGAGCCCGGTGAAGACGATCAGGGCGTCGCGGGGCAGCTCGACGTGGACGTCGCGCAGGTTGTGCTCACGGGCACCACGGACGATCAGGCGGTCGGCCACAGTTCTCTCTCGCGGTCAAGGGAAGGCACTCCCAACGAGCGTAGTGACCAACACTGACACCCGCCGAGCGCGACCGGTCAGCCGAGGTGCCGCCGGATGTGGCTTGGAACCGCCAGCGGGCCACACCGAACCATCTGGCGGCCAGTTTGGCTCAAACGGTGGCCGGTACGATCGGCAGCGGTGGCGACCGGAGGGCTGGATGGGTGATTACACGCTGACGACTGTCGGCGTCGCCACCGAACTGATCGATCTGCCGTACGACTGTCCCCTGGCGGAATGGGACGACCCTCGCATCGTCCAGGTGCCGCGCGGCATATCCCGGCACGTCGTCCGCTTCATCCGCGCGCACGGGCAGATCTTCGCCATCAAGGAAGCCACCGACCGTTACGTCCTGCGCGAGCACCAGCTGCTGCGCGCCCTGGCGCTGCGCAGCGTGCCCGCCGTCGAGACGTTCGGCACCGTCACCGACCGCGAGGACAACGAGGGCGAGGAGCTCGGCGGGCTCCTGATCACGCGGCATCTGGCGTTCTCGCTGCCCTACCGGTCGCTGTTCACCGGACGCACCCTTCCCGACCTGCGCTCCCGCCTGCTGGACGCGCTGGCTCAGCTGTTCGTCCGCCTCCATCTGGCCGGGTTCTACTGGGGTGACTGCTCGTTGTCGAACACCCTGTTCCGTCGCGACGCCGGCGAGCTCTCCGCCTACCTGGTCGACGCGGAGACCGGCGAGCTGCACCCGGAGCTCAGTCCCGGTCAACGCCGGTACGACGTCCAGATCGCCACGGAGAACATCGCCGGGGAGCTCTTCGACCTGGAGTCGGCCGGCTGGTTGGCTGCCGACATCGACCCCATCGAGACCGCGCAGGAGCTGACCAGTCGCTACGACGGCCTCTGGACCGAACTGCACACCGAGGCAGTGGTTCCCGCGAACGAGAGCTACCTCATCGACCAGCGCATCCGCCGGCTGAACGCCCTGGGCTTCGACGTCTCGGAAGTGGAGATCCACACCGAGGAACGCGGCCGCAACCTGCGGCTCACGACCCAGGTCGTCGAGCCGGGTCATCACCAGCGCCGCTTCTTCGCGCTCACCGGACTGCACGTCCAGGAGAACCAGGCGCGCCGGCTGCTGGCCGACCTGGCCCGGTTCCGGGCCAAGCTCATCGAGGGCATCGGCGAGGAGGTGCCCGAGGACCTCAGCGCCCGGCGCTGGCTGGACGAGAAGTTCTACGGCGTCATCAGCAAGGTCCCGCCGGAGCTGCGGGCCAAGATGCCGGACGCCGAGCTCTACCACGAGATCAACGAGCACCGCTGGTTCCTCTCCGAGGCGCGCGGCCAGGACGTCGGCCGGGCCGAGGCGGTGCGGTCCGTACGTGGAGAACGTCCTGCGGTTCCTTCCCGATGCGAAGGTGCAGGTCCTGACCGAACCCACGACGGAGGAGCTTCCGGTGGTCCAGGCATGAGCGACCGAGCATCGCAGGCGCGCAGCGCCGCGCGGTCCCCACGAAATCGCGCAGCGATTTCGTGGGTGCAGGTGCGGAACGAGCGACCGATGAGCGCTTGCGCGAAGAGGCGATGGCATGAGCTACACAGGATCGGTAAAGGCGGGCGGCCCGGTGGCCGTCCGCGAGCTGCCCGGCCTGACGATCGCCAAGCAAGAGGTCGGCTGGATGGGCAACAACGCCTACCTGCTGCGCGACCGGGCCACCGGCGACGGGATGCTCATCGACGCCGCTGACGAGGCCTGAGCGGCTGGCCGAGCTGGTCCGGCTGGGCGGGCCACCGGTGCGCTACGTCCTCACCACGCACCGCCACGGCGACCACTGGCAGGCCTTAGCGCGCCGTCGTGGCCGACACCGGCGCGCAGACACTGGCCGGGACGGCGGACGCCGACGAGCTGCCGGTCGACGTCGACCGCCGCCTGGACGACGGCGACACCGTCGAGCTCGGCGGCGTCGACCCTGGAGATCATCGGGCTGCGTGGTCATACCCCGGGTTCGGTGGCCGTGCTTTACCGCGACCCGGAGGGCACGGCGCACCTGTTCACCGGCGACTCACTCTTCCCTGGCGTGCGTGGGTAAGACGCACTCACCGGAGGACTTCACGTCCTCATCGACGACGTCGAGGCCCGGATCTTCGACGTACTGCCCGACGACACGTGGTTCTACCCGGGCCACGGCGACGACTCCACGCTGGGCGCCGAGCGGCCGCAACTCGGCGAGTGGCGCGCCCGCGGGTGGTGAGCGTCCTCGTCCTGGGCGGGACAGGTTGGCTCAGCCGCGAGGTGGCCGCGCGGGCGGTCACCCTCGGTCACGAGGTCACGTGTCTGGCCCGCGGCCAGTCCGGCGCGGCGCACCGATGGGGCGAAGCTGGTGACCGGCGACCGGTCGCAACCGGGTGGCTACGACGGTCTGCCCGACCAGAGTTGGGACCTCGTGGTCGATGTGTCCAGCCAGCCCGGGTACGTGCGCTCCGCGGTCCGGGCGCTGGCCGACCGCGCCCGCCGGTGGGTGTACGTGTCCAGCCTGTCGGTGTACCGCGACAACAGCGAGCCGGGCGCCGATGAATCCGCCGACGTCCTGCCCGCTCTGGACAGCGACCAGGCCACCATCGAGCAGTACGGCGAAGGCAAGGTGGCCTGTGAGGAGGCGCTGCGCAGCGCGCTGCCGGACCGGTCGCTTCGTGGCCCGGCCCGGACTGGATCTGCGGATACGGCGACCGGAGCGACCGGTTCGGTTACTGGCCGTGGCGCTTCGACCGCTCGCCCTGACGCCCCCGTGCTGGTACCCGGGCCGTTGGACGCGCCCGTCCAGCTCTCGACGTCACCGACCTGGCCGTCTGGCTCGTCGACGCGGGCCTGTCCGGCGCCACCGGGCACGTTCAACGCGATCGGCGAGGTGCGGCGCTTCGGCGACGTCGTGGCCGCCTGCCAGGCCGCCACCGGACACCGCGGTGAGGTCATCGTGGCCGATCCGGACTGGCTGCATCGCTCAGGGTGTCACGCCGTGGATGGGACCGCGGTCGCTGCCGGTGTGGACGCCCGGCCAGGACTACGCGGGGTTCTTCACCCGCAGCCGGGCCGCCGCCGAGGCGCTCGGGCTCGCCTGACCCCGACCTGGACGGCCTGGCCCGCGGCGCGCTGGCCTGGGAGCGCACCTGCGACCCGACCCGGACACGGCGCGCGGGCCTCACCGACGACTGAGCAACAGGAGCTCCTCGCCCGGCTGTAGAGCCCGCGCCTCAGGTGGGCAGGCGCCAGTCGACGGGTTCGGCGCCGGCGGCCACGAGCAGCTCGTTGGCCCGGCTGAACGGGCGCGAGCCGAAGAAGCCGCGGTCCGCCGACATCGGCGACGGATGGGCAGTCTCAATCCGAGGCACGCCCTGCAGCAGCGGCGCCAGGGTCTGCGCGTCGCGTCCCCACAGGATGGCCACCATCGGCGTGCCGCGCGCCACGAGCGCGCGGATGGCCTGCTCGGTCACGCCTTCCCATCCCTGGCCACGGTGGCTGGCCGGCGAGCCTCGGCGCCACCGTCAGGACCCGGTTCAACAGGAGCACCGCCGTTCGCCGACCACGGCGTGAGATCCCCGTTGGCCGGCATCGGGTGGCCCAGGTCGTCGGTGTACTCGCGGTAGATGTTGGCCAGGCTGCGCGGCACCGGACGGACGTGCGGCGCAACCGAGAACGACAGGCCGACAGCGTGACCGGGCGTGGGGTACGGGTCCTGGCCCACGATCAACACCCGGACGTCGCTGAACGGCTGGGTGAACGCGCGCAGGATGTTCGGCCCGGCGGGCAGATAGCGGCGTCCGGCGGCCAGTTCGGCACGCAGGAAGTCACCCATAGCGGCGATGTCGCCGCTCACCGGATCGAGGGCGTCCGCCCAGCCGGGGTCGAGCTGGTCGCGCAGCGGTACGCGGGTCGTCGTGGTTGGCGTTGTCATCGGCTCACGAGTCCCGCGACGGCTTCCAGAGGTCGATGCCCGCCTCGACCGCGTGCCGGTCGATCGAACGCAGCTCCGCGTCGGTGAACGGCGGCGCGCGAGGCGGCGGCCAGGTTCTGCCTCGAGCTGCTCGACCGACGACGCGCCGACGAGGACGCTGGTAACCCGCTCGTCGCGCAGCAGCCAGGACAGCGCCAGCTGGGCGAGCGTCTGACCGCGGCGCGACGGCCATCCGGTTGAGCGCCCGGATGTGCCGCATGGCTGCGTCCGTCATCAGGTCCGGCAGACAGCGACTTGTCCGACGCCGCCCGGGAACCGGCCGGGATGCCCTTGAGGTAGCGGTCGGTCAGCATGCCCTGCGCCAGCGGCGAGAACGCGATGCAGCCCACACCGAGGTCGTCCAACGTGTCCAGCAGCGACTCCTCGACCCAGCGGTTCAGCATCGAGTACGACGGCTGGTGGATCAGCAGCGGCACGCCGGCGCCGCGCAGCAGGGTGGCGGCCTGCTGGGTGCGCTCGCGTCGAGTAGGACGAGATCCCGGCGTAGAGCGCCCGGCCGGACTCCACCGCCGTGACCAGCGCACCGACGGTCTCCTCCAGCGGCGTGTCCGGGTCGAAGCGGTGGCTGTAGAAGATGTCGACGTAGTCCAACCCCATCCGGGCCAGCGACTGGTCCAGGCGAGGCCAGCAGGTACTTGCGCGACCCGTGGTCGCCGTACGGCCCCGGCCACATGTCGTAGCCGGCCTTGGTCGAGATGACGAGCTCGTCGCGGTAGGGCCGGAAGTCGCGGGCCATGATGCCCGCCGAAGTTCCGTTCCGCCGCGCCGTACGGCGGGCCGTAGTTGTTGGCCAGGTCGAAGTGGGTGACGCCGAGGTCGAAGGCACGCCGCAGGATCGCCTGTTGGACCTCGAGCGGCTTGTCGTCACCGAAGTTGTGCCACAACCCCAGCGAGACCATCGGCAGCAGCAACCCGCTGCGTCCGCACCGCCGATATGTCATCGAGTCGTAACGCGCCTGTCGCGGCTGCGTAGGCCACTGTCACCCATCGGAGTCTGCCAGTATCCCCGTTCGTGGTGCTCGAGGTGGCTCTCATCGACGTCCAGGACGGTACTGCCGAGCAGTTCGCCTCGGCCTACCGCATCGCCCGCGAGATCCTGCTGAGCACGCCCGGCGTGAAGTCGGCGCGCATGACGCACGGCATCGAGCGCCCGACCCGGTTCGTGCTCCTTGTCGAGTGGGACTCCGGTGGAGGCCCACGAGGTCAACTTCGGCAGACCGAGCGTTTCGGTCGCTGGCGAGGACTGATCGGCCCGTACTTCGCGTCCCCGCCGCTGGTGGAGCACTACGAGGACGTCGACTGAGGACCGGCGGTCAACGCCTCGATCAGGTTGCCGTCGGGGTCGAGCCACCAGCGCGCCGTAGTAGCCGGGTCGGTAGATCTCCCACCGACGTGGGGCCTGGCTTTCCCGGCCGCCGCTTTCCAGCGCGGCGGCGTGGAAACCGGTCGACGGCCTCGGCGTCGACGGCGTCGAAGGCGACGTGCAGGTTGTGCGTCGGGGCGGGTCCGGAGACCAGCCAGACGCTGGCTGCCTCCTGGCCGGAGGCATAGCCGATCGCCTCAACGCCGGCCTCGTCCTCGTCCTCGGGATCGACGTACTCGACCACCCGCCGGAAGCCGAGCGGGGCCAGGGCACCGTCGTAGAAGGCGCCGCTGCGTTCCAGGTCGGACGCCGTCACCGTCACGTGGTCGATCACGGACTCATCCTGGCCGCACCGCCACATGCTTCGCGATCACGGGGCACTAGGGTCCGGACGTGCGGGTACATCCTGAGGTCGCCGAGGCCTTGCGCCGCGGCGGTCCGGTGGTGGCGCTGGAGAGCACGCTTATCAGCCATGGACTGCCCGCGCCGCAGAACGTCGACGTCGCACGGCAGATCGAAGCGGCCGTGCGTGACGTCGGTGCGGTCCCGGCCACGATCGCCGTGCTGGACGGCGAGCCGCACCTCGGGTTGGACGACGCTGCCCTGCACCGCATCGCCGACCCCGACACCACGGTGAAGGCCAGTGTCCGGGACCTCGCCGTGGTGGCCGCGTTGCGCCGCACCGCCGCCACCACGGTGGCGGCGACCGCGCATCTGGCCAGCCGCGCGGGCATCGTCGTCTTCGCCACCGGCGGGCTGGGCGGCGTCCATCGCGGCGCGCGGGAGAGCTGGGACGAGTCGGCCGATCTGGCGGCGCTGGCCCGGCTACCGAGCCTCGTGGTGTGCTCCGGGGTCAAGTCCATCCTGGACGTCGGGGCGACCCTGGAGCGGCTGGAAACGCTGAACGTCGCCGTGATCGGCTACCGCACCGACCGCTTTCCCGGCTTCTACCTCGCCGACTCGGGCTACCCCGTCGACTGGCGGCTGGACACCCCGGCGCAGGTCGCGGAGGCGTTGCGAGCCCGTCGCGAGCTCGGGACCGACGCCTTCGGCATGGTGCTGGCCAACCCGGTGCCTGCCGACCACGAACTCGATCGCGCCCAGCACGACCGGGTGCTGGCCGGAAGGACTGGCCGAGCTCGAGGTCGGCCGGGATCCGCGGCAAACACGTCACGCCGTTCCTGCTGGAGTACTTCCACCGGGAGACCGGCGGCGCATCGCTGGACGCGAATGTCGCCCTGGTCCTCGACAACGCCCGCGTCGCCGCCGCCGTGGCCGTGGCGGCGGCGACCTGACCGACGGTGAGCGGCCGGGTCGTCAGCGTCGGCCATGTCATGGTCGATGTCATCGCGACGCTGAGCGCACCGCTGGCGCCAGGATCGGACACACCGGCCCCGATCGAGCTGCGACCCGGTGGCTCGGCGGCCAACACGGCGGCCTGGGCGGCCCGGGCGGGCGCGCCCGCGATCTTCGTCGGCCGGGTCGGCGACGACGATTTCGGCCGACGCGCCGTCTCGACGTTGCATAAGGCCGGGGTGGCCACGTACGTGACCGTCGATCCGCACGGGCCCACCGGCCTGTGCTCTCGTCCTCGTCGGACCGGACGGCGAGCGCACGATGGTCCCGTCCGCGGGCGCCAACGCGAACCTCCGGCCCGAAGACCTCCCGGACGTCGCCACCGGTGACCTCTGGCACCTGTCCGGCTATGTGCTCTTCGACGCGAGGTCACGCGCCGCGGGCCGGGCCACCCTGGACACGGGCCGTGCCGGAGGGGCTCAGCGTCGAGCGTCGACGCCGCGTCGTCGGCGCCGTTGGCCGCTCTTGGGGCACAGCGTTTCCTCGCCATGGTGGCCGGCATCGACATCCCGCTGGCCAACCGCGACGAGGCCGCCGTTCTGACTGACGGTCTGGAACCTGAGCCGCGCGGCCGGGCGGTTGCACGAATCCGTCCCGCTGGTGGTGGTCAAGGACGGCGCGCGCGGCGTCGTGGTAGCTGCGGACGGGACCGTCCGACGGTTCACCGGCGTGCCCCTCACCGCCCGGGACTCGACGGGCGCCGGCGATGCGCTTCGCGGGCACACGTTCCTGGCGCGCGTGTGGCCGACGCCGCGCCGTTGAGCCGCCTGCCGCGGACGCCGCCCGCCGCTGCAGCGCCGGCCCGGCTGACCGCGACCGCGTCAGGACGGTCACAGCATCGGTTCCGCCGACCACCCGCGTCGGCAGCCTGCGGGCCCGCTGCGCGAATTCGCCCGCCTGCCGGTCGACGGCTCCGCCGAATAGCTGTCCTACACCCTCCCCAGGTACCGCAGGCAGAACTCGTTCCCTTCCGGGTCGAGGAGCGTCACCCACCAGCTGATCTCGTCCGGAGCGCTCGGCCACGAAGGTGGCGCCAGCGTTCACCAGCGCACGTCGCCTTCGCCCGCACGATCGACTGCCGATGCTCGGGCGATCGTGCCGTCGGGGGCAGGCACGTTGATGTCCAGGTGCATCCGGTTCTTCGCGGACTTCCGTTCAGGCACGGCCAGGAACAGCAACCGCGGCGCGACGCCCGGTCGGATCGACGATGGCCGCTATCGTCGTCCAGCCCGGACGCAGGGCATACCCGATGCTCAGCGCATAGTCCGGCCAGGACGCGAAGCCCGGCGGCGGGGACTGCGGCACGTAGCCGAGCAACCTGCGCCCAGAACCGGGCCTGCCGGCGCGGGTCAGCGCAGTCGAACGTCACCTGGAACGGATGGTGGATGACGGTCTCGGCGGACATGAGCTGAATCAGGGGATCAGCCGACGCCGGCCGCGTCCATGCCGCGCAGCTCCTTCTTCAGCTCATGGATCTCGTCGCGCAGGCGGGCGGCCACCTCGAACTGCAGGTCGCGGGCGGACTGGCAGCATCTGCTCGGTGAGCGACTGGATCAGGTCGGCGAGCTCGGCCCGGGCCATCGTCGAAGTGTCGAGGTTGTGCCCGGCGTGCGTGCCGACGCCAACCACGCCCGCGCCACGGCCGCCGCGGCCGGGCACCGGCGACTTCGCCGCGCGACTGGGCCCGGCCGGACCCACCGATGCGGGCGTTGAGCAGGGCGTCGGTGTCTTGAGCCTCGCGGGTCGAGCCGGTCGGTGATGTCGGCGATGCGCTTGCGCAGCGGCTGCGGGTCGAGCCCGTGCGCCTTGTTGTAGGCGACCTGCTTGGCCCGCCGCCGGTTGGTCTCGTCGATGGCGTTGCGCATCGACGGCGTGATCGTGTCGGCGTACATGTGCACCTGGCCGGACACGTTGCGGGCGGCGCGGCCGATGGTCTGGATCAGGGACGTGCCGCGAGCGCAGGAACCCCTCCTTGTCGGCGTCCAGGATCGAGACCAGGGACACCTCGGGCAGGTCCAGGCCCTCACGGAGCAGGTTGATGCCGACGAGGACGTCGAACTCGCCCATGCCGCAGCTCGCTGCAGCAGCTCGACGCGCCGCAGCGTGTCCACCTCGCTGTGCAGGTAGCGCACCCGGATGCCCAGCTCCAGCAGGTAGTCGGTGAGGTCCTCGGCCATCTTCTTGGTCAGCGTGGTGACCAGCACCCGCTCGTCGCGCTCGGTGCGCTCGCCGGATCTCGTGCACGAGGTCGTCGATCTGGCCCTTGGTCGGCTTGACCACGACCTCCGGGTCGACCAGCCCGGTCGGGCGGATGACCTGCTCGACGAACTCGCCCCTGCGTCCGGCCCAGCTCGTACGGGCCCGGGCGTGGCCGACAGGTAGACGCGTCTGGCCGATCCGGTCGGTGAACTCCTCGAACGTCAGCGGCCGGTTGTCCATCGCCGACGGCAGCCGGAAGCCGTGCTCGACCAGCGTTGCGCTTGCGCGACATGTCGCCCTCGTACATGCCGCCGATCTGCGGGACGGTCACGTGCGACTCGTCGATGACGAGCAGGAAGTCGTCCGGGAAGTAGTCGAGCAGGCAGTGCGGCGGCGCTGCCGGCCGTCGCGGCCGTCGATGTGCCGGCGAGTAGTTCTCGATGCCCGAGCAGAACCCGACCTGGCGCATCATCTCGATGTCGTACGACGGTGCGCATGCGCAGCCGCTGGGCCTCGAGCAGCTTGCCCTGGCGCTCCAGCTCGGCGAGCCGCTCCTCCAGCTCGGCCTCGATGCCGCGCGACCGCGCGTCTCCATCCGCTCGGGCCCGGCGACGTAGTGCGTGGCCGGGAAGATGCAGCAGCCTGGTCGACCTCGCGGACCACGTCGCCGGTGAGCGGGTGGAGGTAGTACAGCCGCTCGATCTCGTCGCCGAACATCTCGATGCGGACAGCGCAGCTCCTCGTACGACCGGGATGATCTCGACCGTGTCGCCGCGGACCCGGAACGTGCCACGGGTGAACGGCCAGGTCGTTGCGGGTGTACTGGATGTCGACGAGCTGGCGCAGCAGCTCGTCGCGCTCGATCTCGTCGCCGACGCTGCAGCTGGACCGATCCGGTCGAGGTACTCCTGCGGCGTGCCCAGGCCGTAGATGCACGACACGGTGGCCACCACGACGACGTCGCGCCGGGTCAGCAGCGCCATGGTGGCCGAGTGCCGCAGCCGCTCGACCTCGCTCGTTGATCGACGAGTCCTTCTCGATGTAGGTGTCGGTCTGCGGGACGTACGCCTCGGGCTGGTAGTAGTCGTAGTACGAGACGAAGTACTCGACCGCGTTGTTGCGGCAACAGCTCGCGGAACTCGTTGGCCAGCTGCGCGGCCAGCGTCTTGTTCGGCGCCGATCACCAGGGTGGGCCGCTGCAGCCGCTCGATCAACCAGGCGGTCGTGGCCGACTTGCCCGTGCCGGTGGCGCCCAGCAGCACGTTGTCCCTCGCGCCGGACCCGATGCGTTCGGTCAACGCATCGATGGCGGCGGGCTGGTCGCCGGACGCGGGGCGAATTCGGGAACGACCTCGAACTTTCCGTTCCGTCCGTGGGCTCGACGAAACCGCGTCCGGCCTCGTCCTCATGCCTCCACCGTACGGGCCGGCACCGACACCGCGCGTCTGGTTACGGCAGCCGGCAGCCGCTTCTCCGGGTCGTGCAGTACGACGGTCCCAGCGACCATGTCGTGGAACGGCTGCCGTCGCTTATTGGTCAGGAAGACGAAGAACGGAGATGACCCCGATGATGCCGATGATCGGACTCGATGAGCCAACGGCCCACGACCTGCGCAGCGCCATCTTCCCAGCCCGGGACCCGGTTCTCCTGCGGTAGGTAGCGCGCGCATGCGGAGAACCCGCAGCGCGGGTGTTGTGCCCCGCTGCCCCAGACGATGAGGCCCCAAATGATGTACCCGATGATCAGGGTCACGATGGGCTAACGGGATGGCCAAGAAGTACGGCGCCGACCCGGCGGCCGCGGCTGGCCAGCTCGGTTCCGCCCGGCACGGTACAGGTCGCTCTCTGCGTCGTACAGCCCGGCCCCATGGCGTCCGGAGCATCCGGCGGAGCTGGTGGCATGGCTGCGTAGCCGGGCGGTGGAGGCGGCGGGTAGGCACCCGGCGATGTCGGTGCAGCCAGCGGGTGAGTCTGCAGCGGGCGGTCGCCGTGGAGGCGGCGGAGAGTGCTGCTGCGCGGCGGCGGCACCTGCGACGGTTGGTCCCGAGTCGGCGGAGGAGCGGTTTTCTCGCTCGGGCCCGCTGGTGCCGGGATCGGATGGAGGAGGGGATGTCGGGTCGCCGGGCTGACCGGGTTCCGGTGTCGTCACCGGCTCACCTTAGCCTCGGCCCCAACCGCGCTGAGGCAGAGGAGCCCGCCGAGCCGTGCGGTCAAGTGAACAGCAGCTGCCAGTGCCTGTGGCCATGCCTGACCGCCACCGCGCCGCCCACACGACCGCCGGTGGCGAGGACGAAACGCGGGTCCCGCCACGTCACCGATGGACAGTCGGGCGAATGGTCCGCTCGGCCGCCGAGTCAGAGCCGCCGCGCGAGTCACATGGCGGCCGGCCAGCCGCACCCCACGGCGGATGGCCCGGACGAGCATCCCGAACAGCAGCCCGCCGGCTAGTCGGGCCCAGGCGACGGGCGTCCACCCGGCGCCGATGCCGCGGGCGCGGCCGGGCTCTGACGCGCATCGTCTGGACCTCGTCGATCAACAGCGGGGATGAGCCGCAGGGCGGCCAGAGCTCCGTAGGCGAAGCGGGCCGAGACGTGCACAGCGCTGCACGAGGGCGTCGGCCAGGTCCACCGGATCCGTGGTCACGACCAGCAGCAGTCACGGGCAGCCCGAGGGCGACGAGACGCAGCGAGACCGCGACCAGGCTAGAACGTTCCGGACGCGATCAGTTTGCTGCGAACCAGATGCCGCGCAGGCCGAACAGGATTGGCCCACCCGCGCGCCCGAGCACCCTGCGGAGCCGACGCCGAGCAGCGGCAACGCCACCAGTTTACGGACCGCGAGCCATGATGCGCGCTGGAGATGCCGCGTCGGTGCTGAGGAAGAGCGGCACGGCCACGATGGCCATGGCCAGGACCTTGCTGGTCGGGTTCAACGTTCCGCCACGCCGGCGGACCACCGGCCGAGCACGAGCGTCATGCGGCCACCGTCCGTCCGCCATGGGCAGCACCCGATCGGCCAGTGCGGTGACGAACGCCGGTCGTGGCTGACCGTGAATATTCCACGTTTTTATCGGCGTCCGGTCTCTACAGCAGCCGGAGCAGTTCGCCCCACGTGCGTGCGTCCTGGCCGAACGTCGGCTCGTCAGTACCAGTGCCGGTGGAGCCCCGGACAACGCGGTCGCAACCGACAGACGACACGTTGCCCGCCGGACAGGGTGAACAGTTAGCCTCGGCCAGCGCGGTGAGGCGAGACGGTCGAGGGTCGTCGGCGCGGACCGTGGAACGCGCCGCGGACCAGCCAACCGTATCGGCGCCTGCGAGTTCGTCGCGGACCGTGGTCCGGACGAACTGGTGCTCCAACTGCTCTTACCGTGCCGACGGCCCGTATCAGCGAGGCGGGCCGGCGCCGGTGCGCTGGCTTTGTCCGGGTCGGGCGCCAGGACCAAGCCGGTCCGGGGCCGGGCCAGACCCGCCAGCATCATCGCCAGGGTGGTCTTGCCCGAGCCGTTCGGGCCAACCACCGCCATCACCTCACCCGCGCGTAGGGCAAGCGTGGTGGCGCGTACCGCGTCGGCGAGTGCGCCGCGGTGCCGGTAGCTGACATCGTCGGCCTGCAGCACTGCCTTCGTCGACACATTGCGTGGCGCCGCGGGGGACTACCGTGCCGGGCACCCACGCCATGCGTTCGGCGCGTCACGGTGCCGGCCGAAAGACCTCATCTGGCGGGCCGTGTGCCACCAGCTCGCCGTCGCCAGGGACGACCACCCGATCGATGATCGGCAACCCCTCCCTCGACGCGGTGTTCGACGACGACGAGCGTCGATCTGGTGGCCGCGACGGCGGCAGCCACCGCCGCGCAGACGGGCGGCTCCGTCCGGGGTCGAGGTTCGCCGTGGGCTCGTCGAGCAGTAACGCAAGCCGGGACGATTGGCGAGCTGACCGGCCAGCGCCAGCCGCTGCTTCTCGCCCCCGGAGAGCGCGGCCGTGGGATGGTCGCGGCCATAGCCAGACCGACGGCATCCATCGCCTCGTCCACGCGAGGGCCAGATCTGGTCGGCCGGGACGCCGTGGCACTCCGGGCCGAAGGCCACGTCGTCGCCGCTGCGGCTCATCACCAGCTGGCTGTCGGGATCCTGCAGAAGGAGCCCGGTGCGGTGCCGGGCCTCGTAGGCGGGGACGCCGTCGACGAGAAGCTCCCCGTCGCCTGCCCGCTCTCCTGGCCACAGCAGACCTCCCAGGCCGGCCAGGGCGTCGACTTGCCCGACCCGGATGCCCCGAGCAACAACGCCCGCTGCCCGGCCGGCACGGTCGTCGGGTGCCGACCGCCCAGGCGCGCCGACCGGCGTGGCGCTAGCCTCGGGCGAGCAGCGTGGCACCGCTCAAATGAGTCGCTGTCTGCGTCCCGAGGCGAACGGTGCCAGCACACCGGTGGCTTCCTCATCGCCCGCACCAAGTACAGCAATACGT
>ERZ1370068.1316-contig-11205_pt1 | contig 59884 bp, 98 predicted proteins | sample MGYA00561227_ERZ1370068 | MGnify/ENA primary metagenome ERZ1370068 (study PRJEB38410, sample SAMEA6850437) | metagenome | study: Metagenomic assessment of the ecological functions of the soil: analysis of the soil microbiota associated with the... | reverse complement strand
AAACCACTTCCACCGCTACGTCAATCCCGAGCGCAGGAGCGAGGACGGCGCGCTCAAGGTGCACGGCATCACCAGCGAATTCCTCGAGGACAAGCCCAAGTTTCGCGAGATCGCGCGCCGAGTTCCTCGACTACATTCGCGGCGCGGAGCTGGTGATCCACAACGCCGCCTTCGACGTCGAGGTTCCTGAATCTGGAGCTGGCCAGGATCGGGCAGCCGCCGATCGAGGAGCACTGCGCCGCGGTCGTCGATTCGCTCAAGCTCGCGCGCGAGCTGCACCCGGGGAAGAAGAACTCCCTGGACGCCCTGTGCGAGCGCTACCAGGTCGACAACGCTCACCGCACGCTGCACGGCGCGCTGCTCGACGCCGCGCTGCTCGCCGAGGTCTACCTCGCCATGACCCGCGGCCAGGACAGCCTGGCGATCGAGCTCGAGCCGGCGCGCGCGGCTGTCGGACGCCTGGGCGGCGCAGGGCGAGCGGCCCGCGCTCGATCGTCATTCCGGCGAGCGCGGAGGAGCTCGCCGAGCACGCGCGCCTGCTCGACGGCGATCGAGGCCGGAGAACAAGGCGCCGAGCGTGTGGCGCCGCTTCGAGGCGGCCGTGGAACTCGCACTGATAGCGGTGTGCGAGAATGCGCGGAGCCGGGTGGAACCGGCGATGTCAGGCGCGCAATCCCTTCGAGACCGATCTCGACAAGAACTCCGGCCAACTACGCGCCGCTGACCCCGCTCGGCTTCATCGAGCGCGCGGCGTACGTCTATCCGCGGCGCGCCGCCGTGATCCACGGCGCGCGCCGCTTACACCTGGGCCGAGACTTACGCGCGCTGCCGGCGGCTCGCCTCGGCGCTCGCGCAGCGCGGCATCGGCGTCGGCGACACGGTCGCCGTCATGCTCGCCAACACGCCGGAGATGTACGAATGCCATTTCGGCGTGCCGATGGCCGGCGCGGTGCTGAACGCGCTCAACACGCGGCTGGACGCCGAGGCGATCGCCTTCATGCTCGAGCACGGCGGCGCGAAGGTCCTCATCACCGACCGCGAGTTTTCGTCCACCGTCGAGCGCGCGCTCGCGCTCGCGAAGCGAAGCCGCTTCGTCGATCGACGTCGACGACGCCGAGTATTCCGGGTCGGGCAAGCGCATCGGCGCGATCGACTACGAGACGCTTCATCGCCGGCGGCGATCCGCAATTCGCGTGGCAGCCGCCCGAGGACGAATGGAACGCGATCTCGCTCAACTACACCTCGGGCACGACCGGCAATCCCAAGGGCGTCGTCTACCACCACCGCGGCGCGTATCTCAACGCGCGTCTGCAACATCGTCACCTGGGCCATGCCCCACCACGCCGTGTACCTGTGGACGCTGCCGATGTTCCACTGCAACGGCTGGTGCTTCCCGTGGACCATGGCCGCCAACGCGGGCACCAACGTGTGCCTGCGCAGGGTCGACGCCAGGCTGATTTTCGACGCTGATCACGCGAGCACAAGGTGACGCACTACTGCGGCGCGCCGATCGTGCACTCGACGCTGATCAACGCCGATCCGAAGCTGCGCGAAGGCATCCGCCACAAGGTGCATGCCATGGTCGCCGCCGCGCGCGCCGCCTGCGGCGATGATCGAGGGCATGGAGCGCATGGGCTGGGAGCTGACGCACGTCTACGGCCTGACCGAGGTGTACGGGCCGGCGACCGTCTGCGCGAAGCACGACGAGTGGAAGGATCTCGACATCGGCAAGCGCACCGAGAGGAACGGCCGCCAGGGCGTGCGCTACCTGATGGAGGAGGGCCTGACGGTGATGGATCCCGAGCACGATGAAGGCCGGTGCCCGCCGACGGCGAGACCATGGGCGAGATCATGTTCCGCGGCAACATCACCATGAAGGGCTACCTGAAGAACGCGCAAGGCGACGCGCGGAAGCTTTCGCCGGCGGCTGGTTCCACTCGGGCGACCTCGCGGTGATGCAGCCCGACGGCTACGTCAAGATCAAGGACCGCGTCCAAGGACATCATCATCTCCGGCGGCGAGAACATCTCGTCGCTCGAGGTCGAGGACGTGCTCTACCGCCACCCGGCGGTGCTGGCCGCGGCGGTGGTCGCCAAGCCCGACCCGAAGTGGGGCGAGACGCCGTGCGCCTTCGTCGAGCTGAAGCCCGGACGCCAAGGTGACCGAGCGGGAGCTCATCGAGCACTGCCGCGCGCCATCTCGCGCGCTTCAAGGCGCCGCGCGCAGTGGTGTTCGGCGTGCTGCCCAAGACCTCGACCGGCAAGATCCAGAAGTTCGTGCTGCGGCAGCGAGGCGAGATCGGTGGAAGCCATCGAGTAGGAGTGACGCCATGAACGCTCCGTCGAAGACCGAAGTCGAGGCTCCCGTACGTTCTGCGCGAGGATCAGCGGAGGCATCGCGACGCTGACGCTCAACCGCGGCGAGCGCATGAATCCACTGTCGACGGCGATGCTCGCCGCGCTCCAGGCCGAGATCGACCGGCTCGCCGACGACGACGCGATCAAGGTGGTGGTCCTCGCGGGCGCCGGGCAAGCATTTCTGCGCCGGGCACGACCTGCGCGAAATGCGCGCAGCACCCGACCAAGAAATGGCAGAAGGCGCTGTTCGAGCAGTGCAGCCGGATGATGCTGTCGCTGGTGCGGCTGCCGCAGCCGGTGATCGCGCGCGTGCAGGGCGTCGCGGTCGCGGCGGGCTGCCAGCTGGTCTCGATGTGCGACCTCGCCGGTCGCGTCGCGACGCCGCGCAGTTCGCGCTCCCGGGCATCAAGAGCGGGATCTTCTGCACCACGCCGGGCGTGGGCGTCGCGCGCAACATCGCGCGCAAGCACGCGCTCGAGATGCTGCTTCACGGGCGACCTCGTCGACGCGAACACGGCGCTCGCCTGGGGCCTGGTGAACCGGGTGGTGCCGCTCGCAGAGCTCGACGAGGAAGCCGGACAGCCCTCGCGCAGAAGATCGTCGCCCACAGCGGCGCGGTAGTGACCATGGGCAAGCAGTTCTTCTACGAGCAGGTGGAGAAGGGCTTCAACGACTGCCTACGCGCTCGCTTCCGAGGGCATGGCGTGCAACATGATGCTGGCCGACGCCGCCGAGGGCATCGACGCCTTCCTCGCCAAGCGCAAGCCGCGCTGGCGCGGGAAGTGAGTCCGCGGCGATTGCTGGATCGCCGCTCCTGGGCGATACTCGCGGCCAGGGAGGGAGGAGCCCGTCGCAGGACGGCGCGCCGCGCGCATGATCGACGAGTGCATTCTCGAAACGCGCGAGCTGACCAAGGAGTTCAAGGGTTTCGTCGCGGTCAAGGACGTCGACCTCAAGGTCCGCCGCGGCAGCATCCACGCCCTGATCGGCCCCAACGGCGCCGGCAAGACCACCTGCTTCAACCTGCTCACGCATTTCCTCGAGCCGACCCGCGGCCGGATCTTCTACAACGGGCGCGACATCACCGGCTCCGGGCCGGCGGCGATCGCGCGCATGGGGCTGGTCGCGCTCGTTCCAGATCTCGGCGGTGTTCCCGCACCTCACGCGTGCTCGAGAACGTGCGCATCGCGCTGCAGCGCAAGCGCGGCGACTCGTTCGATTTCTGGCGAACCGAGCGCGCTGCTCGACGAGCTCAACGGCCGCGCCCGCGAGCTGCTCGACTCGGTGGGCCTGGCCGGGTTCGACGACGCGATCGCGGTGGAGCTGCCCTACGGGCGCAAGCGCGCGCTCGAGATCGCGACCACCCTCGCGCTCGAGCCGGAGATGATGCTGCTCGACGAGCCGACCGCGGGCATGGCGCACGAGGACGTCGAGCGCATCACGGCGCTGATCAAGCGCGTCGCCGCCGACCGCACGGTGCTGATGGTCGAGCACAACCTGAGCGTGGTCGCGAAGCTCTCCGATCGCATCACGGTGCTCGTCGCGCGGCGAGATCATCGCCGAGGGCGACTACGAGGCCGTGTCGAAGCATCCCGACGTGATCCAGGCTTATCTGGGGTCCGAGCATGTCTGAAGCGCGCGCTGCTCTCGGTGAGCGGGCCTGCACGCCTGGTACGGCGAGTCGCACATCCTGCACGGCGTGGAATTCGAGGTGCGGCGCGGCGAGGTGGTGACGCTGCTCGGCCGCAACGGGGCGGGCAAGACCACGACGCTGAAGTCGGTGATGGGCATGGTCGCGCGCCGCGAGGGCTCGGTGCGGTTCGACGGCAGGGAGACGATCGCGCTTGTCTTCCGAACCGCATCGCGCAGGCTGGGGCTCGCGTTCTGCCCCGAGGAGCGCGGCATCTTCGCGAGCCTCAACGTCGAGGAGAACCTGCTGCTGCCGCCGGAGGTGCGCGCCGGGCGGCTTCGCGCTGTCGGCAGGTCTTCGAGCTGTTCCCGAATCTGAAGGAGCGCCTCGCGAGCCAGGGCACCAAGCTCTCGGGCGGCGAGCAGCAGATGCTCGCGATCGGCCGCATCCTGCGCACCGGGGCGCGGCTGCTTGCTGCTCGACGAGCCGACCGAGGGACTGGCCCCGGTGATCGTGCAGCAGATCAGCCAGACCATCTCGCGGCTCAAGGCGGAAGGGTTTACCATCCTGCTGGTCGAGCAGAATTTCCGCTTCGCCTCGCGCGTCGCCGACCGCCACTACGTGATGGAGAACGGCCGGGTGGTGGACATGATCCCGAACGCGGAGCTAGAGTCGAACCTCGCGAAGGTGCACGAGTATCTGGGCGTATGAGCAGCACGATCGATCAACCAAAGGAGAAGAGGAGCAACATGTCATTCAAACGGAACGTGTTCATCGCGGCGCGTCGCCTCGCGCCTCGCGGTCCCGGGCGCGCAGGCGCAGATCTCCGGACGGCGTCGTCAAGATCGGCGTGCTGTCCGACATGTCCAGCCTCTACTCGGACATCGGCGGGCGCGGCTCGGTGGTCGCGGCGCGCATGGCGGTCGAGGACTACAGCGCAGCGCCAAGCAGGGCCTGAAGGTCGAGCTCGATTTCGGCCGACCACCTGAACAAGCCCGACGTCGGCTCGGGCATCGCGCGCCAGTGGTACGACGTCGACAAGGTCGACGTGATCGTCGACGTGCCGACCTCGTCGGTCGCGCTCGCGATCAACCAGATCACCAAGCGAGAAGGGCAAGGTCGTTCCTCGTCTCGGGCGCGGCGACCTCGGACCTCACCGGCAAGGCCTGCTCGCCGAACACCGTCCACTGGACCTACGACACCTGGATGCTCGCCAACGGCACCGGCAACGCGATCGTCAAGACCGGCGGCGACACCTGGTTCTTCATCACCGCCGACTACGCCTTCGGCCACGCGCTCGAGCGCGACACCGAGGCGGTGGTGCTGAAGGACGGCGGCAAGGTGCTCGGCCAGGTGCGCCATCCGCTCAACGCCCAGGACTTCTCGTCGTTCCTGCTGCAGGCGCAGGCTTCGAAGGCGAAGATCATCGGCCTCGCCAACGCCGGCGGCGACACCACCAACTCGATCAAGCAGGCGGCCGAGTTCGGCATCGTCAAGGGCGGACAGAGCCTCGCCGGCATGCTGGTGTTCATCAGCGACGTGCACGGCCTCGGGCTGGACAAGGCGCAGGGCCTGATCTTCACCGAGACCTACTACTGGGACCTGAACGACGCCGACGCGCGCCTTCGCCAAGCGCTTCGCGCGCGGCGAACAACGGCAAGTACCCGACCATGGTGCAGGCGGGCGTGTACTCGGCGATCGCTGCACTACCTCAAGGCGGTCGAGGCGGGCAAGACCGACGACGGCACCAAGACGGTCGCGCAAGATGAAGGAGCTGCCGACCGACGATCCGCTGTTCGGCAAGGGCCGCGTGCGCATGGACGGCCGCAAGATCCATCCCGGCGTACCTGGTCGAGGTGAAGAAGCCCTCCGAGTCCAAGGGGCCGTACGACTACTACAAGATCCGCGCGACCGATACCGGCCGACCAGGCGTTCCGGCCGCTGAACGAGGGCGGCTGCTCGCTGGTGAAGTGAGCTGAGGAGCGCGCGAGTCGACCGAGTACCCCGCGCCCGGCCGATGGAAATCTTCGGCATCCCGACGCAGGCGCTGTTCGGGCAGCTGCTGATCGGGCTGATCAACGGCTCGTTCTACGCGCTGCTGTCGCTCGGCCTCGCGGTGATCTTCGGCCTGCTGAACATCATCAACTTCACCCACGGCGCGCAGTACATGATGGGCGCGTTCTGCGCCTACTTCCTGCTCGCGCTGGCTCGGCGTCGGCTACTGGTGGGCGCTCGCGATCGTGCCGCTCGTGGTCGGCGCGCTGGGCGTCGCTGATCGAGCGGCTGATGCTCTCGCGCCTCTACAAGCTCGATCACCTCTACGGGCTGCTGCTCACTTTCGGCCTGGCGCTCGATCATCCAGGGCCTGTTCCGCCAGCAGTACGGCACGTCCGGGCATGCCCTACGCGATGCCGAGCGAGCTCGCCGGCGGCCGCAACCTCGGCTTCATGTTCCTGCCGAACTACCGCGCGTGGGTGATCGTCGCGTCGCTCGTCGTCGTGTCTCGCCACCTGGTTCGTGATCGAGAAGACCAAGCTCGGCTCGTACCTGCGCGCGGCGACCGAGAATCCGCAGCTGGTGCAGGCCTTCGGCGTGAACGTGCCGCGCATGATCACGCTCACCTACGGCTTCGGCGTCGCGCTGGCCGCGCTTCGCGGGCGTGATGGCGGCGCCGATCTACCAGGTGAACCCGCTCATGGGAGCCGACCTCATCATCGTGGTGTTCGCGGTGGTGGTGATCGGCGGCATGGGCTCGATCATGGGGTCGATCGTGACCGGCTTCGCGCTCGGGCTGATCGAGGGCCTCACCAAGGTGTTCTATCCCGGAGGCGTCGAACACGGTGATCTTCATCATCATGGCGATCGTGCTCATGATCAAGCCGGCCGGGCTGTTCGGACGCAGCGATGAGGGCCGCCTAGCCATGTCGGCCGTACCCGAGCTCGTCGGCGCCGGAGCGCGAACGGACTCGCGCACCAGCGCGTCGCCTTCGCGGCGATGCTCGCGTTCTTCATCGCTCGCGCCGCTCGTCGCGTACCCGATCTTCCTGATGAAGGTGATGTGCTTCGCGCTCTTCGCCTGCGCCTTCAACCTGCTGATCGGCTACGGCGGCCTGCTGTCGTTCGGCCACGCGATGTTCCTCGGCACCGCCGGCTACGCGTCGCGCGCACGCGGCCAAGGTGTGGGGCTTCCCGCCGGAATTCGCGATCCTGTTCGGCACCGCGCGCGTCGGCGCTGCTCGGCCTGGTGACCGGCCTGCTCGCGATCCGCGCGCCAGGGCATCTACTTCGCGATGATCACGCTCGCGCTCGCGCAGATGGTGTACTTCTTCTATCTCCAGGCGCCGTTCACCGGCGGCGAGGACGGCATCCAGGCGGTGCCGCGCGGCAAGCTCTTCGGCCTGATCGACCTCGTCAACGTGTGGGCGATGTACTGCGCTGGTGCTCGCGGTGTTCGTCGGCGGGTTTCTGCTGATCCACCGCGCGGTGCATTCGCCGTTCGGGCAGGTGCTCAAGGCGATCCGCGAGAACGAGCCGCGCGCGCTGTCGCTCGGCTACGACGTCAACCGCTACAAGCTGCTCGCGTACGTGCTGTCGGCGACGCTTGCCGGGCCTCGCCGGCGCGACCAAGGCGCTGGTGTTCGAGCTCGCCTCGCTCACCGACGTCCACTGGACCATGTCGGGCGAGGTGGTGCTGATGGTGCTGCTCGGCGGCCTGGGCACGGTGTTCGGGCCGGTCGTCGGCGCGCTCGATCATCGTCGCGATGGAGAACTACCTCGCGCAGCTCGGCTCCTGGGTGACGGTCGACGCAGGGCGTGATCTTCGTGATCTGCGTGCTGACGTTCCGCCGCGGCGTGATCGGCGAGCTCGGCCAGCTGGCTGATCGGCAAACCGCTGTAGCGTGCGCAGGAGATCACCCGACTCATCGCCCAATACGGCCTGCTGGCTGGTCTTCGCCAACGTGCTGATCGAGCAGATCGGCCTGCCGGTCCCGGCGATTCCGACGCTGGTCATCGCGGGCGCGCTGGCGGTGGACGGAAGGATTTCCGCCTGGGCGGTCTTCGGCGCCGCCTTCGTCGCCTGCACCATCGGCGACGTCGCTCTGGTATCGTCGCCGGGCGCGGCTGTACGGCCGGCGCGTGATGCGCCTGCTGTGCCGGATCTCCCTGTCGCCCGATTCCTGCGTGCGCCAGACCGAGACCCATTTCGAGCGCTGGGGCGGCTCCGCCCTGGTGCTCGCGAAATTCATTCCGGGCCTGAGCGGCGTCGCGCCGCCTCTGGCCGGTGCGACGCGGCTGCCCTGGGCGACTTTTCTGCTCCTCAACAGCCTGGGCGTGGTGATCTGGGCCGGCGTCGCGATCGGCGCGGGGATGCTGTTCCACGCGGAGATCGACCGCCTGATCGTCCGGCATGGAAGGCCTGGGCGGCTGGGCGCTGGGCGACGATAGGCCGTGCTGCTCGCCGGATATGTCGCCTTCAAGTGGTGGCAGCGGCGGCGTCTGCACAAGATGCTGCGCATCGCCCGGATCACCGCCGGCGAATTGAACAAGCTGTTCGAAGCCGGAAAGAAGCCGGTAGTGGTGGACGTGCGCTCCTCCGTCGGCCCGGGATCAGGACCCGCGCTTCATTCCCGGAGCGCTGGTGATGGATATCGCGGAAGTGGAGGGCAAGCTCGACGCAGCTGCCGGTCGAGCGCGAAATCATCTTCTACTGCGACTGCCCCAACGAGGCCTCGGCCGCCTATGTGGCGAAGCGACTGATGGATCTCGGCTACACGCGCGTGCGGCCCCTGCACGGGGACTGGACGCCTGGGTCGCCGCCGGGCTCGTGAGCAGCGGTCGTCGAGCAACGCCCGCCCGGCTAGGTGATCTTCTCGGCGGCGAGGCGGTCCAGCTCCTCGCGTCGCTCATCCCGAGCACGCCGGACGAGAACCTCGCGCGTGTGCTGCCCGAGCAGGGGCGGCGGCAGCGTCGTATTCGACCGGCGTTTCCGAGAAGCGCATCGGGCTCGCGACTCCCGGCATCGACGCCCGACAGCGGGTGAGGCATCTCGATCTTCAGCCCGCGGTGCCGCACCTGCGGGTTCTCGAACACTTCCTTGTAGTTGTTGATCGGGCCGCAGGGGACGTTGGCCGCATCGAACCGCTCGATCCAGTCGCGGCTCGGGCGGCGTCTTCATGATGTCCTGCACGATCGGGATGAGCGCCCGGCGGTTGCGGATGCGGTCGGGCATGGTCTTGAAGCGCGGATCGTCGGCGAGCTCGGGCCGCTCGGCCGCCTCGCAAAAGCTCACCCACTGGCTGTCGTTGCCCGCGCCGAGGATCAGGTGGCCGTCCGAGGTGGGGAAGACCTCGTAGGGGAGCAGGTTCGGGTGCGCGTTGCCCCAGCGCTCCGGGACGTTTCCCGAATGGAAGTAGTTGGAGATCTGGTTCGCGCCGAAGGCGACGATGGTGTCGAGCAGCGCGATGTCGATGTACTGGCCCTCGCCGGTGCGCTCGCGGTGCAGCGAGGGCGGCAGTGATGGCGACGCTCGCGTACATGCCCGCCATCACGTCGGTGACCGCGATGCCGACCTTCTGCGGACCGCCGCCGGGCAGCTCGTCGCGCTCGCCGGTGATGCTCATCAGCCCGCCCATGCCCTGGAAGATGAAGTCGTAGCCCGGGCGGTGCGCGCTGCGGACCGCTCTGGCCGTACCCGGTGACCGAGCAGTAGACGATGCGCGGGATTGAGCTTCTTCAGGTCTTCGTAGCCGAGCCCGTATTTCGCGAGGCCGCCGACCTTGTAGTTCTCGAGCAGCACGTCGCACTTCGCAGCCAGCTCGCGCGCGATCTTCGCCGCCCTCGGGCGTCGCGATGTCGAGCGTGACCGATTTCTTGCCGCGGTTGACCGAGAGGAAGTAGGCGGATTCGCCCGTCTCCTTCCCGTTCCTGTCCTTGAGAAACGGCGGGCCCCAGCTGCGCGTGTCGTCGCCGGACCCGGGCCGCTCGATCTTGATCACCTCGGCGCCGAGGTCGGCGAGGTTCTGCGACGCCCAGGGCCCGGCGAGCACGCGCGTCAGATCGAGGACTCGGATATGCGAGAGAGGACGCGGCATGGGGACGATTCCGGACGGGGCGATTATAATCCGTGTGTTTTCTCCAAGACGACGTCAATGAAAATCCTGGTGGCGGTCAAGCGCGTGGTCGATTTCAACGTCAAGGTGCGCGTGAAGGCGGACGGCTCGGGCGTCGAGACCGCCAACGTCAAGATGTCCATGAATCCCTTCGACGAGATCGCGGTCGAAGAGGCGGTGCGGCTGAAGGAAGCGGGCACCGCGACGGAGATCGTCGCGGCGTCCTGCGGCGTGCAAGCCTGCCAGGAGACGCTGCGGACCGCGCTCGCGCTCGGCGCCGACCGCGCGGTTCTGGTCGAGACCGACGCCGAGCTGCAGCCGCTCGCGGTCGCGAAGCTCCTGCGCGCGATCGCGCAGAAGGAGAATCCGCAGCCTCGTCATCCTCGGCAAGCAGGCGATCGACGACGACTGCAACCAGACCGGGCAGATGCTCGCCGCGCTGCTCGGCTGGCCGCAGGCGACTTTCGCGTCGAAGCTGAAGATCGCGGGCGACAAGGCCGAGGTGACGCGCGAGGTGGACGGCGGCCTCGAGACGATCTCGGTCAAGCTGCCCGCGGTCATGACCACCGACCTGCGCCTGAACGAGCCGCGCTACGTCACGCTGCCCAACATCATGAAGGCGAAGAAGAAGACGCTCGAAGTGCTGAAGCCCGACGCGCTCGGCGTGGACGTCGCTCCGCGCCTGAAAACGCTCAAGGTCGAGGAGCCGCCCAAGCGCAAGGCCGGCGTGAAGGTTCCCGATGCGAAGGCGCTGGTGCAGAAGCTGAGAAACGAGGCGAAGGTCATCGCCATGAGCGTCCTCGTCCTCGCCGAGCACGACAACGCGTCGCTCAAGCCCGCGACGCTCAACACCGTCGCTGCCGCAGCAAGGATCGGCGGCGATATCGCGGTTCTCGTGGCGGGTTCGGGCTGCGCCGGCGTGGCGAAGGCCGCGGCGGCGATCGCGGGCGTCAAGAAAGTGCTCGTCGCCGACGCGCCGCACTACAAGGATCAGCTGGCGGAAAATCTCGCCGCCCTCGTCGTTGCGCTCGCGCCGGGCTACACGCACATCCTCGCGCCCGCGACCTCCTTCGGAAAGAACGTGGCGCCGCGCGTCGCGGCGCTCCTCGACGTGGCGCAGGTGTCGGACATCGTCGAGGTGAAGAGCGCCGACACCTTCGTCCGCCCGATCTACGCCGGCAACGCCCTCGCGACCGTCCAGTCGGCGGACAAGATCAAGGTGATCACGGTGCGCACCACGGGGTTCGACGCCGCGGCGGCGAGCGGAGGTTCCGCGACGATCGAGAACGTCGCCGCGAGCCGCCGACAACCGGGCTCTCGTCGCTCGTCGGCCGCGCGCTCACCAAGTCCGAGCGCCCGGAGCTGACCTCGGCGCGCGTGATCGTCTCGGGCGGCCGCGGCATGGGCTCGGGCGACAACTTCAAGCTTCTCGAGCCGCTCGCCGACAAGCTGCACGCGGCGATGGGCGCCTCGCGCGCGGCGGTCGACGCGGGCTTCGTGCCGAACGACTGGCAGGTCGGCCAGACCGGCAAGATCGTCGCGCCCGAGCTCTACATCGCGGTCGGCATCTCCGGCGCGATCCAGCACCTCGCGGGCATGAAGGACAGCCGCGTGATCGTCGCGATCAACAAGGACGAGGAAGCGCCGATCTTCCAGGTCGCGGACTACGGGATCGTCGGCGACCTGTTCCAGATCGTGCCGGAGCTGGTCAAGGAGCTGGGATAGATTTGGGAGACGATCATGAGCGAATACAAAGCGCCTTTGCAGCGACATGCACTTCGTGCTGCAGGAGCTCGCGGGACTCGCCGAGGTCGCGCGGCTTCCCGGCTGCGAGGAGATCAACGCCGAGCTGGTCGACCAGATCCTCGAGGAGAGCGCGAAGTTCGCGAGCGGCGTCCTCTCGCCGCTCAACCGGCCCGCGGACGAGGAAGGCTCGAAGTGGGACAAGGGCAAGGTCACCACGCCCAAGGGCTTCAAGGAAGCCTACAAGCAGTTCATCGAAGGCGGCTGGAACGCGCTGCAGGCGCCGACGCGAGTACGGAGGCCAGGGCCTGCCGAAGATCGTCTCGACCCCGGTCGTGGAGATGTGGAAGTCGGCCAACCTGTCCTTTTCGCTGGTGACGATGCTCACCGCGGGGCGCCGCCGAGGCGCTGATCCTGCGCGGCACCGAGGCAGCAGAAGAAGCAGTACCTGCCGCAAGATGATCGAGGGCACCTGGACCGGCACCATGAACCTCACCGAGCCGCAGGCCGGCTCGGACCTCGGCGCTGGTGCGGACCAAGGCGGTGCGCGAGGGAGACCACTACCGCGTCTCGGGCCAGAAGATCTTCATCACCTACGGCGAGCACGACCTCGCCGAGAACATCGTGCACCTGGTGCTCGCGCGCGTCGACGGCGCGCCCGAGGGCGTGCGCGGCATCTCGATGTTCCTGGTGCCGAAGTTCCTGGTGAACGCGGACGGATCGCTCGGCGAGCGGAACGGCGTGCAGTGCGCCTCGATCGAGCACAAGCTCGGCATCCACGCGAGCCCGACCGCCGTTCTCGTCGTACGAGAACGCCGATCGGCTATCTGGTGGGCGAGGAGAACCGCGGCCTGGAATACATGTTCATCATGATGAATCTCGCGCGCTTCGCGGTCGGCATGGAAGGCCTGTCGATTTCGGAGCGCGCCTACCAGCAGGCGCTCGGTATACGCCAAGGAGCGGGTGCAGAGCCGCGACGTCGCCGGGCGGCGGCAAGTCGGTGACCATCATCCACCATCCCGACGTGCGCAGGATGCTGATGAGCATGAAGTCGCAGATCGAGGCGATGCGCGCGCTGGCGTACGTGGTGGCGGCGGCGGTGGACAAGTCGCTGAGACATCCCGACAAGGAGGAACGCGCGCGCAACCAGGCCTTCGTCGATCTTCATGATCCCGATCGTCAAGGGCTGGTTCACCGAGACCGGGATCGAGGTCGCGTCGACCGGCATCCAGGTGCACGGCGGAATGGGATTCATCGAGGAAACCGGCGCGGCGCAGCACCTGCGCGACGCGAGGATCACCACGATCTACGAAGGGACGACCGGGATCCAGGCGAACGACCTGATCGGCCGCAAGATCGCCCGCGAGGGCGGCGCGACCGCGAAGGAGGTCGATCGCGGCGATGCGCCTGGTCGAGGCGGAGCTCGGCAAGGCGCCGGGCGAGGACATGGCCGCGACGCGCGAGGCCTTCTCCGCGGCGCTGACCGCCGCCGAGGAATGCGTGTCCTGGATGGTGATCACCTACGGCAACGACATCAAGGCGGCGCACGCCGGCGCCGTGCCCTTCCTCAAGCTCATGGGCATCGTCTGCGGCGGCTGGCAGCTCGCGCGCTCGGCGTCTGGTCGCGCAGCAGCGGCTGTCGGAGGGCAAGGGCGACAAGTCCTTCTACGAGGCGAAGATCAAGACGCGCGCGGTTCTACGCCGATCACGTGCTGACGCTGGCCCCGGCGCTGCGCAACACGGTCGTGCACGGCGCAGCGGGCGTGATGGCGCTGGCCGAGGGCAGTTCTGACCTCGTGCTGACCGGCGGGCGAGGCCGCCCAGCCCGTGCCGCACGCGCGATTGCTGCAGGTGAGTTCCAGTGTGACTCGGGCCGCAAACGTCCTCCGCCTTCGGGATGGATGGCGATGCTGCGAAACCCGAGCGCGCGCGCGAGTTGCTGCATGGGTGTGTTGGTTGCGAACACTTCGCCCACGAGGCGCGCGACGCCGTGCTCCCGCGCCGTTTCGATCAGCATCGCGAGAAGCTTCCTGCCTATGCCGCGGCCCTGCCACGATCCGCGATGGCGTGATGGCGAACTCGCAGGTGACGCCGTCGGCCAGGCGCACATAGCGCGCGACGCCGATCGCGGCCATCCAGCCCCTCGACGGTCGACGCGTCGCGATCAGGGCCATGTCGCGGCTGAAATCGACTCGCGGGTCAATTGCTCAAGCAGTTTGGGTGTGAGCCTGACGCCAGCCCCGAGAAAGCGGTTGTAGCGCTTCCGTCGACAGCCTGCGCGCGAACTCGGTCTCTGAGGTCGATGTCCTCGGGGCGGATCGGCCGCACGGTCTCGAGTGCGACAGGCCCAAGGCCAGGAGGCGCACCGGGTGCCGCGGGGCGGCGTGGTGCACTGCATGGCCTAGCTTCCCGCCACCGGTCGATGCGTCTCGATCAGCGCGCTCGAACGCGGCTTGCGCGCGGCGAGCGATCGGGCGTCGTCGAGCAAGCCGGCGGTCGTGATCGAGCGGCGAGCACGATGCCGAGCAGCTCGAACGCCGAGCTGCCAGGGGTCGGTCTGCGGACCCGAGGTGACCCGCGTCGATCGCAAGGCGGATAGCCTTGGCGATCGCTCCGCGCAGGCTTCGCGCTGCCCGGCGACGAGCAGATCCCGCACCGCCCCAGGGCGGTCGTCGTACTCGACCGAAGCCGCGAGCATGTACGCAGCCGCCCGGCGAGATCGTGCCTTCCGAGCCAGCCGAGCCAGTTGGAGAACAGGGCGCCGAAGGCGCGGCAGTCCGCGGGGTGCTTCCTTCAGCGCCGGCGGGAGAACACCTGCTCGCGAAAGAGCGTCTGCGCCTGCTTGAGAGTCAGAAGCTGCAGGTCTTCCTCGGAACCGAAGTGCGCGAATAGGCCGCTCTTCGACATGTCCAGCCGTTCGAGGCGAGGAGACCGATGCTCAGGCCCTCGAGGCCGACGTGGCTGGCGAGGCCCACGGCCTCGTTGAGTATCAGGGTGCGAGTCTGTTCGCCCTTCCGCATCTCCACAATAGTAGCACTGAACGTTCGTATTATGCAATGATAACGTATCAATCAATCTTGTCATATACGACGTGGTGCGATTCACATGTTCGGGTAGTTCGGTCCGCCGCCGCCTTGCGGGGCCACCCAGACGATGTTCTGCGTCGGGTCCTTGATGTCGCAGGTCTTGCAGTGCACGCAGTTCTGCGCGTTGATCTGCAGCCGTCGCGTGCCGTCCGTCCTGCGTCACGAACTCGTAGACGCCCGCCGGGACAGTAGCGACTGCTCCGGGCCCGCGTACTTCGCGAGGTTGACCTTGACCGGCGACCGACGCGTCCTTGAGCGTGAGGTGGCTCGGCTGGTTCTCCTCGTGGTTGGTGTTCGAGATGAACACCGAGGACAGCCGGTCGAAGGTGAGCTTGCCGTCGGGCTTCGGGTAGTCGATCGGCCGGAACTCCGGCGGCGGGCCGCAGGCATTCGTGGTCGGCGTGCCGGTGGTGCAGCGTCCAGGGAAACTTGCCGCCCAGCAGAAACTGCTCGACCCCGACCATCGCGCGTCCCGGCGTACAGGCCCTTCGACATCCACTGCTTGAAGTTGCGCGCCCGGTGGAGCTCGTCGAACAGCCACGATTCGCGGAACGCCTCGGGATAGGCGGCGAGCTCGTCGCCCGAGCGCCCCGACTGCAGCGCCGCGAACGCGGCCTCGGCGGCGAGCATGCCGGACTTGATCGCCGCGTGGCTGCCCTTGATGCGCGAAGCGTTGAGGAAACCCGCGTCGTCGCCGACGCAGCGCGCCCCCGGGAAGACGAGCTTGGGCAGCGACATGATGCCGCCTGCGGCGATGGCGCGCGCGCCGTAGGCGATGCGCTTGCCGCCCTCGAGGAATCCGCGGATGGCGGGATGCGTCTTGTAGCGCTGGAATTCCTCGTAAGGGTTCGAGGTAGGGATTGGCGTAGGAGAGGCCGACGACGAAGCCCACCGAGACCAGGCGGTCCTCCATGTGGTAGAGGAAGGAGCCGCCGTAGGTGTCGGCGTCGAGCGGCCAGCCCGCCGAGTGGATGACCAGCCCGGGCCGGTGCTTGTTCGCGTCGATCTCCCACAGCTCCTTCAGGCCGAGGCCGTAGACCTGCGGATCGCGTCGCCGCGCCGAGGCGGAATCTCTCCATCGAGCTGCCGGCCGAGGTGGCCGCGGCAGCCCTCGGCGAAGAAGGTGTACTTCCCGAGCAGCTCGATGCCCGGCTGGTACTGGTCGGTGGGCTTGCCGTCGCGGCCTATGCCCACGTCGCCGGTGGCGACGCCGCGCACGCCGCCTCTGTCGTCGTACAGGACTTCGGCCGCCGGCGAAGCCCGGGTAGATCTCCACGCCCAGCGCCTCCGCCTGCCGTGCCCAGCCAGCGGCAGACGTTGCCCAGGCTCACCACGTAGTTGCCGTGGTTGCGGAAGCACTCGGGCAGGAAGGCGTTCGGAACCTTGAACGAGCCCGACTGCGCCGAGGAACAGGAACCGGTCCTCGACGACCGGCGTCTTCAAGGGCGCGCCGCGCTCCTTCCAGTCCGGCAAGAGCTCGGTGAGCGCGCGCGGATCCATCACCGCGCCCGAGAGGATGTGCGCGCCGATCTCCGAGCCTTCTCGATCACGCACACACCGATCTCTGCGCTTCGCGCTGCGCCGCGAGCTGCTTCAGGCGGATCGCCGCGGCAAGGCCGGCGGGGCCGCCGCCCACCACCACCACGTCGAACTGCATCGATTCGCGCGCCACCGATTCTCCGATCCGCCAGGCCCGGCAAATTATAATGCGTCGCAGAGGACGATCCCGATGGTCGACAAGCCGCTCTGGCGGCCCGAGCCAGGAGCGCATCGAAGAGGCGAACCTCACGCGCTTCGCGCGCCAGGCGATTCGCGACTGGAAGCTGGGAGTCAACGACTACCCGGCTTTCTACCGCTGGACGACGGAGCGGCCCGACCAGTTCTGGGAGTCGGTATGGAAGTTCGCCGGAGTGCGCGCCGAGCGCGAAGGGCGCGCGCGTGCTCGTGGACGGCGAGCGCATGCCCGGCGCGCGCTGGTATCCCGAGGCGAGGCTCAACTTCGCCGAGAACCTGCTGCGGCGGCGCGACGCCTCCACCGCGCTCGTGTTCTGGGGCGAGGACCGCGTGAAGCGGCGCCTCAGCGCATCGCGAGCTCTACGACCAGGTCGTCGCGCATCGCGCAGGGCACTGCGCGCACTGGGCGTCGCGCCGGGCGACCGGGTCGCCGCCTACCTGCCGAACATGCCCGAGGCGATCGCGGCGATGCTCGCCGCCGCGAGCGTCGGCGCGGCGTTTTCGTCCTGCTCGCCCGATTTCGGCGTGCGCGGCGTGCTCGACCGCTTCGGCCAGATCGGCCCGAAGGTGCTGTTCGCCGCCGACGGCTACTTCTACAACGGAAAGACCCTCGATTCCCTCGGCAGAACGGCGCGAGATCGCGGCCGGCCTGCCCGGGCCTCCTGCGCGCGGTCGTCGTGCCCTACGTGAGCGCCACGCCGGACGTATCGCGGGTGCCGGGCGCGCAGCGCTTCGACGACTTCGTCGCGGCGCAGCCCGGCGACGAGATCGACTTCGAGCAGCTGCCGTTCGACCACCCGCTGTACATCCTGTTCTCCTCGGGAACCACGGGCGTGCCCAAGTGCATCGTGCACGGCGCCGGCGGCGCGCTTCTCAAGCACCTGTGCGAGCAGCAGCTGCACTGCGACATCAAGCCCGGGCGACCGGCTCTTCTACTTCACCACCCTCGGCTGGATGATGTGGAACTGGCTCGCCTCGGGCCTGGCCTCCGGGCGCCACGCTGCTGCTCTACGACGGCTCGCCTTTCGTGCGCGACGGCAGCATCCTGTTCGACTACGCCGACGCCGAGGGCGACGACGCATCTCGGCACCTCGGCCAAGTTCATCGACGCGGTCGGCCAAGGCGGGCGTGGCGCCGGCGAAGACGCACCGGCTCGAGCGCCTGCGCACCGTCCTGTCGACCGGATCGCCGCTCGCGCCCGAGGGCTTCGACTACGTGTACCGGTCGATCAAGCGCGACGTCTGCCTGTCCTCGATCTCCGGCGGCACCGACATCTGCGGGCTGCTTCGTGCTCGGCAATCCGATCCTGCCGGTGTGGCGCGGCGAGATCCAGTGCCGCGCCCTCGGCCTGCAAGGTCGAGGTGTTCGACGAGAGCGGGCGCTCCGATCGAAGGCGACAAAGGGCGAGCTCGTCTGCACGCGGCCGTTTCCCTCGCTGCCGATCGGGTTCTGGAGCGATCCCGGCGGGAGAAATACCGCGCCGCCTATTTCGAGAGGTTTCCCGGCGTCTGGACGCCACGGCGACTGGTGCGAGATCACCGCGCACGGCGGCATGATCATCTACGGCCGCTCGGACGCCGTGCTCAACCCGGGCGGCGTGCGCATCGGCACCGCCGAGATCTACCGCCAGGTCGAGCAGCTCGACGAGGTGGTCGAGTCGCTCGTCATCGGCCAGACCTGGCCGCCCGGGGAGATCGGCGACGTGCGCGTGGTGCTGTTCGTGAAGCTGCGCGAGGGCCTGGCGCTCGACGAAGCCCTGGTCGCCAGGATCAAGGCGCGCATACGCGAGAACACCACGCCGCGCCACGTGCCCGCGAAAGTGCTGCAGGTGGCGGACATCCCGCGTACCAAGTCGAACAAGATCGTCGAGGCTCGCGGTGCGCAACGTGGTCCACGGGCGGCCGGTGAAGAACGTCGAAGCGCTCGCCAACCCCGAGGCGCTCGAGCATTTCAGGAACCGCCCCGAGCTCGCCTGATGCACGGAAACTAGCTTCGCTGCGGAGCAATTGAGCCGGAGGGCGATTTCATGTACCATTCTCCATCCCATCCCCCTGGTTTGTGATGGCCAAGTATGTGTTCGTTTCGGGCGGTGTGGTTTCCTCTTTGGGGAAGGGGATAGCCGCCGCCTCCCTCGCCGCGATCCTCGAATCGCGCGGCATCAAAGTCACCCTTCTCAAGCTCGACCCGTACATCAACGTCGATCCGGGCACGATGAGCCCTTTCCAGCACGGAGAGGTGTTCGTCACCGACGACGGCGCCGAGACCGATCTCGACCTCGGGCACTACGAGCGCTTCCTCTCGGCCCGGATGAAGAAGTGCAACAACTTCACCACGGGGCAGATCTACGAGTCGGTGATCAAGAAGGAGCGCCGCGGCGACTACCTCGGCCGCACCGTGCAGGTGATCCCGCACGTCACCGACGAGATCAAGGCGTTCATCGCGCGCGGCGCGGGCGACGCGGAAGTCGCGATCGTCGAGATCGGCGGAACGGTGGGCGACATCGAGTCGCTGCCGTTCCTCGAGGCGGTGCGGCAGATGGGGCTGGAGCTCGGGTCGAACAACACCTGCTATCTGCACCTCACGCTGGTGCCCTACATCAAGAGCGCGGGCGAGATCAAGACCAAGCCGACGCAGCACTCGGTGAAGGAGCTGCGCGGCATCGGCATCCAGCCCGACGCGCTGCTGTGCCGCTCCGACCGCCCGATACCCGACGACGAGAAGAAGAAGATCGCGCTCTTCACCAACGTCCAGGCGCGGGGCGTGATCTCGGTCTGGGACGCGGAGTCGATCTACACGATTCCCTGGATGCTGCACCAGCAGATGCTCGACGAGATCGTCTGCCACAAGCTCGGCATCATCGCCAAGCCCGCCGATCTCCGGGCGTGGAAGAAGCTGGTCGACGCGCTCGAGAATCCGCAGCACGAGATCACCATCGCCATGGTCGGCAAATACGTCGATCTCACCGATTCGCTACAAGTCGCTCAACGAGGCGCTGGTGCACGCGGGGATCCACGCGCGCAGCAAGGTCAACATCCGCTACGTCGACGCGGAATCGATCGAGAAGGACGGACTGGGCGCGACTCTGAAGGGCGTGCACGCCGTGCTCGTGCCTGGCGGCTTCGGCAAGCGCGGCGTGGAAGGCATGATGAAGGCGATCCAGTACGCCCGCGAGAACAAGATCCCGTATCTCGGTATCTGCTTGGGCATGCAGCTCGCGGTGATCGAGTACTCGCGCAACGTCGTCGGGCTCGCCGGCGCCAACTCGACCGAGTTCGACCGCGACACGCCGCACCCGGTGATCGCGCTGGTCACCGAATGGCAGGACCGCGACGGACGCATCGAGCGGCGCGACGAGAAGTCCGACCTGGGCGGCACGATGCGCCTCGGGCGCGCAGGGCGCGAACCTCGAAGCCGGAAGCCTGGCGCGCAAGGTCTACGGCTCGGACGCGATCAACGAGCGCCACCGCCACCGCTACGAGGTCGAACAACCAGTACATGCAGCGGCTGAAGGACAAGGGGCTGCGGATCTCGGGCTCACGCAGCGCGAGCAGCTCTGCGAGATGATCGAGCTGCCCTCGCATCCCTGGTTCATCGGCTGCCAGTTCCACCCCGAGTTCACCTCGACGCCGCGCGCGCGGGCATCCGCTGTTCACGGCCTTCGTCGAAGCCGCGCTTCAATACCAGGCGAGCCAGACCAAGACCGCGATCGCAGCATGAAGCTTTGCGGCTTTCAGGCCGGCCTCGACGAGTCCGCTGTTCCTGATCGCCGGACCCTGCGTGGTCGAGTCGCAGCCAGATGGCGATCGACACCGCGGAATCGCTGAAGGAAATCACCGCCGCGACTCGGCATCCCGTTCATCTACAAGTCGTCCTACGACAAGGCCAACCGCAGCTCGGGCAAGTCGTATCGGCGGCCTGGGCATGGACAAGGGCCTGGAGATTCTCGCGGAAGTCAAGAAGAAAGATCGGCGTGCCGGTGCTGACCGACGTCCACGACAAGGACGACATCGCCGAAGTCGCGGCGACGGTGGACGTGCTGCAGACGCCGGCGTTCCTCTGCCGCCAGACCGATTTCATCCACGCCGTGGCGGCCAGCCGGCAAGCCGGTCAACATCAAGAAAGGCCAGTTCCTGTCGCCCGGTGGAGATGAAGAACGTGGTCGACAAGGCGCGCGAGGCCGAGCTGGCGTCCGGGTAAGGACAGCATCATGGTGTGCGAGCGCGGCGCCTCGTTCGGCTACAACAACCTCGTCTCCGACATGCGCTCGCTCGCGATCATGCGCGAGACCGGCTGCCCGGTGGTGTTCGACGCCACGCACTCGGTGCAGCTCCCGGGCGGGCAGGGACGTCTTCCGGCGGGCAGCGCGAGTTCGTGCCCGTGCTGGCGCGCGCCGCGGTGGCGAGCGGCGTCGCCGGGGTCTTCATGGAGACCCACCCGGACCCGGACAAGGCGCTCTCGGACGGCCCGAACGCCTGGCCGCTCGACCGGATGAAGGAGCTGCTGGCCACCCTGAAAGAGCTCGACGCGCTGGTGAAGCGCGGCGGCTTTGCCGAGCAGAAACTGAAAACGCCGAAAAAGGGCAAGTAAATGAGTTCGATCGTCGACGTCGTCGCAAGGGAAATCCTCGATTCGCGGGGCAACCCCACGGTCGAGGCCGATGTGCTGATCGAATCCGGGCGTGATGGGCCGCGCCGCCGTGCCCTCGGGAGCCTCCACCGGCAAGCGCGAGGCGCTCGAGCTGCGCGACAAGGACAAGGCGCGCTACGGAGGCAAGGGCGTGCTCAAGGCGGTCGAGCACATCAACACCGAGATCTCGGAAGCGATCATGGGGCTCGACGCGCAGGAGCAGAGCTTCATCGACAAGACCCTGATCGAGCTCGACGGCACCGAGAACAAGTCGCGCCTCGGCGCCAACGCGATCTCTCGCCGTATCGATGGCGGTGGCGAAGGCGGCGGCCGAGGAGTCGGGTCTGCCTCTGTACCGCTACTTCGGCGGCTCGGGCGGCATGCAGATGCCGGTTCCGATGATGAACGTCATCAACGGCGGGGCGCACGCGAACAACAATCTCGACATCCAGGAATTCATGATCGTGCCGATCGGCGCCGCGAGCTTCCGCGAAGCGCTGCGCTGCGGCGCCGAGATCTTTCACGCGCTCAAAGGGCTGCTGGAGAGCCGGCGCCTCTCGACGTCGGTCGGCGACGAAGGCGGCTTCGCGCCGAACCTGCCGAGCAACGAAGCGGCGCTGCAGCTCGTGCTCGAGGCCATCGAGAAGGCCGGTTACCACGCCGGCACGCACGTGGCGCTCGCGCTCGATTGCGCGAGCTCCGGAGTTCTATCAGGACGGAAGGTACGTCGTCGACTCGAAGAAGCAGAAGCTCGGCTCGTCCGGAGTTCGGCGACCTGCTCGCCTCGTGGGTCGGCAAATATCCGATCCTCAGCATCGAGGACGGCATGGCCGAGTCGGACTGGGACGGCTGGCGCGCGCTGACCGAGAGGCTGGGCAAGAAGGTGCAGCTGGTCGGCGACGACGTGTTCGTCACCAACGCCAAGATCCTGCGCGAGGGCATCCAGCTCGGCATCGCCAACTCGATCCTCATCAAGGTGAACCAGATCGGGACGCTCACCGAGACCTTCGCCGCGATCGAGCTCGCCGAAGCGCTCGGGCTATACCGCGGTGATCTCGCACCGCTCGGGCGAGACCGAGGACACCACCATCGCGGACATCGCCGTCGGCATGAACGCGCTGCAGATCAAGACCGGGTCGCTGTCCGCGCTCGGACCGCGTGGCCAAGTACAACCAGCTGCTGCGCATCGAGGAAGATCTGGGCGAGACGGTCGGCTATCCGGGGCGCGAAGCCTTCTATCAGCTGAGATGAGAATACTGGCGTACACCCTCGCTGGCTTCATCGTCCTGCTGCTCCAGTATCCGCTGTGGTTCGGCAAGGGCGGATGGCTGCGGGTGTGGGAGCCTGGAGCGGCAGGTGCAGGAGCAGAAACAGACCAACGCCGCGCTCGCCCAGCGCAACGGCGCGCTCGACGCCGAGGTGCGCGACCTGAAGCAGGGCTTCGAGGCGATCGAGGACGCGCGCGCTACGAGCTCGGTCTGATCAAGCAGGACGAGATCTTCTTCCAGGTCGTTCACCGCCAGGCCTCCTCCCGGGACCGCTGAACGCGCCGGGTCTATAATCGCCGGTCGAAGCGGGCGTCGACCCCGAGTCGCGCCCGACGAGTGCGCCGCAAGCGGGGTTCCGGCATGAAGCTCAGCCAGCAGCAGGTCGCAGGAGTTCGACGAGCGGGGATTCGCTGTTCTTTCCGAGCCTGTTCCGGCCCGAGGAAGTGAAAGCGCTGGCCGAAGAGGTGCCCGCAGCCTGTACGCCCAGCACCGCCCGGAGAACGTCCGCGAGAAGGGCAGCGACGCCGTTCGCACCAACTTCGCCGCGCACCTCACAGCCTGTCCTTCGCCAAGCTCGCTCGCCACCCGCGCATGGTCGCGCCCATCGTGCAAGCTCTTCGGCGAGGACGTGTACATGCACCAGTTCAAGATCAACGGCAAGATGGCGTTCGACGGCGACGTCTGGCAGTGGCACCAGGACTACGGCACGTGGAAGAACGACGACCAGATGCCCGAGGCGCGCGCGATGAACGTCGCGATCTTCCTCGACGAGGTGAACGAGTTCAACGGGCCGCTGATGTTCATTCCCGGCAGCCACAAGCTGGGCGTGCTCGACGCGCGGCACGACATCAGCGACGACCAGCTATCCGCTGTGGACGATCGACCACGACACGATCGCGCAAGCTGGTCGAGCGCGGCGGCATCGTCGCGCCGAAGGGCCCGCCGGGCTCGATGATCCTGTTCCACTCGCTGCCTGGTGCACGCGTCGACGCTCGAACCTGTCGCCGTGGAACCGGGTCAGCGTGTACCTGAGCCTGTGCGCGGTGTCGAACCACATCCGCCGCTTCAAGCGCCCGGAGTACATCGCGCACCGCGACTTCACGCCGATCGCAGTGCCTGCCCGACGATTGCCTGCTGCAGCGACTACGACGTGCCGCTGCCGTGGAAGGACGGCACGCCCGGAGGCGGCGCTGCAGCCCCGCGCTGGCGGCATGAGCGCGGCGATGAACCTCTACGCCAAGCTCAGCGAGCGCGCGGCGCAGGGCAAGCCGCTGCGCGTCGGGCGTGATCGGCGCCGGCAAGTTCGCCGCCATGTACCTCGCGCAGGTGCCGAAGACGCCTGGCGTGCATCGTCGCGGCATCGCCGATCTGTCGCCCGGCCAACGCGCGCGCCAACCTCGAGCGCGTGGGCTGGAAGGCCGAGCGCTGCGCGCGCGCCTCGCTCGACGCGGCGCTCACAGAGCGCCGCACGCACTGTCGGCGACGACTGGGAGGCGCTGGTCGCGCATCCCGCGATCGACATCGTGATCGAGGCCACCGGCAATCCGATCGCGGCGGTCGAGCACGCGCTCGCCGCGTTCCGCAACCGGCAAGCACGTGGTCATGGTCACGGTCGAAGCCGACGCCGTTCTGCGGTCCGCTGCTCGCGCAGAAGGCGGCAGGAGGCGGGCGTGGTCTACAGCCTCGCCTACGGCGATCAGCCCGCGCTCATCTGCGACCTGGTCGACTGGGCGCGCGCCGCCGGCTTCCGCGTCGTCGCCGCGGGCCGCGGCCACAAGTGGCTGCCGCATTTCGCGCAATCGACGCCCGAGACGGTGTGGCGGCTACTACGGGCTCACGCCGGAGCAGGCGCGCGTCGGCGGGCTGAACCCGAAGATGTTCAACTCGTTTCTCGACGGCTCGAAGCCGGCGATCGAGTGCACCGCGGTGTGCAACGCCACCGGGCTGACGCCCGCGCCGGACGGCCTGACCTATCCGCCGCGCGTCGATCGACGACCTGCCCGCGATCATGCGGCCGCGCGCCGAAGGAGGGCTGCCTGCACCACAAGGGCCAGGTCGAGGTGGTCTCGTCGCTGGAGCGCGACGGACAGCCGATCCCCTACGACATCCGTTTCGGCGTGTTGGGTCGTGTTCGAGGGCGAAACCGAGTACATCCGCCGCTGCTTCATGGAGTACGGCGTGCGCACCGACCCGTGCGGGCGCTACGCCTGCCTGTACAAGCGCTGGCACCTGATCGGGCTCGAGGTCGGGCATTTCGGTCGCTTCGGTGGGCTTGCGCGGTGAGGCGACCGGCTGTGCCCACGGCGTTCCGCGCCGACGCGGTGGCGACCGCGAAGCGCGACCTCAAAGCGGGCGAAATGCTAGACGGCGAAGGGCGGTTACACCGTCGTTGGCCGTCTGATGCCGGCCTCGGATTCGCTCCGTTTGGGTGCGCTCCCGCTCGGGCTGGCGCACCAGGTCAGGCTGCTCAACCCGGTGCGCGCCGGCCGGCCGTCCTCTGGTGCCGACGTGGCTTACGACACATCGAGCGTGGCGGTGAAGCTGCGCCGCGAGATGGAGGCCTCGCTTCGCCGCGCCGCGGCAACGGGCCGCGTATGACACGGGCATGAGTGTGGAAATGTAACGATTTGGTATTGCTCGCCAATTTCCAGCTCAGATATAGTGTAATGCCATTTCCGGGAGGGAGGCGCGGATATGCGTGGCGTCTTATCAGTCCCGGCCACGGAAACAACCAATGAAAACTACATCTAGACCGCTTACGCTGGTTCACGATTCGGTTGAAGCAAGCTCGCGCCCCTCAAGATCCTGGTCATCGACGATCAGTCCACCGGGCGGATCGTCCTCTGCGAGATCATGAGGGGCCTGGACGCCAGCCTGGAGGTCACCACCTTCGCCGATCCGCTCGAGGCCATCGAGTTCGCGCGCCGGCACCCGGTCGACATGGTGCTCACCGACTACAAGATGCCGAGCCTGGACGGAATCGAGGTGATCCGCCGGCTGCGCCGCATCTTCGGCTACGAGGACGTGCCGATCGTGTGCATCACCGTGGTCAACGACCGCGAGGTGCGCTACCGCGCGCTGGAGGCCGGGGCGACGGACTTCCTCATCCGGCCCGATCGACCGGCTCGGAGTGCGGAGCGCGTTGCCGCAACCTCCTGAGCCTGCGCGCGGCACGAGATCCTCAAGAAGAACCGCACCCGCATCCTCGAGCAGAAGATCGACGAGGCGACGCGCGAGCTGCGGCGGCGCGAAGTCGAGACGCTGTTCCGCCTGGCGAAAGCGGCGGAGCAGCGGGACAAGGTGACCGGCATGCACCTGGTGCGCATGGCGAAGTATTCCGCGCTGATCGCGAAGGGCGTGGGCTTGTCCTCCGCCGAGCAGGACGCGATCGAGCTCGCCGCGCCCATGCACGACATCGGAAAGATCGGTATTCCCGACCGCATCCTGCAGAATCCCGGAAGGCTAGACGGCGACGACCTGCGCGTCATGCAGTCGCACGCGCGCATCGGCTACGACATGCTCAAGGACAGCTCCTCGGGCTACCTGCAGATGGCCGCCGTGATCGCGCTCGGTCATCACGAGAAGTACGACGGCAGCGGCTACCCGACCGGCCTGCAGCGGCGAGCACATCCCGCTCGAAGCGCGCATCGTCGCGATCGCGGACGTCTACGACGCGCTGACCTCGGTGCGACCCTACAAGCCGGCGTGGCCGGTCGACGAAGCCCTGGCGTACATGGATAGAGCACGTCGGCGAGCATTTCGACCCGAAGCTCGTGGAAATCCTGCGCACGCGAGCGCGAGGAAGTGCTGTCGATCGGCGAGCGCTTCGCCGATCAGCAAGGACAGTGAGCCGCGGACGGCGCCGCATGGCGCCCAAACTCACCCTGAACGCCCTCCGCGCCCGCCTGCGCGGCGCGTCCGGACAGCGAGCACGAGCAGGCCCTCATCCGGGTCGGCATCGCGACCGGCGTGCTGCTGTACTTCGTCGCCGTCGACATCGTCGCCAGGGCAGGTGACCGAGGGCCTTATCGTCGCCGGCGGCTTCCTGCCGCTGTCGCTCCTGAGTCTTCGCCGCGATCATCGCCAGCCCCGCGGGTGTCGCGGCTCCGGCGCGTCGGCCGCGACCCTGTCTGGACGCCGGGGCGTCACGTTCTGCATGGCGGTGTCGGGCGAGACGGGCGCGCCCGCTGTACGTCGCCTATCTGCTGGACCACATTCGGCAACGGCTTCCGCTACGGGAAGCCGTACCTCTACAACTCGCTGCGTGTGGAGCACGCTCGGCTTCGCGTTCGTCCTCGTCGTCAACGATTACTGGATCGAAAACCGCACGCTCGGGCATCGGTTTGCTGGTCGGCATGATCGTGCTGTCGCTGTACGTCGCCAAGCTGGTGACGCGCGCTGTTCGATGCGCTGCACCGCGCCGGAGGCCGCGAACCAGGCGAAGCGGCGCTTCCTTCCACCGTGAGCCACGAGATGCGCACGCCGCTCAACGCCATCGTCGGGATGAACGACCTGCTGCGCGACACGCCGCTGAGCTCCGAGCAGTCCGAGATGGTCAAGGCGATGCACGAGGCCTCGCGATCCATGCTCAAGCTGATCGAGGACGTGCTCGATATCTCCAAGATCGAGGCCGGCAAGGTCAACATCGAGGAAACCGACTTCGATCTGCACAGCCTGGTCAACGGCACCGCCGGCGTGCTCGCGCCGCAGGCCGAGATCCGCGGCCTGCAGTTCCGCACCCACGTGATGCCGGAAGTGCCGCACGCGCTGCGCGGCGATCCCGTACCATCTGCGCCAGGTGCTCTACAACCTCATCGGGCAACGGCATCAAGTTCACCCAGGCCGGGCAGCGTGACGCTCACCGGTGTCGAGCCTGGGCGAGAGCGAGCACGCGGTTCGCCTGAGATTCGCGATCGAGGACACCGGCATCGGCATCGCGCCCGAGGCCCAGGAGCGCATTTTCGAGAGCTTCGTCGCAGGCCGACGACTCGACCACGCGGCGCTACGGCGGTACCGGCCTGGGCACCACCATCTCGAAGCAGCTGGTCGAGATGATGGGCGGGCAGATCGGCTCTGCAGCAGCGCGCCGGGAAAGGGCAGCACGTTCTGGTTCGAGCTGCCGTTCAAGAAGCAGGCCGAGGGCCAGCTGCCGGAGGCTTCGATGCGGCTGAACGACATCCGGATCATGCTGCTCGGCTTCGCCGACGCGGAGCTGCGCGCGCTCGAGCAGGATCTCGGCGACCTGGGGGCGCGCACCGGGCGCGTCGGGCGGCGTCGAGGGCGGCCGCGGCGCGTCTTGCCGAGGCCCAGTCGCTCGGGCATCCCTACCACCTGGTGCTGGTGCGCGAGGACGCGGACAAGGAGCCGGCACAGCATCTTCGCAAGGCTGCGCAGCGGCGCAGGCCAGAAGACGCCTCCGGCTGGTGCTGTGCACGCGCGGGCGTGTCGCAGATTCGCAGCGCCGAAGCGCTCGCCGCGCGGCTTTTGCCGCGGTGCTGGAGATGCCCTTCAAGACGCGGCTGCTGTTCAACGTCATCCACTCCGCCACCGCGGTCCAGGGAGGCCAGGAAGGCGTCATCTCGCTCAGCGACTACTACGCGGCCCGCGACGCCAACAAGCGCCGCTACCAGATCCTCGTAGCGGAGGACAACACGGTCAACCAGCGGGTCATCGTCGGGATTCTCGAGCGCGCGGGCCACAGGGTGCGGCTGGTCGGCGACGGGGAGCAGGCGCTCGACGTGCTCGAGAACGAGCGATTCGACGTCGTGATCATGGATCTGAACATGCCCGAGCTCGGCGGCCTGGACGCGGCGCGGGCCTACCGCTTCATGGACCCGGAGGCGATGCAGGTCCCCATCATCATGCTCTCGGCCGACGTCACCGCCGAGGCGATGAAGGAATGCGAGGACGCGGGAATCGACGCTTTCCTGCCCAAGCCCGTCGAGGCGCGGCGCCTGCTCGATACGATTGCCGAACCTGATCGCGAAGCGCGCGCGCGGCGGTGGAGACTGCCGCCGAGCGATGCCGACGAAGCCCAGGCGGTCATCAACCCGGCGGCGCTGGCCGAGCTCGAGCTGATCGGCTCGGGCAGCACCTTCATGCCGGAGCTCGTCAACGGGTTCGTCCAGGACGGGAGGCGCTGCTGCGGCAGATGGAGGCCGCGGTGGCGGCGGAGCAGATACGACACGCTGAGGGACCTCGTTCACGCGATGAAGGGCTCGGCGGTCACGCTCGGGCGCGGAGCAGCTCTGCAAGACCTGCGCGGGGATCAACGGCCAGACAGCGTCGGAGCTGCAGACGAGCGGAGCCGCGGGTCCTGAAAGTGGTGCGGGAGCAGTTTCAGCAGGCGCGAGCTTCGCTGCTCGAGTACCTCAAGAAGAGGCCAGAGCGCGGCCCGCTAGGCCCGCGCGTAGGCACCGCCGGGGGCGTATTCGAACGCCGCCGGTCAAAGACGGAATGGAGTCCGCCCCCGGCAGTCTGTTGCCCTTCAGGCCGCGATGAGCGCGTCCGCGCCGAGGCCGCGGCGGCCGACGCTCCTGCAGACCGGATCAGGCGCTGACGAGCTCCTGCTCTTCGACTGCAGTCAGGCTCGCCGTGGACGGCACGCTTCACGCTGCGCACGCACCAGTCGGTTCATCAGCTTGAGGTCCTCTCGATCCAGACGCAGCGCGCGCCTCCACCCAGATCTTGGTGATGTTCATCAGCTCGTCGTAGGAGATGGGCTGGAAATGCTGCCGGCAACGGAAGACCGCCTGCGGCGCCGTTGCGGCGACGCTCGTTGCCGCGCACGTAGTCGTACACCGCCGCCTCTCCCATACCGTCCTCGGCCAGGATGTCGACCACGCCCATCTCGTGCAGCTCCGGCCGCGGTGTAGATCCGGCCCGACAGGATCATTTCCTCGGCGCGCTTGGCCCTACGCGACGGCCGAGCAAGCTGTAGGCGCCCATGCCGGGGAACAGGTTGAACAGGATCTCGGGAAGGCCCATCTTCGCGCTGCTGCTCCGCGACGACGACGTTGCTCGACAGCGCCGTCTCGAAGCCTCCGCCGAGCGCGTCACCCTGACCAGCGATACCGTGATGAGCGGGGAGTTGTAGTTGCTGATGCGCGCGAATATGTCGTCGACGCACAGGGTGGCATAATCCAGCAGCCTCGTCGCGATCGTGGGCGAGGATCAATTGCGAAAAGGGCGCGAGGTCTCCGCCGAGGTTGTAGATTCCGCGGATCCGCGACGCGAGAACATGGTAGTGCAGCCCGGCACATCCTCCCTTCGAACGGCACGTAACCGCCGCTCATCTCGAGCGCATTGTCGTGGTCGCGCAGATCCGTCAGCAAGTCCCGTGTTGAAACAAGGCGCTCCCGAGGGATTCATGTACGTCCACGCTATCGCCGATTCCGGATCGAACCTGACTTCGAGCTGCTTGTACCTGCGCTGGAACATCCCCTCTATCGCCTTGAAATCGACCGGTGCGTTCATGATTTTTCCTTTCGTTGAGGTGGTGAAGAGCGCCTTGCGACAGAAGTGTTATTTTGCGGAGACTATACTCCCAAATCCGATCGCTGACAAGAGAGACGTATTCCATTGTCCTATTCCGTTGTCCTATTCCGTCGTCAGGCCCGCGCGGGCGGTCAGGGCATTTTCCCACCGCCGCCGCAAAACTACCGGGCGCCGGGAGGTGAAGCGCGTGAAAACTTGGCACTCTGGGGGGCAGAGCGCCAGGGCGTGGGTTCGCGAACGGCGTGGTCGCGGGCGCGCCGGCAGGCATGACGAACCTGGGAACACGTGCCGCATACTGGCACTGGTGATTCTGGCGGCGCTGCCTGCGCTGGTTCCTCACCGTCTACAGCGCGATCGAGCGGCGCGGTATCGGAGGAACGGCCAGGCGCGCGCGGAGCTCGTCCGCCTCGGCGAAGCTGGCCGCCATGCAGCAGTGGCAGGTCGTCGAGGGCGCCAGGCAGATGATGGGTCGCTTCTTCGCAGATTCTCGCTACCGCTGCTCGACGACAGGCAGCGCTGCACTCGGTATTTCGCGAGCTTTACTCTCTGCAGAACCGGGACGGCTACCACTCGATGGGTCTGTTCACGGAGAACGGCGAATTGTTCTGCAACGCTGCGACCTGGCGCGACAAGGCTTACGGCGGCGACCGGCTCTACTTCAGGCTCGCCAAGGAGACCGGCCGATTTGCCGTGGGCGAATATCAGATCGGCCGGGTCACGGGGCAGGCCGGAATCAATTTTGGATTTCCGGTCCGGGATGCACAGCAACAAGGTCCGCGCCGTGGCTTTCTGCGGGGCTCGACTTGGAGAATCTCGCGCGAATGGCCGAAGAGACTCCGGTCCCGCCGGAGGAATCCTGAGCGTGATCGACGTCAAGGGGACGATCCTCTCCCGCAAACCGGCTCTGAAGGAACGGATCGGCCAGAAGCTGTGGAATCCACAGGTAATAGAGTCGATACTCGAGGGCAGCGAGGGGGTGCTCGAGGCCAAAGGGGAGGACGGCGTGGACTGGCTGCTGGCGCACCAGGTCGTCTACCAGAACCCCGACGGTGCCTTCCCGTTGCGTGTCCTGGTCACGGTTCCCCTGAGGCGGGTCTTCGCCGAGGCGAACCGGGCGCTGGTTCGCGACTTGCTCGGCATCACGCGCTGGCGACCGCGTTTCTCCTCGTGGGTGTTTGGTTCGGGGCGGAGTGGTTCATGCTGCGCAAGTTCCGGGCGCTCCTTCGCGCCGCCGAACGGATGCGTGGCGGGGATCTGGACGCGCGCACCGGGATCCGCTATGGCAAGGAAGAGTTCGGCCAGCTTGCGCATGCGTTCGACGACATGGCCAGCGCACTTGCAGCAGCGAGAGCGAGACTCAGGAGCAGCGATCTCACCCAGGAGCAGGCGATCTCGGACCCGCTGACCGGCCTGTACAACCGCCGCTATCTGGGCGAGTTCCTGCCGCGCGAGCTCGCGCGATCCGGCCGCAACGCGACGCCTGTGGCGGTCATGCTCATCGATCTCGATCGCTTCAAGCGGATCAACGATTCCTACGGGCACGAGGCCGGCGACATCGTTCTGACGGCGGTTGGGAATCTGCTGAAAAGCAGCGTGCGCGGGAGCGACATCGCCTGCCGCTACGGCGGCGAGGAGTTTGCCCTCGATATTGCCGGAAACCGGCACCGAAATCGCCGCGCGGCGCGCGGAGGACATTCGCGTGGCGATTTCAGGCCTTCATCTCATCCACGCAGGAAGACCGCTGGGAGGGATTACGGCCTCATTCGGGATCGCGCTTTTTCCCGAATCATGCGCTGGACGCCGACGACCTCCTGCGCGTGGCCGACGTCGCGCTATACGCCGCCAAGGGCGCCGGACGCAATCGCGCGATCGTCGGTCACGGGACGGCGGCGGACGCCTCTCGCTCGCCGGAGAGGCGTGCCGGCGCCGGTCCGACAGGGACATGAGGGTGGGAGCAGGCTCCGACCAGGCTCGAACCTGGGACCGCGGATTAGCGGGTCTACTTCCCCATCAGGCGCGCGTTTGGCGTCAGCGGGCGCGATTCTACGCCACTGCACGCCAAAGGTGGCTGGAAGAGCTGGGGAGATTGGTTGGGACACGACGCAATCTACGGGCGCTACGCAAGTGAACCACCGAGGCGTCGCTGCTGATGTGAGGATTGTGTCGCAGCGCGCCGAGCGCGCTGCGCGTATCCTTCGCTTCGAAGTCAATTCACGCAGTTCTGGCGCTGCGCGCCTACCGAACCTGAAGGGAGAGCCATGAACAAGAACATAACCGTCGTCCTCCTCCTCGTGCTCGCGGCTGGCTGCAGTAGCCACATCGCAGTATGGACGCCGCCGCCGATGGATCCGGCGCGCAAGGTGAGCGAGCAGGACTGCAGCAGACCGATCGATCACCGACGGCGGCAACCTGCTGTGCCGTGAGGTCACTGAGGCCGAGCGCCGCGCCAGGATCGCGGAAGAGGAGCGGCAGGCCAGGGCCCGGAAGGAAGCCGAGGAGCGCGCCGCGCGCGAGCGCCTCGAGCGTGAGCGCGCCGAGCAGCTTGCCCGGGAAGAGGCCGCCCGGAAGCGCGCGGGCTGCCGAGGAGGAGCGGCTCGCCGCCGAGCGCCGCCGGCTGGAGGCCGAGGCCGCGCCGCAAGGCCGCAGGAAGAGCGCGAGCGTCAGGAGAAGGCTGGCGGCAGAAGCCCGTGCCCGCCAGCGCGCCGAGCAGGAAGCGCGTGAGGCAGCCGCGCGTGAGTGTCGGCGTCTCGAGCAGGAACGGTCCGACGGCCGCGCTCTACTCGCGAACTTCGTCGCCAAGTACGGCAAGGTCGAGGAATTCAAGGAGATAGCCGGGCAGATCACCGCGTTCCTCGACAAGGCTCGCAAGGCGAAGCCATGCCCGCCAGCATGAAGGCACGACGGGCCGCGCTGATAACGAGGTAATCAGAGCGTGGCTCCCCGACCAGGGCTCGAACCTGGGACCTGCGGATTAACAGTCCGTCGCTCTACCAGCTGAGCTATCGGGGATCTGAGGCTCCGGCCAAGCGCTTCGCCGGAGGATTGGAAGGCGCGTATTCTAAGTTCGGGCGGGGAGCCGGTCAACGCGAATCGCGCCAATCGCGTTACCATAGATGTTCCCGACAGCTGGGCACTTAGGAAATTGTACTTCGCGTAGATCGCGACCTAGCGAGGATGCGAGTGTCCACAGGCGTGGGCGTACCTTGACGCTGGCTGCTGCCATGCTTCCTGCTCGCCCGCGATCGTCAGGCGCAGGAAAGCGATTGGCCGAGCCGCACGATCCAGATCGTGGTTCCCTACACGCCCGGCACCGGCGGCGATATTCTCGCGCGCGTTTTCGGGCCGAAGCTCGCCGAGCGCTGGAAGGTCCCCGTCGTCACCGACAACCGCGCCGGCGCCTCGGGCAACATCGGCACCGACTTCGTCGCCGAAGGCCGCGGCCGACGGCTACACGCTCCTTTGCACCGCGACCTCCTTCGGCACCAATCCGGCGGTCAATCGCAACCTGCCGTTCGATCCGGTGAAGAGTTTCGCGCCCGTGATCCAGCTCGCGCGCAGCTCGGTCTCGGTCGATCGTCACGCCCAGCCTGCCCGTCGAAGTCGATGCGCGAGTTCATCGACCTGCGCGCGCAGCGAGCCGGGAAGCTCAACTATTCCTCTCCCGGGAGCGGGCGGGCCGCAGCATCTCGCGATGGAGCTGCTCAAGCTCGACGCGCATCATCGACCTGGTCCATGTCCCGTACAAGGGATCCGGAGGCGCGCTGGCCGATCTCGTCGGCGGGCACGTGCAGGCGATGATCGTGTCGCTGCAGACCGTCGCGCCCTACGTGCAGAGCGGCAAGCTGCGCATGCTGGCGGTGATGAGCGCCGAGCGCTCGGAAGCGTTCCCCGAAGTGCCCGACGCTCAAGGAGCTGGGTCTTCCGGACCTCGAGGTGGATACCTGGTACGGCGTGTTCGCTCCGGCGGGAACGAGCAAGGCGGATCGTTGCGAAGCTGAACGCCGAGCTGAACGCGCTGCTCAAGCAACCGAAATCCGCGAGCTGCTGGCGAAGCAGGGCATGATCCCGTGGGCGGAACACCCGAGCGCTTCGGCGAGCTCGTGCGCAGGGAACTGGCGCGCTGGTCGCGCGTGGTCGCGGCCGCGGGCATCAAGGCCGATTGAGTGTCGTGGATCAAGCCGAAAGAAAGGAACAGATGAGCCTGATTGAAGACCTCGTCGCGGCCAACCGGATTCTCGCCGAGCACGGCGTCATCGACGCCTACGGCCATGTCAGCGTGCGCTCGGCGAGCGATCCGAAGCGCTACCTGCTCGTCGCGGTCGATCGCTCCGGAGCTGGTGACCGACGAGCGACATCCTGGAATACGATCTGGACAGCAACCCGATCGATCCCGCGCGGGCATGGAATCGGTTCGCGAGCGCTTCATCCACGGCGAGATCTACAAGGCGCGGCCCGACGTGAATGCGGTCGTCCACAACCATTCGCCCTCGGTCGTGCCGCTTCAGCGTGACGGCGATTGCGATGCGGCCGCTGTTCCATATGGCGGCTTTCGTCGGCGAGGGCGTTCCGAACTTCGAGATCCGCGACGCGGAGAAGGGCACCGATCTCCTGGTCAAGACGCCCTACCTGGGGCAGGCTCTCGCCAAGACGCCTGGGCAAGAGTCCGGCGGCGCTCATGCGCGGGCACGGCTCGGTCACGGTAGGCGAGACGCCTGCCGCGCGCGGTCGGGCGCAGCATCTATCTCGAGCTGAGCGCGCGCATGCAGCTCCAGGCTATCGCGCATCGCCGGGCCGGGGGCAAGATCGTCTACCTCGACGACAGCGAGGTGCAGGCCTCGGTTCCGGTGCAGGACTACGGCCGCGCGTGGCCGATGTGGCGCGCCAAGGCGCTCGCCGGGACTCAAGTCGAAGGATGAGCCGCGCGGCGCTCGCGCCGCCCCGTCGCGCCGTGATCTTCCAACTCCTCGCAGACCGGCTCGGCGACGATCGGCGACGCGGGGCTCCTGCGGCGCCGCTTCGCGCGCGAGGGCGCCGCAGGGGCCGCGCATCGCCGTCGACGGCCGGGAATATCTCGCGTTCTGCAGCAACGACTACCTCGGACTCGCGAACCATCCGCGCATCGTGGAGGCCGCGGTCGACGCGGCCGTGCGCTACGGGGTCGGGCAGGGGCTTCGCACCTGCTGAGCGGGCACAGCGCGGCGCACGAGCGTCGTCGAATCGGCGCTCGCGCAATTCGTGCGGATGCCCCGCGGCTCTGCATTTCTCGAGCGGCTATCAGGCCAACATCGGAGCCATCACCGCGCTCGCCGGCCCGGAGGACGCGGTGTTCTCCGACGAGCTGAACCACGCCTCCCTGATCGACGGCGCGCGCCTGTCGCGCGCCCAGCGTCGTGCGCTATCCGCACGTCGATCGTCGATTTCTCTGGACAAGGCCCTGGCGTCTTCCGCGGAGAGGTCAAGCGTGGTCGTCACCGACGGCGTGTTCAGCATGGACGGCGACATCGCGCCGGTCGCCGGCGCTGCTCGAGCTTTGCGAGCGCCACGACGCCCTGCTGGTGCTCGACGACGCCCACGGCTTCGGCGTTCTCGGCCCGCAGGGACGGGGCACGCCCGCGCATTTCGCCCTGAGCTCGCCGCGGATCGTCTACGTCGGAACGCTGGGCAAGGCGGCGGGGGTTTCGGGCGCGTTCGTGGCCGGAACGCAGGAAGTCGATCGAAACCGTGCTGCAGCGGGCCCGTACCTATGTCTACACCACGGCCCCGCCGGCGATGCTCGCCGCCGCGGTCGAGGCGAGCCTGCGAGCTGATCCGCGACCGAGGAATGGCGGCGCGAGCGCCTGCGCGAGGCTCGTCGCATCGCTCAAGCAGCTCGTTGCCGAGGGATCGGTCTCAGGCCCTCGGACACGCCCGATCCAGCCGCTCGTCCTGGGCGCCAACGCGGCCGCGCTCGCACGCGAGCGCGAGCGCTGCGCGAGCGCGGGATCCTGGTGCCCGCGATCCGTCCGCCGACGGTTCCCGAAGGCACGGCGCGGCTCCGCATCTCGCTTTCGGCGGCTCACGGCGAGCGGGACGTCTCGCGCCTGCGCGGCGGCTCTGCGCGAAGCGTGCGCCAGCGCGGCCGAGGCGCACGCCTAGTCGTGGCGCTCGGGGTTTCTTCGTGACCGGAACCGACACCGGTGTCGGCAAGACGCTGGTCGCCTGCGCGCTGCTGCGCGCCTTCGCCGTCGGCCGGCAAATCGGTCGGTGGGCATGAAACCGGTCGCGGCGGGAGCCGAGGACGGGCGCTGGCCCGACGTGGACGCCCTGGTCGCGGCGAGCACGGTGCGCGCGCCGGAAAGCTCGTGAATCCCTACGCTTTCAAGCCCGGCGATCGCCCCGCACATCGCCGCCGAGCTCGCCGGGGTGCGGATCGAGATCGACGACGATCGCCGCGCGCCTACACAGGAGCTCGTCGCGGCGCGCCGAGATCGTGCGTGGTGGAAGGCGTCGGAGGCTTTCTCGTGCCCCTCGAACGAGCGCGACACCACGCGCGGACCTCGCGCGGCGGCTTGCGCTGCCTGTGGTGCTCGTGGTCGGGATGCGCCTCGGCTGCCTCAACCACGCGCTGCTCACGCGAAGGCAGATCGAAGCGTGCGGCCTGCGGTGCGCCGGCTGGGTCGCGAATTGCATCGTTCCCGGCATGCCCGCACCTGGAGGAGAACGTGCGCGCGCTCGAGCGAGCGCCTCGAGGTCTACCTTGCTCGGGCGTCGATGCCGTTCCGCCCCGGTGCGACCGCCGGCGCGAGGTCGCGCGGGCTGCTCGCGCTCGATGCGCTGATCGAGGCGACGGCGTGAGCGCGAACGCGAAGCTCTCCGAGCCGCAGCCGGCGCGCGGTCTGGCATCCGTGCACCCAGATGAAGCATCACGAGACGCTGCCGCTGGTGCCGATCAGCCGCGCCGAAGGCGTCTGGCTCTACGATTTCGAAGGCCGCCGCATCCTGGACGCGATCAGCTCCTGGTGGGTCAACCTGCTCGGGCACGGCCATCCGCGCATCAACGCGGCGCTCCACGCGCAGCTCGACTCGCTGGAGCACGTGATGCTCGCCGGCCTCACCCACGAGCCCGCGGTCGAGCTCGCCGAGCGCCTGGCGAAGCTCGCGCCCACGGGGCTGGGGCATTGCTCGTTCGGGTCGGACGGCGCGTCGGCGGTCGAGATCGCGCTGAAGATGAGCCACCAGTACTGGAGGAACGTCGGACAGGCCCGAGAAGGCCGGCTTCGTCGCGCTCGCCAACGGCTATCACGGCGAGACGCTCGGCGCGCTGTCGGTCACCGACATTCCGCTGTACCGCGATGTCTACGCGCCGCTGCTCCAGCGAGAGCGCGCGCGTGCCTTCGCCCGACTGGCGCCTCGCGCGCTCCGGCGAGACGCCGGCGGAGTATGCCGCGCGCTGCGCCGAGGCGCTCGAGCGTCATCTCGGAGCGGCACGCCACGCAGACCGCCGCGCTGATCGTCGAGCCGCTGGTGCAGTGCGCAGGAGGCATGGCGATGCACGACCCCGAGTACCTGCGCCGCGCCCGCGAAATCTGCGACCGCTTCGAAGTGCTCCTGATCGCCGACGAGATCGCAGTCGGATTCGGGCGGACCGGGACGCTTTTCGCCTGCGAGCAGGCGGGCATCGCGCCCGACCTCCTGTGCCTGTCCAAGGGGATCACCGGGAGGCACTCTGCCGCTGTCGGTGGTGATGGCGAGCGACGCGCGTCTACGATGCCTTCTACGACGACCGGACTCGAGCGCGGCTTCCTGCATTCGCACTCCTACAGCGGCAACCCGCTCGCCTGCCGCGCCGCGCTCGCGGTGCTCGATGTCATCGAGGACGAGCGAATCCTCGATCGCAACCGCGGTACCGCCGCCTACCTCAACCGGCGCGCCGAGGCGATCCGCTCGCGGCCGGAGGTCGAGCACTTCCGCAACACGGGAATGATCTGGGCGTTCGAGGTGCGCGGCGCGGACCGGGATTCGCCGGGGACTTCGGCCGGCGGGCGCTCGAGGCAGGCGTGCTGCTGCGGCCGCTGGGATCGACCGTGTACTGGATGCCGCCCTACGGGATCGACGGCGGCCGAAATCGATTTCTCGTCGACGCGGTGGCGAGGCTGCTCGACGCGGAGTAGACCAGGCGTCGCTCGGTCTCGCCGTAATCGCTCAGCGTTTCCCAGACAGTCCTTTCCGCCTCGCCCAGGACGTTTTCGCCCGGCGGGCGACCAGCCCGAGGCGATCGAGAAGCTCGTCGAGGGCATTCGCGACGGGCTGTCGTACCAGACGCTGCTCGGCGTCACCGGCTCGGGCAAGACCTTCACCATGGCGAACGTCATCGCCCGCGCTCGGCCGGCCGGCGCTCGTGCTCGCGCCCAACAAGACGCTCGCGGCGCAGCTCTACGCCGAGATGCGCGAGTTCTTTCCCGAGAACGCGGTCGAGTACTTCGTCTCGTACTACGACTACTACCAGCCCGAGGCCTACGTGCCCTCGCGCGACCTCTACATCGAGAAGGACTCGAGCATCAACGAGCACATCGAGCAGATGCGCCTGTCGGCGACCAAGTCGCTGCTCGAGCGCGCGGACGCGGTGATCGTGGCGACCGTCTCGTGCATCTACGGCATCGGCGATCCGGTCGACTACCACGGCATGATCCTGCACGTGCGCGAGAAGGAGAAGATGTCCCAGCGCGACATCATCGCGCGCCTGGTCGGCGATGCAGTACGAGCGCAACGAGCTCGAGTTCAGGCGCGGCACGTTCCGCGTGCGCGGCGACGTGCTCGACGTCTTTCCCGGCGGAGCACTCCGAGACGCGCGCTGCGCATCGCGCTCATCGACGACGAGGTCGAGAGCCTGACGCCTGTTCGATCCGCTCACCGGGCACGCTGCAGCCAGCGCGTGCCGCGCTTCACCGTCTATCCCTCGAGCCACTACGTGACGCCGCGCGCGACGACGCTGCGCGCGATCGAGGCGATCAAGATCGAGCTGCGCGCAGCGCATCGACTACTTCCAGAAGGCGGGCAAGCTCCTGGAGGCGCAGCGGCATCGAGCAGCGCACGCGCTTCGACCTCGAAATGCTGAACGAGCTCGGCTTCTGCAAGGGCATCGAGAACTACTCGCGCCACCTGTCCGGGAGCAAGGAAGGCGAGCCGCCGCCGACGCTGATCGACTACCTGCCGCCGAACGCGCTCGATGTTCATCGACGAGTCGCACGTCACCATCGGCGCAGCTCGGCGGCATGTACCGCGGCGACCGCTCGCGCAAGGAGAACCTCGTCGCCTACGGCTTCCGGCTGCCCTCGGCGCTCGACAACCGGCCGCTCAAGTTCGAGGAATTCGAGAGCGTGATGCGGCAGACGGTCTTCGTCTCGGCCACGCCGGCGGACTACGAGCGCGCAACGCCGGGCAGATCGTCGAGCAGGTCGTGCGGCCCACCGGCCTGGTCGACCCGGCGGTCGAGGTGCGGCCGGCGTCGACGCAGGTCGACGACCTGCTCGGCCGAGATCAGCCTGCGGGTCGAGCGCAGCGAGCGCGTGCTCGTGACCACGCTCACCAAGCGCATGGCCGAGGAGCTGACCGACTATCTCGCCGAGCACGGCGTCAAGGTGCGCTACCTGCACTCGGAGGTCGAAACGGTCGAGCGCGTGGAAATCATCCGCGACCTGCGCCTGGGCGAGTTCGACGTGCTGGTCGGGATCAACCTGCTGCGCGAAGGGCTCGACCTGCCCGAGGTGTCGCTGGTGGCGATCCTCGACGCGGACAAGGAGGGCTTCCTGCGCTCGGAGCGCTCGCTCATCCAGACCATAGGCCGCGCCGCGCGCCATCTGAACGGCAGGGCGATCCTCTACGCCGATCAGGGTTACCGATTCGATGCAGGCGCGCCATCGAGGAGACCGACCGACGGCGCGCGAAGCAGGTCGAATTCAATACGAAGCGCGGCATCACCCCGATCGGCATCTCCAAGCAGGTGCGCGACATGATCGAGGGCGCCCGCGACATCGAGAACGTCGGGCTGCAGCTGAAGGCCGCGCAGGAGCAGGCGCGCTACGAGTCGATGTCCGAGAAAGCAGCTCGCGCCGCGAGATCAAGAGGCTCGAGAAGCAGATGCTCGACCACGCACGCAACCTCGAGTTCGAGAAGGCCGCCGAGGCGCGCGACCGCCTCGGCGAGCTCAGGCGGAATTTCTTCGGCGCGTCGCCCGAGGACGAGGAGCCGGCGAGCGCCTCGGCTAGGCGCTCAGTAATCGACGAGAATGCGCCCGCGAGCGCCGCTTCCTGACGACGACCGGCGCCTCCGCCAGCCAGGCACCGTCGCGGAAGCTGGAGCTTGATCGAGAAGCAAGCCAGGGTCCCCGCGGAAACCGGTTCCTCGCGGGCCGATCGCGCTCGCCACCACCGAGAAGGGCTTGGCTTCCAACGCAGGCCTCGAGGCTCCAGAAGGTGATGTTGCCCGGAGGCGGTACCGCCGACGTCGCCGGTGATCCGCGTTGCCCAGTCCGAGGTCCACCTCCGCGCGTCGAGCCAGGACTGACGGCGCACTCGACGCGAAGCACCGCGCGACGCGGACCCAGGCGCCCTTGTACGCGATCGACAGCTCCACCGCGTAGCGCTCGCCCGAGCGGCAGGTCTCCTTCCATCCGGCGCAAGCGCCGAGCCCGCACGCCGAGATCGGGCGCGAGCCGCGGCAACACCTCCTCGGCTCCGTCGAGACGCGCCGACGCTTCGATCGCTGCGAAAGCACCTGGGACGCGCGTCACGCCAGGCGGAATCGAGTCGAGGGCCTTCACCGCGATGTCCGCCGCCCGCTGCGCGAGCCTGATCTCGGTATCGTCGGCGGGCTGCCGGATCGAGGCGAAGAGCGCGGTCGCGTCGGTGAGCCGATCGGCACGCGAGATCGCAGAGGCTCGGCGACAGGCCAGGGCAGGGCGTCGAGCTCGAGCGACGCCGATGCTACGCAGGTCCGGGATACGCGCTCCTCGAGAAGCTTCGCGGCGGCGCGCACCGAGATTGCGCTACCGATTGCACCTCGCCCACGTGGCTGACGCTGCGTATCCAGCCTTGCATGCGCTTGGAGAAAGCGGCGAGCAGCACCGGCGCGTCCGGACGGGAGCATCACCAGCAGCCCTTCGTTCCAGTACGGGACGAAGTGCGTCAGCCAGGCGACGCGCGCTCGGGCGCGCGAAGGACGTGTAGATCAGCACGGCGCCGAGGCCGGCAGCGCGCATCCTGTCCTGCAGCCTGCGCGACGCGGCCATTCGAGCGACCGAGGCCGGAACCTCGTCGCGCGACCAGCCGATCAACCCGCGCCGCAAGCGCTCAGGCTCGCCGGAACGGAGAACAGGCTGGCGCGGAGTCCGGGTCAGGACCTCGCATCCGTCCGCGGTGACGCGCACCGAATCGCCGTGCACGAAATAGCCCGCCTCGGGATGGTAGGTGTTCGGGTGCACGACCAGCGCCATCTCCGGCTCGAGCACCAGGCTCGACGTCCTCGAGCACCGCGGGTCGCCCGTCCACGTAGAGACCCAGGCCGTGGCCGCGCACCCGCGTGTACTCGGAGGTCACGTAATCGCCCAGGCCGTGGCGGCGAAAGACTTCGTTTTGCGCGCGCGCCACTTCGCCCGGCGGTCGCGCCCGGGCGCACCGCGGCGATGCCCGCCGGCGAGCGCCTCATCAGTAGTACAGCGAAGGCGCGGAGCTGCGCCTCGCTCGGCGATCCGATCGCGAGCGTGCGGCAGATCTGCGCGTAATAGCCGTCGACGCACGGCGTGAGCTCGGTCGTCACCAGGTCGCCCGGCGCCAGGCGCCGCTCCGTGGGCGGGTGCATGCCGCGAACCTCGCGGCCGCCGCTCGCGAGGATCTGGAAATTCTCCGGACAGCCGCGCGAGCGGAAGAACGCCTCGACGTCGGCCACCAGCGCGTACTCGGGGCGTCCAACGCGCGCGGCTTCGCGGAAGACGGCGTAGCCCTCGTCGGCGAGAGCCGCGGCGCGGCGCAACGCGGCGACCTCGGCAAGGTGACTTGCGAAGCATGAGCCGGTCGAGCATCGCGGTGGCCGACGCCATGCTCGAAGCGAGCGGGCCGGTCGCGAGCCGGTAGGGGACCGCGGCGAGCGGCGCGAGCGCGATCCGCCTGCGGCCGAACGAGCGGATGGCGGCTTCGGCGTCCTCGATCGGAAGACGGCGACCACGCTCACCCTGCAGCTCGGGCTGCTCCGACTGGAAGCGCGCCGCCTCGGCTGGATGCTCCGGCGACGACTTGCACCTGGCCTTCGCGTTCGACGAGCGCGAATACCTGTCCTTCGGTGGGCGTGAGATCGACCGCGTAGCGCAGGTAGTCGCTGCGCCAGGGATTCCCGGCGACGACGAGGACGTCGATTCCCTCCGCCTCCATCGCCGCGGCGAGCCGTGCGCGCCGCTCGGCGCGAAGGTCTGTGGACGCGGAGCTCACTCCGGCTTGATGCCGCCGCGCTCGACGATCATCTTGTAGCGCGCCGATTCGGACCTGAGAAAGGCCGCGGTTTCCGCGGGCGCGAGTCCGATCGGCACGTGGCCCAGCTCGCCGATGCGCTTGCGCACGGCGGCGTCCGCCAGGACCTTGCGGAAGTCGGCGGCGAGCCGTTCGATGATCCGCGGGCTGGTGCCGCGGGGCGCGGCGAGCACCCACCAGTTGCCGCCGACCAGCTGCGGAAATCCCGCTTCCACGGTGGTCGGAACGTCGGGCAGCTCGGCCATGCGCTCGCGCGCCATGACCGCGAGCACGCGGAGCTTGCCTGCCTTGACCGGTCCGATGATTCCGGTCCAGGTGGGGAAGGCCATCTGGATGTCGCCCGCGAGCAGCGCCTGGACCATGGGCGGCGTGCCCTTGTACGGGACGTAGACCACGGCGTTGCCCGTCTGCTGCGAGAACGCCGCGCCGGTCAGATGCGCGGGCGATCCCGTGCCGGGCGACCCGAAGTTGTATTTTCCCGGGCTCGCGCGCACGTAGCGGGCGAGATCATCGAGCGACCGGGCGGGAACGTCGGCGCCGACCACCGCGAGGAGGGGAGCGTCGGCGAGCAGCGAAATCGGATCGAGCGCGGCGAGCGGATCGAATCCGAGGTTCGCGAACAGGTGCGGAATCACGGCGAAGACCGCGGTCGGCCCGAGAAGCAGGGTGTAGCCGTCGGGCGCGGCGCGCACGACTTCCGCGCGTCCCGATGGCGCCGTCGGCGCCCGGGCTTGCTCTCGACGATGAAGCGCTGGCCGAGATCGGCCTCGACGCCGGGCGATATGGTCCGGAAGATCGCCTCGGACACACTGCCCGCGGCGAAAGGAATCACCACGCGAATCGGTTTGGCGGGCCAGTCCTGGGATAGGGCGGCGACTGGCGTCAGCACGATCCATCCCACGATCGGAATCGCCAGGAGATGTCTGAGGCTCATGTCCTCTCGGTATAGTGTGCGCTCAGCGCAGCATTCTATAGGGTCGGAATCGTCGATGGGCGGTAAGCAGCTCGGCGTTCTGTTCGTTTGCACCGGAAACATCTGCCGCTCGCCGACGGCCGAAGCGATCTTTCGCAAGCTGGTCGCGGACGCGGGAATGGGGATGCGATCATCACGGATTCCGCGGGCACCCACGGCTACCACATCGGCGAGCCGCCCGATCATCGGGCCCAGGACGCGGCCGCGGCTCGCGGCTACGATTTGAGCGCTTTGCGCGCCCGAAAGGTGGAGCGCGCCGACTTTCAACGCTTCGATCTACTCGTCGCCATGGACCGCGGCCATCTGACGATGCTCTCGCGCATGGCTGAGACCTCCGCAGGCCCCAAGCTGAAGCTGATGATGTCCTACGCGCGCGGATTCAATGAGAAGGACGTTCCTGACCCCTATTACGGCGGGCCGCAGGATTTCGAGCGGGTGCTCGACATGCTCGAGGACGCGGCGCGCGGCCTGCTCGAAGTGATCGGCAGGCCGGCGCAAGGATAGGCCTGCGACTCGCAGGCCGGCGGTCAGCCCTTCTCGGAGGGCTCGCGCGTCGTTTCCACCTGAACCAAGGGCTCGCTGATGTCGGGCGGAGGCGGGCGCCGCTCGCGCTTCGCCGGAACGAACTCGGCGTCGGGCGGGAGCTCGATCGGGCCGGCCGCTCGGGTCTGCACCATTTCCAATCCGCTGTCGCGCAGCGCGCGCTCGATCTCCGCAGGATCGGGCTCCCGCGGCGCAGGTTTCGCTTGAGGACGCGGGAATTCAGGCTCTCGCGGGGCTTGCGCCTCCGGCGCGGGCGCTCGTGCGCGGCGTCACCGGAGGATGCGCGAATTCAGGTTCTCGCGCGGGTTTGCACCTCCGGCGCGGGCGCCTCGTGCGCGGGCGTCACCGGAGGACGCGCGAACTCAGGTTCGCGCGCTTCGACCGGCGTATGCGATGGTTCATGCAGGCCCTGCGCAGCGGCTTCCGAGGCGACGAGCTCGGCGGCCGTTGGGCCCACCGAAGGTTGAGCGTCCGGGCGGGGCTGCCTCTGGCGCTGTTGCTCGTTGCGGTTCGGGAACCCTGCCGCCGAACCGTCGCGCCGCTCGCCGCCGCGATCTCCCGCGGTCGCGGCCGCCGCGACGTCTGCGCCTGCGCTGGTCGTCGTCTCTAGCGTTCCTGTCCCTGTCCCTGCTGCGGAACGGGGCGATCGGGCTGGCGCTGCTGATCGTTGGGCCGCTGCTCCGGGCGCTCCGATCGCTGCTGAGGCTGCTCGCCGTGCTGCGGGTCGCGTTGCGGACGGTCGCCTCGATCCTGCCGAGGGGCCGGTCGCCGCGGCCTTCGCGCCGGCCATCGCGATTTTCGTCGCGGCCGGGACGATGGTCGTGGCGGCCTTCGCCGCGCTGGCGGAAGCGGTCGCGGTCGCCGCGTTCTCCGCGTCCACTGCGGTCGCGATCACCGCGCCCGCCGCGATCGCCGCGGTCACCGCGTTCCTGACGGTCGGGTCGTCCGTCGCGTCGCGGAGGCTTGGGGCGGGCGCGGGTTGCGGCTGCGCCTGGGGCGTCGGCATCGCCCGAGAGCCAGCCGAAGAAGCGACCGAAAAACCCCGGCTGAGACTGGGCCGCCGGCCGCGCTCGCGGCCGGGCCGCTTGCGCTTCAGGCCGAACCGGCCGGAGGCCTGAGCCGCCACCGGCGCGGGGCGCTCGGGAGTGACGCCCTGGACCGCGGGCTGCAGACGCGTCGGGCGGGTTTCCTGGGCCGCTTGGGCGGGGGCTTCTTCCTCGGCGGGCGCGCTGACCATGTTGTAGCTCGCCGGCAGGGTGTCCGCCTGGTTCAGGTCGTCGTGACGCAGGCGATCCACCTTGTAGTTGGGCGTCTCGAGGTTGGTGTTCGGGATGAGGACGACGTTGACCTTGAGCCGCGCCTCGATCGAATGGATGTCGGCGCGCTTCTCGTTCAGGAGAAAGGTGGCGACGTCCACGGGCACCTGCGCGTGCACCGAGGCGCTGTTCTCCTTCATCGCTTCCTCCTGGATGATGCGCAGGATGTGCAGCGCGGTGGACTCGGTGCCGCGGATGTGGCCGGTGCCGTTGCAGCGCGGGCAAGTGATGTTGCTGCCCTCGCCGAGCGAAGGCCGCAGCCGCTGGCGCGAGAGCTCCATCAGCCCGAAGCGCGAGATCTTGCCCATCTGCACCCGCGCGCGGTCGTAGCGCAGCGCGTCTCGCAGCGCGGTTCTCGACCTCGCGCTGGTTGCGCTGGATCTCCATGTCGATGAAGTCGATGACGATCAGGCCCCCGAGGTCGCGCAGCCGCAGCTGGCGTGCGATCTCGTCGGCGGCTTCCAGGTTGGTGTTGAACGCGCGTCTGCTCGATGTCGTGCCCCTTGGTGGCGCGCGCCGAGTTGACGTCGATCGAGACCAGCGCCTCGGTATGGTCGATCACCACCGCGCCTCCGGCAGGCAGCGTGACCTGGCGCGAGTACGCGGTCTCGATCTGGTGCTCGATCTGGAAGCGCGAGAAGAGCGGAACGTCGTCGTGTATAGCGCTTCACCCGGCCGACGTTGTCGGGCATGACGTTGCTCATGAAAGCGAGCGTCTGCTCGTAGATCGCGTCGGTGTCGATCAGGATCTCGCCGATGTCGGGCTGGAAGTAATCGCGCACGGCGCGGATCACCAGACTGCCTTCCTGGTAGATGAGGAAGGGCGCCGGGTTGAGGAGCTTGCCGTCGGAATCGCGGGCGACTTCGGTCGCCTCGACGATCTTGCCCCAGAGCTTGAGCAGGTAGGTCAGGTCCCACTGCAGCTCTTCATAGTTGCGCCCGATGCCCGCGGTGCGGCCGATGAGGCTCATGCCGGCGGGCGTCTCGAGCTTGTCCATGATCTCGCGCAGCTCGTCGCGGTCCTCGCCCTCGACGCGGCGCGACACGCCGCCGCCGCGCGGATTGTTCGGCATGAGGACGAGGTAGCGGCCCGCGAGGCTGATGAAGGTGGTGAGCGCCGCGCCCTTGTTGCCGCGCTCGTCCTTCTCGACCTGGACGATCAGCTCGTCGCCTTCGGAGATCGCGTCCTGGATGCGGGCGCGTCCGACGTCGATGCCGGGCTTGAAATACTGGCGAGCGACTTCCTTGAACGGCAGGAATCCGTGGCGCTCGGTGCCGTAGTCGATGAACGCGGCTTCGAGGCTGGGCTCTACGCGGGTGATGACACCCTTGTAGATGTTGCTCTTTCTCTGTTCCTTCGCGGCCGATTCGATGTCGAGGTCTATGAGCTTCTGGCCATCGACAATCGCGACACGGAGTTCTTCGGCCTGTGTCGCATTGAAAAGCATGCGCTTCATTGTTCTTTCTCCCGCGCGCACGGGCAGGACAAACCAAGGCCTGTTGTGGAGGCTAGTTTCGCATCATCGATTGCTGGATCATGAGAACGCGTTTGTGGTTTGTCGTATCGGGTAACTGCAGTGCAGGAACCGTAAAATCTGCCGATATGCTGTTGGCGCGCTGTTCTATTACTATCTCGTTAATTGGTCGTTCACTGGTTGGATAACCAACCGCCTTTGCCGGCTTCGGGTTCCTGCGCTGGTCGATAGGCATGTCGCCGTCAGCGACATCGGAACCGGGGACAGGGTAGCCAGTCTTGTCTGGGGGCGAGAATCCGCACCTTCGCATGTACAAGCAGCCGTCCCGCAACGGAAGCAGCGCGCAGATCATAAACAAAATGAAGGATTTAAGCAACGTAGTCTCGGTCGAGGTCGATGCCGGCAGCGAAGGCCAGCGGGTCGACAACTTCCTGATGCGCGTCTGCAAGGGGTGCCGCGCAGCCATATCTACCGGGTTCTGCGCACCGGCCAGGTCAGGGTCAACAGCCGCCGCGTCGGACGCGACCTATCGCCTGCAGCCGGGGACCGGGTGCGGATTCCGCCGATGCGCCTGGCCGAGCGCACGAAGAAGACCGCGCCTCCGCTCGAGCTGCCGGTGGTGTTCGAGGACGACGCGCTGCTGGTCGTGAACAAGCCGGCCGGCACCGCGGTGCACGGCGGCAGCGGCGTCAGCTTCGGGGTCATCGAGCAGATGCGCGCCGCGAGGCCGCAGCTCAGGTTCCTGGAGCTGGCGCACCGGCTCGATCGCGAAACCTCCGGACTGCTCATCCTGGCCAAGAAACGCTCGGCGCTGACCGCGCTGCACGCGGCCCTGCGCGAAGGGCGGGTGAGGAAGGAATACCTGACTCTGGTGAAGGGAGCCTGGCGCAACGACAAGCAGCGCGTCGACCTTCCGCTGAAGAAATTTCTGACGCAGTCCGGAGAGCGGCGCGTCAGCGTCGACCGGGAGGGCAGGAGTCGCAGACGGTTTTCCGGAAGAAGCGGGGACTGGCGCGATTTCACGCTGCTTTCGGCCGAGCTGCTGACCGGCCGCACCCATCAAATCCGCGTTCATCTCACCCACCTCGGGTTTCCGATCGCAGGCGACGACAAGTACGGCGACTTCGAGCTCAATCGAGCCCTGGCGAAGCAGGGCCTGAAGCGCATGTTCCTGCACGCCGGGGACATCGAGTTCGCGCACCCGCTTTCCGGAGAAGCGGTGAAACTGCATGTGCCGCTTCCCGAAGACTTGTCGCGCTTCCTCGATTCCCTGGAAGGCTGATGCGCTACGCGCTGCTGGTGTTCGACTGGGACGGCACGCTGATCGATTCGGCCGGCGCGATCGTCTGCGTGCATCCAGTCGGCCTGCCGCGATCTCGGGCTGCCGGTGCCCGACGACGCCCGCGCGAGCCACGTCATCGGCCTGGGACTGCAGGACGCGCTGGCCTACGCGATCCCGGGCTGCCGCCGGGCGATTACGGACCGCATGGTCGAGCGCTACCGCATCCATTTCCTCGCGCGCGACGCGGAGATCCCGTTGTTTCCGGGGACGGCAGCGATGCTCGCCGGCCTTCGCGACTCGCGGCCACGTGCTCGCCATCGCCACCGGCAAGAGCCGCGCCGGCCTCGCGCGGGCGCTGGACAATACGGGCCTGCAGGCCCTTGTTCGCCGCCTCGCGCTGCGCCGACCAGTGCGCGCCCAAGCCGGCGCCCGACATGCTGCTCGAGCTCATGGCCGGAGCTCGGCACGAGCGAGGCGAATACGCTCATGATCGGCGACACGGTGCACGATCTGCAGATGGCGGCACACGCCGGCGTGCCGGCCGTCGCGGTGAGCTACGGCGCGCACGCCAAGGCGCGACCTGGCCGCGCGCGCGCCGCTCGCCTGCCTGGACAGCATCGGCGAGCTGACTCAATGGCTGACAGCGCAACGCCTGATTTGCTCGAGCGCCGACCTCGCGGAATCGGCGGCGACGGCGTGCGCTTCGAGATCGAGGTGGAAGGCAAGCCCGAACCGGCGTTCGCGGTGCGCTACCGCGGCCGGGTCCACGCCTACCTCAACCGCTGCGCGCACATGCCGATGGAGCTCGACTGGAAGCCCGGCAAGTTCTTTGATGTCTGGGGCCTGCATTTGATATGCTCGACGCACGGCGCGACCTACGCGCCCGACACGGGCCGATGCGTGCGCGGGCCTTGCTTCGAGGAAGGGCTCGTTCCGGTCCCGGTCGAGGAGCGCGACGGCCGGGTCTTCGTGAAAGGCGATCCATATGGCCGAAGGTGACTGGGAACAAGCAACTGATCGAGAAGCTGGCGACCGCCGCGCTCAAGGAGCAGCGGCGCGCCCGCCGCTGGGGCATTTTCTTCAAGCTGCTCGGTCTTCGCCTATCTCACGGTCATGATCCTGCTGGTGCTCGACTGGCGCGGGCCGCGACTCGCTGGGCGCGGGCAAGCACACGGCGCTGGTCGACGTGGTCGGCGTGATCGACGCGAAAGGCGACTCGAGCGCCGACCGCGTCACCGAGGCGCTGCAGAACGCGTTCAAGAACAAGAACACCGCAGGGCGTGATCCTGCGCATCAACTCGCCCGGCGGCAGCCCGGTGCAGGCCGGGATCATCTACGACGAGATCCGCAGGCTGCGCGGAATCTATCCCAACATCCCCATGTACGCCGTGGTCGAGGACATCTGCGCCTCGGGCGGCTATTACATCGCGGCCGCCGCGCGACAAGATCTACGTCGACAAGGCGAGCATCGTCGGATCGATCGGCGTGATCATGGACGGCTGGGGCTTCACCGGGACGATGGAGAAGCTCGGCGTCGAGCGCCGCGCTGCTGACCTCGGGCGAGAACAAGGCGTTTCTCGATCCGTTCTCGCCGGTCGACGAGAAGCAGAAGCGCCACGCGCAATCGATGCTCGACGACATCCACAAGCAGTTCATCGACGTCGTCAAGAAAGGCCGCGGCAAGCGCCTCAAGGAGACCCCGGATATCTTCTCCGGCCTGCTGTGGACCGGCGACAAGAGCGTCGAGCTCGGCCTTGCCGACGGGCTGGGCAGCGTCGACTACGTCGCGCGCGAGGTGATCAAGGCCGAGGACATCTTCGACTTCACCAAGAAGCAGGACATCACCGAGCGTTTTGCCAAGCGCTTCGGCGCGACGATGGCCGGCGTGCTCGCCGAAGGTGCTCGCGCAGGGGCAGCTCAACGTCCGCTAGCCGGAGCGACAGGCAGCAGGAACACCGTCGGTCGCCCTTTCAGCCGCGGCGTCGCCGCGCGCCATTGCGCGGACGCTGCGTGTCTCACCGCTCTCCGATTCCAGCGTCAGGTCCGCGGCGACGCAAACCAGCGTGTCCTCGCTGAGGACCCGCAGCATCGACGCCGAGCGTGCGCGTCGTTGCGGTAAGGAGTCTCGATGAAGATCTGCGTCTGCTGAGCCGCCGGGACTGCGCGCTCGAGTTCGGCTTCAGCGCTGCGGCGAGGTCGGGCTGCTTCGACCGGAAGGTAGCCGTGGAAGGCGAAGCGCTGGCCGTCGAGACCCGAGGCGGCGAGCGCGAGGAGCGATCGACGAGGGGCCGCTGAAAGGCACGACGCGCACGCCCTTGTCGTGCGCGAGCCGTCACGAGCGCCGCTCCGGGGTCGGCGATCGCGGGCAGCCCGGCTTCGGAGAGGAGCCCGCGTCGCGAGCCCTGCGAGCGACCGGCTCGAGCAGCGCGGGGACGTCGCGCGGCGTTCGTGTTGTGGTCGAGCCGCTCGATCGCTGGATCTCCTGCAGCGGTCGCGGGCACCCGATACGCTTGCAGAAACGCGCGCGCCGACTTCGGCTCCTCGGCGATGAAGTAGTCGAGAGACCGCGCGCGGTGCAAGCGCCGCCGCGGGGATCACGGCCTCGGGCGCGGTGTCGCCGAGGGTGTTCGGCAGCAGGTAGAGCGAACCCGCCGCGTCAGAGGACATTCAGACCCTGCTCGCGCAGCAGGTCCACCAGCGCGATCAGCGGCAGGCCGATGAGCGCGCTCGGATCGCTCGCTCTCCATCTTCGAGATCAGCGCGATGCCCAGGCCCTCTGACTTGGCGCTGCCGGCGCAGTCGTAGGGCTGCTCTTTCGCGAGAGTAGCGCTCGATGATGCGCTTCGTCGAGCTTGCGGAAGCGTGACGCGGCAGGGCACGACGCGCATCCGGGTCGCGCGGTCGCCGTGAGACGCACACCGCCGTATGGAACACCGCGTCGCGGCCCGACAGCGTGCGCAGCTGGCGAACCGCGTTGTCGTGAGTCAGGGGCTTGCCGAGGATCTCCGCGCCGCAGACGGCGACCTGGTCGCTGCCGACGATTAGGCTGCCCGGAAAGCGTGGAGCGACCGCGCGCGCCTTGGCCTCGGCGAGCCGCGCGCCATGTCTTCGGGGGCTTCGCCCGTGCGCCGCGCCTCCTCGACGCTCGGATCGGCCACGGAGAACGCGATCCCGAGTCGCTCGAGCAGCGCATCGCCGGTACGCAGAGGTCGACGCGAGAGACGAGCCCCGGCGTCATCGGCCTTCTGCACCGGTCGGCGACGAGCTTCTCCTGGCGGGCGATCGCGTCGGCCCGGTCCACCTGCACCTTGCCGCTAGCTCAGCTCGTTCTGCACCAGCCGATCGAGCAGCTCGCGCTGCTGGTCGCACTGCTCCCTGCGCCGCGCCTCTTCGCTCTTCTCGGGCTGGGGGCCGCCGCTTCCGCTGACGCGTTGGCCTTCGGAGCCACCCCCGGAGTGCCGAGTTTGTCGGGAACCTCGGTCGCTTTCCCGCCCTGCGGCGGGCGCTCGCCGTAGTGCGTGACGCCGCGCTCGTCCACCCATTTGAATACCTGGGCGTACGCCGGCGCGGCAAGGGCCGCGAGGACCAAAAAGTGTAGTAACGCTCTGAACAACCTGAAGTTTCTTTTGACAACCCGACGCCAAACATAATATCATGCGGCCCTCTATGTCGCAAGCGGAGGTGATCGACGGCCTCCAATTCGCGCGCTGCAGGGCAGGAACGGCGGGGCGTGGTGAGCATGGAGCGGTTGCCGCGCTTGGCACAGCTGCAGGGCTCGACCGAAGGGCTGGAGTATCACTTGCGCGGAGGACGCGCGAGCAACGGCAAGCCATGTTTGCGGCTTGCCGCCAGGGGATCGGTTGAAGCTGCTCTGCCAGCGCTGCCTCGATCCGGTCCAGGTTCCCATTGCGGTCGACGCCGAACTGCAGCTCGCGGAGAGCGCGCGCGAGATCTCGGAAGCCGACGACGAGATCGACCGCGTGCTTGCGTCCCGGAACATGGACGTCGCGTGGCTCGTCGAGGACGAGGTGATCCTCGCGCTGCCCATGGCGCGCGCGGCATGACGAAGTGTGCAACGTACGGCGAAAAAGAATTGAAGGAGCTTCCTCATGGCTGTCCAGCAGAACAAGAAATCGCCCTCCAAGCGCGGCATGCACCGCTCGCACGATTTTCTGACCAACCCGCCGCTCGCGGTCGAGCCGACCACGGGCGAGGTGCATCTGCGCCATCACATCAGCCCGAGCGGCTACTACCGCGGCAAGAAGGTCCTCAAGACCAAGGGTGAGTAGAGCTCGGCAGCCGGGCCGAGCCGGGATCGGCATCTCACTTCGACGAGGCAGGGGCGCGCCGCGCCACCGCGCATGGACACAACCGTAGCCATCGACTGCATGGGCGGCGATCACGGTCCGCACGTCACGGTGCCGGCGGCGCTCAGCTTCCTGCAAGTCCAGCTCCGACGTCGACATCGTCCTGGTGGGGCTGCGCGACGCCATCGAGGCGCGAGCTGAAGGCGCAGGGCGCGAAGCCCGGGCCGCGGCTTCGCGTGCACCACGCCAGCGAAGTCGTCGCGATGGACGAGTCGCCGGCGCTCGCGCTGCGCAGCAAGAAGGATTCCTCGATGCGCGTCGCGGTCGATCTCGTCAAGAGCGGCGAGGCGCACGCCTGCGTGAGCGCCGGCAACACCGGCGCGCTGATGGCGATCTCGCGCTTCGTGCTCAAGATGCTGCCGGGCATCGACCGCCCGGCGATCATCTCGGCGCTGCCCAACGCTCACGGGGCAGCACCTACGTTCTCGACCTCGGCGCCAACGTCGATTGCAGCGCCCGAGCATCTGCTGCAGTTCGGGATCATGGGCGCGACGCTGGTCTCGGCGGTCGAGCACAAGGAGCGGCCCAGCGTCGGGCTGCTCAACATCGGCGAGGAGGACATCAAGGGCAACGAGGTGGTGAAGAAGGCGGCCGAGCTGCTGCGCGCAAGCGGCCTCAACTTCATCGGCAACATCGAGGGCGACGACATCTACAAAGGCGACGGCCGACGTGGTGGTGTGCGACGGCTTCGTCGGCAACGTCGATGCTCAAGGCGTCCGAGGGCATCGTGCAGATGGTGCGCGAGCTTCATTCGCGAGGAGTTCATGCGCAGCCCGCTGCACCAAGCTCGCGAGCGTGGTCGTCGATGCCGGTGCTGTACGCGTTCCGCAGCGCGGCTCGATCCGCGGCGCTTCAACGGCGCGACGCTCCTCGGATTGAGCGGCATCGTGGTGAAGAGCCACGGCTCGGCGGACGCGCTCGGATTCGCAGCGCGCGATCGAGCGCGCGGCCGAGGAGGTCAGGAACGAGCGTGCTGCAGTCGCCTGATGCAGCGCTTCGGATCGGCAGCGCCACGAGGCCGCGGAGGCCGCCGAGCTCGTGATCTACTCGCGCATCGTCGGCACCGGCAGCTATCTGCCGCGCGAACGATCGTCACCAACGACGATCTCGCGAAGCGCCTGGATACCTCGCGACGAATGGATACGCGCGCGCACCGGGATCCGGCAGCGCCACATCGCCGAGCCGTCGCAGGCCTCGAGCGACCTCGGCGCCGAAGCGAGCCGCGCGGCGCTCGCATGCGGCGCGGCGTCGCGGCGAAGGACATCGACCTCATCATCGTCGCGACCGCGACGCCCGACTACGTGTTTCCGAGCACCGCCTGCATCATGCAGGCCAAGCTCGGCGCGAAGGGCTGCGCGGCGTTCGACATGCAGGCGGTATGCAGCGGATTCGTCTACGCGCTCGCGATCGCCGACAAGTTGATCCGCTCGGGCAGCACCGCTGCGCGCTGGTCGTCGGGCGCGAGGTGTATCTCGCGCATCCTCGACTGGAACGACCGCGGCACCTGCGTGCTGTTCGGCGACGGCGCCGGCGCCGTGGTGCTCAAGGCCGACTGCGAAGCCGGGCATCCTGGGCAGCGTGCTGCACGCCGACGGCTCGCCACGCGGGCATCCTCTCGGTGCCGGGCAACGTCTGCGGCGGCAAGATCGTCGGGTCGCCCTTCCTGCAGATGGACGGGCAGGCGGTGTTCAAGTTCGCGGTGAAGGTGCTCGACGAGTGCGCGCGCGAGACGCTGGACCAGTGCGGCCTGCACGGTGGCCGACGTCGACTGGCTCATTCCGCACCAGGCCAACGTGCGCATTCTCGAGGCCACGGCGAAGAAGCTCGGCCTGGACCGCTCGAAGCTCGTGGTCACGGTCGACCGTCACGCGAACACCTCGGCGGCGTCGGTGCCGCTCGCGCTCGATCTGGCGATCCGCGACGGCCGCATCCAGCCCGGACACAAGGTGATGCTCCAGGGCGTGGGCGGCGGATTCACCTGGGGCGCCGCTCTGGTGGAGATGTGATGAAGTTCGCGATGGTTTTTCCGGGACAGGGCTCGCAGTCCGTGGGGATGCTCGCCGGCTACGGCGACAGCGGCGCGATCCGCGACACGATCGCCGAGGCCTCCGACATCCTCGAAGCAGGACATCTGGCACGCTCGTCGCCGAAGGCCCGGCCGAGGACTTGAACAGCACCGTCAACACCCAGCCGGTCGATGGTGACCGCGGCGATCTGCGCGCTGGCGGCTGTGGCGCGAGCTCGGCGGCGCCGAGCCCGCGATGGCCGCGGGTCACAGCCTCGGCGAGTACACCGCGCTGGTCGCCGCGGGCGCGATCTCGTTCGCCGACGCGCTGCCGCTGGTGCGCCTGCGCGCGCAGGCGATGCAGGAGGCGGTTCCGCACGGCGTGGGCGCGATGGCCGCCATCCTGGGACTGAACGACGAAGACGTGCGCGCCGCATGCAAGGATTCCGCTCGGGGCCAGATTTGCGAACCGGTGAACTGGAACGCTCCCGGCCAGGTCGTCATCGCGGGGCACGCCGAGCGCGGTAGAGCGTGCGATGGACGCCGCAAAGGCGCTCGGCGCGAAGCGTGGCGATCCGCTGCCGGTGAGCGCACCGTTTCATTCGTCAGCCTCATGAAGCCGGCTGCGGCGCGACTGCGGCAGGCCCTCTCCAAGATAACCGTCAAGCCTCCGCGCATTCCTGTCATCCACAATCGTCGACGTCGAAGACCCGCACCGATCCGGAAAGCATACGAGAGGCCCTGGTGGCGCAGGCGGATCACTCCGTGCGCTGGGTGGAATGCGTGAAAGAGATGGCGGCGAGGGCGTGCACGCACGTGTTCGAGTGCGGCCCGGAAAGGTGCTCGCGCCGCTTGTCAAGCGCATCGCCGACGGGCTCAGCGGCCTCGCGCTCGCCGACCGTGCGAGCATGGAGTCGGCCGTGCAGCTCTCGAGGAGGGCATGATGGATCTCAAGGACAAGTCGCGCCTGGTGACCGGCGCGTCGCGCGGGATCGGCAAGGCGATCGCCGCTCGCGCTGGGCAGGCGCGGCGCCATCGTCGTCGGCACGGCGACCACCGAGGCAGGCGCCGCAGTCGATCGGCGACTACCTTCGCGCCGGCGGGCGTGCGGGGCGGAGGAGCCCAGCTCGACGTGAGGCTCGGGCGCAACGTCGACTCGGTCGTCGCCGACTTCGAGAAGAGCACGGGCCGGTTTCGATCCTCGTCAACAACGCCGGCATCACGCAGCGACAACCTCGCTCGCTGCGCATGAAGGACGACGAGTGGGACGCGGTGATCGACACCAATCTCAAGTCGGTGTTCCGGCTGTCGCAAAGCGCGTGCTGCGCGGCATGATGAAGGCGCGCGCCGGGCGCATCATCAACATCACCTCGGTGGTCGGCGTCGAGCGGCAACGCCGGCCAGATCAACTACGCCGCCGCCAAGGCCGGGCATCGCCGGGTTCGACGCGATCGCTCGCCGCGCGAGATCGGCAGCCGCGGCATCACGGTCAACTGCGTCGCGCCCGGCTTCATCGACACCGACATGACGCGCGCGCTCGTCGGAGGAGCAGCGAACGGCGCTGCTCGAGCAGATTCCGCTCGGCCGGCTCGGGCAGTCCGGAGGACGTCGCGCGCGGCCGTGGCCTTTCTCGCGCTCGCCCGCAGGCCGCCTACATCACCGGCGCGACGCTGCACGTCAACGGCGGCATGTACATGGGTTGAAAGATGGACAATGCGATTCTGCTACAATGCGCACCTTCGAATTTCGATCGCAGCAATCAGGAAGGAGTCCGCAATGGAAAACATTGAACAGCGCGTCAAGAAAATCGTCGCCGAACAGCTCGGCGTGAACGAAGCGGAGATCAAGAACGAGTCCTCGTTCGTCGACGACCTCGGCGCCGATTCGCTCGACACCGTCGAGCTGGTGATGGCGCTCGAGGAGGAATTCGAGACCGAGATCCCCGACGAGGAGGCCGAGAAGATCACCACGGTCCAGCAGGCCATCGATTACGTCAAGCCGCACTCCAAGAAAGCCTGATTTCCCGACGCCGGAGTCAATTTGAGCCGCCGTCGTGTCGTCGTCACCGGACTAGGAATCATCTGCCCGGTCGGCAACGGCGTTGCCGAAGCCTGGTCGAACGTTCTCGCCGGCAAGTCCGGCATCGCGCGCATCACGCCGCTTCGACCCGAGCCGCTCTCCAGCCAGATCGCCGGCGAGGTGAAGGACTTCGACGTCGCGCAGTACCTCTCGCCGAAGGAGGCGCGCCGCATGGACCGCTTCATCCATTTCGGCATCGCGGCCGGCAGTGCAGGCGCTGAAGGACTCCGGCCTCGAGGTCACCGAGGCCAACGCGCCGACGCATCGGCGTCGATCATCGGCTCGGGCATCGGCGGCCTGCCGATGATCGAGGAGACGCACAACGACGCTGCTGAAGGGCGGCCCGCGCAAGATCTCGCCGTTCTTCATCCCGGCACGCATCATCAACATGATCTCGGGACAGCTCTCGATCATGCACGGGCTCAAAGGGCCCAACCTCGCGATCGTCACGGCGTGCACGACCGTCGACGCACTGCATCGGCGAGGCGGGCCGGCTGATCGAGTACGGCGACTGCCGACGTGATGGTCGCCGGGCGGCGCCGAGGCGGCGATCACGCCGCTCGCGCGTCGGCGGCTTCTCGTCGGCGCGCGCGCTGTCGACGCGCAACGACGATCCCGCCGACGGCGAGCCGGCCCGTGGGACAAGGACCGCGACGGCTTCGTGCTCGGCGAGGGCGCGGGCGTGCGTGGTGCTCGAGGAACTCGAGCACGCGAAGCAGCGCGGCGCGCGCATCTACTGCCGAGCTCGCCGGCTACGGCATGAGCGGCGACGCCTACCACATCACCGCGCCGCCGGAGGACGGCGAGGGCGCCGCGCGCTGCATGGCGAACGCGCTGCGCAACGCGCGAGCTCGAACGCCGAGGACGTCGACTACATCAACGCGCACGGCACCTCGACGCCGCTGGGCGACGTCGCCGAGACCGTCGCGATCAAGCGCTGCTTCGGCGATCACGCGCAAGAAGCTCGCGGTCAGCTCGACCAAGTCGATGACCGGGCACCTGCTCGGCGCGGCCGGCGGCGTCGAGGCGGTGTTCTCGGTGCTCGCGATGCGCGACCAGGTCGCGCCGCCGACCATCAACCTGCGTCAACCAGGATCCGGCAGTGCGACCTCGACTACGTGCCGAACGCGGCCCGCACGCATGCCGATGCGCGCGGCCCTGTCGAACTCCTTCGGGTTCGGCGGCACCAACGGAACGCTGATTTTCGGTCAGCGTTTGAGCGCCTCAGTCGCGCCGGCACGCTGCAGCTCTGGACCTCAGGCCCTCGCGCAGGCTGGCGGGTCGCTCTACTCGCGGCGCATGGTCTTGGCGCTGCGCGCCGCCTGGGTGAGCTGGCCGGCTGGCCGCGGTTCTGGTCGGCACTCGGCGATCCTGGCTTCCCTTGGCTGCTCGCCGTAGTCCTGCAGGCGGTCCTCTGCGGCGGCAGTCATCGCATCGAGCTGCGCGAGGACGGGCGCGCTCCTGGCAGGAACCGCAGCGGCGGCTGGCATGAGGGCGAGGCTCGGCAGAGAACCATTTCGTTTCGGCTGTCATTCGTAGTCCTGGAGCTCGATCGGCCGCGGGCGCGGCACGCAAATGGCTGGTCGCTCTTGGGCGGATTCGGCCGGCCCGGAGGACTTTCGGCGCCTGCGGGTCTGGCTGCCGCGTGGCGGATCGGAGGCACCGGGCCGCTGAGCCGGAATAACCTTACGGAAGCTGAACTATTCCTCGGGAGCCCGGTCTTTAGCTGCACGGGCGCCGAGGTCGACGAATGCACTGCGGTATACTCGCCGCCGCCTGTGGACAACTTACGAACAGAAGCGCGAGTACCGCTTCGTCAGGGACGGCGGCGGATGGATGAGCGGAATCTCGACCGGCAGCTGGTCGAGCGGGCCCAGCGAGGCGACAAGCATGCTTTCGAGCTGCTGGTGTCGAAGTACCAACGCAAAGCTGGCGCGGCTGCTGTCCCGGTTCATCCGGGATCCGGTCGAAGTCGAGGATGTCGCACAGGAAGCATTCATCAAGGCGTATCGGGCGCTCCCCTCGTTCCGGGGCGACAGCGCGTTCTATACGTGGCTGTACCGGATCGGCATCAACACCGCGAAGAACTACCTGGTGGCGATGGGCCGGCGCGCGCCGACCACGACCGGAGTTCGACTCCGAGGATGCCGAGGGCTTCGAGGACGGCGAGCAGTTGCGCGACATCAACACGCCCGAGAGCATGCTGATGTCCGCGGAGATCGCGCACACCGTCAACGACACGCTCGAGGCAGCTGCCCGAGGAAGCTGCGCAATGCCATCACGCTGCGCGAGCTCGAAGGCCTGAGCTACGAGGATATCGCCACGATCATGAACTGCCCGATCGGGACGGTCCGGTCGAGGATATTCCGCGCGCGCGAGGCGATCGCCGAGCAGCTGCGGCCGCTGCTCGACACGGGCAAGGACAAGAGGTGGTGACGACATGAAGGAAAAGCTCTCAGCGATCATCGACGGCGAGCTCTGAAGGCGACAGCTTCACGCGCATCTCGGCCGGCTTCGAACCGACCCCGAGCTGCGAGGCCGCCTGGGACATCTACCACCTGATCGGCGACGCGCTCAGAGGCCACGCCGAGCCCGCGCGATCGCGCCGCGAGTGATCGCTCGCCTGCGCGAGGAGCCCACGGTGCTCGCCCCGCGCGCGGGAAGGAGCGCGGCGACGCGCATCGGCTGGTACGGAATGTACGCCGCCGCGAGCCTGGCGGCGGTGGCCGTCGTCGCCTGGACGGCGTTTCCGGGCTGGCACGCTGAGCCGCAGCACGCCGCGGAGCCCGGCGGCGACCTACGGCTGCGATCCCGCGGCCGAAAGCCTGGTGGTGAACCTGCCGCGCCTCGGAAGTCGAGAACTACCTGCTCGCCCACCAGCCGTATTCTCACGTCAGCGCCATGCAGGGATCGCTCCTACGTGCGCAGCGTCGCCGAGGAGCGCAGGGCGGCAGGGCAATGACGGCTGGATTTCGCGTCGGCGCGCGTGGCATCCGGTAAGGGTATCTGCCGTTCCTGCTGCCGGTATCGGCGGCGATAGCCCAGACCGATCCCGTCGGCGCTGCAATGGCTTCAGCGCATCTACGCCGCGTCGGAGAAACTCAGCTACGCCGGCACGTTCGTCTACCAGCAGGGTCAGCGGGTCGAAACCTCGCGCATCGTCCACGTCGTTGACTCCTCGGGACCCGCGCGAGCGCCTGGAGACGCTGGACGGCGTGCCGCGCGAGATCGTGCGCACCGGCGACGAAGTCGTGTGCTACCTGCCGGCGAGCATGACCGTGAAGATCGACAAGCAA